>Ga0315533_1000021_pt1 | contig 190892 bp, 173 predicted proteins | sample SalMarSW160130MG_FD_203081 | JGI IMG/M metagenome (GOLD analysis project Ga0315533, IMG submission 203081) | Salt marsh sediment microbial communities from the Plum Island Ecosystem LTER, Massachusetts, United States - Salt Marsh Sediment SW1601-30 ...
TGCTGAAGCGGTATGGCTTCACTATTGAGCTTAGATGGGCATCAAAGTCCTGAGTAGAGGCGCAACTCCCACCGAGCAAACAAAGCGATAATAAGCTGGCTGTGGCAATTAACCTTATTTTCAATTCCTTAAAATCTTCCCCAGATTATGAAAATGATAAATGCCTGATTTTATGTTAAGACAGGGACTAAAATCAGGCTCAAGAATATAGGCATAATAAAGAATGAAAAATCCTGACCTCTCATATAAGGATTGAGGGTTAGTCCACCCTGGCGGCAATTTTAGCTAGCTCCCAGGAGTACTCATAAAGGTGCAAGCCTTTACTCATGGCAATAATCTCGCCATCGTTAACTCCTATCTCGCTGGCCATATACTCCTTCAGAAGCTGAATGGCGGCCAGGTTGGAGGGAAAGCCAGCCCACAAGTCCCACGACCGGAAATAGACGGCAAAATTGAGCCTATTATCACGAATTCGGGTATCTATTGCTCTCAAGCATGGAGGGTCGGAGAGGAAAATAGACTGGCTATCACCTACCGCCATAAAAGCCTGATTGGTATTATAGCCGTCTTCTTTATACATCTTGATTACTTCGGCTATCTGATTCTCCAAATACTGCCCATAGGTATATTGCTCTGCCTCGGCTTTATGGGCGGTCATAAGATAGGGAAGATAGCTTTCTATATAATCCATAGTGCTCGGTGGGGGCACACCCTGGGGCACATCGGGAACTAAAGGTCTTATCCCCGGCTTCTTGATTTGGATGACGACAAAGTCAAGCTCTTTCCGACGCTGACCAGCGTAGCTTCCCCGGTCAATCTTATACTCAGAGCCTTCAGCCAAAGTCTTACGCAGGCAAAGAAACCACGCCTCAGAAAGGTCTCTAGCTTCAATTACCGAAATTTTCATAATACCAATCGGCTAAGCGGTCTTCCTCATCTCCTCCAGCTCTTTATTTATCTCCTTTAGCTCTGCCTCTAATCTCTGTTTATAGTCCTCAAGCATGCGGATATACTCATCTCTACGCGGGAAATAGCCCGGACCTCCAAACCAGAAACCAAAAGGAGGAAAACCAAAGCTAAACCTGTGCCAGTGTCGATACATTATGCCCTCCGGCATAATTATTCGTCAACCTTACCCTGTTTATCGTTCCTTCTTAAAGATGGCGAAGAATCTGTCCTCGTACTCCTCAAACAAGCCCCAGCGGTCAAGCTCCTCCTTTAGTTGGCGAGGTTCACTCTCACCCCTTGCAACCCTCCTGAAAAGCTCATCAATCCTTACCCTGGCATCAACCGGAATACCACTAGTGTCGGTATCCAGAAGTCCTCTAGCCTCCATTTGTGATAGGTTATCGCGCAGGGAGCTCTTGGTCATTTCATAAATAAACTTCATCAACGACACATCCCAGAGTTCATCCTCACCCTTAATAATAGAGGTTAGGGGGTCAGCCCGCTTATCAATCTCAGTATTTAGCTTATCTACCACTGAGAGCAAGTCTTCAGACACAATGGTGAGCTCTTTAGGCTCATTCCGGTAGCTATAAAATAGTCCGGGGGCATTAGGACCATGAGTTCTCATTAGCGTATCAAAATATCGTTTAGCCTCGAAGCTAAATCCTTCGAGTCTGGAGAGATAATAGGGAGTTACAATCCTTGGCCTCTCGGCAATTACTCTCCCCTCTCTAACCACAGTCTCAGCCACATTCTTTATCAGCTCGGCGTAGGCAGGTTTGGTAACTAGATAGTAGTATATATTGGTGGTGCCGAAAGTGGCTAAGCTCTGCTTGGGTGGTCTTAGTATCTCAGTGTGCTTAACTGCGTCTCTAATCCTTTCGTCATCAATATCCATTAGATTACACTCAACCTCCCTTTAATACCTGACCTCTAAGACCGGCTCGCTGACAGAAGGCTCGCCTTATTTTGGAAATATTCACCGGCATAACCACCTTTACTTCACTATTTGGGCACCATAGTTCCTCACGTCCAGGGTCATGGGCGACATCTACCCTCTCCCCCTCAATCTCAGTATAGACATGGGGACTAGCCAAACGGACATTATGCCATTTCTTAACCGGCACTATGGCTATACAGCAAATCAAATCAGCCCTCATTCCCAACTCCTCTGCCTTAGCTTTTATCCGCAACGACTTTTTGATACAATTATTCCTGAGCAGAGAATAAGGTTGCCTATATACGGCATCTATAAAAGCTGATAATTCATCATTCATTACACACCTAAGATATAGCTGATAGCTCCTGCTTGTATTCATCCAAAAGCTTAACATATTGTGAATCTAGCTGAGTCTTTATCTTGCGCCATTCTTCTCGGAACTGGGGCTGGCTTTCCACATCTATCTTAATTCCCACCAACGAGCCCAACTGTTGCAGAAGAGCCTGCTTTATCTTAGTCTCAAATTCAGCCTTGAGTGATTCATAAGCCTGCCTCCTCTGCTGTTCACCCTCCCCTACATAGTGGTCAAAGATGCGCCTCATCTTACTGTAAACATTTTCCACACTGGCTTTATCGCTCTTAACCGTCTTTAGACCATCCATTGCCCTTTTATTGTTTCTTTTAGCTAAATTACTATTGGGTAGGTTGATATTTCTGATTAGTATATCAGCGACGCCTTCTATAATATATTGTTTTATATTATCTTCATACTGGCTTAGCTCAACCACCAAATTACAGTCTTGCTTAATATATCTGGCAGCCAGCCTTTCCCCTTCGGGGACATATTTCCATTTCAGACGCTCTTCATCAGTCGCCTTGCCTATCTTTTCCGCCTTCTCCATAGCTATCTCAAGAGCACTCTTTATCTCGCCCATCTAATTCCTCCAGCCAGGTTGCAATACTTTAAATTACCCTCTGTTAAATTATACTATATAGCCCCAAAAGCTCAAAGTCCTCTAAAAGACTATTTATCTACCTTACCCCCCTTTAGATTTCTATTGGTAACCCTATCCCCTTTAAGCACCCAGAAAAATCTCCGATTTTCCTGGGAACCCGCTTTAATCTCCCCTCTGGGCTAAAGCCCTTAAGGGCAGAGCCTCTCCTTTGGAAGAGGAGGGAAGAGATTTTAGAGAGGGGCTTCGCCCCTCTCTTACTTACACTCCCCCTTCCCCTTAATAAGGGGAAGGGGGATAAAGGGGGATAGGGTTGCTAGATACTCTCTATAGTTTATGTCAGTGGTAGTAAATGGTATAATCTATCTGTAATGGAAAAAGAGTTTGAAGTCGTAGACCATACGGCTGACGTTGTCATTAAAGCCTATGGTGACAGCCTGAACCAGGCGTTTGCCAATGCGGCTAGAGCCTTGTTCAGCCTGATAACTGAGCTTGATAATGTAGACGAGGTTGTCTATCGAGATATAGAGCTAATAGCCCCTGACCAAGAAAGCCTGCTGGTACAATGGCTAAACGAGCTCATTTACCTGTTTGATACTGAGAATATTATTTTTAAGAGGTTTGATATTAGTCAGCTTGGCAGTACCCAGCTTAAAGCTAGAAGCTATGGAGAGAAGGTAGATAGTGCCAAACATAAGCTCAAAACAGGAGTTAAAGCCGCCACCTACCATATGCTGAAGGTTGACAAAACCAATGGTTGCCAGGTTCAGGTATTATTTGATATTTAGCGGAGGTAAAAAATGCCAGCGCCTTGGCAAGGAATACTAAACAAGATAGACGATTACCGATGGGAGATTCCCAAAAGCTATAAAGCGGGTATGTTGGTGCCCGGTCTAATTTTTGCCAGTGAGTCAATGCTCAATCATATCTGGCAAGACCAGGTTTTTCAACAAGTGGCTAATGTGGCTTTCCTGCCGGGTATTGTCGACCATTCACTGGCTATGCCTGATATTCACTGGGGCTATGGCTTTCCTATCGGCGGGGTAGCTGCCACCAGGGTAAAGGACGGGGTAATATCACCCGGTGGTGTCGGCTTTGATATTAATTGCGGCGTCAGACTACTACGAACAAATCTTACCGAAGAAGAGGTAAGACCTAAAATTGAGCTGCTAGTTGCCGAGCTTTATACCAATGTCCCTTCGGGACTGGGTTCCGAAGGCAAGATAAGAGTAAGTGAAAAGGAGCTGAGTGAAGTCCTGATAAAGGGCAGTCGGTGGGCATTAGAAAAAGGGTTTGGAGAAGCCGAGGATATTGTAGCTACCGAAGAGTCAGGCTGTCTCAAAGGGGCTAACCCGGATAAGATAAGTAGCAAAGCTAAAAAGCGAGGCATCCCCCAGCTGGGAACCTTGGGCTCGGGTAATCACTTCCTGGAGGTGGAGGTAGTGGATGAAATCTATGACCAGGATGCAGCTAAGGCTATGGGCATCAATGACGTTGGTCAGGTGCTTATCTTAATTCACACCGGTTCCCGGGGCTTTGGACATCAGGTCTGTAGTGATTATGTAGGGTTGCTTGGTGAAGCGGTGAGAAGATATGGCATCAGCCTACCTGACCGCCAGCTGGCTTGTGCCCCGGTAAACTCAGCTGAGGGACAGGACTACCTGCAAGCTATGGCCTGTGCCGCTAACTATGCCTGGACTAACCGACAGTGCATCACCCACTGGGCTAGAGAGTCTCTGGTTAAGGTCCTGGGTAAGAGCCGGAGGGAACTGGGGCTGGAGCAGATTTATGACGTATGCCATAATATCGCCAAGATAGAGGAATACACCGTTGATGGTAAGAAACAAAAGCTTTGTGTTCACCGCAAGGGAGCAACTAGAGCCTTCCCTGCCGGACACCCTGATGTCCCTGATATTTACCGAGATGTAGGTCAGCCGGTTCTTATTCCCGGGGATATGGGGCGCTGTTCCTATATAGCCGTGGGCACAGAAACAGCAATGAAGGAGTCTTTCGGCTCCACCTGCCACGGTGCGGGCAGGATGCAGAGTCGCTCAGCAGCTAAGCGTAGCCGTAGAGGAGCTGATGTTGCCCGAGCATTGGCCGCCAGGGGGATTACGGTTAAGGCAGGTAGTATGGATTCACTGGCTGAGGAAGCCTCCGAAGCCTACAAGGATGTAACTGAGGTAGTTGAGGTAACCCATAAGGCAGGCATCTCTCGTAAGGTAGCCAGGGCAATACCCATAGGTGTAATTAAGGGGTAGAAGAATGTATTTCAAAAATGTTATTGATGCCATAGGGCATACTCCATTAGTAGAAATGGCGCAGATGAGCCCAAATAAAAAGGTCAAAATTCTGGCTAAGCTGGAAGGGCAGAACCTGGGGGGGAGTGCCAGTATCAAAGACCGAGTGGCCAAATATATGCTAGAAAAGGCAGAGCGGAGTGGAGAGCTGACCAAGGACAAGACTATCATTGAAGCCACCAGTGGCAATACCGGGATAGCTCTAGCCTGGCTGGGATATAAGAAGGGGTATAAGGTCACCATTGTTATGCCTGATAATATGAGCCTGGAGAGGCAGCAATTACTCAGAATCTTTAGTGCTGAGCTTATCCTTACCAAAGGCGCTTACGGGATGAGTGCGGCAATTGATACTGTCAAGGAGCTGGCAGCCCAAGACAAAAGATACTATATGCCCGACCAGTTTTCTAATCCAGCTAATCCACTGGCACACTACGAGACTACCGGGGTTGAAATAATAGCCGATTTCCCCTACGACCGAATTGATGTCCTAATTGCTGGTATTGGCACCGGCGGGACTATAGTGGGCATTGCCCGCCGACTAAAAGAGAAGTATCCCAATATCAAGGTGATTGGTGTTGAACCGCCGCCTGACGATAGCATCCAGGGCTTAAGGTGTGCTGGCGAAGGTTACATTCCACCAATTCTGGATTTAAGCCTTATTACCGAAAGGGCTGTTGTCACCAGCCAGCAGGCAGCTATAGTCACCAGGCAGTTACTGGATAAGGAAGGGATTTTTGCCGGGTTATCCTCAGGGGCTGTAGTCCATCAGGCCATCAAGGTTGCCCAAGAGGTGGATGAGGGCAATATAGTAGTGGTGTTGGCTGACGGGGGATGGAAATACCTCAGTCTGGACTTTTGGAATAAGAGTGAGTAGATACGGGCTGTAATCAGCAAAGATAAAGAGGTCTTTTATCGAGGGGAGTTTAAGAGGGGCTCCGCCCCTCTTTTTAATATCCTTCCCCCTCTCCTTTCCAAGAAGTAGATGCTAAAGGAGAGTCAAAGAGAGGCGAAGCCTCTCTTTTATAACTATTTCCCCTTCCCCTTATCAAGGGGAAGGGGATAAAGGGGATAGGGTTTCCAAATAAAACCCTAAAGGGGGTGAGGTAGATAAATAATCTCAGTCAAATTCACCTGCCTTCACCAAGCCGGAAAGGTGGTATGTCGCTGGAGGAGGCTATTAGCCGAAGAAGGTCGGTAAGAGACTTTTCTCCAGAGCCCATCTCTCAATCACAGCTATCCCAGATACTATGGGCTGCCCAGGGCATCACCGAGACTACTTTGAAATCAAGAGCTATCCCCAGTGCTGGCGCTACCTATCCTCTGGAAATTTTGGTTGCTTGTGGTCGGAATGGTATTGAAGAAATAAGCGCTGGCATATATCACTACAACGTAGCTGACCACTCTCTGAGTCTGCACCACGAAGGAGATGTCCGATTAGACCTAGCCGGAGCAGCATTAGACGAGGCAATGATATATCAAGCCCCGGTAGATATAATTATTTGCGCTCTATACCAGCGGACAACCCGACACTATGGTAGCCGCGGCGAAAGGTATGTACATATGGAAGTAGGACACGCCGGGCAGAATATCTACCTTGAGGTTACCGCCCTTGGTCTGGCTACTGTAGCCATCGGCGCCTTTCATGATGAGCCGGTCAGAGAGGTTTTACGGCTGGATAAGCAGTATACGCCTCTATACATCATGCCGGTGGGTAAACCGGCTTGAAGTTAAGACTTAACCGGCGCCAAAACTCTACTAGTCTATTCCCATTGTGGTCTTAATCTGGTTATTTCCCCTTCTTGATAAACGTCTTGTCCCGAGGATAAATTGACAAGCTCAAGTTTTAATATTATCATCTTGGAGATATGGCAAAAACAATTGAAGAAATAAACGAGAAGATACGACAGGGCAAGGCGGTAGTAGTTACCGCTGAAGAAATAATAGGTATGGCTAAAGACAAGGGTGTTACCAAAGCCGCCGAGGAGGTAGATGTAGTTACTACCGGCACCTTCGGTCCAATGTGCTCATCTGGTACCTATCTTAATATTGGCCACTCCAAGCCGCGAATAAAGCTGGGCGGGGGCAGGGTTTATCTCAATGATGTCCCAGCTTATACCGGATTTGCCGCCGTAGACTTATATATAGGGGCTAATGCTCTTCCCGATGATGACCCCAGAAACCGAATCTACCCCGGCGAATTCAACTACGGTGGTGGGCATGTAATTGAAGAGCTTGTCGCCAGAAAGGATGTCAGATTGGTAGCTAGTGCCTACGGCACGGACTGTTATCCCAGGAAAAGGCTTGAAACCTGGATAAATATCAAAGACCTTAATGATGCAGTGCTATTCAATCCCAGGAACAGCTCCCAGAATTATACGGTGGCGGTGAATCTATCGGATAAGACAATTTACACCTATATGGGGGTATTAAAACCTGACTTAGGCAATGCTAACTATTGTAGTGCCGGGCAGCTCTCGCCATTGCTCAATGACCCGTATTATAAGACCATTGGCATAGGCACCAAAATATTCCTGGGCGGGGGCATAGGCTATGTTGCCTGGCAAGGCACCCAGCATAACCCTAATGCCCCCCGCACTGGAAATGGAGTGCCTAGAGAAGGCGCTGGCACCCTGGCCGTAATAGGTGATTTGAAGCAGATGAAGCCACGATGGCTGATAGGAACCAGTATGCTGGGCTATGGTTGCACCCTAACCGTGGGCATTGGAGTCGCCATCCCTGTACTCTCTGAAGAAATCTTACGATATACCACAGTAAGTGATGATGGAATTCTTGCCCCGGTGGTAGATTACTCAGAGGTATATCCCCAACTGAGGCCAGATACCCTGGGCGAGGTCAGTTATGCTCAGTTAAAGAGCGGGAAAATAATAGTTAAGGGTAAGGAGGTGCCTACCGCTTCCTTATCCAGCTACTCCCGGGCGGTGGAAATTGCCGCCATTCTAAAAGAGTGGATACTGAGTGGCAAATTCCTGTTAACTGAACCAGTAGCGCCTCTGCCTACTGTTGGCTCGGATATAGTCCTCAAACCGCTCAAGGAGCGTCCGATAGAGGAGTAAGATGGCTGTTTCTAAAAGAATTGTACTGCATTTTCCCAAGCGGCTGGTAGAGCGTCCCATAGTCAGCCGACTGGTTAAGGAATATAACCTCGACTTTAACATTCTAAAGGCTTCGGTTACTCCGGATGAGGAAGGCCTGATGGTATTGGAATTGAGCGGGAAGCAAGCCGACTATGATAGAGGTATCAGGTATTTAGCTGAGACCGGGGTGAGAATTCAATCGCTGAGCCAGGATGTTACTCGTAATGAGGAAAGGTGCACTCATTGTGGTGCCTGTATAACTATTTGCCCCACCGGTGCCTTTGAGCTTGACTTTGCCACCAGGCGGGTTGATTTTTATGGTGACAAATGCCTGGCTTGCGGACTATGTATCAAGGCTTGCCCGCCCAGAGCCATGGAACTGCATTTTTAGCTGATGTATGAGCCCAGGACCTACTACCGGCATTGGATTAAAGGCGGAGACCTAATCTCGTTTAATGTAGTGGTCAAGGAGACTGATTTATACATCCGTGCCTCAACTAACCTGAAAAGGAAGGCGCTTAAGCTAGTAGTAAAGTATCGTGATATATTGGAAAGGTATATCAGGCGGTATCCTTCCTTTCTAACCTCCCGGCAACCCCTCCCCATTGATGAGAATGCCCCGCATATTGTAAAGGCGATGTCAGAGGCAGCCAGCCGAGTTGGCGTTGGTCCTATGGCTTCAGTAGCTGGGGCTATAGCTGAATTTGTTGGCACTGAACTATTGGCTTTCTCACCAGAGATAATTGTCGAAAATGGGGGTGATATTTACCTGAAGAGCCTGGGCAAAAGGCTGGTGGGGATTTATGCTGGCCAATCACCGTTAACCGGCAAAATTGGACTGGAAATCACCGAGGCAGATACACCGTTAGGGATTTGTACCTCCTCGGGAACAGTGGGACATTCTCTGAGTTATGGCAAGGCTGATGCCGTTATCGTGCTTTCTAAATCAGCCACTCTGGCTGATGCTGCTGCCACCGCTATCGGAAACTTGATTAAACAACCGGCTGACATCCCCAGTGGGATTGAGTTGGCTAAAGGTATTGAGGGGGTATCAGGCGTGATAATCATTAAAGGTGATAATACCGGGCTTTGGGGCAAGGTAAAAATTTGCCCCATGTCTCTGGGAAAGAGAGGGCAGAAGTGACCAAGCGGCGTGTAAGGTTTACCTTTCCTGCAGGACTACACTCCGAACCCGTTATCTATAACATTGGCCAGCAATTCAATCTAGTAACCACTATTTACCAGGCTGATTTGGCGGAAGACAGGGGCTGGGTAGCATTGGAACTTAACGGTAAAGACAAAGACATTGAAGATGGGATTGCCTGGGCTATGTCTAAGGGAATACGGGTTGATACCATTAGTGATAAATAGCCGAGTGAATTTTTGCCTTTTAGCTCTATCTCCGGCTCATCTGGTTCAGCAGCCAGGAAGTCCACTCCTGGACTCCCTGACCGGTAGCACATGAGATTGGGAAAATCTTCACCTTTTTATTTATCCCTTTGATTGCCCGAGAGAAGGCATCGGTATCAAACTTCAGGTAGGGCAGAAGGTCAATCTTATTTATTACCACCACATCGGCGATATCAAACATCAGGGGATACTTAAATGGCTTATCATCCCCTTCAGGAAGGCTTGAAATTAGAACCTTTTTATGCTCGCCAAGAGTAAACGAAGCCGGGCAAATCAGATTGCCTACATTCTCAATAAAGAGTAGTTCCAAATCTGGTAAGGGCACATTACTGAGGGCATTGGAGACCATATTAGCGTCGAGATGACATTCCCCGCCGGTATTTATCTGGACGACGGGCACACCCTCTTTACCCACCGTTTCGGCATCTAAGCTTGAGCTCACATCTCCTTCAATAACACCGATTTTGATTTTCCCTTTCAGCCGCTTTATTGTTGCCATAATAAGGCTGGTCTTGCCGGCTCCCGGGGAGGACATCAGGTTCACCGCCAATACGCCTTCACTATCAAGCCACTGCCGGTTTCTGGCTGCTATCTGCTTATTAGCGTCAAGAATGTCTTTGAGAACCTTTATCTCCATTATTCCACCTCAATACTTTCTACAAAAAGCTCTTTACCAGATGTAATCTCCAGGCTGTTACCCTGACAGTAGGGGCAGGTCCAATCAAACTGTTTAAGTTCGAAGAGCTTACCGCAGCTCCGGCACCGGGCCCTGGTCGGAATCATGGTGAAGGAAAGAGCCGCCCCCTCAGCGATGGTGCCTTTACTGAGAAAATCAAAGTAAAACTGGACACAATCTTCAACAAATCCACTCATCTCCCCGATGACCAGGTCGATTTTCCTCACTTCCTTGGCTTCAACCTTGCCTGCTTGTTCCAGGACAAGGTCGAGCATACTTTGGGTGATGGCAAGTTCATGCATTTTAACAAATCCTGGGCAGTAGGTCGCCGACTAACATATCAACTATACGGGAAGCCCCGAGAACGGTCTTCATTACCACCCGACCGGGGTGTTCTCCCCTCACCTCACCAATGATTGCCGCACTTTTTCCGTAGCGATTTCTTCGCATCGCCCCCAGAACCTTATCGGCATCTTCAGCTGGAACTATAGCCACCAGCTTGCCCTCGTTGGCGATATACAGGGGGTCAAAGCCCAACATCTCGCAAGCCGCCAGAACCTCTTCCCGCACCGGGATTTTTTCCTCTTCAATCCTTATACCTGCTTTTGATTGCTTGGCCAGTTCGTTCAGGCTGGTAGCCAGCCCACCTCGGGTAGGGTCTCGCAAGCAGTGGATATTGGGGCTGGCGGCTAGCATTTCCGCCACCAGGCTGCCCAGGGGAGCACAATCACTTTCCAGCCGGGTGGAAAAGCTCAATCCTTCCCGCTGGCTGAGCACCGCTATTCCGTGGTCACCTATAGTCCCGTTTAGAATCACCTTATCTCCTGGTCGGGCATTGCTACCCGAGATATCAATCCCCTCAGGTATGACACCGACGCCGGCAGTATTAATAAAGAGCTTATCGGCACTGCCTCGGTGTACTACCTTGGTGTCGCCGGTGACGATTTCCACTTCGGCTTCCTGAGCCGCCTGCCGGGTTGACTCTACGATTTGGTCCAGCTCACCCCGGGGAAGCCCCTCCTCAATGATAAAAGACAGGGATAAATAAAGGGGTTTAGCCCCGGACATAGCTAAGTCGTTCACCGTGCCACAGACAGCCAGCTTGCCGATATCGCCACCGGGGAAGAAGATGGGACTCACCACATAGCTATCGGTGGTGAAAGCCAGCCGGCCACTCAGGTCAATAACGGCTGAGTCATCCAACTTGGCTAAAAAAGGATTAGCCAAAGCTTTAACAAAGCTTTTCTCTATTAGCTCATGGGCTAGCTTGCCTCCACTGCCGTGGGCGAGCAGGATTTTATCCTCCAAAATCACCTCCATATAGGTAATAGGCAGAGCAAGCCCCCTCTGATGAGACCATACACGGTCCCACCGGATATTGTGGGGTGCAGGTTTTGCCAAAGAGCTGGCAATCAAGAGGGGTCTTGACCCCTCGCAGGATGTCACCACAGATGCAGCCCGCAGGTTCATAAGCCGGGCTGAGGGCAATATCAAAGGCAAGTTCAGCATCAAAGCGCTGATATTCCTGCCTCAGCTTTAAGCCGCTATCGGGAACTTCTCCCATCCCCCGCCATCGGGCGGGACAGGGCTCAAATACCTGCTCCATGAGTTTCAGGGCTTGCTGGTTACCTTCAGGTCGCACCCCTCGTCGATAGGCAATTTCAACCTTGGATTCCCCATTTTCAATCTGAGCCACCAGCATATCAACGCATTGCAGGATGTCTAACGGCTCAAAGCCGGACACCACACAGGGGATACCGTAATCCCGGGCAATGAATTCCCAGGGATGGGAGCCGATAATAGCCGATACATGCCCGGGGCATATAAGCCCACCAAGTTTGACCTCACCGGAATCAAGAATGGCCTGGATTACCGGGGGACAGAGTTTATGTAACGAAAGGACATAATAATTCCCTATCTCCTTCTCCTCAGCCTGGAGGACAGAAACAGCGATGGTCGGGGCGGTGGTCTCAAATCCAATTCCGAGGAAGACCACGGACTTATTGGAGTCTGCCTCGGCTATCTTAAGGGCGTCCATGGTGGAATATACCGTACGTACGTCAGCCCCATTAGCCTTGACCTCTTGTAAGCTGGAGCGGCTCCCCGGGACTTTGAGCATATCACCGAAGGTGGCGATAATTACCCCTGGAATTTGAGACAGGGCAATCGCTTTGTCCAGGTCGGCATTGGCGGTAACACAAATAGGACAACCCGGTCCGGAGACCATGTCAATAGTCTGGGGTAAAACCTGGCGAATGCCATACCTGAAAATAGTAACCGTATGACCACCGCAGAACTCCATTAAGCGGGCTGGAGTTTTAGATTGACGGTGGATTTGTGAGATTAGCCCCTCAGCCAGTTCGGAGCGCCGAAATTCAGAAATAAACTTCAACCTTCCTCCTCAGCTACCTCAGCTATTTCCCTTAAAAGCCTCAAGGTCTCTTTAGCCTCTTCCTGGTCCAGAATATTTATGGCATAGCCGGTATGGACCAGCACGTAGTCACCCACCTTGGCTTCAGGGGTGAGCCACAGGCTTACCCGGCGAGCTATACCTCCTAGCTCAACCTCAGCCTCTTTGTCTTCTATAAGTTTAATGCGTGCTGGTATGGCAAGGCACATATCTAACTCCTATTGACCCCGTATTCACTTCTCTTTGACTTTCTTAAATACGGCTAAAATTGGCAATCACCGCCTGCCCCAGTGAAATCCCGCCGTCATTGCAGGGCACCAGATGGTGAGTTAGCACGGTGAAGCCATCTTTATGTAAAGCCGACACGGCTAGCTTCTGGAGCAACCGATTTTGAAAAACCCCACCACTTAGCGCCACCCTATTTATGCCGCTTTCTCTGGCGATGGTTTTACACATCTCAGCGATTATTTGAGCCATGGTGTTGTGAAACTTGAGCGATATTATTGGGACAGGAAGCTGATTCCTAATATCTTGAACTATGGTTGAGATTAGCTCTTCCAGCTTTACCACCTTTATTGCCTGGTCTTTAATAACGGAGAACGGATAGGATTTCTCCTCAAACTCACCTGATTCATCCGGAGCCAGCATCTCGAGCTCAATACCTGCCTGAGCTTCATAATCTATCTCTCCCCTCACCCCGGCTAAGGCGGCAACGGCATCAAAAAGTCGCCCCGCACTTGACGTCAGCGGCGAGTTTACTCTTCGTTTTAGCTGCTGTTTTATTATGTCAAGCTCAGCCGAATTGACCTTACTAATGGGGAGACCCTCCACGGAGAAGTCCTCCCCCAGCAATGTATAGAGATAGCTTAAAGCCATGCGATAGGGCTTGTTTATGGCGGCGACTCCGCCCAGCAGAGGTACATATTCTAAGTGCCCTACCCTTTGGCAGCGGTGGTAATCGGCGAGCAGAAACTCCCCTCCCCAGATTGTGCCATCGGTGCCGTAGCCGGTGCCGTCAAAGGCTACCCCGATAACAGGTCCTTTGACCCTATTCTCCACCAGACAGCTTACGATATGGGCATGATGATGTTGAACCGGGATAGACTTGAGTCCCCGCTCCTCACTTAGCTTGAGGGCATATTTTGTTGACAGATATTCCGGGTGCATATCATAGGCTACAATTTCTGGTTCAATGCGGAATAGCTTTTTATACAGCCCAATAGTATTTTCAAAGTGGTCTAGAGTTTCCTCATTCTCCATGTCGCCGATGTGCTGACTTAAGAAGGCATGCTCGTCTTTGGTGAGGCAGAAGGTGTTCTTCAGCTCGGCGCCACAGGCAAGGATTGGCTTTGCCTTAAAGGGAAGGAGGATGGGGTATGGGGCATAGCCTCGGGCTCGCCTTATCGCTTGAGGCACACCCTCTACCATATAGACGCTATCATCATAGCGGGCATGTATATCCCGATTATGGAGCAGGAAATAATCAGCAATTCCTCTGAGCCTTCTCAGGGCTTCGTCATTATCTTTGGCAATAGGTTCCTCGCTAAGGTTGCCGCTGGTCATAACCAGGGGAATGCCGGTCTCCCGTAACAGGATGTGATGCAGAGGGGTATATGGCAGCATGACCCCGAGGTACTTTAGATTGGGGGCTACGGCTGGTGAGATGCTGGATGAGCTATGCTTCCACCTCAGCAGCACAATCGGGCATTCAGAAGATTGAAGCAGTTTTCCCTCCTCAGGAGATACAAAGCAGTGGTTTTCTACCTCCTCCAAATTACCTGCCATAACCGCCAGAGGCTTGGCGGGGCGCCTTTTTCTGGTTCGTAAAAGATTTATCGCTGCCTCATTGGTGGCATCACACGCCAGTTGAAATCCGCCCAGACCTCTAATAGCCAAGATTCTCCCTGCTTTCAAGAGGTCGCTTGCCGCTTTAATGGCATCATCGGCTTCAATAGGGTTACCATTGCTATCAACCAGCTCCAAACTAGGACCGCATTTAGGGCAGGCGTTGGGCTGGGCATGAAAGCGCCGGTCTAAGGGGTTATCATATTCCTGTTGGCACTCAGGGCACATTTCAAACTGGCGCATCGTAGTCTTAGGGCGGTCGTAAGGGATGTCCTCAATAATAGTAAATCGAGGACCGCAGTTGGTGCAGTTAGTAAAGGGGTAGCGGAAGCGGCGGTCGGTAGGAGAGAAGAGTTCCCTCTGGCAGTCCTCACAGGTAGCAATATCCGGTGACACTAACTGGTATTCCCCCTCCTGGCTCAGGCTTTCCCGAATTTTGAACTCGGTATAGCCCTTCGGGGGATAGAAGGTGGCTTTGACCTTTTCAATACGTGCCATGGGAGGGGCTTGGGTTTCAAGGTTGCCCAGGAAATTCTCCAGGCTTTCTGCGTCTCCCTCGACCTCAATCTCCACATTTCCCGAGGTGTTACGCACCCAACCCTTCAGATTGTGCTCTTGAGCCAGCCGATAGACAAAGGGTCTGAAGCCAACCCCTTGCACCACCCCCCGCACACTTATCTTGGCTAATCTTACTACTCTGGTTAGCACCATTGGCTGTTATTACCCGGGAATTTCCTACGGAGTGACCCTCCAGCCGCTTAGCTGATAATCTCGGGGAGGACGAAATTCCTTAAGCAGCTCTAGCTTACCCATTTTCTTTAATCGCTCGTATATCAAAATCCAGGCACAATCTTTTTCGGGGTCAAGTTCACATTTGCCCTCTTTACTGCCGCCACAAGCACCATTAAGTAGTCCCTTGCTACACCTGGCAACAGGACAAATGCCGCCGGTCACCGCCAGGAGACAGTCTCCGCAGCCGACACACCTTTCCTCCAGAATACCTGCCTCTCTTTCCTCTGCCCCCATGAAATGGGTATTTTGTGCTGGAAAGACGGGAAGCTCGGGGAAAATCTCAGCCAAGGTTTGCGTTCCTATTCCGCAAGCTAAAGAGAGCACTGCCTCCACCCCATTAATTTGAGGCCTGAGTATAGAAGCCGCCAGATAGTTATCACACTGCTTGGCTACCGTAGTTACCTTAAATGTGAAGTTTTTATTTCTTAGCTTTCCCCCAAGCTCAAGTAGTTGACTCAACGTCTTAGCCTCTCTTAAGCCTCTCGGTGGCTGAGTGCAGCCATCGCAACCAGCTATCAAGATATTAGTATAGGGAGAGAGAAAGTCTAAGAGTTCGTCCAATGGCTTTGGTGTGGTTACTATCATTTTATCGGCTCTCCTTTGAATAGATAGCTTCTATTCTTTGTCTAAACTGCTCTAATTCCCTATCTAACTCCTCGGGGTGCCTTGGGGCTACAGTGCAGAAGTGGAGTCTATCTTGAAGACCAATCTGGCTTAGCCTTTCCCCCAACGCTACTACTGAGCGCTGTGCCTCCTTGCTCCCCGTCTGACGATGGCAGTCCTCTTCAGGGCAAGCCGCTATCAAAACGCCATCTATACCCTTCTGTAGGGCTTCCAAGATGTGGAAGGTTTCAACCCTGGCGGCACAAGGCAGGTCTATGACACCTACATTGGGCGCGAATTTTCTATCCAGCGGCGGTAAAACAGTCCATTGGCAACGAAATACCAGAATCTTTGGCTTTTCCGTTTCTGAGGCTGCCTTGGTAATCAATGCTGAAATGTGCTCTCTCTCCCAATTCTCCATCTCCAGTGCCATAGCCGGACACACCGCAACGCACAAGCCACAGGCCCGGCAGAGGGTCATATCAAACCTGACTCCCCTCGGACTTTTGAACTTAATGGCATCACAAGGACAGTAGAAGACGCAGTTACCACAGTCGATACACAACTCTTCATTATATTTGATTTCTGGTATCTCGGGCTGAAATTCTAGAGCCACACATGCTTTACAGCTCTTACATGGTCCACAACAAAGGCACCTTCTAGCCTCCGCTACCGCCTGCTCCAGGGTGAATCCTTGCTCAAAGGGCTCGAAATTCAGCCTTTCCTCTACCGGTGCCCATACCAGTTCAGGCTGAGGCTTGTAATGCGTACCCTTCAGGATAGGCGCACTCTCATATTCCTTCTTCCTCCCCACCCCTAGCTCTTTACCCTTCAGGTAGCGGTCTATGGACTCGGCGGCTATCACGCCGTCTCTCATTGCTTCGGCAGCAAAACCTACCCGTTTCACATCACCGCCGATGAAGACTCCCGGTTTAAGGTTATTCATGAGGGTAAGCTGGTCAATGTCAATTCTGCCTCGCTCATTGAGTAGGCCTTCCTGCCGGTAAAATGCCAGCTCTGGGGCTTGGCCTATGGTAACCAGCAATACATCGCCCTCAACATATATCACGTCACTCCGGTCACATTTGGGGTTAAATCTACCATCTTCGTCAAAGACCGATGTGCACCGGGGACACTTTATCTTCCTAAATTTCCCATCCTCGCCGATTATCTCCTCTACACCTCTGGAGTAGACTATCTTTATTCCTTCTTCAGTAGCGCCTTCTATTTCTTCGACATCAGCCGGGATACCATCTTTGGAGGATTTATCCTCGCACTCCAAGCAGACGAGAGTGACATCTCCCCCCAGCCTTCGGGCAGTCCTGGCGACATCAAAGGCGACATTGCCTCCCCCGACTACTATTACTCTCTTACCCTTATAGAGCCGGGGAGGGACATTCCCCTGGTTTACCTCGTAGAGGAGATTTAATCCGAATATAACTCCCTCTAGCTCAGCTCCTTTTACCAGTTCCCCTTCCATGGTGAGGGGTCTGGGCACGGGAGTGCCAGTAGCGATGAATATAGCCCGATAGCCTTCACTCTTAAGGTCTTTCAGTGTTTTGCCACTATCACCCATCTGGACACCGAGTTTGACTTCTATATGGGCTATCCTGAGCAGGCTATTTATGACAGAATTAACAATTTCCTGGGGAAGACGGTACCTGGGGATATACTGCAGAGCACCGCCCAACTCCGGGTTTCTTTCCAGGATGCTGACCTGGTACCCCATTTTGCTCAATTCATAAGCGCACATTAAGCCTCCCGGCCCGCCTCCAATCACCGCCACCTTTTCCTTGGTCGGAGCCGGGAGTGGGGGTTTGGTCTCCAGATAGGGAAGGTAATGCTCGGCAATGAGTCGTACCAGCATCTTCCGCCTTACGGCTCCAGTTTCATCCTTATAATTGCACTCCTTCTCACAAAGCCCACAAATATAGCTGCATATTGGAAACAGAGGATTCTTCTCATAAATTTCGTTCCCTATCTCTATTATCTGATTAGCCGCCTCTTCAGGCTCCAGACGGAGTAAGGCAAGCATAGCGTGGCTACGCTGGATATCTTCTCCCAGGGGGCACGCTATTTGGCAGGGAGGTAGATATACCTTTCCACTGACTTCGTCAATTACCTCCTCAACCTGCGCCCGGTCTTTTTGGGAAACCATTTTATTCATCTCTGTTCAATCTCCCACGCTATGTGGCCTAAATTGAGGCACTATGAACTTCCTGCCTACCTTGTGCTCTTCGTAATGACATTTTTGCCATCAAACTTTCTAAGTTGCTGTCAGAGGGCCAAGCGCGGTTACTTTATCCACAAAATCGTTTAGTGACGACAGGAACTTTGGTGCCTCAGATGTCCATTCGGCTCTCAATCTTTCCGGCTCGATACCGAACTGCGAGAGAACATTTTGAAGTAGCATCACATTTCGCCCTGCCTTATAGTTACCACTAACATAGTGGCAGTCCCCGGGAGGACATCCGGCTACCATTACACCATCGGCACCTTTAGCAAAGGCACGAAAGATAAAGCTTGGTTCTATCCTTCCGGTACATGTGGTTTTAATCATTCTAGGATAGAAATTGTCCTTCAGTTTTGAAGCTAGAGCGCGTCCTGCTCCGGCGGGTGAACAAAAGTTACAGCGGAAGATGACAATGTTAGGCTTAAAGTTATTCACAGCTTCTCCTCGTCTATTATTTGCTGGACAATAAATGGTATCCTTTCTTCCACCTCTTCGGTGCACCTCTCGCCAAAGGTGGTATTATCCTTCATCTCCACGGCATATATGCTAACCGACTTTGGCATCCTGTATCCCAGCCTTTGCCCCAGCTTAAAGGCAGTGGCAATATCTATGCCATGAGATGAGGAAAAATCCATAGCTGGCTTCAAATCTTCCAGCTCAAGCTTATAGACCTGCCCCGGTTTCCCCTGCCCAGTTTTTATAGAATCGATGATAATGAGCCTATCATAGCCAACTACAAGGTCAAGAAGGGTGAGTCCGGCTTCGCCCGTCTCTACCACTTCTAACTCAGGTCTTTCCTCCTTGAGCTTCTGGGCAATTTTAATTCCGACTCCATCGTCAGTGAGAATTGGATTCCCGATGCCTAAGATGAGCGTATTCATCGCCTAAAATACATTCATACTGAAATATCTTTCCCCTCTATCGGGCAGGATGGTAACAATGGTTTTACCTTTCCCTGATTTCCTGGCTATCTTTAATGCGGCAAATACATTTGCCCCTGAGGACAAGCCAACCATCAGCCCCTCCTCTTTTATCAGCCTTCTGGTCATATTTACCGCTTCGTCACCCGTTACTGTAATTACTTCGTCGACCAGGTCCATATTCACCAAGCTAGGGATGTAACCCGGACCGATACCCTGTATTATATGGATACCGGGCTCTCCCCCACTCATTACTGCCGATTCAGCCGGCTCCACAGCTACAATCTTTACCTTGGGATAGACCTGGCGCAGGGCTTCAGCAACACCCATTAGTGTGCCCCCGGTACCAACCCCGCAGACAAAAGCGTCAATAGCTCCTTCTACTCCCTCTAAAATCCGCTTACCTGTAATCTGCCTATGGGCAGCAATATTATCAACATTATCAAATTGTCTCGGTAGCCAGGCATCTGGATTTTCCTTAGCCAGCTCTTCAAGCCTATCAAGAGCGCCCTTAAAACCTTCTTCTGACGGGGTTAGGACAAACTCCGTACCAAAAGCCTGCATCATCTGCCTTCGTTCTTTACTCATGTACTCGGGCATAACCGCTACGAATTCATAACCCTTTAACGCCGAGAGCATGGCAAATGAGATGCCGGTGTTGCCACTGGTAGCCTCTATTATCTTGCTTCCCGGCTTTAATATGCCTTTCTTTTCCGCCACGTCAATCATATAGACAGCCATTACATCCTTTATGCTACCACTCGGATTAAGGGCTTCCAATTTAGCCAGAATAACCGAATCAGTATTATTTACCTCACTCAGTTCCACGATGGGAGTGTTGCCAATAAGGTCTAAGATATTTTTTGCCATTAGATTCCCTTCAGCACCTCTCTTTTTCCAGGGGATACCGAAAAGCCGCACTGGCTATGTCAATCATTTCAATATCCCTTTTACGATAACCTTGACCGCTTCCTCTTCATCCAGCCCTCTAGCCATCAATGTCTGCATCTGCTTTTTATCAATGCTACCTATAGCTGCTTCGTGGGTAACCTTTGCCTCCTTGTTACTCACTGAGACAATGGGTATAGCTTTGGCTATTGCTCCTTCCCCGTCCACAATTTCAGTACAGTCAACATGCCCCCGAGCCAGAGGAGCATTGCCATAGGTCTCACCAATAACCTCCGCCCTCGCCTTGTCTCTCAGGACAAGGCGACTTTTTATCAAACTTCTAGCCTCGCGTCCATTCAGATTCACTTTCTCTAATATTTTTATATCATCTTCTTTTTTACCATATACCTTGGCTACCAGCTCGGTTATACTTTTCTCGCCACAAGACACCTCATAATTGAAGTCCAGCCTGCCAACACAGCCTTCAATCAGGCTAAAGGTATTCTGGTACACACTTTTCTTGCCGACCTCAACCTTGGCCTTTGGGATTACCTTGATACCACCAAAGTCTCCGTGGTAGTGAGTCTCATGGTAATAAAACTTAGCGTTATTGCCTATCTTTATATCGGCATCCATCTTGTGAATTATGTTAACCGCATTGGGGAAAATACAGTGGGCGATTATCCCTACCTCAGCACCATCTTGAATATTTACCTTTAAAACAATTTCCTGCAGCCCCTCCTTGGGTAAAATGCCGAAGCACAAATGAACGGGATGTTTGATTTTCTTGCCTGCCTCTACTGTCAGCTCAGCCCTAACCCCTTTCTCCTTCTGCTCCCACTTTATCCTTATTCCTTCTGCCTGATTAGCGCTTAAAACCCGGTTTTCATGAACGACAAGAGTGGCTATCTCTCTGCTTTTGAGGGCTTCTTTATCCCCGCCGGCTTTTCCGTAGGCGTCAACAATCTCTGCGTATTCTTCTTTGGTAGTAATCATCTTCTAAACCGCCTTCAGCCTGGCACATTAATATGACCACATATCTGGCAATTATCCCTAAACCATTGACACATTTCCCGGGGCGACCCCATCCTAAATATCTTCCCGGCACACATCACCGATACTCTATCGGCTATTTCTACGGTGTCTTCATTATGAGTGATTAAAAGAACGGAGGAACCAAGACTTTTCATTTTAACGATACCATTGACAATATGAGGCAATGAGACCACATCTATTCCAGAGTCGACCTCGTCTAAAATGGCAAATTTTGGTTTCATAGCTAAAACAGAAGCAAGCTCTACCCTCTTTCTCTCTCCCCCGCTCAAGCTGGTATCAACTGCCCGGTCCAAAAATTGGAAAGGTGGTAGCCCAACAGCCCAAAGATAATCCTCAATCTCTCCTATTTCCAATTCATTGCTTAACCCCAGGTAGTCTCTTATGCTCAATCCCTCAAATCTGGCCGGTTCTTGCCAAGCCAGGGTTATACCCATCTTTGCCCGTTGAGAAATTGGGTATCCGGTAATGTCCTCGCCCTCAAATATTATTTTCCCACCATCGGGCAGGTAATTCACCCCCATTATCAGATAAGCCAGGGTTGTTTTCCCGGTTCCGTTTACGCCTAATACGGCGTGAATTTCCCCCTTGTCCACATTTAAGCTCAAATCGTTGATTACGGGGTTACCATTCAATATCAATTTCAGATTCTCTATTTGTAACATATTGGCACTACTCATTTCTTACCCTCTCTAAAGGATTCCAGAAATACTTCATCCCAATAGAGAGCAAGTACTACAGGTATCAGTTGAGCAAGTACTGCATGGACTGCTTCCCTCGGAAGCAAGTGCCCCCTCCGACCTTCTGGAGAATAACGAAAGCGCCCGCTGAGCACTACTTCCGCAACTGGGGCAGAGGGCATTCTCACCCGACTGGCTCATTGGTCTAATTAGTTCAAACTTAAGTTTACATTTTGAACAAAGATACTCGTATATAGGCATCATCATCCCCTCTTACCGATTGTTAGACGGCAATAACCTCTTTAACCTCGGGTATCCGCTCTTTGAGGAGCCGCTCAATCCCGTGCCGCAGGGTTATAGTTGCCATAGGGCAGCCGTTACAGGCACCTTTGAGTTTTAGCCTAACCACACCTTCATTCACATCTACCAGCTCGACATCACCCCCATCTGCCTGCAAGACGGGTCTTATTTGAGCTAGAACTGCTTCTACTTCCTCTTTCATAGTTTATCCCCCCCTCCACATTTATAACGTGGCATAGGTATTAGCTATGGTTTCGGCCAGTTTGTCTTTGATAGTTCTGGCGCCTGAGGGACAGGCACTAATACATACACCACATCGCTTGCACTTAAGGTCATCTATAGCTGATATTAGCCCCTTTTCCGTTTTCTCCAGTTTAGAGGCGTCATAGGGACATACGCCGACGCAAATCCCACAGCCACTGCATAAATCTTCATTGACCTCAATTTCCGGTATCTCGGGCTGAAGCTCCAGGGCGACACATCCTTTACAGCTCTTACACGGTCCACAATAGAGACACCTTCTGGCTTCTGCTATCACTTCTTCCAGGGTGAATGGTTTCTCAAATGGCTCAAAATTTATCCTTGCTTCGGCGGGAGTCCATTTAAGCACCGGTTGAGGCTTATACTCCAGACGCTCGGGGATGGAGGCGCCTTCGTACTCCTTTTCCCTGCCTGCCTTCAGGTCCTCACCCTTCAGGTAGCGGTCTACGGACTCGGCGGCGGTTACTCCTTCTCGCATTGCTTCCGCCCAAAAACCTACCCTTCTGACATCACCGCCGATGAAGACCCCCTGTTTAAGGTTGCTCATCAGGGTAAGCTGGTCAATATCCAGTCTGCCCATCTCATTCAGTAAGCCCTCCTGCTGGAAGAAGGCTCGTTCTGGGCCCTGCCCGATAGTGATGAGGAGCACATCACCGTCAAGATATATCACATCACTCCGGTCACACTTGGGGTTAAATCTACCATCGTCATCAAAGACCGATGTGCACCGGGGACACTTTATTTTCTTAAATTTCCCATCCTCGCTGATTATCTCCTCTACACCTCGGGAATAGACTATCTTTATTCCTTCCTCAGTAGCGCCCTCTATTTCTTCGACATCAGCCGGGATACCATCTTTAGTAGATTTATCCTCACCCTCCAGACAGACGAGGGTGACATCTCCCCCCAGCCTGCGGGCAGTCCTGGCGACATCAAAGGCGACATTGCCTCCCCCGACTACTATTACTCTCTTACCCTGAAAGAGCCGGGGAGGAACATTCCCCTGGTTGACATCAAAGAGAAGGTTCAACCCGAACATGACTCCCTCCAGGTCAGCTCCAGCGACAAGTTCCCGTTCAATAGTGAGTGGTCGAGACAGGGGGGTGCCGGTAGCAATGAATACCGCCCGATAGCCTTCATGACTGAGGTCTGCCAGTGTTTTCCCGCTATCACCCATCTCGACACCGAATTTGACTTCTATATGGGCAATCCTGAGCAGGTTATGTATTGCCGAATGAACCATATCCCGGGGAAGACGGTAGCGGGGGATATATCGTAGAGCACCGCCTAACTCAGAGTCCCGTTCCAGAATGGTAACCCGGTAACCCTTTTTACTCAACGAATAGGCGCACATTAAACCCCCCGGTCCACCCCCAATCACCGCCACCTTTTCTCCGGTTGGAGCCGGGAGTGGAGGTTTGGTTTCCAGATAGGGAAGATAGTGCTCAGCAATAAGCTTCAATATCATCCTTCGCCTTACGGCTCCAGTTTCATCCTTATAATTGCACTCCTTCTCACAGAGCCCACAAATATAGCTGCATAACAGGAACAAAGGGTTCTTCTCATAAATTTCATCACCTATCTTAATTATCTGCTTAGCTGCCTCTTCGGGGTCCGGCGGAAGGAGGGCAATCATAGTATGACTACGCTGAATGTCCTCACCCAGAGGACAGGCTATCTGACAGGGAGGCAAATATACTTTCCCCGCTTCATTAATTACTTCCTCAACCTGAGCCTGGTTTGGCGGTGAAACAACCTCGGCCATCTTAGCCTCCAATTTCACGTTTTCAATACAGGCTTTGTTTAATAGCCTCTTTTCAACTTCTTGACTAAGTCCCCTTTAGAGTTATATACATTCACCTCAAGGGGCATTCCTCCCGGAAGTGAGTGGGTGGCGCAGGCATGACACGGGTCGTAAGCCCTGAATGCCATCTCAATCATGTTGAGAATCCCATCGGGAACATTTCCCTTCTTTATCAGTGATTTGGCTGCTTTCTCCACCGACATATTAATGGCCGCCGAGTTATTCTGGGTGGCGACAATTAGGTTGACTTTAGTCAGAATTCCTCGGTCGTCAGTCTGGTAGTGGTGAATCAGGGTTCCTCTTGGCGCTTCGACTACGCCCACCCCCTCTTTCGGAGTCCGGGTAGGCAGATTTACTATGTCAGAGGAGGTAAGTTCAGGGTCACGGGCAAGCTCCAGCACCCGTTCCGAGGCGTAAAGTGCCTCAACCAGTCGTGCCCAGTGGAAAGCCAGAGTACTATGGACCGGTTTCCCACCCAATACTTCATACATCTTTTCATAGGCTTCTTGAGCTAGTGGTGTTGCCATCCCATCGGACACATTCAGCCGAGCCAGCGGTGCAACCCTGAAGACGCCGCTCTCTTCCCCATCAACAAACCCCTTCCAGCCTACATTTTTGAGGTAGGAGAATCTGACATAAGTCCAGGGCTCAACATGCTCCCTGATGTGGTCAAGATATTCCTGAACCCTAAACTTGGCAAACTCTTTACCATTGGGGTCAACCACCCTTAAAAGCCCATCGTAAAAGTTTACCTTGTTGTTCCCATCCACCAGCCCCATATAATATGTCCTGTGCTGGTAGACATCGCCGGTGATGAGGTCAACGTAGTCTTTGTTTTTAAGCACAATATCATCAAAAAGCTCAAGGGCAAACTGAGAGAAATCCACCGCATATTCGGCGGTGTCTATAATTGTCTCCCTTTCCTCCTCGGTGATTTGTTTTGATACCCCTCCCGGCAAGCCGCAAGTAGGCATAACCGGCTTGCCGCCAATTATTCTCAGAATTCCCCTCAGCCTTTTCCTGACTTCAATAACTTTTTTGCCGGCTTCCAGCCCAGCCTTGGCAATAACCCCCAATACATTCCTTTCGGCGGCGGGGGCTTGGGGACCAACAACAAAGTCGGGACCGCCGAGGAAGAAGAAATGCAATATATGGTCTTCAGCCTGGAAGGCGTTGTACATAAGCTCTCTTATCTTCTTCGCCGCCGAAGTAGGCTCAACCTTGAATAGGTCATCAAGGGCTTTGGTCGCTGCTATATGGTGAGCCGTAGGACACACCCCGCATATCATGGTGGTTATTCTTGGCATCTCCTCGGCCGGTCTCCCCTCAGAGAATTTCTCAAAGCCTCTAAGCTCAGGAATCTGGAGGCAGGCCTTATCACAATTTCCCTCATCGTCGAGGAATATCTCTATCTTGCCATGTCCCTCAAGCCTGGTTATCGGGTCTATGGTAATCTTTCTCACTCTGTCCTCCTATTTCACTTCCATTCTCTTCCGTCTCAGCAGAGAAGCCGGCAGGCTAAATCTATAGAATGTCCCGGCTGGGTCGACAATGCCATTGATTAACTCTTTGACCTCTTCATCAGTCATCTTCTCTTCGTCTTCAAGCCCTAATATTGAGGCAATCATTGATAGGGCTTTTGCCCCTTGGTCGACAACTCCATCTACCGGGCCAAAGCAGCCCCGGCATGGCTGGTTAGCCTTGATGCATGTTTCCCCGCACCCTGAACGAGTAGCCGGACCGAGACAAATTATTCCTTGCTCAAGGAAGCATTTCTCAGGGTCAATCTTGATTTGCCATGGTCTTTTTATTTCTTTTATTAATAACTTCTCCGGCTTGGTCTCTTTCCTGGGGCAGGTATCGCACAAGGCTTTATCGGGGGCAAGTACTGCTCCCTTCTCAGGTAGTTCGCCGGCGAGAATGGCGTTTACCGCATTCAGTATCAAATCAGGCGGTGGTGGACACCCGGGAAGGTAGTAATCCACCGGGATGGTCTGGTCTAAGGTCTTTACCGTATCATAGAATTCGGGCAGGGTGAGTTCACCATCGTCAATGGCTGTCTTCTCCTGCGGGGTAATCCCCTCTGGGTTGTCCACAGTTGGGACTTCCTTATAAACCCTCTGGAAAATCGCATCCCTTGTCCAGAAGTTGCCCAGCCCCGGTATCCCTCCCAAGTGAGCACAGGCGCCAAAGGCTACTACGAGCTGGGATTTTTCCCTCAAGAGCTTTACCATCTCCTCCTGCTCTTCCAGCCTTACCGCCCCATTTATAAAGCTCACCGCTATCTCACCATCACCTAGAGCCTCAATATCCTTCCTCTTAAAGTCCAATGCCACCGGCCATAGGACGATATCCACGGCATCGGCTACTTTCAACAAATCTTCATTAAGGTCAACCACTGCCTCCTCACACCCACCACATGAAGCACACCAATAGAAAGCAACCTTAGGTTTAGCCAACTTTACCCCCTTCTCCATCTCCCTTTCCCCACGTGTTGCCACGCTGAAACGCATCACTCAATGCACGATGGTGTTTTACTCTGGTCAAGCTTCTTCCCGTACCGTTGGCGCTTTACCTCCAGCCTCATCCGCAGAGACCTGAACTTCGCTTTACAGTGCGGCATTTACAGAGTCCGACCGGCCAGTTCCTGAATACGGTGGCATACTAACATTAGCATAAATGATAGAGGAAGAGCAACCCTAGCCCCGTAGCTCGTAACCGTAAATAATATACCCTCATTTATCACTCATCAACGGACGGCTTTGACATATGAGGGGAGAACGTGATACCATTTTTGCCACCTGTTAAAGCTAGTTAGTGTTAATAAGAAGGAAAGGGGGGAGTAATGATAGAGGAGCAAAAATACCTATCTATTGGAGAACTATTTGATTTAAGTGGTAAGGTGGCGATTATTACCGGGGGTGCATCCGGTATTGGCTTCGCCTGCGCCAAGCGGTTAGCTGAAGCTGGGGCTGCCGTACTGATAGCCGACCTCAATTCGGGGGCGGGAAAAAATAAAGCCAAAGAGCTGACTACGGCTGATTACAAAGCTGCTTTTGTCAAGTGTGATGTAACTCAAGGACTACAGGTTACTAATATGGTCAACACCGCAGTTAAAACCTTTGGCGGACTAGATATTATGGTCAATAATGCCGGCAGATATCCTAAGAAACTTATCACCGAGATGGACGTAAAAGCCTGGGATAGAGTAATGGATATAAACTTCAAAGGAGTATTTCGCTGTTGCCTTAAAGCCAGTCAGCAGATGATTAAGCAAGAGCGAGGCGGAAGCATAATTAATATCGCCTCGGCAAGCGCCTTTCATCCGACAATAGGCTTTACCGCTTACGATAGTTCTAAAGCCGGGGTATGGATGCTAACCAGAACCCTGGCTGTGGAATTAGCCCCACATAAAATATGGGTCAATTCTATTAGCCCGGGACCAATCCAAACTGAAGGGTGCTCATCACCCGAGGACATAACATTCAATAAACGCCGGCTGAACCGCATCCTGATGGGACGCATCGGTAGACCAGACGAAATCGCCAATGTTGTCCTGTTCCTGGCCTCTCCCGCTTCCAGTTTTATCACCGGCAGTGACATCGTGGCTGATGCTGGGTGGACACTAACCTAATACCGACTGGATAGTATTCAGGTAACCGAGCTAAGTAAAACCACATTTGTCAGCCGTCAGAAAGGGAAATATTACTGTGGATATTTATCAGATTATGCTCCCGGTGAAAGTTTGTTTTGGTGTGGGCTCTCTGGATACCATCGGGGACGAGGCTAGTAAGCTGGGAGTTAAGCATGCTCTTATTGTTACCGACCCCGGAGTTTACCAGGCTGGACTGGTAGACCCAGTTAAGGAACGATTGTCTAAGGCTAGGCTTTCGGTGGATGTCTTCTCCGAAGCCAAGCCGGAGCCCACGTTGCCCAGGCTAAATGCGGCGGCTGAGAAACTCAGTAAAGAAGGTTACGACCTCGTGGTAGGCGTTGGCGGTGGCTCAAGCATGGATACCGCCAAGGGACTCTCAGTCCTGTTGGCTCATGGCGGGAAGGGGCAGGACTATGTCGGTATTAATAAGGTTCCTGGACCTGGTATTCCTATTTTTACACTGCCGACGACAGCCGGAACGGGGAGCGAGGTGACTAAAGCCGCCGTTTTTGATGATCCGGAGAAGCAGAGTAAATTTGGCATACAGAGCCCCTACATATTAGCTCGATTGGCTATTGTTGACCCAACCCTGACCTATGGGTGCCCCCAAAGAGTTACCGCAGTCGCTGGCATAGATGCTCTCACCCATGCCATTGAGTCCTATACCAGCATCAACGCCAGCACGTTTACTGACGCCCTGGAGGTTGAGGCGATGCGACTTATTGGCGGTAGCCTCAGGGCGGTGGTCAAGAATGGTTCGGATAAGGAGGCACGGAACCGTATGGCTGAGGGAGCACTGTTCGGCGGGTTCGGTATTGCCCACGCTGGTGGCGCCGCCGCCCATGCCCTTGCCTACCCCCTTGGTTCACGGTTTCACGTCCCCCACGGGGTAACCGTTGGGCTGTTATTACCCTATGTTATGGAATGTAACCTATCAACTAACCCCACTAAATATGCCACCATTGCCCAAAGGCTGGGGGTGAATACGGAGGGGCTATCTCTTCAGGAGGCAGCCGAAAAAGGAGTAGAGGCATTTAAGACTCTGGCTAAGGATATTGGTATTCTCCTCCATCTACGGGACCTGGGAATACCCAAAGAAGCTTTAGAAGAGCTGGCGGTAGCCAGTATGGAGGTTACCCGGCTCCTGAATAATAACCCCAAGAAACTCAGCCTGGATGACGTTAGACGCATCTGGCAAAATGCGTGGTAGGATAGGCTGTTGCTGGTTCTAGGGCATAATAGCCTTAAGAATATCCTTATCCAGCCGCTTGAACTGGGACAGCCATTCCAGCCTCTGCTGTTTTAAATCTTCCGAAAGCTTCTGTATCTGCTCTTTAGAGTAGTAATTATCAAGGTCAAATCGATTTAGGTCAATGCCGGGGATTTGGACTGGCACCTCGTAACCCCAGAATTCGTCCTTTTTCCATATAATCTTATCCCGGGCTATCATCTCTAATATCTTTACCGAGTCTTTTACCGTTATCTTTTGTCCCCTCTCAGCGCCACCCACCATCCCGGTATTCAAGATGTAACACTGTATGTCAGGATTATTCCTCAGGATATTGAGAAAAATATTGCCCTCCTCATCCTCTGAACCCACAATAAAGGGGTTAGTGCCCACAACCCTCCGTAATTTACCAGCCTCAGCCGGGTCACCAGCCGAGGTCTCCACCGACTCACCCAGCATGAAGGCAGCGGCTGCCCACTCCGGTGAGAGACACATTACCGGGGGCAGGATATCCGAGCGCCGGGTGATAAATATGACAAAGTCAACCTTCTCCAGGTCAATCTTATTATCGGTAAAAGCAATATCGTGTCTTTTCACCATTGCCCGACCATTTGAGGTCAAGGTGGTGTCAAAGAAATCAACCTTACCTGTTGCCGGGTCGACGCATACATTTTCCAGTATCGCCCGAGGGCTTATTGCCGCCGCATATAACAGCGGCTGTGAGTCAGGCTCCAGCCCGTCCGTCTTCAGATAGAACGACTCCTCGGTACCGATGGCACTGCCATCACATCTAAGTATTACCACATCATCCTGGCGAATTACTACTCTCTCCGGGGGGCGTAGCCAGTGGGAATGGCAGGAGAGCGACGTCTTCCCGGTACCGCTGAGACCAAAGAGGATAAAGCCAAGATCCCTCAACTCCCCATCCCGGAACACCCGTATAATCTTACTCGCCGCATGAAGCCCCAGATTACCTTCCTTCTTCGCCCAATACATCACCTGGCGGAGCATCGCCTTCTTATTCTCACCCTTGTAATCGCTACCCAGAATCAGTGTCAGACCCGACTCGGGGAAAACCAGGACCCTCTTTTCCGGCCACTCGGCAACGGTAATAGATATGAAGTCAGGCTCACCGCCTTCTGGCGGAAACAGGGTATTACCCCACATTAGCGGTATCCGGGGATAGTCAGCGGAAACATATACCCGACAATTCCTTTTGAAGCCTGGAGTGTGACACATTACCCGGTCAAGCTGTATCACCTCTTTAGTCTTCAAGTATTCCAGAACCTTGCGGATAAGTTGGTCATCTTCCGGATCAGGCTTCCCCGTCACCACCTCGGTAAACTTAGCAATCCTATTCCGCACATTTGTGGTTACGGCCAGATTGCCGAACTCAGTTATAACCCCTCCCTTCTCAAACGCCCACCCCCTGAGTGTTTCATCGGAGGGATTATCAATCATCCCCTTCGGCTTGAACATTTCCAGATATTTGGCGCATATATCCGGCGTAGCCTGCCTATCCTTCATACCACTACCCCCTAAAGCTAATTAAACTAGCTGTTAATTATAGCATACAATAAGCTTTAGATTGTATTCAGCCCCTCATTTTCGGTATATTAAGCTTATGATTCGCACATGCCATCCCGGTGATACCCAGAGAATACACTTTATCATCAATGAGGCGGCTAAAGCCTATGAAGGCGTCATACCGGCTGACCGCTATCACCAGCCCTATATGACTATGGACGAGCTCAAGCGGGAAATGAAGCGGATGACCTTCTTCGGCTGGGAGGTAAATCGGGATCTGGTCGGGATAATGGGCTTTGAGCCGATACAGAACGTTACCCTCATCCGCCATGCCTATGTCTTACCCCGGTGGCAGAGACAGGGAATAGCCAGCAAACTCCTGGCGCACCTCAGGGGTCTGGTTACTACCTCCCGCCTGCTGGTCGGCACCTGGGCTGATGCTTACTGGGCAATAGAGTTTTATGTCAAGCACGGCTTCACCCTACAGCCCAACAAGGATGAACTACTAAAAACCTACTGGGACATCCCCCCGCGCCAGATTGAAACCTCGGTGGTGCTGGGGGTGGATAGACAGACAGACGATTAAAACACTCAGTCTAGGGAGAACCTCACCTTAATCACTGTTTCTAGTTACGTGCTCGCTGTTGGCAAACTTAGTTGTAACAACTGCCCCCTGGGGAGAGTCATGGACTTCAAGAATAAGCGGGGTACCAGGTTTTTTAGAGCGGTCAAGCATGTCTCTAATGATTAGTTCTTCGGCCCACATCTTACACTCTATTGCTTTTCGTCGAGTCACTCCGCGTACCTTATCCCAATCATGTGCTGCATCGCTACAGCGCAATTGATAGAATTCTTTCATCTCCTTCACATCTAAGGCTATGATTTTCAAAGTTTTACTTTCATGTAATATTGGCCCTAATTTAGGATTTCTTTTTATTCGTGCATATGTTACAAGCTCGACAATCTTGAAGAAGTTGAGGAGCACATCAGCGTAAAGGTATTCACCAGGAAGAGAGCTCCTTAACAAAAACAAACCTATGTAATGATAATTAAACACTCGTGGATAATTTGTAGCTATCCAATATGTCACATCTTCCCCAACAATAAACTGCTTAACAGTTAAAGGTCTTGGTCCACTTGGGTCAATTTCCTTATCTACCTCCAACCTGAGAACCTTCCTTCTTTCCCATACTGGTTGCAAATCCTCATTCAATAGTAAATCTTGTACCCAAAAATGCCCGAGTGTTGCCACTGATAAGCCTGTACATAAGAACCTAAATTTTAACAACATTTTTTCATACGACTGCCCCAACTGCTCTAAATCCTGTTCACTCACACGATATTTTAAGAAGTATTGTCCTTTTTTCATTACAAGTTCACAAACCAAGCCCTGACCGACTATTGTCTTAGGTACATCCGCGATTGAAAAAACAGGGCATAGAATAACGTCCCCTTTTTCCATAAGCACTTCCTCCGATTAGCCTACTGCTTCATTCTATTTTACCACCAGCTTTAGTGGGAGGAGTTTGTTGGTTAGGTCGGCGGTGGTTTTGGTATAGACCTTGATATAGTTGGCGGTGTGGCCTGACCAGACGCCGTTGGACTGCTGCTCAAATAATACCGTCATCGTCCTGCCTAAAAAGCGCTGGCTGAAGTTCCGGGCGCTTTCTTTAGCCAGAGTCAGCATTTGCTGGCTTCGCTCTTTTTTGACCTTATCGCTGACCTGGTGGGGAAGCTGGGCAGCTTGAGTCCCCTGGCGTGGTGAGTAGGTGAAGACGTGAATCCGGGCAAATTCCATCCGCCGGCAGAAATTATAGCTCTCCTCAAATTCCTGGGCAGTCTCGCCGGGGAAGCCGACCATAACATCGGTGGTGATAGCTGTCTCGGGCACTTGAGCCCGAATTAAAGATACCGACTGCTCATAATCCGTAAGGGAGTAGCGGCGATTCATCCGACTGAGCACCCCATCGCTGCCACTCTGAAGTGATAGGTGAAAGTGAGGGCACAGCCTCGGGTCACGCCACAGTCCGATAAGCTCAGGGGAGATTTCCTGGGGCTGGAGAGACGACAGCCTCAACCTTTCCACACCAGTCTCATTTAGTATGTGCTCCAGCAAGCCTTTTAGGTTAACCCCGTCATAATTATAGGCACCTATCTTGACCCCGGTTAACACCACCTCCTTATAGCCTTGAGCCACCCGATGTCTGACCTCATCAACAACCCGGTCAACCGGTAAGCTCTTCTCCCTGCCCCTGACCAGGGGGACAATGCAGTAGGCGCAGAAGCTACTACAGCCATCCTGGACCTTGACCAGGGCACGAGTCCTGAAACCGGCATAATGGTTGATAGTCAAATCCTCTTGAACCGAGATTGGGCTACCCATACTACAGCCCGACTCCCCCAGTAGCCGGGGTAGATACTGCTTTTCGTTGTTGCCCACGACCAGGCTAACCCCTTCAATCTGAGCCAGCTCTCGGGGGGCTCGCTGGGCATAGCAACCGGTGGCGACCACCAGGGCGCCAGGATTTCGCCGGTGAGCCAACCTGAGCCGGTGTCGGGATTTACTGTCGGCGGTGTGAGTAACGGTGCAGGTATTCAGGATATAGACGTCAGCCTCATCAACGGGAGATACTAGCTGGTACCCGGCTTCAGCCAATTGTCGGGCTAAAAGCTCTGTCTCAGCCTGATTGAGCTTACAACCCAGGCTATCCAGGGCAACCCTTATCGTTTTTGACCTTTTGCCCATCTTAACCAACCGCCTACCCCTTTACACCAGCATTATATGTTTCATATTCCTGGCTGGTCAAATTGAAGAGCGGGGGGGAATACAGTATAATATATGGCATAGAGATGGCGGTTGCGGTCTGGAGGCGGATGAGCATTAAAAAGAAATTATAGGAGGAGAGCTGGTAAATGGTATATGGAAAACGGATGGACCATTTGACGGAAGTCTTCAAGGATGAACAGCACAGGAAGGACTGGCAGTTCTGGAGTCGGGATGAAACCGATGACGAGGCGCTAGTAAGGAGAGTGGTTCGGGATGCGCGAGAGACTCAGCTTAAATATCGGGCTTGTGGTCAGACAGCTTTATATCCCTTAGCCCTTCATCTCGGTCTGGGAGGCAGGGAGAGCATAGTAGCCATGACTACCCTCACCGGAGGCTTTGGTGGTAACGAGATTTGCTGTGCGCTGGTGGGAGGAATCGCCGCCATTGGTCTGGAGTTCGGGCGAGTGGACTTTACCGAGGAAGGCGGACCTCGGTCCAGGGGGCACAGCACTTTTACCCTGGCCCAGGCGCTATCGGCTGAACTCAGGAATCGGTTTGTGGAACGTACCGGTGGTTTAATCCGCTGTGGTGACCTGTGTGATAAGCATTTCGGCAAGCGCCTGGCTCCACCTGACCGCAAGGAGCCCATGCAGCTGGAGCGAATTAAATCGGGCGAGGTTTTCTCAATGTGGTCTACCTACGCTGCTGAGCTAGTTGCCCTAGCCGCCGAGATAGCCTGCGAGATAATCCTGCGGTCGAGAAGGCAGAGGGGAATTGTTACCCCGCTGATGGCTTTCCCGTGGTACAACAGGACCTGGGAATCAATGCAACTAACCGAATTATTGAAACCAGAGGAGAGTTGATTTCTGTCTTACCATTTTCTTACTCTGGAAGGGAGGATTAGCTTAGCCATGGCTAAAGACGAGTTAACAACATTAATGCAAATGGCGATAATGGATGCGGTACGCAAAGGGATGATTGAGCGTACCGATATTGGTAAACACGCCAGGACAATAATTTCCGATTATGATGCCCCGGGACCGACCCTGTGGACGGAGCCGATGGTTAGACAATTTGCTGATGTGCTGGAGGGGTTGGTTAACCAAGGCTATCTAGCCTGGAAGACTTATATTCTGCAAGTTGAACCCACGGAAAAGGGCGAGAAGTTTATCGCTGATAACCAAGCCGAACTGGACAAGCTGCCTAAGGTTGACGATAGCCGAGACTGGTTTAAACAGCAACGCAAAAAAATGGCTCTCTAGAGCTGAGATAAGATTTGCCGATACCAGCCCTAGACTTTAGCGGGAGTGTCAACAATAAACAATAGAGTTGTGGTTACTGGCATAGGTATTTTATGTCCAGTTGGTCGGAATGCCTCCTCTACCTGGGAAGCCCTTATTGCTGGTAAGTCTGGTATTGACTATATCACCCTATTTGACCCTGAGCCCTTTGCCACCAAATTTGCTGGCGAGGTAAAAGGATTTGAGCCTACTGATTATGTCAACCGCAAGCAAGCCCACCACATGGACCGCTTTGTTCAACTGGCGGTAGCCGCCAGCTCCCAGGCGGTGAAGCAAGCCGGAATACAAATTACCCCCGGTAATCAGGATAATATCGGGGTCATAATCGGCAGCGGGTTTGGAGGACTACTTACCCTGTCTGAACAAATAAGAATACTGCGGGAAAGGGGACCGGATAGAGTAAGCCCCTTCCTGGTGCCAATGCTGCTTGCCGATATGGCTTCAGCCCAGGTATCAATCGTGCTCGGAGCTAAAGGACCAAACCTTGGCACCACATCAGCCTGTTCCAGTGGCTCAGATGCCATAGGCACTGCTTATGAAATCATCAGGCGTGGTGACGCTCAAGCCATGCTGGCTGGTGGCAGCGAGGCGGCAGTAACCCCGATAGGGATTGCCGCCTTCAACGCTCTCAGGGTTCTCTCTACCCGAAATAGCCAGCCCCAGTTAGCCTCACGCCTTTTTGATGCTGAACGCGACGGCTTTGTCCTCAGCGAGGGAGCTGCCGTCCTTATGCTGGAAGACCTCTCCTTCGCCCAGAGGCGAGGAGCCAGCATTCTGGCTGAAATTACAGGCTACGGAATCAGCAGTGACGCCTATCATGTTACCCAGCCGACTGAAGATGGGGAGGGTGCGGTAAGGGCTATGCAGATGGCGCTTAATAAAGCCGGACTGGCTACTACCGAAATTGATTACATTAATGCTCATGGCACGTCGACCCCGCTAAACGACAAAATGGAAACCAGAGCGATAAAGGCTGTATTCGGCGACACTGCCTATCACATTCTAATAAGCTCAACCAAGTCAATGATGGGGCATCTACTCGGGGGTGCCGGGGCTGTTGAGGCAGCAATATGTGTTATGGTTATTCAGCACGGCATAATACCACCGACGATAAATCTCACTCACCCTGACCCTGAATGCGATTTAGACTATGTGCCTAATATAGCCCGCCAGGCCAGGGTTACCACCGCCCTGTCTAATTCTTTCGGCTTTGGTGGTCATAATTCAGTTCTGGTCTGGCGACAATATGGTGAGGTATAGACTTGAATCATAGTCGTTGGAATATTCTACCACCAGCTCCAGCCGAGTATCTGGCTAACACTTCAGACTTCCCGCCACTGATAGCTCAGCTCCTGTATAACCGTGGTCTCACTGAACCATCTCAGTTAGAATCATTCATCGCCGCTGATAAATGCCTGTCAGGTAATCCCTTCCTGCTGCCTGATATGCACCAGGCGGTAGCTAGAATTTACCAGGCTTTGCTTTCTGGCGAAAACATTGCCATCTATGGAGACTTTGATGCTGATGGCATCACCGGGACTGCCCTGCTGGTGCTGGGTCTATCAAGCCTGGGCAGTAAGGTCACCCCTTACATACCACACCGCCTGACTGAAGGTTATGGACTTAAAACAGCCACCCTGGAGAACCTTTGCCGGCAAGGTGTTAGCCTGGTTATCACTGTTGATTGCGGAATTACCGCCTTCTCCCAGGTTAAGAAGGCACAAAGGATGGGGCTCAATATAATTATTACCGACCACCATACCCCTCCGACCGAAATCCCACCAGCTATTGCCGTGGTTAATCCTAAAATGCCCAACTCAAACTACCCCTTCTCAGAACTGGCTGGCGTTGGGGTAGCCTTCAAGCTTCTTCAGGCTCTGTTCCAGGGTGTGGGTAAGGAGAAGGAATTGGACGAACTAATAGACCTCGTAGCCCTGGGGACAGTAGCTGATATGATGCCCCTACTGGGGGAAAATCGGTACCTGGTTAAGCAAGGACTGAAGCTAATTAATGCCACCCCCCGCCTTGGAGTTAGGGAAATGATAACCCAGGCTGGATTAAACCTCGGCAGCCTTGATACCGAGAGTATTTCCTGGGTTCTAGCCCCGCGTTTAAACGCTGCCGGCAGATTGGCACATGCCATGGGCAGCTACAAATTGCTGACCACCGACTCGCCACAAGAGGCACGCCAGCTAACTATATGGCTGGAGCAGAAAAACGCTGAGCGACAAAAATTAACCACCAATACCCTAGCCAAAGCCAGGGAGCAGGTATTGGCTCAAGGAATCTTACCCCTTTTAGTCGCCAGCGATGAGGACTATCCTAGTGGAATCATGGGACTGGTAGCCGGCAGGCTTTCCGAGGAATTCTGTCGCCCGGCAATTGTGATTAGGACCGGTAAGCAGACAAGTGGCGGTAGCTGCCGCAGCATCCCTGAGTTTAATGTTATCCAGGCTTTAAACCAGTGCCGTGGTTTACTTCTTCACTTTGGCGGGCACCCCCAGGCAGCCGGTTTCACCCTACCCACTGAAAATCTGGCTCGTCTTAAGCAAAAACTGTTACAACTGGCATCTACCCAGCTAGCCGGGGTTGACCTTCGCCCCAGCCTGGATATTGATGCTGAGATTACACTGGCCGACCTCGCCGGAGATACTTACCCATCAATTCAACAGCTAGCTCCTTTTGGTCGAGGTAACCCGGCACCTACCTTCCTCAGCCACGGGGTAGAGGTCATTGATTGTCAGACAATGGGCAGTAGCGGAGAACACCTGAGGCTGAAACTAAGGCAAAGTGGCGCTGTCTGGGACGGGGTAGCTTTTGGATTTGGTAACAATCTGGCAGAGGTTTCCTCACCCCTTGATATTGTTTATAACCTGAAAGTAGACCAGTGGGGTGGGGAGGAGAGGCTCAGGCTTAATATCCTCGACTTTGCCTCCAGCCATCAAGAAGCAAAAAGGCTATAGGAGGCATCAATCTCTTTACCTGCCCAACCACAGCCTTCAATCGAGAGGTCAAACTTTCTTCGCGACAAACGCCGCACTGATCCTTGTAAACTATCGGATCCCTAAAGTTCCTCTCGGTAAACTCTTAATCACGGGCCGGTAAACCTGCTTACTGACACCTCCTATAGCCCAGGCTCTATCTTATTAGTGATTAGTATGCCTTCTTCCTTCTAGCTCGTAAGAAAGCAATTACTCCCACCACAACCATTCCACCTACTACCCCCCACAGTACTGGCCAATTGATTGTCCTGGGTGGTGATGGTGCTGCTGGCGGTGGGGTAGTCTCTGCCACCGCCACCCCCACCGAATCCCCAACCCATGTTGCCACTATCTCCTCAGCTAGGTTATCTGACAGCATGCCGCTGGTTAGATTTATACTACTGATGTCGTCCTCAGAACCAATAACATGGAAGTGCAATACCGCCAGATAGCCAGAGCCACTTACCCCGTCTAAGCCGGGAACATTCTGGACAATCGTCCATGTCCCTGAGCTAATCTCATTAGCAATATCAACCGGTATTGTTACTGAGCCTATGAGCCCCGAGGTTACGTTGTCCAGCCGAAGCACGGAAGCATCAAACGAGACGTCATAATTACAACCATCAAAGTCCATGACCTCACTGATATTGACGTTGGCGGTAAAGTTGCTATCGGGGGCTACCTCATCCGGGGCATCAATGCTAACTGTAACCTCTGGCGTCGCCGCCACCGGCACCACGGCTCCACCACACAGAAGCAGTGCCGTAATGGTTACTATGCCCAGAATTCTCGTCGTTCTTCTCATTGCTATCCTCTCTTACATCACTCATTAAGCTCTGTCAGCTTCAGCTTAACCCAGACCGGCGATTATCCTCTCTATCTTGGTAATATCCAGAGCATTAACACTGCCATCCTGATTGGCATCAGCCCCGGGGGTTCCGGCATCCAGTCCGCCTATGGTCCTCTCCACCTTGGTGATATCCAGGGCGTTGATGCTACCATCACCAGTGGCATCCCCGGGCAGTACCGAAGAAGTGACATCTACCGAATCCCCAACCCATACTGCCGCTATCTCCTCAGCCAGGTTATTGGACAGCATCCCGTTGGCTAGAATTATACTACTGCTGTCACCTTCAGCGCCAATAACATGCAAGTGCAATACTGCCAGATAGCCAGAGCCACTCACCCCGTCTAAGCCGGGAACATTCTGGACAATCGTCCATGTCCCTGAGCTAATCTCATTAGCAATATCAACCGGTATTGTTGTCGAGTCTATCAGCCCTGAGGTTACGTTATCCAGCCGAAGCACGGAAGCATCAAACGAGACATCATAGTTACAACCATCAAAGTCCATAACCTCGCTGATATTAACATTAGCCGTGAAGTCACTACCGGCGGCGGCTTCATCAGGGGCATCAATGCTGACCATAACCCCAGCCTCAGTGGTAAAGCTCCAGGAGTAGGCTGAGGCTAGTTGATTGCCAGCAGCATCGGTAACAGCCGTGCTCAGGGTAGCGGTATAGGTGGTGCCTTCCTCAAGGTCAGCACCAGGGGTGAAGGTAGCCATATAGGTACCGCTATCATAGACGACACTACCTGATACACCATCCAGAGTAAAGCTGCTGGTGGTGATGGTGGCGGCATCCATTGCCTCATTGAAGGTAGCGCTAACGGTGGTGCCCACGGCGACATCGGTGGCGTTAGCCTCGGGGGCAGTGCTGGTTACCGAGGGGGCGGTGGCATCAACAGTAAAGCTATCACTGGCGTAGTTTGCCTCAGCCGTGGTATTGGTGGCTGAGTCAGTAGCCCTGACATATACCGTATGCCCCCCATCAGCCAGGGCAGAGGTGGTAAAGGTATAGCCCTCGCTAAGGCTATCAAAGGCACCATCACCAGCAGTAGCCGCTGTCCAGCTCCCACCATCAACCTTATACTCCACCGAGCTGATATTACTTGAGGTATCGGTTGCTGTCCCGGTGAAGGTTGGGGTATTGTCGTTGGTCGGGTCAGGTGTCAGCTCAGTTATGGTTACTGATGGTGGTGTGGCATCTTGAACAGTCACCGAATCACCAACCCATGTTGCCGGTATCTCCTCAGCCAGGTTATCTGACAGCATACCGTTGGCTAGGCTTATACTACTGCTATCGCCTTCAGAGCCAATAACATGGAAGTGCAATACTGCCAGATAGCCAGAGCCGCTTACCCCAGCTAAGCCGGGAGCATTCTGAATAACCCGGTATGTCCCCGGGCTAATCTCGTTACAGATATCAACCGGTATGGCTGTTGAATCTATCAGCCCTGAGGTTACATTATCCAGGCGAAGCACCGAAGCATCAAACGAAATATCATAGTTACAAGAATCAAAGTCCACGACCTCGCCGATATTGATATTAGCCGTAAAATCACTACCGGCGGCTACCTCATCAGGGGCATCAATGCTAACTGTAACCTCTGGTGTCGCCGCCACTGGAACCATTACTCCACCCATAAGCAATGCCGCAATGATTATTATGCCTATAATTTCCATTATTTTTTTCATTCCTGTCCTCCCTCACGTTACCCATTCCCCCCTCCCCCTAGGAAGGGGGGAATGGGTTTTAACTGAGACTGGTGCCCTTCCAGCCTCTATTAGGCCTACTATCTTTAGCTTGGCTTAACCCAGACCGGCAATTATTATCTCTACCTTGGTGATGTCCAGGGCATTGATATTGCCATCCTGATTGGCATCAGCCCCAGGGGTTTCGGCATCCAGCCCGGCTATAATCCTCTCCACTTTGGTGATGTCCAGGGCGTTGACATTACCATCACCATTGGCATCCCCGGGCACTACCGAGGTGATATCTACCGAATCACCAACCCACGTTGCCGGTATTTCCTCAGCCAGGTTATCTGACAGCATGCCGTTGGCTAGGCTTATAGTACTGCTGTCACCTTCAGAGCCAATGACATGGAAGTGCAATACCGCCAGATAGCCAGAGCCACTTACCCCGGTTAAGCCGGAAACATTCTGTACCACCCGGTATGTCCCCGAGCTAATCTCGTTATACATATCAACCGGTATGGTCGTTGTCCCTATCAGCCCTGAGGTTACGTTATCCAGCTGAAGCACCGAGGCATCAAACGAGACATCATAGTTACAAGCATCAAAGTCCACCACCTCGCTGATATTGACATTGGCCGTAAAGTCGCTGTCAGGTTCTGCATCATCCGGGGCATCAATGCTGACTATAACCCCGGTCTCAGAAACAGTGGTAAAGCTCCACGAGTAGGCCGAAGCCAGTGGGTTACCAGCCGCATCGGTAATAGCCGTACTCAGGGTAGCGGTATAGGCAGTGCTGTAGCTCAAGTTAGTGCCTGGGGTGAAGGTAGCCGTACAGGTGCCGCTATCATAGGTGACACTGCCTGATACACCATCCAGAGTAAAGCTGCCGGTGGTTATAGTTGAGCTATCCATTGCCTCACTAAAGGTAGCCGTTATTACTGTGTCCACGGCGACACCGGTGGCATCAGCTGCCGGTGAGACACTGGATACAGTGGGCGGGGTGTCGTCTGTCCCGACATTGGTGGTTACCCCGGCTGATGAACCGGTAATGGTCGGCTGATACATCAGCAAACACTCAGCCCCTCTTACGTTTATCTGCCCCAAGGTCGCTTGCGGAGCGGTCATGCTGTAGCTTATGGTAACGGTGTCATTAGCATCAACACTCTGCAGGGCAAAGGTAACTCGGTTACCTGAGACCTCATAGGCAACGTTGTCCGTACAAGATGGTGGCACGCACGGCAGCTGATATATAGAGCTGGTGTCCAAGGTGAAGCCGCCAGGGATGTAGTCATTAATGACCACATATCCGACATCATCCGATGGGGTGAAGTCCAACGTTACCGTACCTTGACCTCCGGGTTCAATAACCGGAGTTATACTCTTGTCCAGGGTAAGGGTTGGGTCCGTCCTCGTGGCGAGCCGAGGGGCGAAGTAATCCAGGCTTACCTCATAGGTTACTTTGCCGGTACCGGTGGCGGTAAAGTCAAAGGAGTTAGTGCCGGTGGCATTAAGATAGCTGGTAACATCAACGGCAGTGGAGCTTGGCGATGTCCCCTCAAAGTGTTGAGTAGACAGTGCTGTGCCATTGACACTTATATCAATATCAATATTGAGGGTCCCCGGCGTTACACCAAGCTGGTTAAACATCCAGACGGCATTAGCACCATCCTTGGTGCTACCATGGAGCCAGGTATCACTATTGGCCAGCATCCAGTTCAGGGCTTCTGCTACCTCGGCATCGGCATTACTACTACCGGTCTTCAGTAGTGCTACCACAGCATAAGAGGTTGTCTCGGGAATATGGGCAAACCAGTGGTATACACTTTCCAAGTTGGACTGCCAGTGACGGGTGGCAGGTGCCGGAGAAGGTTGAGGGTTAGATTCACTTATTAGCCAGGTTCGACCATTCTGGATAATGATTTCGCTGGAAGCTACCCCCGCCTCTCTCAGGGCAACGATGGTCAACCCGGTGACAAAGGAGTCACTACTCTCATCGTTGGCGGTTCTGCCCCAGCCGCCGTCAGTATTCTGAGCCGCCTGTAGCCAGCTAGTGGCATTAGCTATGGCATCAGTCAAGCCCGCGGGATAATAGCCAAGTTGATTGGCTACAGCCAGGGTGTACAGCATGTAGGCGGTCAGTGGTACCGGGTCCTGGATGTAATCAGGAGAGGTGCCATCCCAGTGACCGTCGGTCTGCTGATTGGCAATTATCCATTCCAAGCCCTTGGTGACATAGGTATCAAAATCCCGGCCATCGTCGCTCAGCGGGATGGTAATGCTGTAGGTGTTGGCCCAGTGTCTGGTCTCAAGCAGGGCTTGCAACGCATAGCAGGTAAAGAACGGCGTAGAGCTATAGCTATAATACCAGCCCCATCCCTGGTCATCATGCTGGAGGTCGATAACATCAAGGGAGCCGCTAACTATATCCTGCCTCAGGGTACTGTCCAGGGTATCGGTCAGCCTGCCGGCATTGGTCAGGTAGTGGTAAATGTTAATATCGCCGAGCAGGATGCTGCTCCTCTGCTCCATACAGCCGTAGGGATAGGCGATAAGCCACTCCACCTCATCAACAAACACCAGTTCTATTGAGGGGTGAAGCGTAATACTACCCCGGGCGCAAGCCGCATCTGAGGGCAGGTCTAGGCTCCTGCCGACTGAGTCATCATCAACCAATATCCCGGTTTCGTTCTGGCTCTGGGACACAGTATCGATTGGTTGAATGCTGATGGTGGCTGAGTCACTATCAGATAGGTTACTTATCGGCTCAACGGCGGTTACACTGATGGTTTTGGTCCCGGTGGCACCGCCAGCAACCGCAACTACCCAGGAAACAGTACCGGTTCCTCCCCCGGATACGTTTACCGTCTGCTCAAGTGGTTCCGAACCCGAGGCCAGGCTCAGCCCTGAGGGCATGGTTAGGGTAACCGTCATCGCTTTCTGCTCAGTGAAGTAGTTGGTGACATCAGCCGAGATGGATATCCAGTCTTCCTGGACAGCCTCATCTGGTGCACTCAGGCTGACATGTACGCCCCCGGTATGGAATTGGTTGGAGATTATCTTGAGGGTAGCCAGGTCGTCAGGAGCAGCTAATCCGTAGTAAAATTCCTGCTCCCCTCCAGCCGATATGCTTGTCTGCCAGGAGAAGGCAGTGACAATATCGCCGGTGGTGATGGTCTGCCCATCTATGTTTATCCGGTATGGAGGTGATTCACCTTCATAGTCGCCAACGTAGAAATTAGTAACATCCTCCGGGGTCTTCATCAGCATACCGAAGTGCCTGTCTTCACTGGCATCCCGCTGATAAATCCAGTTATCCACGAACTGGCTCGAGGCATATTTTGTCTCCACATAAACATGGGTATCGCCTGCAGCCAGCGGCACCACGGCGTAGTCATTCAACGCACCGGCTAGGTCCATATCTATATACTCGTAAAACTCAATGTTACTTAAAGCCTCACTGCCCTCGTTTTTAATAACTACCCGGCAGGTAACAAACTTCTGGTTGGGCTTGAGGGAAGTGTATCTCTCCCAGACTATAGCCTGACCGTCAACTGTGCCGGTGCCGCTTTCCTTGATTACCCCCTCCAGAGGACCAGAATTGGTAATCTCGGTGGTATAATCAGAACAGTAATCAAAGTGAACCGCAGCCGTACTGGCTTCAAAGGGGGAAAAGATGGCGCAGTCCTCATCAAAGACCCACAGGTCGCCGGCGTAAATTGATTTTTCCAGAGCTTTCTCTCCGGCTGCCTCCTGAACTGCCTTCTCGGCCAGGAAGGCATCCATCCTCTCTACCTCAGCCATAGTCAGCGGACCAGGACTACCCCCGAAATACGTAATACCATCTGGGCTATAGAAACCAATCCTTATTACACCGTTGTCCATATAGAAATAGGAACCCGACTGGGTAACGGTTACCCCCTCGGTCGGGGAGAGTATAGCACTAAGAAACTCATCCCACTGAGTAGCGGTGGTGAACAGGACATCGGTCTCGTAGTCGGAGAAGTAATCGGTAGAAGTCTCCGGGTAGTAAATAGATAGTCCATAAGAGCCGGGAGACCCTGAACCATGCTGCTCAGCGATAACGGCATTATCTACTGCCGTCATCACGGCACTGGCGGCATCTCTGACCGCCTGACTGATGCTTGTATCCTGATTTACCAGTTGGGCAAAGTGGTAGAGGTCAATATAGTAATCATAGTAGTATTCCTGTGTCTGACTTCTAGCGGTCCCAATCGCCGTCCAATCATCGGTAGCCGTGGTCATGGCTTGAGCAAAGCTGTCAATGGCAGTTGCCAGTTCATCAATGAGACTCAGATTCGCTGCCGACTGTGTCTGCCAACTACTTGTACCGTAGAAAGCTATGTAATCATTGACTATCCGGGTAGCCAGTGCAGCGGGTGTCATCGTTGGGTCGGCAGTTAGGGCAGTCAGGGTAGCGGTATAATCCCAGCCGTCACCGGGTTCGATTTCCTCCGAGCCTACGGCTATGTCAACCAGGGGACGGTCAGCACTCCCCATGACCTGGTAGACTACCTCCACCATCTGCATCAGACAGGCATCAAAGCCAATGATATCCAGCGTTTCTCCGGTGGTGAGGTTAGCGGCATTCAGGGCGCTTCTCAACTCAGTCATGGTCAGGCTATCACCAGCTTGGTCATCAGAGCAGATGGATTTCATGGCGGTGGTATTGCTCTCCTTCCAACCGCTGCCATGGTCCCACAGCACCAGAGCATAATGCTGGGCTGGGTAGTTGGCGATAGACCACTCAATAAAGCTCTGTAGCGTCGCCGGGTCACCCATATTTACCTCTCCCAGGTCAGCAATTACCGGCGAGTTAATAATCGCCTGGTCAGCATCCTCGGTTACATAGAACCTCTTGGCACCGGTCCAGTTTCCGTTGCTGGTGTCGTCGTCAAAGTCGCGCTCAGCGCGGTCCATCTCAACTACAATTTTGACATTATCGGTAGAACCAGCGACCTCCATCTCATTCAAATCATCAATGCCAGCACTTTCCAGGTTATTATCGGCGTCAAGGTAAACCATAAATAGCCAGTCTACTTCTAGCTCAGAGGGATTGGCAGCTAGAGCCGACTGGATATCCACTAGCCCATATCCGTCTATATTATCGTTGGCATTCACCGAGGTAGCTGCTGACTGGAGCAGGTTTCTGACTGTGGCTGGATGCCCTTTTAGCTCAGGCTTGGCTTCAAGCAGTAGCGCGGCGGCTCCAGCGGCAATGGGGCAAGCCATGCTCGTCCCCCGCTTCGTATAATAGTCTGCCGGTCCTGAGCCATCCAGGTTCAAGCCATTGTTGTCAACAATATAAGGGTCATAGTCAGGATTACCCAGAGGGTAGACATCTGTATCCCGACAGGAGATAATGGCACTACCCGGGGCAACGATGTTGGGCTTCTGTGGCGCACCACTATCCACCCTCGGTCCACGGCTACTAAAGTCAGTTACTGTATTTACTGTATCTTGAGGGTTAATAAACCAATGGGTGGCCCCTTCATAATCCGTCCAGTTCTTTCTGGTGGTGTAAGCGCCGACGGCTATGGCTTTCTCGGCGTCGGCCGGTGAACTCACGGTGTAAAACGGGTCAGGGTTCTGAAATTTCACCGAAGCCCCATTCGTAGCCAGGCCTCTGAAGTAGATGTGGAAGAACTGCTCACTATCTGAATTGTTGGTAACCTTCAGATAGTAGGTTAGAGCTCCTGGTGATAGATAGTCATACGAACCAGCGGCAGGACCATAACCGGAAAGCTCATGTTCGGTACCCTTCCAGCTCTCCTCTTGGGCACTGGCCCAGGTACCCACCAGCGGCGTCTGGTCAGACCGGTAGTATTCCAGAACAAGGTCATTGTTATTGACCAGACCATCATACCAGACTAGATTAAATCCCAGACAGGCATTGCCCCCATTGGAGCCGGAAACATTGACCCGGATGAAGCCAGTGGTGCTGTTGGCGTTCAGTGTAGCTGAGTAATGCTCATCATCATTGGCTTCATTTCCAGCGGAGATAAGGACTACGGCTCCTTGACTGAAGGCATAGTCCACGGCTTGAGAGGTCTGCTGAGTTCCATCATGGTAATACCCCCAGCCGCCATAACTCATGGTTATGATATCAGCGTCATAGGTATCTACCGCTGCCTTAATAGCATTGCTCATGGCATCATACGAGGCATTGCTATTGGCATCACTGCCAATCTTGAGGAATATCAGGTCAGCACCTGGAGCCATTCCTTTATACTCATGAGTAGCTCCGGCTGATTGTGTCCCCTGCCCCACCGCCGAGCCGGTAACATGGGTACCATGCCCGCTCACGGTATTGGCAATGGTGTCATCCAGTAGCGGCCAGTTTGAGTAGTCTTGGCTAGCTACTGGCGCCGGGATATCAGGGTGGGTAGTGTCCAATCCGGAATCCAGCACTGCTATCCTGACCCCGGTTCCGTCATAGCCTGAGCCCCATACATCATCAGCATTTATCTTGGTTGCTGCCAGGTCATTCTGGGGCTCAAGCACCTGCTCGGTGGTATCTAGCTGGACAACATAATTCTTGCCTGCCAGTTCATCAAGCTTATCTAGGGGCATATCAGCTACTAAAAATCCGGTGGGGTGCCCACCTACAGGCGGTATCCATGAATCGGGATAAGGGGTGATACCCATCGCCTCTAGCTCGTCTAGTTGCTGAGCGGTCGGCTCCTGGGCAAGGTGGATAAATACCCTCTGCATACCCAGGTTTTCTGTCCTCATCCCCGTCGCCTCCATCATGCTCAGCTCATCAGCTGTTGGCGGAGTTTGCTGGCAGCGCATCTTAGCCTCTACCTGTAAGGAGAGCAAAGCGCTGATTTTTGCCTCAGGCTCAGATATCTGAGATGAAACGGCGTGGACACCAGGCATGCTGCTTAAGGTAAGTAATAGCGAGATGAAAATTGCAGCGGTAATTTTGGTTGTTTGCTTCACGGTGATTTTGTTAAAGGTTGCGGACAGATAACTGGAATAGTGGCTAAAAAAACGCCCTCTTCTCAGCCAGTCCACTATTTTCTCCATAATAACCTCCTTAAATGAGGATGCAATTTATGCCTATAATTTTTGTTTGTTCATTGTAGCCTCCTTAAATATTATAGATACTTGGCTACAATTATGGCACAAAAAGTGCTTTTTGTCAAGCTGATTATGGACAAATAGCTGGAATTGTAGCACAAAAAATGGCCTTTTTGTCAACAAAGAGGGCTGTTTTCTTTGCAGTGAGTTTCCTGAGTAGCCTGACGCTTGGTTATGGCACTTATTCTGCCTGGGGTTCGATAACCTGCTCGGCAGTATCCAGTTGCACTACGTAGTCTTTGCTGGCCAGTTCGTCAAGCTTATCTATGGGCATATCAGCCACCATAAATCCGGTGGGGTGCCCACCTACGGGGGGTATCCAGGAATCGGGATAGGGGATTATACCCACTGCCTCTAGCTCATCTATTTGCTGGGCGGTCGGCTCCTGGGCAAGGTGGATAAATATCCTCTGCATATCCAGATTTTCTGTCCTCATCCCCATCGCCTTCATCTGTTCCAATCTCTCCGGTGTCGGCGCCGCCAGTTGCTTCTCCCTCAAATCTATCTGCATCCGGAGTAAGGCACTGGCCTTGCCTACTTCTATCTTTATCTCCTGGGCATATAAATACGGCTCGCCGTCCTCAGTCATCCTGACGAGCCCGGTAACTTTTATTGGGTGCCCCACATCAGCCAAGGGGTCAAGACCAGACGGCTTCCCGGTAACGTAGAGCCAGCCACTGGTATCCTGCACCAGCCAGTCGCTACGGGTTACCGGTGGACTGCCAAAGCCTCCCTTCCACCCCTGATACTCCCCCTCAATAATAACTACCTTCCCCTCATAGTCCATCGGGGTCGCCTTTATGTCTCCGATGTCCGCTTGGGCAGGAGGCGACGGCAAAGGAGTAGCTTGTTGACACCCGGCTACTAAGGGAAGGGCGAGAAGGACAGCCACTAAAATAAATTTGCCAGTTGAAAGTCTATCCATTAGCCTTTCTTTGGTGGTTCCGCCCTCAGCCGATATTGGTCAAGAGCTCAATCTATCAAAGTATTTGTATGCCTTTCTTCTAGCTCTTCTTCTAGCTCGTACGAAAGTAGTTACCCCAATCGCAGTCATTCCACCTATTACTCCCCACAGAACAGTCCAGTTGACTGGCTGGGCTGGTGTTGCTGGTGCCGGTGGCGATGGCGGTGCTGGTGGGGCTGGTGGGGTTGGCTCCTCTCCCCTAACCACAAATGTACCACTAAGTCCATTAACATCCACTGAATATGTCTTAGCCACGTCCTTGGATACGGTAAAGATTACCTCTTGACTGGCACCGGCGGCAACAGACACCTCTTTACTGGCTTCCACCACGCCGTCTATCTTCAGTATAACTTCATAGTTGCCAGCTTCCTCACCGGTGTTGGCTACCTCAACACTAATAGTTACGCTGTCGCCACCAGCAATCTCACCGGGTGATATAGCAAGGGAACTTAGGCTAAAAGCAGCCGGCTCAGGCGTTGGCTCAGTTGTCCCCGGCGGTGGCTCGGTTGTCTCTGGCGGTGGACCTTCTATAGTTGCCATCAGATTTAGCTCGGTTACCTCGCCACTGTGCCACTCAGCCGTCTGCCCCGTGGAAACACCGTTTACATAGAAGGTTACGGGGCTTCCCTCAACTATATCCCCCTGGACAATAAGCTTGGGCTCCAGTGGCTCTGAGCTGCTATACCTGCCCTCGGCAGTGGTTACTATAGGGTTGCTGTCAACACCTGTCTGAACCCCCTCTCCCCTTGCCTCCACCTCAGTCCCCGCCGACGCTGGGCTACCGTTTACCTCAACTGTGCCATAGAAGGCATGCGGCAATGGTGGAACCCCCTGGGCATAGACCGGGGTGGTAACAAGGGTCAGCAACCCAGCTAGAAGTACAAAGGCAATTGTTTTCGCTTTCATTAGTTTCCTCCTTTACTAAATATTTTGTTAAATCCCTTTCTTAATCGAGCGATGGCTGTAACGGAGTGATGGTAAATCCAACCAGGGTACAGTCATTCTGCATATAAATCCAGTAGCCTTCGCCGACCAGCATATCCTCATCGGTGTAGCTCTGACCGGAAGAAAATGTCCAATCTGAGCTATTCATTGAGGGACTGACAACCTGGGAGTAACCGGGCAGGTTGGTTGGCGTATTGGCTACCGATTGCACGGCGTCATCAACATGCTTGGTCTCCAGGTTGGCCAGACCTATCAGGTTCCACCCGGCATACAAATCCTTGGTCGGCATAGATATGTCAATGGCGTTGTACTTCAGTATCACGCTGTCGGTGGCGTTCATCTTAATATAGATAGCATCGCACGGCTCCAGCTCATAGCCGGTGGTTACCTGTTCCCAGTAAGTGCCGTCGGCATCAGCATCATTGGTGTCATACCAGTAGGCGATGGTTATTTTGGCTGAGTCCACTACCTCATCAACGGTATCCCCTGAGGCATCAAGGATTATCGGCGTTGACAGGGTATTCCAGCCAACGCTTAGATTCACGACTCGGGTATAATAGGCAGCGTTATCAGCGATGACATCGGCTATAGGCTTATACAGCCACTCGTAATAGGTAACCCGGTCGGTAATATTCTCGCCAGTGCCCTCAGGATTAGATACATCAACGTTGGCACCGGTGGCTGCGGTGTAGGTCGGTCCGGTGGCGCTACCCCACCAGTTGTATTTGGTATCTACCGTTGATACCCCCAAGAGAACATTCACCCCGTAGCCGGTGTTATCATAGATGTCGTTATAGTTAATAAGGTGACTGGCGGACGTATACTCCACATCAATGCCGTCACCAAGGTTACCGGTTACCACATTCTTCTTAATAGTATAGGCAGTACCCTTTACGTATATGCCATCCTCATAACAACCGGTAATGGTATTGCTGGTTATGGCAATGGTGTCTATATAGGCGTCGTAGCCCTGAATACCATAACTGGTAGCGCTGGTAATTGTATTGCTGGTGATGCTGACCGACGAAACCTCATCATCGCTATCGCATCCATCCAGGTAAATGCCCTTACCCTTCTGGTCAGTGATGGTATTGCCGCTTATGGTAATCCCGCTTATGTCATAGTTATTAGTCGCTGCCGTAATATCAATAGCAGCATCAGTGCCAGCCACGCTGGAACCCCCACCGTTGCTGAAGGTATTGTTGCTTATTGTCCCGCTGGTGAAGGTGGCATTTGTCGAAGTGAGCATAATTCCCCGGTTATATATGTAGTTGAAGACGCAGTTTTGCACCGTGATGTAATCGGCGTAACTATTATAGATGCCATAGTTAAAGACGGTGTTGCTCCTCAGTCGGTCAAAGGTTATACCATCAATGGTAACACCGTAGGTGGCACTGCCGGTGGCGGTTATATTTATCGCCTTATCAACGGTAGCAGTAGGGCTGGTCTGGGAGCTCCAGCTACTGCCGTCAGCAGAATGCAGAATGATGTCAAAGGCACCTACAGCGAAGACATCACTGGCACCGCTTCCCCCGATACCACGGAGGTTATAGGTAGTGCCGCTGGTCAGGGAGCTCCAGCTACTGTCAGAATACTTGAGGATAGTACCCGAGACGCCGACAGCGAAGACATTGTCTGAAGCAGTCCCCCAGACAGAATAAAGTTTATTGCTGGTGCCGCTGGTCTGGGCAGTCCAGCTACCGCTGCCAGTAGAATAGAGGATAGTGCCAGAGGCGCCTACAGCGAAGACATTGCTTGAATTGTAGTCCCAGACACCGTAGAGGTTTTTGGTGGTGCCGCTGCTCTGGGAACTCCAGCTAGTACCATTATAGTGTAGGATAGTGCCTGAGGCGCCGACAGCGAAGACATCACTGGTACCACTCCCCTCCACAGAATAAAGGGTATTGGTGGTGTTGCTGGTCATTGAAGTCCAGGTACTGCCTTTATCAGAAGAATAGAGGATAGTGCCAGAAGCGCCTACAACGAAGACATAGACAGTACTATCGGCTGAAGTTACCCAGACAGAATAGAGGTTATTGGTGGTGCCGCTGGTCTGTGAGGTCCAGGTACTGCCGTCATCAGAAGAATAGAGGATAGTGCCCGAGGCGCCGACAGCGAAGACATAGACAGTAGTAACACTATCGACAGTGACTGAAGTTCCCCAGACGCCATAGAGGTTATTGGTGGTGCCGCTGGTCTGAGAGCTCCAGCTGGTGCCATTATAATGGAAGATAGTGCCGCCATAGCCTACAGCGTAGACATCACTGGTACTGTTCCCCCAGACACCCGTAAGGTCATGGATTGGCCTGAGCGTAGTGAATGAGGCGCCGTTACCCGACTCCAGGGTGATTGGCTTAGCTACCGTAATCCCGCTAGCAATCTCATATATGCCATCGCCCAGCTTAACTGTCTCGCCAGGCAGAGCGTCACTGACGGCATTCTGTAGGTAATCCCCACCATAAAAGCCGTCACCTTCAGCTACAGGGGAGGTAAAAGTCGGGGCGTAGGTATTCACCAGACTATTATTGCTATCATATACTGAAACCGCCGGGACAACGGTTACCATCCAGCTGGCTGAGTCATAGCCAGGGACAGAAGCAGTAATGGTATGGGCTCCGGCAACACTATCCTTATAGAGCAATGAAAACTGACCGGCAGTGGTACCACTGGGGTCACCGGTACCATCATATATGGTGGCTGAGCTTATTTCAGAATCTACCGCGGAATAAAACTTCCCCGTGTCTGAAGTTGAGCTCAGGCCTACCGTCAGGTCATGGCTTGGTGCCTTTCTGTTTCCATACTGGTCCTGAAGCTGGAGATATATTGTACTTGAGTACATATTTATCATGGTGACGTCATCAGAATAGGCACCACTTACGTTAGCAAACCCTAATTTAGTCGCTGTATCGGCAGTTATGCTGTAGCCGTGCGTGGTGTCGCTGTCCATTTCACTCCAGCTAGTGCCATTATAATAGAGGATAGTGCCCGAGGCGCCGACAGCGTAGGCATAGACAGTACTATCGGCTGAAGTTACCCAGACACCATAGAGGTTTTTGGTGGTGCCACTGGTCTGGGAGGTCCAGGTAGTGCCGTTATCAGCAGAATAGAGGATAGTGCCCGAGGCGCCAACAGCGAAGACATAGTCAGTACTATCGACTGTAGTTCCCCCGACAGAATAGAGGGTATTGGCGGTGCCGCTGACCTGGGAGCTCCAGCTACTGACATAATGGACAATAGTGCCCGAGGCGCCTACAGCGAAGATATCAGTTGAAGAGCTTCCCCAGACACCATAGAGGTTTTTAGTGGTGCCGCTGGTCTGGGAGCTCCAGCTACTGGCATAATGGCGGATAGTGCCCGAGGCGCCGACAGCGAAGACATCACTTACAGCAGTTCCCCAGACACCGTGGAGGTTATTAGTGGTGCCGCTGGTCTGGGAAGTCCAGGTACTGCCGTTATTAGCAGAATAGAGGATAGTGCCGCCATAGCCGACAGCGAAGACGTCATCTGAACCGTCCCCCCAGACACCATAGAGGTTATTGGTGGTGCCGCTGGTCTGGGCGCTCCAGCTACTGGCATAATGGATGATGGTGCCATTGTGTCCTACAGCGAAGACATCACTTGCCCCACCCCCCCAGACACCATGGAGGTCATTGGGGGTATTGCTGGTCATTTCGCTCCAGCTACTGCCGTCATAATGACGCATGGTGTCATCATCATAATAGCCCGCAGCGAAGACATCACTGGTACCGCTTCCCCAGACACCAAAAAGGGTATTAGTCGCCACGACGTATTTCGGCTCGGCACTGGTATATATCTTCACCTTGGCCGTGGAGGAAGAGGTGGCGGGGTTTACCAGCCCAAAGCCTTGAGCAAAATAGACATATACCTCAGTATTTTTAGCCACTGCCTGGGGAACAGTCAGGGTTACAGTGCGACTATCGGAGTGGCAGGTAGGGTCAACGGTGCATGCCGTTAATGAATAACTCGTCCCACTGCCATCAGCATCCACCTGCACCATCTCCTTGCTGGCTGAGGCAGGCACCGTGGTTCCTGAAGGGAAAATGACGGTGATAGTGCCCGACCCTGCTGACAGAGCCCCGCTAGCACCCGTAGTAAATTCAAACTTATATTCTGCTGCCGAGCCAACTGTAGCTGGATTGGGATAGCCTGACAGATGGCCAACGCTAGTAACCGCTGTATCTGTACCGCCCAGGGAGAAGTATTCAGAGTAAACAGCAGCCGTATCCTGGCTTGTTTCTACCTTCACCCGGTAGGTAGTACCTTTTGTTGACGCGCTTGTTATTGCGGCACCGGTCTCAAACTTGATATAGGGGGAGGCACCGGCGGCTATATCCATTGGCAGCGTTAGCCTTACCCGGTAGGTACCAACATAAGGGTTACTATAGCAATCGGTATAGCCAATAGTGGTGGTTGCCGCCCCGTCGGGGTCAACCGCCACGTAGGTCGCTGCTATTGAGCTGGGTAAGTCGAAGGCATATCCTGTACCTTCTTCCCCGGCCATTGCCGTTGTCCCGTCGGGGAAGGTTACGGTAATCGTGTCTACCCCACCCGTCAGGGCAGTAGTTGTCGTGAAGTGGATGATATACTCCAGGGCAGTGCTCGTTGAATTAAGAACAGTATCATCCGATAGCTCTACCCATACATTGGCTACACTGGTGGATGCTTCAGCCGTTTTGATTGCCGGGAAGGGTGACGTCACTATAACCACAGCCAGGATAAGCACCAACAACCCATAAACTGCTTTCCCTTTTATCATATTGGCTTTCAGCCTCATACCCTCCACTCCCCCTCAAACGAGCGGATGACTTATAATTTATCCTCTCATCCCCGAGCCAGGTTAGAGCCCCCACTGGAGATGAGAGGAGATACCCATTCGTACTATTTACCACTACCTTCTAGGCTCTTTTCTTCCTTCTGACTACCCAGTAGATAACCAGCCCGGCTATTACTCCACCGGTTATACCCCAGATAACAGGCCAGTTAAGTGCCGCTGCTGGCGGTGGTAGCGGTGCCAGTGGCGCTGGTGTCACTGGTGGAGTAGGTGGGGCTGGCTTTTCCTTTACTGTAAATGAACCACTAAGTCCGTTAACATCTACCGTATAGCTGCCAGCCACATCCCTGGCGGTGGAGAAGGTTACCTCCTGACTGGTACCAGGACCAAGTGTTACCTCCTTGGTTGCTTCGACCACACCATTTATCTTAAGCGTGACCTCATAGCTACCAGCGGCATCACCAGCGTTGGTAATCAGGATGCTGATGGTTACAGTTTCCCCAATATTAACCTCGCTTGGGGATATGGAGAGGTTACTACTGGTGAAAACAGCAGCTGGTACTGCCCCCAGGGTGGTGAAGGTATATTCGTCAGATACCGTCAGATTATCTGCCCTGTCGGCTGATATTACCCGGTAGTGATAGGTGGTGGCCGGGGTTAAGTCACTGAGGTGGACAAAGTGTTCAATGACCCTTTCTGGGTCCAGAGGTGAGAAATTGCCTGGGCTCGACCAGTATTCCACCTGACTGTCACTCTTTTCGTGAGTCTTCCAGGTAATATCAACACTGGTCTCAGTGATATTAGCCGCTGATACATCTGAAATTCTAGGAGGTATAGTGTCAGGTGGCATTGGTCCGCCTCCCCCGGGAGACGGTGGGGTAGGTGGTGGGGTGGGGATAGTTACCGTAAGGTCTAGCTCTGTTACCTCACCACTGTGCCACTCAGCCGTCTGTTCAGTAGATACCCCGTTTACGTAGAAGGTTATGGTAGCTCCATCAAGGAGATCCCCCTGGACAATAAGCTTCGGCCCCATTGGGTCTGGACTGCCGTAAACGCCGGCAGCAGTAGTCACTATTGGATTACCTTGAATGTCGGTCCTGATTCCTTCACCCCTGGCTTCAACTTCAGTCCCAGATGGTGCTGGACTATCGTTTATCTCAACCGTGCCGTAGAAGGCGTGAGGTAATGGCGGAATTTCCTGGGCGTGAACCGGGGTAGCCCACAGCATTAACAACAAAGCCCCTGTAGCCAAGGTAATTACCTTTGTCCTCATAGCTGCCTCTCCTCAAGGGCGGCTCCACCAAAGTGGAGCCGCCCTTAATTAGTGTTTACCATTACCTGAGTGTCACCGGGGTGAAGGTAAAACCGGCTAGAGGGCCATCATTTAGCATGAATACCCAATAGCCGTTAGTCCTCAACATCCAGCCATCAGGTGCCTGACCCCCACCACCCCAGTCAGCAATAGCTCCGCCAGTGTAAATCCAGGACGGCTGGTTCACTGATGGGCTGACCACCAACCTGTATCCAGTTAGCCCACCGGTAACTTCCTCAACACTTACCAGAGCTTCATCAGCCTTTAAGCCAACATCGGCTATGTAAGCCAAGCCTACCAGGTTCCAGCCTGAGTATAGCTGCTTGGATGGCACTGAGAGATTCGGACTATAGAGTATAGGTGCTGTGTCAGCTGAAACCATCCTGACATATATAGCGTCACAGGGCTTTAAGGCATAATCGCTGGTGAGTGCTACCCAGGCTTGGGTTTGGCTATCAAAGTAGTAGGCCGGGCTGGTTGCGTGTACATCAAGTCCATCACCCAGAGCTACATACTCACCCCAGGTATCACAACCCGGGTCAAGGGCTATGGGTGTGGAGATAATGTTCCAGCCAACACCGACGCTGACCATAGCGTAGCCAAAGTAGGCAATATTGTCATCAAGCACGGTCTGGAATTCTCTGGTCAGCCATGGCTGGTAGCCTATACTCCCGACTACTTTGTCACCAGTACCACCGGGGTTTGCGTTTGCCTCTTCGGGTCCGCTAATATCACCCCACCAGTTGTAGCTGGCGTCAGCGTCACTACCCACAGCCAGTATCTGTAACCCTGTAGTATTACCGGTGATGTTATTGAATTGAATAGTAGCATCGGCTACCATTGCCATGAACTTGATACCGGTTGCGTTACCAGAGATGGTATTCTGCTCTATAATCAGGCTACCACCACTAACAACCTCATCCACTTCTATGCCGACTAGGCTGCCTGAGATACCCTGTATCACATTATTGCGAATGATGAAGTTATCAACAGCCCTGACCTTGACAATCTTTATCCCGAAATCGGTATAACCGGTAATGGTCAGATTCTCCAGGGTAACATTGCTGCCGGTTAGCTCACCAATGGTGATGCCACCGCTAATAATTGTACACTCACCACTCCCGGTGATGGTTATCGGTTTGCCAATAGTTACATCCCCGCTGTATGTTCCGCATCCCAGATTTAAGGTACCGCCGGGTGGGGTGCCATCAATCCCGTCCTGCAGGCTGCCCATTGCTGTAGTAAAGCTCCAGGAATAGGCTGAGGCTAATGGATTGCCAGCGGCATCAGTAATAGCTGTGCTCAGGGTGGCAGTGTAAGTCGTGTTGGCGGCTAAATCAGCGCTGGGGGTGAAGGTAGCGGTATAGGTACCGCTATCATAGGCGACGCTACCTGATACCCCATCCAGGGTAAAGCTACCGGTGGTTAGGGTTAATTCATCCATTGCCTCGCTGAAGGTAGCCGTTATCACTGTGTCCACAGCCACATCAGTGGCATCAGCCACAGGTGAAGTGCTAACTACCGTGGGTGGCGTGGTATCTCCAGCCGTGGTAGTAAAGCTCCACGAATAGGCTGCCGCTAGTGGATTGCCAGCGGCATCGGTAATAACCGTGCTCAGGGTGGCAGTGTAGGTAGTGTTGGCGGCTAAATCACCAGTGGGAGTAAAGGTAGCAGTATAGGTGCCGCTATCATAGGTGACGTTACCTGATACCCCATCCAGGGTAAAGCTACCGGTGGTTAGGGTTAATTCATCCATTGCCTCACTGAAGGTAGCGCTCACCGCAGTGCCAACAGCTACACCAGTGTCATCAGCCACAGGCAAGGTGCTAGATACCGTGGGCGGAGTAGTATCCTCGCCGACCACACTCACCGAATCCCCGGTCCATGTTGCCGGTATCTCCTCAGCCAGGATGTTTGACAGCATACCGTTGGATAGACTTATTGTGCTACTACTGCCTTCAGCGCCAATAACATGGAAGTGCAATACCGCCAGATACCCGGAGCCACTTACCCCTGCCGTGCCCGAAACATTCTCAACAATTGTCCATGTCCCCGGGCTAATCTCATTAGCGATATCAACCGGTATCTCCTCTGTCCCGATCAGCCCCGAGGCTACACTAGTTAGCTCGAGTACCAGGGCATCAAACGAGACATCGTAGTTACAGGCATCAAAGTCAGTGACCTCGCTGATGTTGACATTAGCCGTAAAGTCACTATCAGGAGCAGCTTCAGCGGGGGCATCAATGCTAACTATAACCGCTCCCGGTGGTGCTGACTCCGTAGTAAAGCTCCACGAATGGGCTGAGGTCAGTGGATTGCCAGCGGCATCGGTAATAGCCGTGCTCAGGGTGGCAGTATAGGTGGTGCTGTAGGCTAAATCACCAGTGGGGGTAAAGGTAGCGGTATAGGTACCGCTATCATAGGTGACACTACCCGATACACCATCCAGGGTAAAGCTATCGGTGGTGATGGTTAAATCAGCCATTGCCTCACTGAAGGTAGCGCTCACCGCAGTGCTAACAGCTACATCTGGGGCATCAGCCACAGGCGAGGTGCTAGATACCGTGGGCGGCGTGGTATCGGAAACACTTACCGTATCCCCGGTCCATGTCGCCGGTATCTCCTCAGCCAGGTTATTTGACAGCATACCGTTGGATAGACTTATTGTGCTGCTACTGCCTGCAGCGCCGATAACATGGAAGTGCAGTACCGCCAGATACCCGGAGCCACTTACCCCCGCCATGCCCGAAACATTCTCAACAATCGTCCATGTTCCCGGGCTAAGCTCATTAGCGATATCAACCGGTATCTCCTCTGTCCCGATCAGCCCCGAGGCTACACTAGTTAGCTCGAGTACCAGGGCATCAAACGAGACATCGTAGTTACAGGCGTCAAAGTCTACGACCTCGATGATATTGACGTTAGCCGTAAAGTTACTATCGTGTGCTGCCTCATCGGGGGCATCAATGCTAACGGTTGCATCTGGTGCCGCTGCCACCGGGAGCAGTGCTCCACTACCCAGAAGCAAGGCTACAACAGTGGTTATTATGCCCAGAATTTTCAATTTTTTTCTCATTCCTATCCTCCCTTACATCGCCATTCCCCTCTTCTTTAGAGGGGGGTAACTAGGTTTTAACCAAGCCTCCTACCCATCTAGACTCCGATTAAGGTCTGTCTTCTTCTTTTATCTCTAACCAATGACGTTACTCCAGACCGGCAATTATCCTTTCCACCATGGTGATGTCCCGAGCATCGACCAGTCCATCCTGGGTGGCATCAGCCCCGGGCGTTGCCGCATCCAGCCCGGCTATAATCCTCTCCACCTTGGTAATGTCCCGAGCATCAACCAGTCCCTCACCAGTGGCATCCCCCACTAGCACAGTGGTAAAGCTCCACGAGTAGGCTGCCGCTAGTGGATTGCCAGCAGCATCGGTAATCGCTGTGCTCAGGGTAGCCGTATAGGTAGTGTTTTCAGCTAAATTGGCATCTGGGGTGAAGGTAGCCGTATAGGTACCGCTATCATAGGAAACACTGCCCGATACACCATCCAGAGTAAAGCTGCTGGTATTGATGGTAGATTCGTTCATAGCCATATCAAAGGTAACGCTCACTGTGGTATAAGTGGCCACATCAATAGCACCAGCCTCAGGTGAGGTGCTAACTACCGTTGGCGCAGTAATGTCAGCCGTGGTAAAGCTCCACGAATAGGTTGAGGCTAGCGGATTGCCAGCAGCATCAGTAATAGCCGTGCTCAGGGCAGCCGTATAGGTAGTATTCTCTGCTAAATCAACACTGGGGGTAAAGGTAGCCGTATTGGTACCACTATCGTAGGAAATAGTACCTGATATCGACGTCATGGTCTGAACCACCAGGGTAAAGCTACTGGCAGTTATGGTAGACTCATCCATCGCCTCGCTGAAGGTCGCGCTAACCGCAGTATCAACCGCTACACCAGTCTCATTAGCCTCAGGTGAAGTGCTAACTACCGTTGGTGCCGTAACGTCAGCCGTGGTAAAGCTCCACGAATAGGCTGAGGCTAGCGGATTGCCAGCCGCATCGGTAATAGCCGTGCTCAGGGTAGCCGTATAGGTGGTGCTTCCCTCAAGGTTAGCATCCGGGGTGAAGGTAGCCGTATAGCTGCCGCTATCATAAGCGACACTGCCCGATACACTATCCAGGGTAAAGCTACCGGTAGTTATGGTTGAGCTAGCCATAGCTTCGCTAAAGGTAACGCTCACCGTAGTATCAACACCCACATCAATGGCATCAGCTACCGGTAAAGTGCTAACTACCGTTGGTGGTGTAATATCAGGGGCTGGTGTTACTGTCAGGTTAAGCTCAGTAGGGTCAGCCCCAGAGTCAAAGGCATAGGTCTGGTCGGCCACATTAGTACCGGCATAGAAATATATGGTAGCCCCGTCGGCAATTTCACCCGAAACATTAAGCTTCTCATCAAAGGCACCCGAGCCACCATACTGACCTTCAACCGTAGTGGTGATGCTGCCGCACTCCACCTCTCCCACCTTAGCCGTAACCACCGTCCCCACCGGGGCTGCCGAATCATCTATGGTCAGTGTCCCGTAGAAGGGGTGGGGCAAAGCCGGTATGTCGGCATAAGCCGGGAGGGCACAGAGGAGCAGCGCCACTATTATCAATGGGTAGAAAAACCATCCTCTTTTTCTTTTCATATCTTCCTCCCCAATTTTTATGTTCCTCTCTTATGTCCCCAACATTCCCTAAACTCAAGGGGGAGGGGGAGTTGGGGGTCCCCCTCCCCCATCCTGGATTGTTCAGCCTGCTCTCCCGTCGCCGGCTGTTAGTCAAGGTCGGGTGCTATCGGCGTGATTTCAAATCCGGCTAGAGTAGCCGCATTAAGCATGTAACACCAGTAGCCCATACCGGCGAACATGTAGTTAGTAGCGGTCTGACCAGACGAAAAGGCCCAGCTCGTCCCAAGGTTGTAGTACATGTCATACCGGGTGGCGTTTAGTGACGGGCTGACTACCTGTCCGTAACCGGGCAGGTTACCCGCTGTCTCGTAAACTGAAGCTACTGCGTACTGGTCATACATGCCTGAACTGGCAAGGGATGCCAGACTAATCAGGTTCCACCCCACCGCCAGGTCCTTGCTCGGGGTAGAGAATGTCTTACACTCAAACTTGAGCTGGACATACTTTGCCTCGTCCATCTTGACGTAGACGGCATCGCACGGACTCAACGTGTAGTCGGTGGTTATCTGCGTCCAGCCGCCATCGTAGTAGTAGCCGATGCTCATCCCCGAAGGAATCAGCTCGTCAACAGTATCGGCGGCCGCGATGAGCGGTACCGGCGTCGACAGTGTATTCCACCCCGCCACCAGCTTCATGGTTGACGTCTGCCAGGAAACATTGTCAGCCACCACATCCGTCACTGGCTTGTGCAGCCACGGGTAGTACCAAACCCGGTCGCTGACTGCGTCGCCGGTGCCATTGGGATTAGACTTGGCCTCTACAGCTCCAGTGACGGCAGTGTAAGCCGGACCAGAGGCGTCACCAAACCAGTTGTACCGGCAGTCAATATACTGGTAGTATGAGGAGGTAACATACGTCTCGTCGGCTACATAGAGTCCGCAAGGACTGGAGTTGTCGTAGATGTCATTATACTGGACATAGACCTGGTAGAACGTGCAGGTATCACCTGGTGTACCGTCGTACTGGATATTGTCTATACGAACAGCGCCGTTGCTATCAACAACGCAACCAGTGATGGTATTGTTCTTGATGGTTATCGGACCGTTATTGCTGCCTTCAACACATATCGCAGTCTTGTAAGCGCCGGTGATGGTATTGCCGGTTACGCTGGCACCGGTAGTACGATGGGTCCAGTCACTGATGTAAATACCCCTATCGGGATTGGTTAGGGTATTGTCTTTGATACTACCGGTTATCAGGTAGCTACTGCATCCCTGAACGGTGACACCGTAGCCATTACAGTTGGTCATCGTGTTGCCGCTTATGGTAACCCCGCTAATTTGGTTGGTGGTGGAGGAAGTGGTAAAGAAGATATTGGCTGTGACTCCACCACTAGGGTTAGGCCAGGTCGGGCAGCAGTTATTAAAGGTGTTGTTGCTTACCGTGGCTGAGGTTATGTCACCTGAATCCTGGCTACGGTAGTAGATTACCGCCTCATGTTGTTGGCCATGGTCAGGGTCTATGTAGTTGAATACGCAGTTGCGCACGGTTACATAGTCATAGCCATCGTTACGCACCGCGCTGTCAAATTCAGTGGCACTCCTCAACCAGGTGAAGGTGAGACCGTCAATGATTATCGGGTTGGTGGATGTGCCATCGGCGGTCACATTTATTGATGCGTCTACGCCGTCGACAGCGCCAGTTAGTCCCTCCGTAGTAGGCCTGAGCGTGGTGTGTGAGGCGCCGTTGACCGAGGTCAGGGTAACCTTCTTGTTCAGCGTAATCACAGCATCCTGCTCGTAGGTACCATCACCCAGCCTTATGGTGTCTCCAGCCATAGCCGCATTTATGGCGTCGGTTAGATAGTCCCCGCCGTACTTTTGGGTGGTACTAGAACCTACGGTTCCGCCAAGCTCAGAGCAAAGTAAAGTAGACGTTGCCCCATAGGTATTCACCAGGGTATCATTGGCATCGTAGAGTGAAATCACCGGGGCACAGGACACCGTCCACTCGGCGTCGGTATAGTCAGTGGCCGAGAAGGTGAGGGTGTGAGTCCCGGCAGTGCTATCACAGTAAAACACCTGCTGACCCTTGTCGGTCGGGTCCCCCGAAGCATCCACGGTGATAGTAGTTATTGTGGAATATGTGCCGCTCCCGGCGGCATCATTATCACTCCCATAGAACGTACCCGTCTCTGAGGACGAACTGGGAGTCACCGTTACGTTAGTGCTGGAACAATCCACAGTATTCCCGTACTGGTCGGCGATGTAGACGTAGATATAGCCACTCAGCATGTTAACCATAGTGACGTCATCCGAATAGGGATACTCTGTTCCGCTCAGACCAATCTCGCCGTCGGCAATGGCTACCTTGTTAGCTGAGCCAGCGGTAATTGCGTAATCAGCGCCGCAAAACCACAGGTCGTCACCGGTGGTGCGTATCATAGGTATGTAGACATTATCGCTGTCTGTGGCGGCTATAGTCGGGTTGGTGACGCCAGCACTGCTCAGTACCTTCATTCTATTCAAAGCATCACCCCCATCCAGCGTGACAGGTGTAACGGCGGTGATCATTCTTCGGTCACTATCAACAACGGGTTCTTCAGCACAACTGGAATAGTCGGTACCACTATTAGTACTGAACTGAATATCAATTGCCGATATGGAGCTGGGAACCGTCGTCCCCACCGGGAACTTGATCGTCACCTTGTCCGTATTTTGCGTCACATTAGCCGTAGGATTAATGGTGAAGGTATACTGGGCGGCTGCCCCGGCGACAGAGGTAATAACCGAAGTTGTTAGCACAGTGCAGATCTCGCCAGCATCACCCAGAGCAAATTTGCTGGACAGCACCGGGGTCGTATCCTGGCTGGTTGCCACTTTCACCTTGAAGCTGATGCCTTCTTTAGTGTCAGCCGGCGTTTCAATGCCCAGAGTGTCGTTCGTGTAACCTGAATCAATCCACATCCATACATCCTGCCCGGCAGCTATGTCTATCGGGGTCGTTATCTTGGTCCGGTAACCAGCCGAGGTAGCGTCAATAGTGCATTGATACCAGCTGGGAGAGGCGGCAGCGTTGTCCACTGTAGTACCCCAATCAGTGCTGAACTTCAGCTCCGTGTCTGATAGGCACAATGTAGCGTCTGTAGTTCCTGTGTCGTCATCAACGGTGAAGGCGTAGTCTGTTGTCCCATCACCACCCATAGCTTCCGACCCATCAGGCCAGTAGACCGTAACTGTGTCCACACCACGGCTGAGGGCAGTTGTCGGCTTAAAGTGTACGTAATATACGTTAGAGTGGTCGGTATCGCCGGTCGCGTTTGCACTGTCAGCGTCAAACTCCACCCAGACATCTTCTACGGCGGTGGCGTCGGCTGAAACCGGCGCTACTGGCATAAACGCCACCAGTAGAGCACATACCAACAGCACTCCGAGTCCAATACGTCCTAAAATCCTAAATTTTCCTTTCATTAGTGTTTAATCCTCCTAAACTAGATTTTTCCTCAAATAAATAACCCTTCTTAGCCTTTTCACATAGCCATCACCTCCTTAGGTTAAGCTTCATACTCCTTACTGAACATTACTCACCTCCTGTTAATATTCTTTTCTTTTCCCTCACTCTTACTCAGTGAGCACCCGTTCAGTCTGCTTGATTTCATCTATTCATATACCGGCATTACCTGACCCCTTTGTCCTCTCATTGCCAGGATTGCCCTTTTTTACCTCTGCCTCCTTCGCCTTTTGCCACCGCGCGGCTAGCTCATGGAGCAAACCATCGTAACTCTGCCCGCGATGCTTGATTGAATCCAACAACCCTTTTGTCTCCTGCGAAACACTGACACTGACTCGCCTTATGGTTTTTGTATTCACCTGTCAAACTCCAAAGTAATGACCAAAATATGGCACTTATAAACCCTCCCCTGGCCTCCATACCCCCACTTCCTCCCCTTTGTTTCGCCAAACAATTACACCTCAACAACTATCTATATATCTCTACAGCAATTACCATATTGAGCAACAATAACTACTCTTGTCAATATCATTATGTATAATAACAGGACATTTGTCAATATATTAGCATATTATAACACTTTTGTCAACCCCCCTAAGCATTATTTTTTAAAATTTTTTTAATATTTTTTCTCAAAATAGAAATGGCAAGCCAGAATTTCTGACTTGCCATTTGGGTAAAAAAGTTGCCTTTTTGGCGAATTAGGATTATAACTATAACAAGGCTATATAATTACAACATCGGGATAAACCAGCCAATAAATAATAATCGGGGTGAGAGGACTTGAACCTCCGACCTCAGCGTCCCAAACGCTGCGCGCTAGCCATCTGCGCCACACCCCGTTACCAAAATATAGCAGACCGCCTAGTGGCGGTCAAGCTAAGGGCTATCTAGGTCTTATTGTCTACAGTCAGGACAAACGTCAAATGTTTCCGGAGCTAAGCCGGCTATCCTGGCTATGTATTCCAGCTGCCTTTCCGGAGCCCAGTACTTACCACAGACTTTACATTTCTTCAGCTTGAACTCTATCTTCTTCATCTTAGGATTAGGCATAGTTATAGTTCTGGTATCTCCAATATCCTCCATCTTAATAGCATTTACGGGGCAAATGTAAGCACAGGAACCACAACCAATACAGGCATCCGGAGCCTCATAAAAGGGGGAGGCCACCTGCCTATTGACACCTCGATTGACCAAGCTGATAGCACTGACACCTACAACCTCCTCACAGGCTCGGACACATAATCCACAGAGAATACATTGCTTATCTTCCAGTTTGAACGGCGTTTTATCAACGCCTACCTGCCTGGCTAAGTCCTGTATTACTTTATTATTAGGACATCTGGCTAATAACAGCTCCATTATTATTCTGCGGTTGTTTATAACCCTGTCGGTGTTAGTTTTTACAATAAGTCCTTCCTCCACAGGGTATAGGCAGGAGGCTACCAATTTCTCTCTGCCATCAGCAGCAATTTCAACCATGCACAGACGGCAAGCGCCATACGGAGCTACTTCCTCATGATAGCATAGAGCCGGTATGTAGATGTTGTGAGCCCTAGCTACCTCCAGTATTGTCGCTCCCTCTTCCGCCTGGACTTCCCGTCCATCAATGCTTAGTGTTACCATCCTTTATCTACTCCACCTTTATCGCACCAAGCTTACAGACATCGTAGCAAGCCCCACACTTGATGCACTTTTCCTGGTCTAAAATAACCGGCTTCTTTTTCCCCATAAAGGTTATGGCTTCAGTTGGGCAAGCCTTAACACAAAGCCCACACCCCGGGCACTTTTCCTCAATAATCTGGTAGGTAATCAGCTCCTTGCAGACACCAGCCGGGCATTTCCTGTCTTTAATGTGTGCCTCATACTCATCTCGGAAATAGCGGATGGTAGTCAGAACCGGGTTGGGGGCAGTAGCACCTAAAGCACACAGCGAGCCATCAATCAGTACCGTGGAGAGGCGCTCCAGCAGTTCAATATCCCCCTCCTTCCCCCTCCCCTCGGTGATATCAGTTAGTATTTCCCGCATCCTTTTTAACCCCTCACGGCAGGGAACACACTTACCGCATGACTCGCCCTCAAGAAAGTTAATGAAGTACTTGGCAATATCCACCATGCAATTATCCTCGTCCATCACAATCATCCCCCCCGAACCCATCATTGAGCCTGCCTTGGTTAGCTCGTCAAAATCAACCGGCAAGTCAAGTAAGCTCTCAGGAATAACTCCACCCGAGGGACCACCGGTCTGGACTCCCTTGAACTTTTTCCCCTTAGGAATGCCACCGCCGAGGTCAAAAATAACCTCCCTGAGTGTCATCCCCATAGGTACTTCTACCAGCCCGGTATTGTTAACCTTACCTACCAGAGAGAAAATCTTGGTTCCCTTGCTCCCGGGGGTACCTATTTCAGCAAACCAGTCAGCCCCCTGATTGACTATCAACGGGATATTGGCCCAGGTCTCCACATTGTTCAGGTTAGTCGGCTTATCCCACAAACCTCTTTCCACAGTATGAATATACTTCGCCCTGGGCTCGCCTACCTTACCCTCCAGTGAAGCCATTAGCGCCGATGACTCACCACAGACAAAAGCCCCACCTCCCCTATTTATCCTGACGCTGAAGTCAAATCCCGAGCCCAGGATATTATTACCCAGAAGTCCGTACTCCTCGGCTTGTTTAATCGCTATCTGGACGTTTCTTACTGCCAGAGGATATTCATTACGAATATAGATATAGCCCTGATGACCACCTACAGCATAGGCTCCGATTATCATCCCTTCCAGGACACTATGGGGGTTCCCTTCAATCAGGCTTCTATCCATATAGGCACCGGGGTCGCCCTCATCGGCATTGCATATTATGTACTTGGTATCCCCTTCAGCCCTCCGACAGGCTTCCCACTTAATGCCGGTGGGGAATCCTCCACCACCACGCCCCCGCAATCCAGATTTCTTGACCTCCCCAATTACCTCTTCAGGCGACATCTTAAAAAGAGCCTTACCCAAAGCGGCGTAGCCGCCAACCGCCAAATAGTCATCAATCAGGGTAGGGTCAATATAGCCATTATTACCAAAGACAAGCCGTTTCTGTTTCTTATAGAATGGCACCTCGGGCTCATAGACTATTTTCTTGCCTGTATTTGGGTCAGTGTAAAGCAGCCTATCAATGATATTACCCTTTAGAACAGTCTCCGAGATTATTTCAGGGACGTCGTCTACTTTTACTCGCTGATAGAAAATATTCCGTGGCTTAATAACTACCAGTGTTCCCCGCTCACAGAAGCCGTGGCAGCCGGTAGTTCTGACATCTACTTTAGCTTCCAATCCCTGCTGTTTAACTTCCTGTTTAAAAGCAGCGGCTACTCTTTCACAGCCATAAGCATGGCACCCCGTGCCACTACATATTGTTATGCAGGGCTTATCGGGGTCTCTCTGCTTAATTATTGATTTTCTTACCCGTTCTAGCTCATCCGGGGAGCTTAACCTGTTCAATGCCTGTTCCTTTCCCAACATCAAGTATAATTCTTCAATAAAGCCTTGACCTTATCGGTTTTCATTTGCCCGTGGTATTCTCCATCAATTATTACTATAGGGCCCAGGGCACAAGCTCCAACACAGTTGACCGTTTCCAGGGTAAATTTAAGGTCGGTGGTTGTTCCGCTGGACTTAATATCTAGCTCCCGCTCTACCGCCTCCAAAACTCTCACTGCTCCCCTAACATGACAAGCGGTACCAAGACAGACGTTGATTAAGTGACGTCCTCTTGGTTCCAAACTGAAAGCTTTAAAAAAAGTAGCTACACTATAGACCTGACTCAATGGGGCACCCAGAGCTTGGCTAACCTCTACCAAAACCTTCTTGGGCAGATAATTGTATTCTGCCTGAATATCCTGCAAAATGGAGACTAACATCCCCTGGTCACGCTGGTAGTTATCTAATATTGATTTCGTCTTCTGTTTCAGTTGTTTGGCAGTTATGCGCACGCTACCTTCTCCTTCAGTTTGGCGTATTCCTCATTCACCCTGTTTTGAATCTCCGCTATTGTTGCCTCAGATAGATGCCTGAACCTTCCCTGCAATTTCAGATAGTCCTGGACAGGCCTTAACTGAGGCAAATCAATGCTCAATTTGTATTTGCCATTCTCCACCTCATACAGAGGAAACATCCCCGTTTCCACCGCCAGACGGCCTATTCTGATAGTTAAATCGGTAGCCGACCTCCACCCTGTGGGGCAGACCGACAGGATATGAACATAAGCCGGTCCATGGATGGCGGCTCCCTTGGCCACCTTAGCCATCAAATCGAAAGGATAACTGGGACAGGCAGTAGCGACATAAGGTATATCGTGGGCAGCAGCAATAGCTGGCACATTCTTCTTCCAGGTAACCTGGCCGATACTCATCTTGCCGGCTGGGGCAGTGGTAGTAGAGGCACCGTAAGGAGTAGCTGAAGACCTTTGAATCCCGGTATTCATATAGGCTTCATTATCAAGACAAATATAAAGAAAGTCATGCCTTCTCTCTAATGCTCCGGATAGCGCCTGAAGCCCGATATCACTGGTGCCACCATCACCAGCCATCACTACCACGTTTACCTCTTCGGCGGGGCGTTTCCCCTTTCCCATAATGACTTTTAAGCCGGCTTCTATGCCTGAAGCCACTGCTCCCGTATTCTCAAACAGGGTATGAATCCAGGGAACACGCCAGGAGGTATAAGGAAGCGGTGTTGAAATTACTTCCATACAACCAGTGGCACTAACAATTATTACATTCTGCCCTAATGCCTTGCAGGCCAGTCTTACGGCTAAAGCTTCACCACAACCCAAACAAGCCCGATGACCAGGGGCAAAGTTTTCCCTCCTAGTTACCAGTTTAGGCACAAAGACAGCATATTTTTCCATTATTCCCGCACCCCGAACATTTCAAATTCCTGCTCGCTTCCTGTCTGTGAAATCTCTATACCCCGATTGATTATCTGCTTAAATCCACCCGGGGAAATATCTCTCCCCCCCAAACCGCCAACAAAGCCTATCACCTTCGGCTTTTTGTCTTCATTATATAAGGCTGACCTAATCTCGGAGCAGACCGGCCCACCGGGTCCACCAAAGGAAAGGGCTCTATCCAATATAATAAGAACCTCGGCACCCCTGACTGCTCGGCGGATTTCATCAAAGGGGAAGGGGCGCCATAAGCGAAGCTTTATTAGTCCTACTTCTTTGCCCTCACCTCGCAAGATGTCAATGGCACTCATTGCCGTCTCACTAAAACTACCCATTACTAATAGAAGCACCTTAGCCTTCTCACCACGATAGCTTTCTACCGGGGAATAGCAGCGTCCAAAACAGTCGCCAAACTCCTTCCAGCACTGAAGGATTACCTCTTTAGCCGCGGTTAAATTTACCTGTTGTGCTTTCTTTACCTCGGTATATATGTCGGGCGGGGCGAAAGCACCCATAGTTATCGGTTTATTAGGGTCTAAAGGCAAGGGGTATTGATTCTGGGGAAGAAACTTGTCAACCTGGCTCGGCTCGGGAATGTATATAGGTTCAATCATATGGGTTAAATGAAACCCGTCCAGGTGAACCATTACCGGAAGTAAAACCCTCTGGTCTTCGGCAATACGGAAGGCACAGAGCACATTGTCAAAGGTCTCCTGTCCATTGGCGGCAAATATTTGAATCCAGCCAGTGTCGCGGGCAGCCATTACATCGGAATGGTCACCCCAGATGCTTAGTGGGGCTGACAAGGCTCGGTTAGCCACCGCCATAACTACTGGCAACCGCATAGATGAAGCAATATACAATACCTCATGCATCAGCTCTAATCCTTGACCGGCGGTGGCGGTAAATGTCCTAGCCCCAACTGCAGCCGCTCCAAGGCAGGCACTCATCGCTGAGTGTTCAGATTCAACAGGGATGTAGGCAGCATCTAATTCACCATTGGCTACCAGCTCGGCTATGTCCTCCACAATATGGGTCTGTGGGGTAATGGGATAGGCGGATACGACATCAACATTAGCCAGTTTGGTGGCTATAGCGATAGCCCGTGAAACCTCTATCCCTATCCTTTGCGCTGTCATTCCTCCTCCTCTACCATAGTTATAGCTTGTGTCCAGCACTCGCGGGCACAGATGCCACACCCTTTGCAGTAGAATAAATTAGGCTCAAAATATCCCTCAGCATTCGGCTCAATACACCCCTCAGGGCAAAAAATGGCGCAAAGACCACACTTTATGCATTTGTTAGTATCATGGATTGGTCTTTGTGTCCTCCAGCCTCCAGTTTGGTATTGACTGGCATTCCCCGGCTCAGTTACTATCGAACCAATTTCCAGGTCTTTCCAGGTTAACTCACCTTCTGGTTTAGTCAATTACTCTTACTCCTGACCAAGGTTTCCTCATGTGCCCTTTTCATAGCATTAATATTTCTTTCCGCTAAACGACCGAACCGCTGTTTTAGAGGTTGGAACAAGGACTCTAATTTAACCACGCCGGTGGCTCTTAATAGAGCTCCGACCATAGAGGTATTGACGATAGGCACTCCGAGTAGTTCCCGGGCAATCTTAGTAGCATCCACCGTGGCTAATGACCAGTTCAGGCTAAATTCCCGTCTAATTTGCTCTGGCTGCTTTTTGGTATTAATTACTACCATTCCGTTGGCTTTAAGCCCCGAAGTAACATTCACAACGCGTAATAGACCGGGGTCAAGCACTACCACCACATCAGGTTCAGCAACCTCGGCTCTCACCCTGATGGGTTCGTTAGGATGTATTCTGACAAAGGCTACGACCGGTGCCCCTCTCCTTTCGGCACCAAAGGCAGGGAAGGCTTGAGCATACCTGCCCTCATTTATCGCCGCCTGAGCTACCAGTTCGGCCGAGGTAACTGCTCCTTGACCGCCACGACCATGCCACCTAATTTCAATAAGCCCGGCTGTATTTACCACCTTAACCCCCAATTATTACGAAAAGCGCCCCTGGAGCGACTCGAACGCTCGCACCCAGCTCCGGAGGCTGGTGCTCTATCCACCTGAGCTACAGGGGCCACCTCACACCATATAATATCACCGCTATGATGGTTCATTCAACAGGATAAGAAGGAGTTATACCTCTGATTTAGGCGAAAATAGATACTGTGTGCTTGCCCTAAGCAGCTTCCTGACTAAAGCTAACTGCGGTCTGTAGAGTACAATCTTTCTCTGTCTCGGGGTGATAGACATATCAAGAATCTTGGCTATAACCTTCTCCTCCACCTCCCCCAGGCATATTACCGCAACTTCACCCTGGCCAGCACTTACCTCTAAAAGCATGGGTAGTAGCAACGCCTTTTGCTCATCGGCGGTTATCAAACTGGCTAGATATTTTAGTTCTTTCCTCTTAAACAGATGAGTACTGCCATCTCTACATAATACATGAGGATATTCCTCAGCCAATAAATCCGAAAGCGTTTTTTGCTTACCGGGTAAATGGGCATTTACTACCCTAAACTCGCCCTTTAAACATTCCTGGAGCAGCCTTTCGTAAGGTAACTCGCTGACCATCTGCCTATCTTTGTTCCAGCAGTACTTTTACTCGCTTTAATCGCGACTTCTCTTCTCTATCTCTTTCCTCAAACTTCATATAGAGGTATTTTATCGTCGCCTGTAAACTGGGGATTATTAGATATTCCAGGGCATTGAGTATTCTCTTGGTCCTGCTTATTTCCCTCCCCAGCAGTTCCAGACCCCGCTGCAGCTCAGCCAGCTCGACGATAGTCTCAAGGCATTTTTCCGATAGCTGGGCTGTCTGGTCCAACCACGAAGATGTATCAACCAGACTATATCCCCTTATCGCCCCCTGAGCTTCCTTTAACTCAAAGGCAGGAATTCTCACCCCGCCTATATTTCTTGAGCCAGCCGCAATTTCTAAGTCCCGCTCGGTAGCTATTAGCTCTTTTTCTAAAGCTATGTAGCCATGATAGCCGGCGGCGATTGATAATGCTTTATAAGTCCCCGAGAACTCAGCCAGCAACTGGCTCTTAATTTCTACCGTCTGCTTGGCTATCTGCAAGAATTCCAGAATTAGTATTGATACCCTGTCCTTGACTATCTTTTGTATTCTAGAGGCTAAAGTAAGCCGTCGCCTGAGCTTTATTAGCTCAATCTTGGTTGGTCTGACTACTTTAAGAAGCTGCTGCGGCATCTGTCCACCTTAAGTTTTCTCCGAGTACTTGGGAAGGTACTTTTTAATTAGCTCCTCACTGATTAGTTTTAGGTCTTCTTCAGGCAAGGCTGAGAATAGCTCCCAACCAATGTCTAACGTCTCCTCTACTTTTCTTTTTTCAAACTCACCCTGGGATATAAATTCCCTTTCGAATCTGTCAGCATTGGTCAGGTATATTTTGTCCCTCTCGCCTAATGCCTCAGCCCCGATGATGGTTGATATCTCCCTGAGGTTACACCCTTCGGCATAAGCGGCATATAGCTGCATGAAGACATTATTGTGGTCCTCCCTGGTTTTGCCAGCCCCGATACCCTCTTTCATCATTCGGGAAAGTGATAAGAAGACATCTATTGGTGGGTATATCCCCTTTCTTTCCAGCTCCCGGGAAAGAACAACCTGGCCCTCGGTTATGTAGCCGGTCAGGTCAGGTATCGGATGGGTTATATCATCATCAGGCATAGTCAGGATAGGCATTATGGTTACTGAACCTTCCCGGCCAAAAATCCTGCCTGCCCGCTCGTACATCGTTGCCAGGTCGGTATACATATACCCCGGATATCCTCTCCTGGCTGGTATCTCCTCCCGCATAGCCGAGAGTTCACGCAGAGCCTCACAATAATTGGTCATATCGGTGAGTATAACTAACACATGCATGCCTCGCCGCCAAGTCAGGTACTCAGCAGCCGTCAATGCCAATCTCGGTGTTGATATTCGCTCTATGACCGGGTCGGAGGCGGTGTTGATGAAGGCTATGGTTCTTTCTCTAGCGCCGGTCTGCTCCAGGTTTCTCATAAAAAAGGCAGCATCGTCATAGCTGACACCGATGGCAGCAAATACTACGGCGAACTGTTCCTCTTTTCCCTTAACTACCGCCTGCCTGATTACTTGAGCTACAATTCGGTTGTGAGGTAGCCCTGAGCCGCTAAAGATGGGTAGTTTCTGCCCCCTGACCAAAGCATTCAGCCCGTCTATAGCTGAGATACCGGTTTCAATAAATTCGGCTGGAGGCTCGCGACCGGCAGGGTTTATCAGTTCACCATTAACATCCAGATAATCGTCAGGGACTACCGATGGACCCCCGTCTATAGGCTCCCCTATTCCATTGAATATCCTGCCCAAGATGTCCTCAGATACCGGTAGCTTTAAAGTCTCGCCTTTGCATCTTATCCTGCTGCCAATAAGGTCAACCTCGCTGACTCCGCCAAACACCTGGATTACAGTTACTTCTTTACTGATGTCTATGGCTTGACCGCGTTTCACCTCACCGCTGGACAGCCAGACATCAACTATCTCACCAAATTTTATATCCGGTATACTTTTGGCTATCAGCAAAGAACCTTTAGTTCGGGTGATTGCCTGTGTTTCTTTGACATAGAGTGAAGATGAAGTCATGATACTCCTCCTCTCTGAGCTACCAAGCTCGCTTCCATCTCCGACCACAATTCCTTAATCCTTTGTTCAAAGACGTCATTAGGTATATCTTTCATTCGGGATATTCTAGGCACTATTGGCGACGAGCGGATTTCAGCCACACTTACTCCTGAATCCAGCATCTTTTGAGCTAGCTCGTAAAACTTGATTATAGTGCTAAGCATCAGTTGGGCTCTTGCTGGCATGCAGTAGGTATCAATTTCATGGTAGGCACTTTGCATCAGGAAATCCTCGCGTATCATCCTCGTTACCAGAAGCACCAACTTGTCCCCTTCGGGCAGGGCTTCAGGACCTACCAGCCTTACAATCTCTTCAAGCTCAGCCTCTTGCTGAAGGAGCTTCAGGGCGGTAGCTCGGGTAACATCCCATTCCGGACTGACCTCAGACCACCAGTCCTTAACGGCATCAACATAAAGGCTATAACTGGTGAGCCAATTTATGGCTGGGAAATGCCTTTTGTTGGCCAGCGCAACATCCAGAGAATACAAAGCGTCTATCATTCTAAGTGTATTTTGGGTTACCGGTTCGCTGAAGTCAGCCCCCGGGGGGCTAACGGCGCCGGCTACTGTTACCGAACCCTTTCGGTCAGGGCTACCCAGACATTCAACCAGTCCTGACCTCTCGTAGAATGAAGAAAGCCGCGAACCCAGGTAGGCAGGAAAGCCCTCCTCGCCGGGTATCTCTTCAAGTCTTCCCCCAATCTCTCTCATCGCCTCAGCCCACCTTGAAGTTGAGTCAGCCACCAGCAGAACGTCATAACCCATATCCCTGAAGTATTCAGCCAGGGTAATGCCGACAAAGATGCTGGCTTCGCGAGCTACAACGGGCATATTAGAGGTATTAGCGATAAATACCTCCTTCTCCTGTAGTAGCCTGCCGGTGGCTGGGTCTTTAAGCTTCCTAAAGCTATAAAGCACATCAGCCATCTCGTTGCCTCTTTCACCGCAACCAACATAAATATTGAGGTCTGTCTGAGCCCATCGGGCAAGCTGCTGCAAAGCAACAGTTTTCCCGGTACCAAAGCCACCAGGTATGGCTGCCTTACCACCGAGAGCCAGGGGAAACATATAATCAATAATCCTCATTCCAGTAATAAGTAATCTTGATGGGGCAAACCTTTGCCTATAGGGTCTGGGCTTTCTTACCGGCCATCTTTGCATCATGGTGAGTTCTTTTACTTCACCATTATCTTTTAACCAGACTACAGGTTCCTCAATAGTAAACTCGCCCTTACCTATCTCCTTGACCACACCCTTAATGCCAACAGGCACCATTATTCTGTGTTCTAAAAGATGGGTCTCAGGCACGATACCTACTATATCCCCACCGCTTACTTTATCTCCAACCTTAACTTTAGGTGAGAACTGCCATTTCTTGTCGCGGGGCAGGGCAAATACCTTAGCACCACGTTTTATAAATGAGTCCTTTTCCATTAAAACAGTTAAAGATTTTTGCAATCCGTCATAAATGGAGCCCACAATCCCTGGGCCTAATTCAGCAGTTAAAATCGTCCCTGTCCCTCTGATTGTTTCCCCAACTTTTAGCTCCAGGGTATCCTCATGGGCCTGGATTATCGCCTTATCTTCCTCCAGACCTATTACCTCACCGACCAGCCCCTCACTGCCTATCTCGACAATTTCATAGACCTGAGACCCCTTCATGCCCTCGCCTATAACCAAGGGACCTGAAATTCGCCATATTTTACCCATATCTTACCCCCTCAATAAAATCAGTTATATTTCTACATCAAAGCCGATAAATTTCCTGATATAAGCCTGGTAATACTTAGCCACATCTTCATAGCGTGTGCCATACTTTGACGGAACCTCAATGATTACCGGAGGCGAAACCTTCCTTTCTTTAACTTGGGCTATCAAATCTTCAACATGCTTCATATACTCTTCTAATATCACTATTAGGCCAATATTAGGCTCATCCATCATTTCGGTTAGGGCCTGCCTAACCTCTTCGCCGGTATCGTGGTTTTTTATTATATGATATCTACGCACACCAGCCAGCCTCAGTCCATTGACCAGGTCTTCATCCCCGATAACAGCTATGCCCAGATGTTGAATACGCATCATGATGAGAATACCAGATACTCCTTTATTTCTTCCACAGGTATGTTATCAAATGTTGCCTTTAGAACCAGCCTTAAGTTTCTTATTTCAATCTCCTTAACAATTAAATACCAGGCTATTACCAGAGGAGTTAGCACCCTCGGCGACAGCATCTCCCTAAGCAACCGGAACTTGTGTTTATCAATAGTTTCCTCTACCGCAGTAACACTTTTAGTTCTATTATAGCTAGCTACTACCTCCTCGGCTATAACTTGGTATTGAGTACCCTTTAATGCCCCGGGGACATCAGCCAATTTGTGCGAAATCAAATCCCTAGCCACTTTATCCGAAATCATATATCCACCGCCGATTACAAATTCATCGGCTTCAGAGCCTATACCCTCAATTATGGCTCTATTTACCAGCTGCAAATTTGCCATATCTATCATTATGCTAAAGGCCTTGGTAAGCAAGGAGCCATCCGGGATACTTCTGGGCATACTTAGCAAATTGGTATAATACTCCCGGTCTAATTTAGCTTCACTCAGGAACTTTGACTTCGCCTCCCCGGCTACGTATTCCTCAAGGATGGAGGCATAAGCCCCCAGCTTGCATTCAACCAGTACCTTTATAATAGCACCAACATCCTCAGCCTGGGAAAGTTCATCCAGTAATCCACGACCATCAATAACACCCACCGGTATCATGTTAGCCTTCTTGCCGGTGGAAATACCCTGTAATGCGGCTTTGATATTTAACACATCGTATTTAACTATGTAGGTATCCAACACCTTGAGTATGTCAGCCGGCACCAGCTTTAACCCTCTCACACGCTCAAGGCACTGGCTAAAATACTTCCACAGGTACATATCTGAGTCATCAAAGGTTTTAATAACTGCCTCTTCAAGGTATCTGCCGACATCAGTATCTTTAATGACTTCCAATACATCCTGGAGGCTGGGCGTCTTTGACACCCTATCTATATACTCGGAGGTCACAATTTTAGCCTCGGCACCCTTCAGGTAGGCTGACATAAACGCATATTTGGCATTGGTCAAGGTCAACTCCTGTCCTAAAACAGTTCCTTACTTATCTCAGGTAATAATCTGGGTAGTAGCATTTCAAGTCTGGTCTCGTAAGTATTGTCTATTCTAGTCCTGCCACTAATATCCTCGACGATAACTCCCCCCAGGCAGTCATACTCCTTGACTTCCACTATCTTACTGGCTAACCCTTTATCTTTCTCCACGAGCTTTTGTACCGTGCTTATATCTTTAGGTGAAACATAAACCCTGCCCTTATCAATACCAAGCACATCGGTAGCTTCCTTAATCAGGTCCGTGAGTGAGCTTTTATCGCTTGAAATTCCAGACAACTCCTCCTTCACTCTGCCGAGCATCTCATTAATTACGTCGGCTTTGGCTTTTGATGACTCCTGGCGGGCTTTCACCGAAGCCTGAGCCGCTATTCGGGCTGCCTCCTCCCTAGCTTCCTGGAGTATTTTACCCTTCTCTTCCTCCAGCTTGGCTGCCTGCTGCGTTTTGGCTTGCTCTATTTCTTGTTCCGCCCTCTTCTTGGCTTCCTTTATTATACTCTCAGCCTCGGCTCTTACCTTATCCAAGATAGCTTCGCCTATTTTCTCCATTTCTTTCATGCGGCACCCCTACATAAGTCCTAACATGGTTAATGCCATTATGGCGAACACCAGTCCCAGAACCCCCAGCAACTCGACAAACACGGCTAACATCATGGAGTGGGTAAATATGGCTCCTTTAGTCTTGGGCAGTAGTGATATACCTGAAGCACACACATTACCCTGGTGTATTGCCGAAAAGCATTCGGCAGCGGCGACCATAAGTCCAATGCCAAATACCATAAAACCAGCGCCGCCTGTCTCCGGCAATTTAGGCACTACTCCGGTGATAATAAATATCAACACTATCAGCCCATAGAAGCTTTGCGTCATCGGCAGAGACGCTAGCACTATGACATTCCGGAACTGTCCCCTATCCTCAGCTAAGGTGGCAACTCCGGCAGAGGCTGCGGTAGCTATGCCTATTGATGAGCCTAATAAGCCTCCAGCTAGGGCAAGGGCACCGCCAAGAGTGGCTAACGAACTTGGGGTAATTAACATCGTTACATTTCTCCTTTCTAAGATTTGGCTCCGACTAATACCGAGGTCCGTTTCCGTAATCTAAACGGACTATATCGTATCCCCCCTCCTTCATAGAACTTAATCAGGAATTCGACAAAGCACAGTCTAAGAGAGTGGACAAAACCGGTAATCAAGCTAAGCAGCAAGTTGATTAGGTGTCCAATGAGCAAAATTACAATGGCTAAAATAACACCACCGATGACGCCGGCGATACCTGGAATAGGTATAATATCGGAGAACAAACGCGCCAGCATATTGAAGGCTGAAGCCAGATAAAATGTGGCTAGCCCTACCCCGGCTATCCGAGAGTATGACATGATATCCCCCAGGAGCCCGGTTATATCAAAGAGCCAGAGGATAGCCCCGATGCCACCACTCTGCTTAAGACTGCCGACGACTACCAATACTACTCCAGCGCCCATGACATACGGAGAGACAGCATACATCTGGGGGGAAAACAAGGGGAGGTCAATCCTCATCATAGTGTGGAGAATAAAAGGTATTCCAAATTGAAGTGAAAACAAACCAATCTTACCCAGTATTACTCCCTGGTTTCTTTCCTTTACCCCTTTGATTAGAGCTATTACATGGGCGATATTAACATGGATAAAACCTATCATTAGCGCCAGCATTACGAAGTATAGCGGATTTTGAAGTGCTTGTTGGACTGCAGCGACGAGAGCTAAATTTTCAAATCCAAAGAAGAGATAAATATCACCTAAGTAGTTTCCAGTAAGCAAGCCCATAACCAGGGCAACCCCGCCACAGGTATAAATCAACCTCTGAAACAGTTTCATTTCCTCGGATTCAGAGCCACCGAGAAGTCTAACCAGTAGAAATCTGCCCAGCAGCATAAGACCAACAGCGTAAACAACATCGGCTACCATAAGACCGAAGAAGATGGCAAAGGAGTAAGCTATTATAGGCGTTGGGTCCCATTCTCTATATCTGGGGTCACCAAATAGGCTTACCACAATCTGGAATGGTTTAAACCCGGCTGGATTCCTTAGCTTGGTAGGCGGTTCCTCTGACGGCTTTGGCTTTCTAGTATCAATAAACACATAGTCTATATTCTCCTTAAGCTCAAAAATGGCTGACTCAATATTGTTCTCCGGAATCCAGCCTTCAATTAAGGTTACATATTTGGCTTCACAGGCTTTGGCTAAAACTGACAACCTCTGGTTTTCGGCTATTAACGCTAACCTAAAGAGAGCAATACTTCTTAATTCCTGCCCCGCCTTAGTTTGGAGCTCTTCGTGGAGTTTGGTCAATTTCTCCTCAAGCCTATGAAGTTTATCTTCGGTCTTGACCAAGAATTTCCTCAGAGTCAAATCTTCATCTGGTATCAGCAGAATTTTGCCCCCAGCATTAGTAATCAAAGACTCTATAGCTTCTCGGTTTTCAACCTTACTAATTACATATAGCACGGTTTCGTTTTCTACCGTGCCAGTAATACTGCCAAGCAAGTAATTATTTAATTGATTATGTAAAGTCTCATATGCCTCAGTAGCCAGGACAAAAACTGTGGAAAAAAGGTAATCCCCTGAGAATCTCAAGTCTCTTAATCTAAGGTCATGTTGCTGGCTAAAGGCTCCAAGATACTTCTTTTGTTCGGCTAGTTGTTCAATCTCGTTATCGATTTTGACCGTATTCTCGTGTAGCTCACCAAACTTGGTATACAATGACCTTACTTCTTTGCCAATCTCACCAAAGGGCTTAGTGTATATTACTTCGGTATCTTCCCCTGGTGACACCTGCTGCTTCTCGGTTATGTGACTTAGCATGTTACCAACAAAAGTTAATAGCTCGCTAGCTTCTTTTTGCTGGCTTTCAACAGCAGCTTTGTCTATAGGCGTTAACTCTTTGCTCTCCTCAATATGAAGAACCCCGAGCTTATGTAAGGTCTTAAAAGTTGGCTCTGAGTAATCCTTTAGCGTAATTACTCTAACCTTAACCATAGACTCGGGGGAATTGAGGATTAGAGGCGTCATCTCAACTTGGCTCCAGTGATAATATTCACTATGCGCTCCGTAATTTTCCCCATCTTCTTCCCGGCATTGGTTCTAATCTTAGAGGCTTCCTTTTGGGATTTTTCAACCTCCTGGTTAGCTTCCTGCCTGGCCTTACTTATAATCTGCTCACGTTCCCGCTTGACTTCATCCATAGGCATCTCAGCGGAAAGAATTCGGCTCGCCTCCTCCTTAGCTTTAAGGATAATTTTATTGGCTCGGTCCCTAGCCTCTTCCAGCGTCTTTTCCGCTTTAACCTCAATGGTTTCTACGCTACTTGTGATTTCTTCAGCACACATGGCGCACCTCTTTCCCAAAAATTCTTCGGAGTCATACTCAGCAAGATTTGTTGCTGCCTAGTTAATCTTCGGCATTATAGCAAAAACCTCTCTCTATAGTAAAGAAAAGACAACCATTTAAACAAGGGCTCACCCCTAACCTACGCCTGAAATAAACAAACGATAAATGCCAAAAATATAGAGTCCGATTAAAGCCACCGCCTGCCAACTAATGAAGCCAAAGGTCTTGCGCTTCTGGCGGAATCGGAGCCCGACAATAACTAAAAGGCTCATCACTATTGCCACCACCGCCGTAGTAACATGAACCCTCGATACCAGGGAAAGAACCGGCCCTTGCCTGGAGAAAATGTCAACCGGGGTGATAATGGTAATGTTAAACATATTACTGCCTAATATATCGGCCACTGCCATATCTATAGCCCCCAAACGGAGGGCAGCAATACTAACCACTAACTCAGGCACCGAGGTAGTAATCGCCAGAAATAAGCTACCAACGAAGCTGGCATGCCAACCATAAGTCCCGACAATCTCACCACCGATAAATGATAACCATATTCCAGCGCCAATAACGGCTACGGCGGCTAAGGCAAACCCGAAGTATACCGTCCTTGTAGACAACTCTTTATACTGGAGGGGAACAGCCGCTGCTGGCGGCTGGTAATCACGCTCGGAGCGGAATATCCTCCATATCCCTACTGCATATAATATAGGGATAATAATGCTCAGGATGCCTACCCATCCCACGGCTAATAGGGGGAATCTCCCCCAGGCTAGTATGCCTCCAGCAGCGACGGCAGTAATCAGTATGGCGATACCTGCCGACCTCATATTCCTTGGGCTGGCCTGGCTCAAGACTGGTCCGGGACGGTATAAGATATCTAGTAAGGCTAAGATAGCCAGATTAAATATACAACTGCCTAAGAGGTCGCCTACGGCTAGGTCGGCAGGGTTACCTACGGCTAGGTCGGGAAGCTTAACTAAGGCAACAGAACTGATTCCAGTAACTAGCTCAGGCACCGAGGTAATAACAGCCAGGAGCACCAGACCTATCCATATCCTCCCCAAACCTGTCTTCTCAGCAATAGCATCCCCGTATCGGGCTAGCCTTGTCCCGGCAAATAGGATGATAATGAGACACAGAGTAAACTTTAACCAGACCAAAACTTGGGGCTCCTAAAGATTAACCATATGCTACAAGCATACAATATCAGGAGTAAGCCCGTAAAGATGTAACCAAAATACTATGATATAATTAGTGATGTACCGAGGAGAGGTGTCCGAGTGGTTTATGGTGCCGCTCTCGAAAAGCGTGAGTGGCTGTGCCACCCTGTGTCACTGGGTGCTAAACAGTTTGTCGGCAAAATGTCGGCAAAACAGCGGCCTTCTAAAGCGGCTTTGAAGGTCAAGAGGGGGGACTTTTAGGAAGGATTTTTACCCCTTGCGGGAAGCCCGTGGCTGGCAAAGCTAACCAATAACCAGCCCTGGCAATAAGGCTTCTTTGCTGAGGAGTTCCTCTGTATCTACAAACCGCTCCCCGGTGAGGCGGCTGAGTGCCGCGTTAAATTTCAAAACCATTTCCACAAATTCCTCGTTCGTCTTCGCACTTAGCAGACCAACAAACTTTTTCCTCATATCCTCATCACTGGGGATTAAAATTCGCTCTTTTCTGGCGTGCATGATGATTGTGATTCTTTGTTTTTCCTCGCTATTTCCGTTGAGTAGATTAACGCATTCGGTGATGAGGGGTTTAAGGTTCCTAGTATCGTCTTTCCACAATTAACCATTAATGAATAGTTAATGTATTGATTTTAAACCATTTGTCAGAGAAAGCAAAAAGGGCTATTGACATCTTTGATGCAACTTGTTAAATTTGTTGTAACCTAAAGTTAAAAGCTATGGGACTGAAATTAACCCATGGAGCAGAGAAAAACGCTCGGCAGAACATTGAAAGCGGTTAAATAGAAAAGACCTGCGACAACAGATCTTTCTGGTGAGTGGGGACAGGTAATGTGTAACTACCCTTACTGTAAAGCAATCTTAAAGATTAGTCAAGTAAACGAAGGGCTCAAGGACCCAAAGCATGGGCTACCCGTGAGCCCTTCTTCATCTTTCTCTCCTTTCTTTGCCTCCGCTGGGGGTGTCACTGTGTCCCCAACAGAGGCAATTTGTAGTTGGCAAGTTAGTGTAATGGGCATAGGAATACGGTATGGTTGAAGTTGTAGGAAAACAAAATCTTTTAGCGACATAAAGTAGAGAAAGGAGAGTGAGCGTATGTGAAAATCATATGAGGATGAACAGAGCTGGAAATCCAAAAAATCTTAAGAGAAGGAGGGAACAATGCCAAAATTTATTGTTCCGTTAGTGACGGCGATAGTAGTAGTTAGTATAATCTTTGCCGGTTGTGTTCCAGAGGCGGCACCACCAGTGACACCACCGCCAGTAACACCGCCGCCAGTAACACCACCGCCAGTAACACCACCGCCAGTAACACCGCCACCAGAGGAGTATCCGCTGGGTAAGCCAATAATCAGGGTCGGTGGTCAGGATATCTCCACAGGACTGCTGGCTGATTATGGCTGGATGATGAAGATGGGGTCAGAACTGGCTGTAGATGAAATAAACGCTAACGGTGGTATTCTGGGCAGTACGGTTGAACTGAAGTTTATGGATAGCGAGTGGAACCCCGAGGTAGGGCTGAGGAATGCCGAATATATGGTACTTGAGTGGGGCGCCGACTTTCTCTATGGCTTTAGTGCTGACTCGGTTCCCGAGGCGATAATCCCCCATCTGGAACGGCTTGACGTTATCTTGATGCACTGCCACTCGGCTGATGCCCGACTCACCGAGGAACTGGTTTACGAGAAGGGTTACAAAAACTACTTCCGGCTCTGTACTCCGGTATATCAGGATGCCCTTCTGCCAGCCCTCTACTTTGCCGAAAACCGCCCTGATATTAAGACATATGCCCTTCTGAATGCCTGGGAGTATGGCCGGATGTGTGCCGTGCTCTTCGATGACGTCATGCAGAGCCATAATCCCGAGGCCGAGAAGGTAGCCGAGGTAGAGCATCCTTATGGGCATGCCGCCTTTGGCCCTGAGCTAGCGACGCTGATGGCCGCCAAGCCAGATGCCATTTTTACCACGGCACCTGGGGGCATGGGCATATCGGCGCTACGGCAGGCGACGATGATGGGTCTCTTCCAGGAAGATTGGTTTAAGGTATGGTACCACTCTATGGGAGGCGCCTTGGATGTGGGCGAGGCAGTAGGGCAAGACCTCGCCTGGGGGATGATCCCCGAAGGCAAGCTTTGGGCCTCCTCACGCTACCAGTGGAATGCGTCCGATAGGGAAGCTAATGTGAAGTTTGTTACGGCCTTCCACGACCAGTTTGGTCGGTATCCCACCTATACCGCCGCCACAGGCTATACCGCCATAATGTTGTTCAAGAAAGCCTGTGAGGAGACCGGAACTCTAGATACCCAGGCGCATATAGAATTCCTAGAGGATTTGGAGGTCTATGATATGCCGCTGGGAATGGAAGAAGAGTGCGGTCATGCGCCTCTCTGGATCAGAGGCGTAGACCATCAGGGCTGCTACACTACCCCGCTAGGTACCTATATCTACGACCCTGATGTCACCCATGAGTGTGGCATTCTTACCAACTTCAGCGATATACCCTGGTGCGATTACTACCGCAATCCACCTGATTACACTAACCCGTAATAGATATATAGGGCAACGGCTAAGCTTATGGGGCTGCCTAGGCAGCCCCATAAGCCCCACAACCTAACAGGAGCAGCAAGATAAACTGCTTATCCCGAGGGGCATTTTGTATGTTAACGTAAAGGAAAGCTAAGAGACGAAATGGCCGACTTGGTTTACCAAGCCCTGATTGGGTTTAATCAGGGCATGATTTATTGGCTAATTGCCGCCGGGCTGACTGTTGCTTTCGGCGTGCTCGGTATACTTAATTTTGCCCATGGCTCTTTATACATGCTTGGTGCTTACCTGGCGCTTACCTTTTACCACTCACTGGGGATGAACTTTGGGCTGGCTGTATTTCTGGCCGTGGCCAGCGTGGGTGGCATCGGCTTCCTGATAGAGAGGTTCGCCCTGCGCCCTATCTACGCTCGAAACCTCGAGATTCAAATAATATTACTGTTTGGCGTGATGCTAATCTTTGCTGATGTCGCACTGCTGGGGTGGGGTACCCACTTGAGCTTCCCCCCTGTTCCCACCTTGTTTGCCGGGACGGTAGATATACTTAGCCGAAAATTTCCTGTCTATTATCTCTTCCTCAGCGGCGCCGGGATAGCCGTATTTTTCATTATTCGGGGTATCCTAGATAAGACATGGTGGGGAAGGACAATGAGGGCAGCTGCCTCAGACAGGGAGATGGCAAGTGCTGTCGGTATAAATATCCGTACCCTATTCGCCACGTCATTTATATTCGCTTCGGCGATTGCAGCTTTTGGCGGAGCCTTGAGCATGCCCATGAGCATGTGCCAGCCCAGCATGGGCGCAGAGGTGATAATACCAGCCTTCGTCGTCGTTGCCGTGGGGTCACTGGGGAGTCTAGTAGGCGCCTTAGTCGCCGCGATAATTATCGGCGTGGTGACTGCTCTCGGCACATTTTACATTCCAGTTATGGAGGTAATCGCCATCTATTTAATAATGACCATCGTTCTAGTCATACGGCCGCAGGGACTATTTGGAAGGGCGAGGTGATGAATGAACTGGTTTAGGGAATTATGGCAGACTAGGCGCATTCCCTTCATTCTCCTGACAGCGCTTGCCGTTGTCATATTTACCCTTCCCACTTTCGTTTCATCCTATGTCTTGTATATGGCGGTAAGCATACTTATCTATAGCTTGTTTGCTTACAGTGTCAACCTCCTTCTGGGATATACGGGATTACTTTCCTTTGGTCAGGCGGCATTTTTCGGTGTTGGTGCTTTTGGTGCTGCCAGGATTTTGCTGGCGAGTTCTAATGTGCCGCTGGCTATAATCGGTGGGATGGGAGTGGCAGCTCTGACAGCTCTTATCCTAGGCTTGATTGTTGTCAGGCACACCGCCATTTACTTTACCATGCTCACCCTTGCCTTCGGGATGCTGTTCTATGCCGGAGTGCAGAAAGCAGAGCTCATCCTTTCTTACATCACTGGTACTGAGATTGTTCCAGCAACTGTCTTCGGTGGCGCCTGGGGACTACTCGACATACCCCGAGGCACCGTCTTTAACCTCCCTATGGACTTGCTGGTAAATTACTATTACTTCACTGTCATTGTTGCCGGTATAGCCATATTTCTCTTCTACAGGCTGGTTCACTCACCCCTAGGCTTAAGCTTTCAAGCCGTCCGCGATAGCGAAAGACGGCTTGCCTTTACTGGCATCTCGGTAAGGAACACCCGTTTGATTTGCTTTGTTATCGCCGGGGTATATGCCGGGTTAGCTGGAGCGCTGAGGACTGGTCTGCTTGGTAACGTCGACCCGCTTGTTTTTCACTGGTCAACCTCGGCTAGTCCTGTAGTAGCTACCTTACTCGGAGGTATGTATACCTTCGCCGGCCCAATTGTAGGCGCCACCATCTATTACATAATAAGAGACGTCGTTTTCCGCTACACCTTCGTCTGGCAACTAGCGGTGGGTTTAGTAATAGTCGCCCTAGTTCTTGGCCTATCTGGAGGTATTGTGGGCACCATTGAGCAACGTACATTGCCATGGCTAAGAGGGCGCTTTGCCCAAGGGAGCAGTAATAAACCAAGCCAATATTAAGTATTGATGAAATAGATAAGCTGATTGGTGGAGATGAGGAGCAGGGTAAAATCACCGGCAGTATAGACTTTTGGAAAGGGGGTATTCATTAAGCCTAGGCGTAATGTTAAAGTCAGGAAGTTATTAAAGTAACCAATAATTCACAACCAAACTGAATGAAAAGGAGGAATAAGAAAATGGCGATGAGGATTATAACAGTGCACTCCTGTGCCAGTGAGGAGACCGGTCCCCAGGCTGAGTGGAACGGGAGGATGGCTAATACGGAGCGCGATAACATGAAACTGGTTGCCGAACCAGATACTGAGATTGTTATGCGTTTCCCCAAGTGGGGACTGAGGGACACTCTGGACGGCTTCTTTCATCCTCTTACTAACCGCTTAAATGACAGAAATGTTTTCCACCAGATTGTCGCCGCCGAGAAGGAAGGCTTTGATGCTGCGATTACAGCCTGCTTCTACGACCCGATATTAAGAGAGTTAAGGGCGGCTGTAGATATACCGGTGGTAGGCATCGCTGAAGCATCAATGCATCTAGCTGCACAGATAGGAGGTAGGTTCGGGGTGGTCGCTATCTCTCCCGAGGGACTCTATGATTACGAGGCTAATATAGACAAGTGTGGCTTGAGGCAGAGGTCAGTCGGCGTCCGCTCTATGAGAGAGACAGCCACTGGATGGCTAGCAAATACTTTAGAGGACATACCGAGGTCGTTGGAAAAGTCAATTGAGGAGTTCTCAGCTACGGCAAGAGAGCTTATAGCGCTTGGCGCTGACATCGTTATCTCAGGCTGTGGGTTGCTAGCTCCATCATTACGCATGGCGAGCAAGTTTAAGGGCTTTGAAAAGAAGTACCCCAACGGTTTCAACTATGTGGATGGAGTTCCTATAATGGATGTATACGGGGCTTCAATTAAGCTGGCAGAAACGCTGGTCAGGTTTAAGAGAGCCGGCTCGCCCTGGATTAGCCGTGTGGCATACTACGGTAAGGTAAGCCCGGCGGCACTTGAGTGCGGTCGAGATACAGTGAAGGATGTTTACGGAGGCTGGTGGGACTGCTAGCTTTGAAGGGCGGATAAAGGGATTAACGTAGCCGCCTGAATTACCAACGGGGAAGAAAAGACACCTAAGATAGAAGATAGGGTATCCTTCGTTAAGAAGGAAAAAGGGGTACATTGGTTTAAAATCACCAGTTAGTGGGAAGTAGCAGTGAACAACATAATATTAAGCATTGAAGGTTTAAGAAAGTCCTTTGGTAAGTTTTGTGCTATTGATGGGGTAGACCTCAACATAAAGTCGAACATAATTACCTCGCTAATTGGTCCCAATGGGGCTGGTAAGACCACTCTTATTAACCTTATAACTGGTAGTTTGCGTCCAGACAAAGGGAAGGTCTTCTTTAAGGGTGATGATATCACTCATCTTTCTCCTGACAAAATAGTTAAGAAGAAGATAACCCGTTCCTTTCAGGTGATGAATATCTTCCCCAGATTAACCGTATTCCAGAATATTGAGCTACCTATCTTACCCATCTTGGGTAAAAGCCGGGCGTGGTTCTCTGGGGCCAATAACTACCCAGATGTAACCGAAGAAGTTAACAAGATTCTGGAGGAGGTAGGACTTTTGGATAAAAGGGATGTGCTTGCCGGAGAGTTATCTCATGGTGACCAGAGGCTTTTAGAGTTAGCCATTGCCCTTGCTCCCAGACCTGAACTCTGCTTCCTGGATGAGCCGTCATCGGGCACGAACCCGGTGGAGCGGGCTAAGGTGCTGGAGCTTATAAAGAGGTTAAGTGTCGAAGAGAAGATAACCTTTGTTATTGTGGAACACGATATGGATGTGGTCCTTTCCCTTTCCGATTGGATAGTGGTGATGAACAGAGGCAAGATACTTGCTGAGGGAGAGCCGGGACAGATTAGGGAGAACAAAGAGGTGAGGGAGATCTATTTAGGAGAGGAGGTGGCTTAGGTTATGCTTCTGGAAGTAAGTGATATTGTTACCTTATACGGACAAAGCTTGATACTTGACAGGGTATCGTTAACTGTGGAGGAGGGGGAGATTGTAGCCCTGCTGGGTCGAAATGGGGCTGGTAAAACTACCACCTTGAGGAGCATTATGGGCTTAACTCCCCCCAGAACAGGGAGTATAAAGCTCAACGGTGTTGAGATAATTGGGAAGCAACCCTTTGAGATTGCCAGGCTCGGCATTGGCTATTCACCAGATGACAGGCGGATATTTCCCGATTTGAGTACTGAAGAGAACCTTCTAATCGCCGGCAGGTTTGCCAAAGGGAATGGTGGTGGCTGGACCGTGGATAAGGTCTATGAGCTTTTCCCGGATCTAGAGCGGGTGCGGTCAAGCAAAGGGGGGAGCTTGAGCGGCGGTGAGCAAAAGATGTTAGCTATAGGTCGGGGTTTGATGAGCAATCCGAAGCTATTGCTTCTTGACGAGCCATCTGAGGGTTTGGCTCCATTAGTGGTCAAAGCCTTGACTGAAGCAATTGTGGAAATTAGGAAGGCAGGCATTACTATTTTTGTAGCTGACCAGAACATCAGGTTCTGCCGAAGAGTAGCTGACCGAGGCTATATATTGGAGAAAGGGGTCATCCGCTACCAGGATGAGATGAGTAAAATCTGGCAAAATGAGGAAGTAGTCAAGAAGTATCTGGCTGTCTAGGGTATAAAACAATAGGCTTTCAAAGGCTATTGCTCTCGCTTTTGCTGAGGCAGGGGCTGATGTAGCTGTTTGTACCCGGGATATTACCGATGGCAGGCTGGAGACTACGGCCAAGGAGGTTCGTAAACTTGGCCGGCGTTCTCTGGCTGTTCAGGCTGATGTGGATAAACCTCTTGAATTTAGGGAACTGGCCCACTACGAACTTCGCCGCCATATGGGATACGCCTATAGGTTTAGAGGGACACATAAAGAGTATGAGTTCTTGTGGCGGCTGTGCTTTTGCCTGCAAGGCTGAGAGTATGATAAGTGCCGGTCCTTATAAAGGGGACGTCTCACATTGCGGGCATTATGTGCTCATGGCACATATCACTGCTGAAACAGAATTGGAAGATCGAAATTAGATGCATTAGAGGTGTAAGGGATGCCTGATAATCCACAAAATGAGAAACCCTCTAGTTCGGCTCTGAGAAAGTATTCGTCAACCATATTCAGGAACGAAAACTTTGCCCTCGGTGTCATCCTAGGAGTACTGGCCGGTGTTTTTGGAGTTATGACCCACGGGTTATCCCTAGGTAGAGCTAATATACTGAATATCATGTTACAGTCTTCCATGAGAGGGGTAGTCTCGGTAGGTCAGGCAATGGTTATATTAACAGCTGGCATTGATGTCTCAGTTGGTGGTCTGTCAGCCTTGGTAGCCTGTATAGGTGGAGCACTGATGACTACAATGCCGGGTTATGTAGGACCCATTCCTGTGGGCGCGAGTTTGATGCTTATGCTGCTAGCGGGGGCTGGTTTGGGGGCAATCAGCGGCCTTTTTGTGTCGCGTCTGCGCCTGGCTCCGTTGATAGTAACACTAGCTATGTGGCAAATAACCAGAGGAGCTGCTTCTGTAGTTAGCAAGGAAGAGTCTATGCACCTACCAGATGCTATGGCTTTTGTGGCGCACCAGAGTATTGGAGGAGTACCGATAGCGGTTTTTATCCTTGTTGGGGCGATTGTACTCGGTTATTTCGTTCTGAACCACACCACCTTTGGTAATTCAGTCTATGCCGTGGGCGGTAGTGAAGCAAGCGCCTGGCTCTCCGGCATAAAAACGAGAAGCACAGTGTTTTGGGTCTATGTTATTTCCGGATTCTGCGCAGCAATCGCCGCTATGATACAGATCTCTCGCGTCATGAGTGCTTCACCGGTGATATGGGGTATTACCGGTCTTGAACTAACCATAGACAGCATAGCGGCAGTTGTTATCGGAGGCGTTAGCCTATTTGGCGGCAAAGGAAGCATTATTGGAGTGCTGCTCGGAGTCTTAATAATCGGCGTTCTTAATAATGGCATGAACTTAGCCGGGCTAAACATATTCACGCAGTATTTGTTAAAGGGAGGAGTAATACTGGTTGCTGTCGGCGTAGACGCTCGGCGTAGACGCTCGTTGTAAATCTTGCAGTAACGGTACATAGGCTATGGATACCGGAGGGGCGTAAAGGATGCCTGATAATCGGCAAACCGAGAAATCTTTTGGTTCGGTTCTCAAAGAGAATTGGCTAAAAGTAGTAAGGAATGAACACTTTGCCCTAGGTGCCATCCTGGCAGGACTGATAGCTGTGATGATAGTTAGGACCGGCGGGGCATTCCTTATTGCAACCAATATAAGGAGCCTTCTGTTGCGGTCTTCCATTAGAGGAATAGCCGCGGTAGGGCAGGCATTTGTCATGTTGTCGGCGGGCATTGACCTTTCGGTTGGTGGAGTCGCCATCCTAGTGTCATGTTTAGGTGCATCATTGATGAGTGAGTCACCCCGCTATGCTGCTCATCTGCCGGTGGCTCTAGGTGTATTAATTATGGTGCTGGTTGGAATTGGCTTGGGGGCAAGCAATGGCGTTATGGTCTCACGTTTTCGCATGTCTCCGCTGATAGTAACACTGGCTATGTGGCAAATAGGCATAGGAGGCGCTTTCCAGGTTACCAAGGAAGGAGAGACGGTTCGCTACCTGCCAGAGACTCTAGCTTTCTTTGGCAAGGGGAGCATCGGGGGAGTACCAGTACCAGTCATTATTTTTGTAGTCATGCTTGTGGTCGGTTATTTGGTTCTGAACCACACTAGTTTTGGTCGTTCCATCTATGCCGTTGGCGGCAGTGAAGTAACCGCCATGCTATCGGGCATAAAAGTAAGAAATATACGACTCCTGGTCTATACTATTTGCGGATTATGTGCCGGAATTGCCGGCGTAATACAGCTTTCACGTATTATGGCTGCCAACACCATGGTACTTTATGGTCTTGAAATAGACAGCATAGCGGCAGTTGTTATTGGGGGTGTCAGTCTATTCGGCGGGAGAGGCAGTATTATTGGAGTCCTGCTCGGAGTTTTAATCCTCGGTGTTGTTGGTAACGGCATGAACCTGTTGGGGCTAACTATATATACGCAGTGGATGGTAAGGGGAGGGGTAATACTCATTGCTGTGGTCATTGACTCTTTGCGTAGACGTTAAGGTAAAACCACTAATTATTTTAGTCATATAGTAGCCTACGGAACAAGATTGATGGAGTATATGGAGTATATTGACAAATTACTATCATAATGATATAAGGTATTGTAGTAAATTTTAATCACACTAGAGCTTAAATCGGTTTGTCAATTAAAATGTAAAAGCTAAGAGATAGACCAAAAGACCACTACCTAAATAATAGAAAGAAGGAGGTAGTGCCTATGGAGAAATGACAGCGCGTTAGCATAGCTAAAAATCTTAAAAAAAGGAGACAAAATGAAAAAGTTTATTGTGCCTTTACTAACGGCAGTGGTAGCGGTGGGCATAGTCTTTGCTGGATGTGTTCCGGAAGCGGCACCGCCAGTGACACCACCGCCAGTGACACCACCACCAGTGACACCACCACCAGTGACACCACCGCCAGTGACACCACCACCTCCAGAAGAGATGGTCTTCCCTTGGGAAGGCTGTTTCGCTAAGCCTGACGGCTCACCGTATCGGGTGGTATTTATAACTGATCAGGCGGCCAATCTCCCCATGATAATGCATACCCAACATGACCAGGGCATTATTGAAAGGGGTGGTGGTGAATGGACGCTGTTCAGTGCCGACATGGATGTGGCCAAGCAGTCAGCAGCTCTGGAAGACCAACTGGTAGCTAAGCCAGATGCCATTATATTGCACCCTGTCGCCGCGGACACGACCATCCCTTACGTTGAGCAGGGTACCGCGATAGGTATTGATTTCTACATAAGTATGATGCCGCCGCTCACACCCGGGGGGGAACTTCACCCAGATATTGTTGGCTATATAGGTGACTACCAGATGAGCAGTGCGATAGCAAGGACAACATTCATGCTAGACTACTTTGAGTCGAAAGGTACCAAGGCTCACGTGCTCTTCGCCTGGGGTACTTACGGAGCGGGTAGCTTCTGCGAGCCAATTTACGGAGCTTTCCTCGAAATAATTGATGGCAGCCCCGGGGTCGAAGTAATGTATGAGACTCCGGCAACAGATTTTTCGATGGAAAGGTTATACGATGCCACAATGGATGCCTTTACCGCCCATCCTGACATCAATGCCATTATCCCTTGCTGCGGGATGGGTCAGCAGGGAATCTACAACGCACTACAAGACCTGGATTGTTGGTTTCTTGAGGGCGATCCTGGCCATGTTTTCATCGCTACTCGTGATGCCGAACCCTGGGCTCTAGACTTTGTTAAAGAGGGCTACATTAACTCTGACGGTGATATGCACATTGATAGGTACTCCGATACCTGCGCCAAGGCAGTATGGTGGCATACTGTTATGGGAGTAGACATTGCGGATGTAAACACAAGCGAGGATTGGATGGAAGGCGCATCACCCGGAGGACGTATTGACATACTCATGCGGGACGACACAGTCAAGCCGGAAGACGTTGACGTAATGAACGCGTACTGGGAAGCCCTGGGCGATGACTACTACAACTGGCCGTGTCACGAAGACGAGAAGTTTATAAAGTACCCTGTTCAGTAGACAGTATAGGCTACGGCAACATTCATTAGTAAGTAGTATTACAGCGTAATACTTCAGGAAAGGGGAAGGAGGAAGGCAGGGCAAAAAACTGGGTACCATCGCAGGGTAGCCAACGGTTTTTTATGTGAGGAAGCAGCGATATGCTTGGCCAATATCGTTGAAACAAAGCTTATCCCGATGCCAATGATGGTGGAATGAGTTCGAGTTAATATGTTTGTCGTGGAATAGATGAACGAGTCATTCAGACGAACTGGATTGGAGTTGTAACGTGGCAGAAGTCGCCTTGGAGATGTCCAATATTAATAAGTCTTTTGGCGATGCAAGTGTGCTAAAAGACGTCTCGTTTGAAGTATCTAAGGGCGAAGTTCATGCCCTCATTGGTGAGAATGGTGCCGGCAAAAGCGTCCTGATGAAAACTCTAATGGGTATCCATCAGCCTGACGGTGGAAAGTACATTATCGATGGCAAAGAGGTTAGGTTTTCGAGTCCTGCTGATGCCCAGCGAAAACGCGTTTCCATGGTTTATCAGGAGTTTGAACTGGTACAGTTTCTGAGTGTAGCTGAAAACATTCTTCTAGGGAGGATGCCTTCAAGACAAGGCGGATTAATAGACTGGCCCAAGGTGTATGAGGAAGCCAAATCATTCCTAGAAATGTTTGGAAGCAATATTCCTCCCCAGGCAGTGGTATCAAGCCTGCCAGTGAGTGACCAACAGGAGGTCGCAATTGCTAGGGCACTTTCATATGACCCCTCGGTTCTTATCATGGACGAGCCAACATCCGCCCTCTCACTGGAAGAAGTCCAGCGTTTATTCGATAGGGTTAGAATCTTGCGTGATAGAGGTGTGGCAATCGTATATATAACCCACAAATTGGAAGAGGTTTTGCAGATTGCCGATCGGGTCACGGTGCTGAGGGATGGTATTGTAGTGTCCACGAACAACATCAAGGACGTAGAAGTTGGTAGACTTATAGAAGAGATAACTGGAAAGAAAATCAGTAAGAGCGCCAGAGTTAGCAGTGAAGCCGCTTATCAGAAGCCATCACAGAATATACTCGAACTTCAGCATTTTAACGCAGAAGGCTTGGTTTGCGACATCAACCTGACAGTAGGAGAAAAGGAAATTGTTGGAGTGGCAGGACTCATAGGTGCCGGCAAGAGCGAACTGGCCAGGGCCATCTGCGGTGCGTTACCTAAAGCCACTCGTGTAACGGGGAAATATATATTCAACGGTAAAGAGGTGGAAATCGAGTCTCTTAGCCCAAATAAAGTGAACAAAATGGGTATCGGTTTTGTAAGTGAGAACCGTCTGGCAGAAGGCATGATACCTGAGCAATCTATGCTTTTCAACGTAATCTTACCGAGTTTAAGCAGGGTATCAAGAGGGTTTGTGATAAACCCAAGATTGGTCTTGGCTATGGCAGTGAACGTTATTAAGACCGTTGTTCTTCGTCCGCCTGAACCAAAAAAGATAATGAGGTTGTTTAGTGGTGGTAACCAGCAGAAAGTGGTAATAGGGAAGTGGCTTGCCTCTCAAGCACAACTGTTGATTCTGGATGAGCCAACACGTGGTGTCGATGTTGGAGCACGATGGGAAATCTACGATGTGATACGCGAACAGGCAAGGCAAGGAGCTGGGGTGTTGGTTCTGTCATCGGACTTGAGAGAGGTTTGGGAGATTTGTGATCGGATCCTGGTCATGCGCCAAGGGCGAATTGTCAGCGAAGCTTTACATCACGAAATCTCGGAGGAAAGGCTGCTTGAGCTTGTATTTGGACAAGAAGAAACGGTAAGTAATAACTAGGTAGGTAACATTTGGTTAACACCTAGCTTATTGGGTGTTATTATTCAGCAGAAAGTCTCAAGGGGGGAAGATAAGAAATGGGAATTAGAATTATGTTGGCAAACATGTCGGAGGATCCGGGGCCGGTATTCGGGGGGATGCTGCACAGGCTCTTTAAAAAGGTATGCCGAGAGGACACTGAATTGACTATTAGGTCCCTTAAGCCGGGGCTGATGTACCTGAATGACGCAGCGTATCGCTATGAGCGTGCGCTACATCAATGCAGGTATCTAGAGGTGGTTATGCAGGCTCAGCAAGAAGGTTTTGATGCTGTTGTGTCAACTTGCTCCCTAGATGCTGGAATGTGGGAAGCTCGTGAGCTGGTGGATATCCCCGTTATCACCACCGGCGAAACTGCCGTACACTATGCCAGCCTTCTGGGTGCAACGTTTGGAGTAGTTACCCTAAAGGAACAAGGAGTGATTAATTCGTGGAGGGAAATCGTGGCTAGCTCGGGTTTAAAGAGTAAAGCGATTGTCAACAACCCGGTGAGAGGTATAAGTGTAAATGCCTGGGACGCTGAAAAGGCACTTATGGAAGACCCGAGTATTGTTGTCCGCGCTTGTGAGGAAACAGCCAAGGAGTTAGCCCGTGACGGGGCTGAGGTTATAATAATTGGCTGTGGTCTTTATGGTCCCATGTGCGCCGATGCCGGATTCGTTAAGCTGGAGGGAGATGTTCCCGTACTGGACCCCATTTCCGTTTGCTTTAAGATAGCTGAAGATATGGTGATTTTTAAGAAATCTCTGGGGATGCCATGTGTCAGCAGAGTAGGAACGCACCAGCGCATACCAGATGAGCATATCCGGCGCATAAGAGAGCACTTCGGTTTTGCCAAATAGATTGTTTAGCTACGGTTCTTCTAAAACACTCGGCAGATGGATTGAGGATGCCATAGAGGAAAAGATTGAGCGAAAAGAGAAAGTGAAATGGCGGCAAGAACGAGGTAATAAATGGCTTAATCAAGAATATAAAAATAAAGAGAGGAGGACGAAATGGCGGCAAGAATGAGGTAGTAAATGGCTTAATCAAGAATATAAAAATAAAGAGAGGAGGACGAAATGGCGGAATTACGTGGAAAATTGAAGGTGAGGGATTTTGGCTATACTATGCCTATACAAGACCCTATTATTGGGCCACCCCCCTATCTTTATCGAGGTTTCGAGGCAATCTACATGGAATGGGAAACTGACTATGAGTCAGCTAGTCAGTTGCTGCCGGAAGACTTGGTGTTTGCTTATGACCCTCCGCACGCTTTTATAATGTTTATAAAATATCCCTTTTCTAGCACCCTTGGCATCTATGACGAATTTGTCCTCTATATTCCGGTACTGTTTGAAAATAAGCGATACGATTACGCTGATGTTCTTTACGTGGGGACAGAGATTCCACTGATTGCAGGTCGAGAAATCTGGGGTATTCCCAAGAAGATTGCCGATGTTATTGAAATCAAATTCGTGCGAGAGGAAGTTATGGGCTACTTGGAAAGACCTGCTGGGAACAGGTTATGTACGGCAGCGATGCAACCGGAAACAAACCTTAAAAAAGAGGACTGGGTGTGTAACCCAGTGCTCTTCATGAAGCTTATTCCGCACCCAACACTCGGCCAGAAGCCAGAAGTCTGCGAGTTGGTGGCGATCCCAGATTTTGAGGTGGCTCCAGTGCCAATGCTTGGATTAGATAAAATGGCAGGTAAGGTAGAGCTGTGGGGTGGAAAGGGGAGTCTTGTCTTTGATGCGCCTACGGCTATGGATCCATTGAACAGAGTTCCCGTAAAAAAGATTGTCCGCTGCATCTACGGGACGTTTACCATGTATCTACCAGATGGAAAGGTCCTGAAGAAATATGTATAGTAGGAGATTCTAGCCAGTACTCCTATAATAAGTAGGCTCTCAAGAATGCAATTGAGTACGGGCAAACCCCCTAGTACTTCAGTTCCCCCTGGCAGAGCCCAGTCAAGAAGTATTTGGCTGTCTAAAGTTAAGTTGGGGAGGAGCTTAGAGACAGATGATGGCTAATATAACAAGGGAGTGATGGATATGAGCTAGTGAAGGCTAGGGTGGCAGGGACAATAATGTAAACACAAGGAGGTAAGGAAGAAATGGGCAGGCTAGAAGGTAAGGTAGCACTTATAACTGGGGCTGGCTCCGGATTTGGAAGAGCAACCGCAATCCTCTTCACCAAAGAGGGCGCTAAAGTGGCTGTTGCTGACTGGATTGCTGAAGGGGGAGAGGAAGCAGTCAGAATGATTAAAGGAGCTGGCGGTGAAGCTATTTTCGTCCACGCCGATGTTTCCAAAACAGAAGATGTTAAAAGAATGATCAGGACAACCGTGGATACCTATGGAAAATTGGATATTCTTTTTAATAACGCTGGCATATGTGGCAAGGCAGTTCCACTAACCGAGGTTACTGATGAGCAGTGGGATAAAGGGATTAGCGTAAATCTCAAGGGAGCTTGGCTTGGGATGAAATATGCCATTCCTGAAATGTTAAAGAGTGGAGGGGGGGTAATAATAAATACTGCATCTACTGCCGGGATTCTGGCGACGCCTGACGTGCCGGTAGAATATAACGTTTCTAAAGCAGGCATGATCATGTTGACACAAACGGGTGCAGCTGAATTTGCGACTAAGAATATCCGGGTAAACTGCATTTGTCCTGCTCATTGTGCTACCCCGATGGTAGACAAGGCGTTAGCCGGTAATGAAAAAGCTACTGAGGAGTTTGCCCAAAGACAACCTGTAGGCAGGATGGGCACGATGGAAGAAGTAGCCCAAGCCGCGTTGTTTTTGGCTTCTGACGAATGTTCATCATTTATTACCGGGATAGCTCTGCCTGTTGACGGAGGCTTTACAACTGTGGGCAGGGGTAACCTTGTATTGATGAGTATTAAATAGAGATTGAGCAAGAGCTTGCCAGAGAAGGCCTACGCGATTTTGTCGGAGGTACTGGGCTAGGGGCAAGGATTCTCTATGAGTAAGACCTAATAAAGAAAGGTATTTGAAAGGGGGGATGGATATGAGTTAGCAGAGGTTACATTATAGCAAGGACATAACAAAATATAAAGGAGGAAAGACTATGGACCTAGGGCTTAAGGGTAAAGTAGCAATTGTCACCGGAGGTGGTATAGGGATAGGTGCTGCCATCGTTGAGGGCTTCGTCAAAGAAGGGGCTAATGTGGTTATAGCCGATGTTAGACTCGATGACGCGCAGAGAGTAGCACAAAAGCTAGGAAAGGGCGCTGTAAAGGTATTAGCTGTCAAGACTGATGTAATCAAGAAGTCTGATGTAGATAAGCTAGTATCTACCACAATGAAGGAGTTCGGTAAGATAGACATCCTGGTTAACAATGCTGGCGTTCCACCAGTCTGGTTAAAGTTTGTTGACTTGGAGGAGGAGGAGTGGGACCGAGTTAACGATGTTAATGCCAAGGGTGTTTATCTGGTAACAAGGGCAGTTGTTCCGCACATGATAGCAGCCAAGTATGGCAAAATCGTCAACATTGCCTCCATGGCTGGCAAAGAGGGATTTGATGGCTGGATTCACTATTCTGCTTCAAAATTTGCTGTAGTTGGTCTTACCCAGTCGCTGGCAAAGGAGCTGGGCGGAAGCAATATCAATGTGAACGATGTTTGTCCTGGTATGGTGCATACCCACCTGTGGACAGACCTGCTTGAAGCTAGGTCTAAGACCGAAGACCGCACAGCGAATCAGATCTTTGATAGTACCGTTGAACAATATATGCCTCTAAAGAGGCCACAAACCGCGGAGGATATCGCTAACGTTGTTCTATTTTTGAGCTCGGAAGTCTCCAGGAACATAACCGGGGAGTCGGTTAATGCTACTGGGGGTATGCGAATGGACTGAATGTCCTTTTTTGCCAAGCCAAATGATCCTGAAACTAGCAGATATTGACTCCGGTTGAGCAGTTTATATGGCGAACAGTACCGAAGCTAAGGCTACTGAGAGTTAGCTCAATGACGTAAACGGAGCAATTTGGGGTAGGTTTAGTTTAGAGGTTGATGTATTCCATAAATTAGCGAAAGGAGAATCATTGTGGCGTTAAAAGGGGGATACTGGGGGAAGATTTTGTGCGTAGATTTGTCCGGTGAAGAAACGAGCGTAGCCACATTTGATGAAGGCCTCGCCAGAAAGTATCTGGGAGGAGTTGGGTTAGCTACAAGAATAATCTACGAAAGGGTGACCAAAAATACCAACCCTCTTGGGCCGGGTAATGTGCTTGTCTTTGCTACCGGGCCGTATCAGGCAGCGAATATCGCTAGCTCTGGAAGGTGTAGTGTTGCCGCTAAGTCGCCGCTCACCGGGTACTGGGGAGAGAGTAATGCGGGAGGACATATTGGTCCTGAACTTAAACGAGCTGGCTTCGATGCCATCGTTATCACTGGAAGAGCCAAGAAGCCGGTTTACCTATGGATTAATAATGGGAGAGTTGAGATTAGAGATGGTAGTAAGTTTTGGGGGCTTGATGCCGCCGAAGTGATAGATGCGCTAAAAGCAGCAGTTGGCGATGCCAAGGCTGTAACCAGTTGTATAGGTCCTGCTGGGGAGAATTTGGTGAGATTTGCCGCTATAGCCAATGATAAGCATGGATTTTTCGGCAGGTGTGGACTGGGGGCGGTGATGGGGTCGAAGAATTTGAAGGCGCTGGTGGTGAGAGGAACGCTTAAACCACCCATCGCTAACCCTGACAAGCTTAAGGACGTCTATCAAGATATCCTTAAGAGGGCTAAGGAGGCAGACTTTACCAAAGCAAACGCCGAGGATGGTCAGGCTATGGCAATTGTCCCCAGGGAAGAAAATGCGCTTCTACCGATGAAGAACTGGGCGCAGGATAACTGGACTGAAGGGGCGGCTAAGATAGGAACACCAAGGTTCACGGAAGAGCTCCAAACTAAGGCATGGGCTTGCCCATATTGTATAATGGGATGCCATAGAAGGATTACCAACCCCAAGTACAAGTCCGAGACAGCCGGCCCAGAGTATGAAACTCTGGCTATGATTGGCTCAAATCTGTTGATAGAAGACTTGGGTGCCATTGTTAGAGCCAACGACCTCTGTAACCGCTATGGAATGGATAGTATCGAGCTCGGTGGGGTCTTAGGTTGGGCGTTTGAGTGCTACGAAAACGGGTTGATAACGAAAGAGGATACAAATGGGGTGGAACTAAAGTGGGGTAGTGGAGAAGCTTTAGTTGAAATGACGGAGAAGATAGCTAAGAGGGATGGTATTGGTAATCTACTGGCTGAAGGGTTAAGAGCCTGCGTTGAGAGAATACCAGCGTCTAAGCTGTATTCTGTGGAAGCAATGGGGCAAGCAGTGGCAGCACACGACCCAAGAGCTTTCTTCTCTATGACAATAACAACTATTGCCTCGACAAGGGGTTCGTGTCATCTGCACGGGTTTTCCGAAGCGGTGGAGCTGGGTACTGTCATACCTGAATTAGGCATTACCGAAGCAATGGACAGGTTTGACGTGGCGAAGAAGGGATATGCTGGGGCTATCTACCAGGATATCGGGCAATTTTGGAACAGTCTTACCTGGTGCATCATGTATTTCTTTTCCGGTGTGTCGTTAGCCGATCAGGTTAATATACTAAATGCCATAACTGGCTGGGATGTAACCCCAAAAGAGGCGCAGAAGATGGGCGAGCGCATAGTGTGTCTGCAACAAATGTTTAACCTGGCAATGGGACTTGTGCCCGAGAAAGAGAATGTGATGCCAGAGCGTCTTACCGTCCCCCACAAGGAGGGTGGGGCTGCCGGCCAGGTACCGCCGTGGCAGGCCATCTTAAAGGAGTACTGGGAGACTAAGGGTTGGGTCAATGGTATTCCAACAAGGGATAAACTCATAGAATTAGGCCTTGAGAGTTTAGAGTCTAAAAAAGCTCTTCGTTTTGAATGCAAGGATTACCGAGAAGGATGAGGTCATTTCTAGATGCCTGGGAGGTTGGCTTTTGCTCTCGTTTAAGCAGACAGGTAACACTTAATAGGAAATAATAAATGTATAAAGTGGTGGCAACAGATATACTTAAGCCGGTCATTCCGGAAGAGGCTATTCTGAGGGAGAATGGCGCTTCGCTTATCTATGGTGACTGCAAGACTGAGGCTGAGCTGATAGGGCTGACGCAGGATGCTGATGCCATCATAAATGTTTACGCTCGGCTAACTGCTAAAGTGATCAACTCTCTAAGGCGCTGCCAGGTGATTGTGCGGCGTGGCATAGGTTACGACAACGTGGACGTTGAAGCGGCTACGGCAAAGAGCATAGCAGTGGTCAATGTGCCCGATTACTGTACCGATGAGGTAGCGAACCACACTATGGCTCTACTTTTGTGTACTGCACGAAGGGTCGTTCCAGCTAGAGAGCAGGTAAAGTCAGGACGATGGGACTTCAGACAATTTCTACCCATTCCGGCGCTGAAAGACTGTACCTTGGGTCTGGCGGGGTTTGGCAAAGTAGCAAGGGCGGTGGCAGAGAGAGCCAAATGTTTTGGCCTCAAGTTGCAAACGAGCGACCCGTTTATCTCCGCCGAATTGGCCTCCGAGCATGGTGTTAAGCTGGTCAGCCTGGAGGAGCTACTGAGCTCCTCCGATTTTATCTCAATACATGTTCCACTCACTAATGATACCCGTGGTATGTTCTCAAAGCGAGAATTTGCCATGATGAAGCCATCGGCTGTTGTTATCAATACCTCCCGAGGACCGGTAGTGAACGAAGATGCACTAAGAGAAGCGCTACAGAGTGGAGAAATTGCCTTTGCAGCGTTGGATGTTATGATACAAGAACCGCCTATACCCAATAGTCCGTTGCTGGGAATGGATAACGTAATCATAACTCCGCATCTTGCCTGGTACTCCGAGCGTTCAGCGAGGGTAGCGGGAGAAAAAGCAGCCAAAGAAATCGTGCGAGTGCTTAAAGGATACTTTCCCCAATCCTTGGTAAACCCCGAGATTAAGGCTAAAGTTCATCTACGAGAGAAGGACTAAATTGCTACCACTTTCCGCTGCTGGTCCAATTATAAGGAGGTATTTAAATCAACGATGGGTAAGAAGGAACCTTGGAAGACCGACAACTGGTTTGTCAGCCCGTGGAATTATTTACCAGAAGTAACCAAGGGCTTTAAGCCACCGAAACAGGTGAAAATCCATGATGTCACCTTACGTGATGGTGAACAACAAGCTGGTATTACCTTCACAAAGGACGACAAAATACGCATTGCCGAGAAGCTGGCTGAGGTAGGAGTTCACCGTATTGAGGCTGGTATGCCTGCAGTGTCGCCAGCGGACGAGGCGGCTATAAAGGAAATTGTAAAACGCAACCTCGGCCCGGAGATATTCTGCTTCTCCCGTTGCATGGTGGATGATGTAAAAAGGGCGGCTGATTGCGGTGTCAATGGCGTCGTCATGGAGATTCCCTGCAGCGAGCACCTCATTAAGTATGCGTATGGGTGGCCACTGGAAAAGGCTATAGACCTCTCCATTAAAGCAACCAGTGCTGCTAGGGAAATGGGGTTATATACGTCTTTCTTTACCATAGATGCCACCCGAGCCGAGATGGATTGGTTTCTCAACCTTATAGAAAGAGTGGCTACGGAGGGGCACATGGATGCACTGGTTCTAGTTGATACCTTCGGGGTGCTCTCGCCGCATGGTGCCAGCTACTTTACCAAGAGAGTCAAAGAAAGAATAAATAAACCGCTGGAAATCCATTTTCATGCTGACTTTGGCTTGGCTGTGGCTAACACGATAGAGGCTGTATTGGCTGGTGCTGAGATAATACATTCTACAGTTACCGGGATTGGTGAACGGGCTGGTAACGCTCCTATGGAAGAGACAGTGCTGGCACTTTTGACTTTATACGGCATAGATGTAGGGCTCAAGTACGATAAGCTCAACGAACTTTCCAAGTTGGTGAAGGAACTTTCCGGCACAGAGGTACCAGCTAATCGGCCTCTTATAGGGGATATGGCTTATGACATCGAGTCTGGAATCATCACCAGCTGGTACAGGAATACCTTTCATCAATACCCCACGGAGGTCTTTCCCGTCCACCCCAATTTCGTAGGCCATAGACCACCCCAGATATTGATGGGCAAGAAAAGCGGGGTGGATAACGTTACCTTATGGTTAGAGGAACTAGGTATCAGGCTCGACGATGAGGACATTAAAGTGGTTCTGAATGAGGTAAAGCTACGAGCACACGCTCTCAAGCGTGTGCTGAACAAGGACGAGTTCCGAGAAATTGTTGAAGACGTGAGAAGGCAGACAATATCATTAATTTCTTGAAGGGGGTGTATTCCGTAGAGGCAAAGGAGGCTAAGACAAGGAGAAGTATTGTAGGACAAAACTAGGGGCAGGGCACTGTTATGGATATATCTATCGGGAAATCCAGGCAGGGTAATTTCAGCCGTCCCAGGATTTTTAGCTAGAGAAACTCGTTCAAGTAGATAAAGTAAGGCAGAGGTTAGGACATAGGTTTTGGAAAGGAGGCCAAAAATAAAACTATTCGAACCTGGGAGAATAGGTAAACTTTATCTAAAGAATCGGATTGTGATGGCTCCAATGTTAACAATGCTTAGTGAGCCAGTAGAAGAGGGTAGATTGTCGCCACGGGACGTAGATTTCTATGTTGCTCGAGCCAAGGGGGGAACAGGCCTGATAATTACCACCTTCATGCGTCCGAGCCGGAAACTAGAAGCATCAATGGGGGAACCTGTGGTTGATAGTCTAAGGTGCATACGTTGGCTTAATGACCTAGCTGAGGCTGTGCACGACTATGGAGCCAAGGTATGTGTTCAGTTAAATGCTGGGATGGGGCGTATCCAGCCTTCTAACCCAGATCTACCCCACGGTGGAACCGTATCAGCATCTGCCGTTCCTTGTTTCTCGGACCCGAATGTCACGACTCGTGAGCTTACTCTTAAGGAAATTCAGCAACTGATAAAAGACTTTGAATTTAGCGCTAGTATAATAAGTAGCGCTGGGATAGATGCTATAGAATTGAATGCTCATCAGGGATATCTTGTAGATCAATTTGCAACAGCGCTTTGGAACAAGCGGACTGACAAATATGGCGGAGATTTAGAAGGCAGGCTCAGATTTGCTCTTGAGCTTGTTGAGGCGGCAAAGAGGGGAGCTGGTGCTGATTTCCCTGTAACCTATAGATATGGTCTTACTCATTACCTCGATGGAGGGCGTGACATTGAGGAAGGGCTTGAAATAGCACGTCGATTAGAGACAGCAGGAGTTGATGGTCTTCACATTGATGCTGGTTGCTACGAGACTAATAACTGGGCCCAGCCACCAACGACTCAGCCACCAGGATTGTTGGTACACCTAGCTCAGATGGTAAAGACAGCTGTCAATATTCCTGTCATCAGTGTGGGCAAGCTTGGATATCCTGAGTTAGCTGAAAGGATATTGCAGGAGGGAAAGGCTGACTTCATTGCTTTGGGGAGACCCTTGCTTGCTGATCCAGAGTGGCCCAATAAAGTGAAGGAGGGACGGTCAGAAGATATCATTCCCTGTATCGGGTGCCATGAGGGTTGCCTCAGGCGAGTACTTGGTGGCAAGCACATTAGTTGTGCGGTGAATCCAGCGTGTGGGTTGGAGAAGGAATCCGTTATAACTGCTGCGGAGAAGAAAAAATCTGTACTCGTCGTTGGTGGAGGTCCAGCCGGAATGGAGGCAGCTCGAGTTTGTGCACTAAGGGGGCATGAGGTTACCTTACTTGAAAAGAGTTACGCTCTAGGTGGAAATCTGATACCAGCTGCGGTGCCCGATTTTAAGATAGACTATAAACTTTTGCTAGATTACCTGATTACTCAGATAAGAAAACTAGGGGTAAAAACGCAGCTTGGAGTAGAAGCTACACCGGAGCTAATTCAGAAAATGAGTCCCGATGTTGTTTTCATTGCCACTGGTACCACACCAATTACTCCTGAATATCCGGGGATAGAAAGGGAGAAGGTGGTCACTGGAGTTGATGTGCTTTTAGGTAAACAGGGGGTTGGGGAATCAGTGGTCATAATTGGTGGTGGTCTGATCGGTTGTGAGACGGCTTTATACTTGGCATTGATGGGTAAGAAGGTAACTGTTATAGCCCGTCATGCTGCAATGCGTGACATGTGGTGGATTAATTCTAAGGATCTGCAGGAGAAGCTTGGTGCTGCCAAGGCGAAAATCTTGACTTATACCAATGTCCACGAGATAACAGATGAAGGTCTTGTTATAGTTGATGAGCAGGGTAATAAAACTACTTTGGAAGCTGACACTATTGTACTTGCTGTACGTATGGAACCTAATAGAGAGCTTGTAGAAGCTTTGCCCGCCGATGTAACAGAGCTATACACTATCGGTGATTGTATAGAGCCACGTATGGTGCTGAGTGCCATCTGGGAAGGGTTCCGCACTGCTCGTCTAGTCTAAAGTATATAATCAGTTAACAGGCGATGCAACTGAATTCCCCCCGTTGAGAACAATCACCGAGCAAGAGTTTGGTCTCAGCGGGGTTGAAGTAGCCTTCTAACTCTCGATGGCGGCTCCAACCCGGTCTTCCTCCCACGAGGTTACATAGATAATAGGGAAGTTGGCTACCATTAAGAACTTTATAGCTTTAAGGTGTTCCTTGGGCTCCTTGGTCGCTTCCCGTTTCATGTAGTCCTCCGCTACATTTTTAGCCAACTATATCACCCGTGCTGGAAGCTGTCAATTGGTGCTTTGATTGGACTAAGGTGATATAATAATTAACCGAGGAGAGGTGTCCGAGTGGTTTATGGTGCCGCTCTCGAAAAGCGGTCTCCGATAATATCGGAGCGTGGGTTCGAATCCCACCCTCTCCGCCACGATATAAAATAGAATATAATCTGACTGCTCACTATGGTGGAGAGGTGCTGGAGTGGTCTAACAGGCACGCCTGGAGAGCGTGTGTAGCCGTAAGGTTACCGTGGGTTCGAATCCCACCCTCTCCGCCACTTCCTTTAATTTCTTTTAATAGGAAACCCTATCCCCTTTATCCCCTTCCCCTTAACAAGGGGAAGGGGAATTATGTTTTTTGAAGGGGCTAGCGCCCCTTCATACTTCCCTCCAAAGATTCACAAGAAATGGATAGGTGAGGAGACTCCAGAATGGCAAATAGTTTTCAACCGTCGAACGGCTGTAGAGAGAGTTTTCAGCAGAATGAAAAATCACAGGCGTCTAAACAACATCACCGTTAGGCGTCGTCGAAAGGTAACGATTCATAGTCTAATTCCAGTAATCGTGACGCAAGCTATGGCTTTAGCCTTTCCCGATACACCGAGGAACTTTGTTGGGTAGAGTATATAGCGATTAATTTAGTAAAACCCTAGAATAAGAGCTGTTAGTCTATTTGCGTTTTTAAACTCTCATCAATTGCGAGACTTCTCTTGATAGCCTCATCAATTTCCGCCATTTTCTCCCCGCTCAATTCGCCACACTTAGCACCGAGGCATGACTTGTCTATTGTCAATATTGCTGACAGATTAATTGCGCAGTCTTGGGGTAGCCCGCTTTCCTGACTTGTGACTGGAACAATAAAAGGGTATGGCTTTACAGTTGCTGTACTGCAAGCAGCCACAATCGTAGTAGGACTGAACTTATTACCAATGTCATTTTGAATAATAAGAGCGGGTCTTACCCCGCTCTGTTCGCTTCCCCTTCCGGGACTCCAATCCACCCAATATATTTCGCCCCGCTTTACCTCTCTCGCCATGCTTATCTCATTCCCACTTAGGGACTATCCGTCGTTGCAACTCAAAAGTCATCTTCGCAAGCCGTCGCTGTTCATTAGCCATCGCCTTATATCCCTCTTCCATTTCTGCACGCAAACGCCCGTTTGCAAACTCTCGCAAACATGAAGAGACTACTTTGCTACGACTTACTTTCCTCTCTTCTGCAATCTTATCGGTTAATGCAATTAAATCTTTGGGTAAGCTCACCGTTAATTTCGCTACTGTAGTAGCCATAATCAGTCTCCATACAAAAAGTTAAGACACATTCTTCTTACATATTTATTATACCATATTTGTCAATACCCTGCCAAAAATATTTTTATCCCATTTAAATCAAAACACTGCCGAGCATTTCGCAACAAGCTAAATTGCTACTAGTTCGCCTCTCTTCAACTCTCCCTATTCCCACGTGGTAGCCTTCTTCTATCCTAGTAATGAAGGAGTGTTAGAGGGGCGCTAGCCCCTCTAAAAACAAATCTCCCCCTTCCCCTTACCAAGGGGAAGGGGGATAAAGGGGGATAGGGTTACTAGACAATCCTAATTGTCATTAGCTTGCCCCTATGCTAGAATTGCTTGGGAAATGGGTAATAAAGACGTTAAATACTGGGTGGGCTTCAGCCTGATACCGGGCATCGGTCGCGTCAGGCTAACCCAGCTGGAAAACTACTTCGGTGGTCTTGAGGCTGCCTGGCAGGCCACTCCGGCTGATTTAAAGCACGCTGGCCTGGATAGTAGCTCAATACATGCCATTACTTCCTGGCGACCCAAGCTCTCTCTGGAAGCCGAGATGGAAAAGCTAGACCGCTATGGAGTAAAGGTGCTTACCTGGCACGACTCTGACTATCCACCTCGTCTCAAAGAAATATATGATTATCCACCGATACTTTATGTCAGGGGTACCCTGCTCCCTGAGGATGAGTGGTGTCTGGCAGTGGTTGGCACCCGCCGGGCTACTGTTTACGGCAGGCAGGTAACCGAGGAAATAGTAGCCGACCTGGCCCGGAGTAAAATTACTATTGTCAGTGGCTTAGCTAGAGGAATTGATTCCGTAGCCCACCATAGCGCCCTAGAAGCCGGCGGCAGAACCATTGCCGTGTTTGCCTGTGGGCTTGATATTGTTTACCCCAGTGAGAACGCTAACCTGGCTCGTCGTATTATTCAGCAGGGGGCTCTGATAAGCGAGTATCCTCTAGGTACCAGACCTAAGGCTGATAACTTCCCCCGGCGTAATCGCATAATGAGTGGACTGAGCCTAGGCGTTCTGGTCACTGAAGCCGGGAAGACCAGCGGGGCTATGATTACCGCTCATCTAGCCCTGGAGCAAAATAGAGAGGTGTTGGCTGTCCCGGGCAGTATCCTATCGCCGGCAAGTAGTGGCACCAACCACCTTATCCAGGAAGGAGCTAAACTAGTTGGAGACTATAATGATATTCTGGAGGAATTGAACCTGACGGCGGTAGCTCATCAAATAGAAATTAGTGAGATCGTCCCCGCCTCTGACACCGAGGCCCTGTTACTGAAGCAACTAAGTGCCGAGCCTACCCACATTGACGAGGTCTGCCGAAATAGCGGCCTGCCGGTATCAGTCGTCAGCAGTACTCTGACTATGATGGAGCTTAAAGGCATGGTAAAGCAGGTGGGGACTATGAATTATGTTCTGGCTCGGGAAGCCAGGGAGGAATATAGGGTAAAAGTGGACTAGGTGCTATGAGAAAGAATTTGGTTATAGTTGAATCACCGGCTAAAGCTAGAACGCTGGGCAGGATTCTAGGCAAACGCTATAGTCTCAAGGCATCTATGGGTCATATAAGAGACCTGCCCCGGAGCCGATTAGGAGTAGATATAGAAAATAACTTCGCCCCTAAATATGTAGTTCCCAAGGGGAAAAATAAGGTGGTAAAGGAGCTTAAACAGGCAGCTAAAACGGCGTCTACTATTTATCTAGCCACCGACCCCGACCGTGAAGGCGAGGCTATCGCCTGGCATTTGGTTGAGGTAACCAGGTCAAACCAGACGCCCTACCAGCGTGTTGTCTTCCACGAGATAACCGATGAGGCTATAGCCCGTGCCTTTAAGCATCCTCGCTCCATAGATATGCAACTGGTCAACGCCCAGCAAGCCCGGCGCATTATGGATAGATTGGTCGGTTATAAGATTAGCCCACTGCTCTGGCAAAAGGTAAGGAGGGGGCTTTCGGCAGGCAGAGTTCAGTCGGTGGCATTAAGGATTATTGTTGACCGGGAGCGGGAGATTGAGAAATTCATCCCCGAAGAATATTGGACTATTGAGGCTGAACTAACCCGGAAAGCACCCGCTGAGGCAGCACCCTTCCGGGCTGTACTGGTCGGTCTTATTGATGGCCCCAAGCTAGACATTCATAATCAGAAAGAAGCCACCGAGATTTGTGATGAACTCAGGCCCGCCGCCTACCACGTCACCACAGTAAAGACTAAAAAGGTAACCCGCCAGCCAGCCCCACCATTTATAACCAGCACTCTACAGCAGGAAGCCTGGCGTAAGCTCCGCTTTACGGCTAAGCAAACTATGGCTACCGCCCAGCAGCTTTACGAAGGTTTAACCATAGGTGATGAGGGCAGGGTAGGGCTTATTACCTATATGCGCACCGACTCTACCCGAGTAGCTCGCTCAGCCGTAACCGAAGCCAGAGAGTTTATCAGAGAGAAGTACGGCTCTCAGTTTATCCCGCCACACGCACGCTCCTTCGTCAAAAAGGTAAAAGGGGCGCAAGAAGCCCATGAAGCTATTCGTCCCACCAGGGTTTGGCGGGAGCCAGATTTGATTAAACCCTACCTTACTGCCCCTCAGTTTAAGCTTTACCAGCTTATCTGGAAACGCATGGTAGCGAGCCAGATGTCAGCGGCTCTATTTGATAACACTACCGTTGACATTCAAGCCAGATGCCCGGATTCCAAGACTAAATACCTGTTCAGGACTTCAAGCTCTATTAGTACATTCCCCGGATTTATGATTCTCTATACCGAGGGGAAAGACGAGGATGAGAAAGAAGGAAGGAAAAGCTCACTCCTCCCCCTCCTGGGGAAAGGCGATGAGCTTGAGCTTCTAGGACTCTTCCCCGAGCAGCGTTTTACCCAACCCCCGTCCCGTTTTACCGAAGCCACACTGGTCAAGACTCTAGAGCAGTGGGGTATCGGACGTCCCAGCACCTATGCCCCCATCCTGTCCACCATCCAGGAGCGAGGCTACGTTACCAAAGACAGAGGCAGATTTCAGCCAACCGAACTCGGCTTTGTCGTCAATGACCTGCTCGTCAAACATTTCCCTGACATCGTTGATATTAAGTTTACCGCTAATATGGAAGAGGAATTGGATGAAATAGCCAATGAAAGCAGGGATTGGGCGGGGGTGGTCCAGGATTTCTATGTACCCTTTGAGAAGAGCCTCCAGGATGCCTCGCTACTTATGGAAAAGGTGAAATTAGCTGAGGAGCTAACCGGGGAAATTTGTCCCGAGTGTGGTAAGCCGTTAGTAATCAAAATGGGGCGTTACGGGAAGTTTGTCGCCTGTAGTGGCTACCCGGAGTGCAAATACACCAAGCCGTATCAGGTTAAGATTGGTGTCAAGTGTCCTCAGTGTGGCGGTGAGCTGCTAGAAAGGCTAAGTAAAAAGAAGCGAGTCTTTTATGGCTGCAGTAATTACCCGAAGTGCACATTCGCCACCAATTTTAGACCCCTCCCCCAGCCCTGCCCCAACTGCGGCGGCCTCCTCACCCTATATAGAGAAAAGTGGGCAAAATGCTCCAAGTGCGAGTATAAAGGGAAGCTCGAAGAACCAGAAACCCCTACAGATACGAAACATTAGTTGGAAACCCCCTCTAAATTATACGCCATCGGAACAGCAAAACTAGCTGCAATCAATATTTTATCCCACATCATTCTATAAATAAGCCGATAATGTTAAATTATATCGTTTTATTTTGTAAATAAACGATAAAAAAGTTTGACATTTGGCAAAAACTATGTTATAATTTTAACAAATATTGGATATTTATTGCAGGGGGTTTTAATGAAAATGGTAAATAATAATGAAACACCGGAGGAGCGATTCAAAAGAATTGCTACAGTCAGAACGAATGCCGTCCTGAATAGGCTCAGAATACTAGGTAACTTATCAAATAGGCAAATGTACGGCTATTCAGAAGAAGATATAAACAAAATCTTCTCAGCTATAACCAAACAAGTTAAAGAAGTTAGAGCAAAATTCAATTCTCAGAAACAAGAAAGGTTTAAACTATAAAAATTGGGAGGGGTAAAAGTGAATAGGGCAGAAAGTAAGACGTTCGAAATGCCCAAACCAGTAATAATCCGAGAAAGAATCTCACGGAAGATGCTCAGGGCAGTGATGGCTAATTTCAGGAGCGTGCCAGACGCTCTCCTAGAGTTGGTAGATAATGCGTTTGACGAATTTGACGGTTACCGTGGTGGGACGCATCTTGATGTTACTATTAAAATGGCAAAAGACAGCATCATAGTTGAGAACTTGGGTGGGAAAGGTATGGGACGCAACGAGCTTAATGATTGGCTTAACTGGGGCGAGGCTCTAAAGACCGATGCGATAGGTGTATATGGACAAGGTGGAAAGGCTGCGATGGGCTATCTTGGCAGTGCTTGGATAGTCCATACTAAACGCTGGGATCAACCATGGCTTTGGGAGATTAAAGAAGATAACTGGGATGATATGTCTAGTAGTGAAAAAACATTTAAGGCTCTACCAACACCAATAAATAAAGGTGACCAGCGAGAAGGTCTAGGCTACTGCAGATTTGAGATTAAGAATCTCAAAAAACGGCGACAAGATATCAATCGACTTAAGACGGTGCTATCCAACATTTACCGAAAGTATTTAGAAGAGGGCAAGGCAAGCATCACTGTTAATGGTGAATCTGTTGCTCCATTGGTATTGCCTATATATGAAGGGTTTAAAATACAACAAATAGCGGAAAGGACACCTCAAGGGTGCCGGATTAAGTGTTGGATTGGCCGGCTAAAACGCGATGTAAGAGTGCGAGGTGGACCTAGGATAATAGGCGGAATGCGCTTACTAAGAAAGGGGCGTCTCATCTGCGACGGTGAATACTTCGGTCATCCTGACTTTCGGCACAAAGCATCATTAGGCATGCTAATTGGCGAGGTCGAGTTAACAAAAGTCCCTGTTTTGCCGAACAAAACTGGCTTTGATATCGACTCGCCCGAGTGGTATGAGGCTCAGAGGATTATGTATGATATTTTGAAGCCTCACATCGAGGCCCTGCTGAAGCAAAGAGAAGAGGAAACGGTCACCCGAGAAGAGAAAAAGAGGGTATCACAAGTAAGAAGGACAATGATTGAGGCGTTCAAGCTACTGAGTAAATACGGAGGTTTATATGGTCGGTTCGGAGAAGATACCGGCAGAAAAAGGCGAGAACAGAGGCCAGAAGACCAAGAGCCTATAAAAGAACCGGTTTCAACAGAGGAAGATAAACGCAAGTATAAGCAGCAAGAGCCACGTACTCCTCCACCTGAAGATGCTGCTGGAAGACTAAAAAGATTAGGCAAAATGCCAGAGTGGGAACTGAAAGTTCTGGAACCAGAGATTAGGAGCGAATGGGGGAAGAAAAATGGGAACCGTTGTCTAATAATCAATAAGAAATACTGTTTATACGAGGAAAGAAAAGGTGATGACATCTATATTGCAGAAACTGCTGCTCTACAGTTGGCAAGGCCAGAAGAAGATGAGAAATTGGCACTAAAAGAATATCTTAACGAGGTAGACTTGCTTATGCGCGCTTTTTGCGAAGTGTATAACTCTGCTCTGTAGTGCCTATAAGACACCCCCTAAAAGACTAAAGCTCACAAAGAAAGATAAACGCACTTGCTAATGATATAGGAAACCTAGTAAAGTTAAGTCTGTGCAAGAGGTTTTTAATAAATATAGGAATTATCTTGAGGCGGAGCGGAATGTTTCGCCTTATACCGTGCGTAACTATACTACCGATTTATCAGGTTTCTTTAATTTTCTTAAGACTAAGGAGATTAGTTTACTTGAGGAGGTAGACAGGCACGTCTTGCGTGATTACCTGTCCCACCTTATGGAGCAGGGCATTGTCAAGGCAAGTATTGCCCGTAAGCTATCGGCTATTCGCTCCTTCTACCGTTACCTACTGCGAGAGAAAATAATATCCACCAACCCGGTCGCCACCACCTCCTCTCCCAAACTGGATAAGCGTTTACCCTCCTTCCTCACCCCACAAGAGACGGTGCGACTCCTGAAAGCCCCTGATTTATCCACGCCACAGGGACTGCGTGACCGGGCCTTGATGGAGCTGCTTTATGCCGCCGGGCTCAGGGTAAGTGAGCTGGTAAACCTGGATGTGGGGCAGATTAATCTTAATACCAATGAAATTCGGGTCTGGGGGAAGGGCTCCAAGGAGCGGATGGCGCTGATGGGCCAGCCGGCGGCCGCAGCTTTAACTGCTTACCTTAACCAGGGTAGACCCCAACTCCTGGGGGAGAAAAGGAGTAGCGCCCTACTCGTTAATCGCTATGGGGGGCGTCTCATAGAACGAAGAGTCCAGAGGATATTAGAGAAATACACCAATATATCCGGTATTAGTAAAAGGGTCCATCCCCATATGTTGCGCCATACCTTCGCCACCCATTTACTTGATGGCGGGGCTGGTCTAAGAGTAGTCCAGGAGCTCCTGGGTCATGCTAATCTATCGTCAACCCAGATTTATACTCACGTAACCAAGAGTCAGGCGAAAAAGGTATATCTAGCGGCTCACCCCATGGCACGGGAGAATAAAACTAATGAGAGCGCTGGGGAATAGATGAGAGGTGAGCTAACTTTAAACAAACGTTTGTGGGTGGTTGCCCACCAACGAATCATGAAAATAGGCGACTCTCTCCCCGTCATTGCGAGCGAAGCGAAGCAATCCCGTCTTAGAGATTGCTTCGTCGCTATGCTCCTCGCAATGACAGGGACAGGCAATGAGAGCGCTGGGGAATAGATGAGAGGGAAGAGATTTTAGAGAGGGGCAGAGCCCCTCTCTTACCTACACTCCCCCTTCCCTTATTAAGGGAAGGGGGTTAGGGGGATAGGTTGCTAAACAATCTCGAAGAATGAGAGGAATAATGAGTATTAGGGACAGGCTGCAAAAGCTACGCCAGGGGCTGGCTGAGAAGGAGATTGATGCTATCTTCATCTCGCAACCGGAGAATAGGCGCTACCTTTCAGGCTTTAACGGTTCATCGGGTTATTTATTAATTACACCACAAAATACAATTTTAGCCACCGACTTTCGCTACCTAGAGCAAGCCAGGGTACAAGCCCCAGACTACGAGATTTTTCCGGCAATTGGTGGTATAGTAGACTGGTTTCCCCAACTAGTAGCTGAGTTAAACCTGACGAAGCTGGGATTTGAAGCCGGGCATGTCACCTTTGCCCGGTATCAACAGTTATCCGACATACTGAATAAAGCGCCATCCCAGCTCAGGCTTATTCCTGTAGATGGGCTGGTAGAATCCCTCCGGGCGGTAAAAGAGCCTGAGGAAATTGAGCTTATAACTAAGGCTGTGGAAATAAGCGATGCCGCTCTTGAATACATTGAAAATACGGTTCACACTGGTATGACTGAGAAAGAAGTAGCCTGGGAGATAGAGAAATTCATACGGGAGAGGGGCAGCGAGACTATACCCTTTGACGTTATTGTTGCCTCTGGTCCAAATTCAGCTCTACCCCATGCTAAACCTTCATCACGTGCTATCCAGTCCGGGGAGCCGGTAGTAATTGATATCGGCGCCAGGGTTGGCGGTTACTCCAGCGACCTGACCCGCACTATCTGCCTTGGTACTCCTGATGATGCCTTCCATAAAGTATATGATACCGTGCTTAGAGCCCAGCTAACAACGATGGCGACAATTACCGAAGGTATGAGCGGTGGGCAAATTGATAATGTAGCCAGGAAAGTTATTGAACAGGCAGGCTATGGTCAAGCCTTTGGGCATGCTCTGGGTCATGGCATAGGGCTGGCATCACACGAGTCGCCACGCCTTGGCCCAAACTCAGCCGATAAAGTTACCTCGGGGATGGTATTTACTATTGAGCCCGGCATTTACCTTGTCGGTTGGGGAGGGGTGAGGATTGAGGACGCAGTAGTCATGGAAAATGGTAAAGTCAGGGCGATTTCAAAAGCCAAAAAAATGGGAGTTTGACATGATAACTAGTGGTGAATTAAGAAAAGGGCTTACTATTGAACTGGAAGGTAAATTATACCAGGTGGTTGACTACCAGCATATCAAAATGAAGCGAACCGCCTTGGCTCGCCTTAAGCTTTATGATATTCGGGCGGGACATACTATTGAGCGAACCTTCCAGTCCAGTGAGAAATTCGTCCGAGCCCGGCTTGACTACCGCAGTATGCAATACCTCTACAATGATAGCAATTTATATTATTTTATGGACGAAGAGAACTTTGAGCAGGTATCCCTGGATAGCAATCAACTGGGTGATACCATTAACTACTTAAAGGAAGGCATGTCCCTGCAAATATCAAGCTACCAGGGCGAGCTGGTAGGCGTGGAGCTGCCTACTGCCGTCGAGCTTCAAGTAATTGATACCGACCCTGGTTTTAAAGGAAATACAGCCACCGCCGGTAATAAACCGGCTAAGCTGGAGACCGGCATTACCATTCAGGTCCCCCTGTTTATTAACCAGGGAGATATTATCAAGGTTGATACTCGTGATGGTAGCTATCTAGAAAGGGTTAGTTGAGGTTAAATTGCTGAAAGCCGACCTTCATATTCATACCAAATACTCACCTGACTGCAATACATCCTTAGAGCAGATTATCAGCCGCTGTCAGCAGACGGGTATAAACTGCATTGCCATAGCTGACCACGGCACTATTGAAGGTGCATTGAAGATGCAGAGTATAGCTCCCTTTGTTATAATTGTCGCCGAGGAGATATTAACTCCCCACGGCGAGATTATGGGTATGTTTCTTAAAGAGGGCATACCTAGTGGTTTGTCGGTTGAGGAGACGATATCCAGAATTAAAGCTCAAGATGCCTTGATAGGCATCCCCCACCCGTTTGATACGTTCCGGCACTCGGCTCTAGATAGTGAGATAATAGAAGAACTGGCGGAACAAATTGATGTTATAGAAGTGTTTAACGCCAGAAGCCTTCTTAACCGGTCTTCAGTTAAAGCTCAGCTCTTTGCTCAGAAGTATGGTATCCCGGGAAGTGCTGGCAGTGATGCTCACACCCCCTCTGAAATAGGCAATGCCTATGTAGAGATGCCTGAATTCAACGGTAAGGATGACTTCATCAACGCTTTAGCCCAGGGCAGGATTGTTGGGCGCAGGACAAATCCCCTGGTTCATCTTAACAGTGCTTGGACAAGGCTAAAAAGTAATCTTAAATAAGCGGTGGCAATGTATCAACTCGGTTGGTTTTCTACAGGTAGAGATAAAGCGGCTAGAGACCTATTACAAACGGTACAGAACAGCATCAATCAAGGCGAGATTGAGGCTGAGATAGCTTTTGTGTTCAGCAACTGTGAACCCGGTGAATCAGAAGAGAGTGATCTATTCCTTAAGCTGGTTGAGGATTATCATATCCCCCTTATCAGCTTTTCGTACCAAAAATTTCAAGCCAGGCAAAGCACTCCCGTCCCGGGACAGGCAGAAAGCTTGCCGCTGTGGAGACTTGACTATGACCAAGAGGTAATGAATCGGTTACAGGACTTCCGCCCCGACCTGTGCGTCCTGGCTGGTTATATGCTCATTGTCGGCAAAGAGATGTGCCAGAGATATAATATGATTAACCTTCACCCGGCGGCTCCGGGTGGACCTGCCGGGACGTGGCAGGAGGTAATCTGGCAACTAATTAATAGTGAGGCTCAGCAAACAGGAGTAATGATGCATCTGGTAACCCCTGAGCTGGATAAAGGACCGCCGGTAACCTATTGTGCCTTCTCTATTAGAGGCAAACCATTTGATAGCTACTGGCAGGAAATAAAGGGGCATCCCCTTGAAGAGATTAAAAAACAGGGCGAGAATAATCCCTTATTTAAGCTCATCCGACAATACGGACTAGCCAGGGAATTTCCCCTGATAATATCTACCCTGAAGGCTTTTAGCCAGGGTAAAATTAGGATAGAGGCAGATAAAAAAGTCGTTGACTCTGGGGGTAGACCCGTTAGCGGCTATAACCTGACCGATGAGATAAATGAACAGGTGGCAAGAACGATTTTGTAGCGAACCTTATAAACTCGTTTAGCAGGGAAGGTTGAAGGGGCGAAGCCTCTTCAAAAACAATCTTTCCCCCTCTCCTTTGAAGGAGAGGGGGACCAAGGGGGTGAGGTAGATAAACAAATTTATCTGTTTTGACCTGGAAGGACCACTATCACCTCAAGATAATGCCTATGAGCTAATGAAGCTTTTCCCTAACGGCGATAGGATTTTTGAGGTTATCAGTCGCTACGATGATTTGCTGACGCTAGAAGAAAGGGAAGACTATGAACCGGGGGATACCCTGGCTCTTATCGTGCCCTTCCTGGTGCTTCATAATATCTCAGCCAACGATATTGCCGACCTAGCCAGTAAGGCTAGCTTAACTGGTGGCGCCGAAAAGCTTATCTCCTGGCTAGAGTCTAAAGTCTGGAGGATATTTTGCATTACCACTACTTACGAACAGTATGCCATTCACATTACTCATAAACTGGGCATTTATACCCATAATGTGGCTTACACCCCATTCCCCGGAGAGAGACTGCGCCTAACATTAGGTAAAGAGGAAACCGCCCTATTACAACAGACTGAGGCAGATATCCTGACAATGCGCCCGTTTGATGACGACGCCAGGATTAAACAAAGCCTGGACCACTTCTTCTGGGAAAAACTGCCGACTACTAATCTAGGTGAGGTAATAAAGGAAGTAAAGCCGATGGGTGGACGGCGTAAATTAGCTGCCCTAAACAAATTTGCTGATAAATATGACCAGCCACTAGCCAACTGGGTGGTAGTCGGTGATAGCATTACCGATTTCAGGATGCTCCAGGCAGTGGACGAGGCAGGAGGATTAGCCATCGCTTTCAATGCTAACCAGTATGCCCTGCCCTACTCAACTATGAGCCTGGCTTCCACATTGCTCAGTGACCTGACCGAGGTGCTTGAGGCATGGCAAAAGGGCCAGCGCAGTAGAGCAGAAAAGGTAGTAAAAGCCAAAGAGAAAACTGGAGGGGTGGGGGATAGGGGTTACTTTCACTGGCTATCGGGCAGAAAAGATATAGACAACGTTATTGAGATTCATAAGAGGATAAGACGCCTGGTTAGGGAAGAGGCAGGCAAGCTAGGCTAGAGCTAAAAGGATTCCAGGAGTATGACATGGCTTTTAAAGTAGTGATAACCTTGCACCACGTGGCTGGGGATGAGGAGGAATGTCGGAAAATAGGTGGCGAGCTTTTCACCATCCCCTGTTACACCGAGAACGAGATTATTGCTGCCACCCATGATGCTGATGCTGTAATAACTGGTATGGAGTGCCCGGTACCTTATACCCGAAAGGTAATAAGCAAGCTGGAAAAGTGTAAGATAATTCATAATGTGGGCGCCGGCTATGAGCGTATAGACGTTCCGGCGGCAACTGATTATGGTATCTGTGTTTCTTTTCCCGGGGATTACTGCGTCGAGGAAGTGGCTGAGCACTCCATGGCGCTTCTCCTTGCCTGCGCCAGAAGAATCCTCCGCCTTGATAGAGCGGTAAGACAGGGGAATTGGGGGCTTCCTGCCAGACACGAAATGCTGGAGGTATGGTCGCCTATGTTTCGGATAAAGGGGCAAACCCTGGGCATAATTGGCTTCGGCAGGGTTGGACGCCTAATTGTCCCCAAAGCCAGAGGCTTCGGGTTAAGGGTTATTGCCTATGACCCTTATGCGCCTCCTGATGTATTTAAGGAATCAGGTGTTGAACAGGTAACACTCGACCAGTTGCTTAGAGAATCAGACTACGTCTCAGTTAACGCCGCCCTGACCGAAGACAACCGGCACCTGCTGGGAATAGAAGAATTCAGGAAGATGAAGCCAACAGCTTATTTTATTAATTGTGCCCGGGCTGAGCTTGCCGATGAGAAGGCGTTATATACTGCCCTGGCTAATGGCTATATTGCCGGTGCCGGGCTGGACTTGATAGCCGGGGAAGCTATTAGTTTAGACCATCCTTTACTCCAACTGGAAAACGTAATCTTTACCGCCCATTCGGCGTGGTACTCGGAATATTCTACAGCCGAAATAAGGCGAAGGGCATATGAAAACATCGGGCAGGTCTTTCGTGGAGGATGGCCCAGGTGGTTTATCAATCCTGAGGTCAAGGAGAAATTCCTGGAGAGGTGGGGAAAGCAAAAGTAACTATAAAGGAGGAGCTATGAGGCAATTAAGTGAATTAAAAAAAGCTATGAAGGGGGTATTTGTGGTTCAAACCACACCATTCAATAAAGATGGCAGCCTTGATTTGGAGGGTATGCGAGCCAATACGCGCTGGTTAGTTGAGCGTATGGCAGGTAAAGATTTTGTATTAGTACCACTGGGCAGTACCGGGGAGTTTTATGCTATGTCTGATGATGAGTGCCAAGCCGTTATCAAAACGGTCGTAGAAGAGGTGAATGGAAGACTTCCGGTATTTGCCGGGACGGCGCGGGCTGGTACCCGAGAGACCATTAAAATGTGCCAGTATGCCCAGTCGGTAGGTGCCGATGGGGTTCAGGTTGTCCTTCCCTACTATCACATTCCAGAAGAGGAGGGTATGTATCAACACTATAAACAGATAGCTGAAAGCATCAATATCGGTATGATGCTTTATAATAACCCCGGTGTATCCGGCTCCTGGGTCAAGCCAGCTTTAATGGCCAAGTTATCTAAGATACCAAATTTCATAGCCGTTAAAGAGAGTACACCGAGTGTTTTGTCCTACTACTGGATGCAAAAGACGGTAGACCCGAAAGACACGGCGATTCTGTGCGGGCCAGGCGAGCAGATGTTTTCTTTCGAAGCGCCACATAATTGCCCTGGCTTTGTCACTTTCATCGCCAACTTTGCCCCAGAACTCTCGTATTCAATCTATGAAGCTTCGGTGGCCAGAGACTTCAACAAACTAACTGAGCTAGTCGACTCTCTGGCTCCCTTTTACAGCTTTATAAGCAACGCGGTAGAGAATCATGGTCCGCACACTGGCGTTCCCGGTGCCGGTGGTATATCTTCAGGGTATATGTTTATTGGTGTAGTTAAGGCGGCAATGGATATTGTCGGGTTGAGGGGTGGCGAGGTCAGGCTACCGCTGGTTGGCCTCAATAAAGAAGAAAAGGCTGAACTTGCCAGCATCCTCAAGGCAATGAAGATAGCCAAGTAAATTTTAATAAGATTCTGGTGGGCTTGGCTAGAGGAAGCCAGGTTGACCTTTAACAATGGGAGTTTTAGAGGGTCTTTTTACCCCACAAAAACTTTGTTTTTGCGGGGACCCCGTATTCGCCCCTCTAAAGAAATTGTCTTCCCCCTTCCCCTTACTAAGGGGAAGGGGGATAAAGGGGGATGGGTTCAGGTGAGCAATATTGAGATAACCGGACTGGGGGCGCTGAATATAGACCATCTATACCAGGTAGAGCACATCCTTGATGACGGGGAGACGGTAGTAACCGAGACCAAATCATCTCCCGGTGGCTCAGCCGCCAACACCATCTACGGTTTAGCTAAGCTTGGGGTGAGCACTGGCTTTACCGGCGTGGTCGGTGACGATGCCGAAGGCAAAATACTAATACAGGATTTCCAAAAAGTAGGCGTAGATACTTCTCAAATCAGGGTCAAGCCGGGGGCAAAAACAGGCTCAGTGTTGTGTCTCAGCGATAAACTGGGCAGGCGCTCCCTCTATGTCACCCCTGGTGCTAATAACCTGCTCACTATGGATGATTTGGACTTGACCTACATCAACCAGGCCAGAATGCTCCACCTCTCTTCCCTGGTTGATGACAGGCAATTTAAAACATTGCTGAAGCTGATGGACGGGTTAGATTCATCTACCAGGCTTAGTTTTGCTCCCGGGGCACTATATACCCAAAAGGGGCTCAAGGCTCTGGCTCCAATATTAAGCAGGACTCATATTCTTTTTATTAACCGGAATGAAATAAAGCAGTTAACCGGTGAGGATATTAGAAACGGAGCCGAAAGCTGCCTTAAGCAAGGTTGCTCTATTATTGTGGTTACCCTGGGCAGAGGGATAAGTCTGGAGTTAGGCAAAGAGGGTAGTCAGAGGACAGTTACCGCTATCGGTTACATTAGGGAGGCTGAGACTGAACACGCAATTGAAGCTAGTGACCAAGGTTTAGTGTCTCCAGCCGATACTACTGGTGCTGGTGATGCTTTCGCTACCGGATTCCTCTACGGTCTACTTAAGGGAAAGGGACTTGAAGAGTGTGGTCGTCTCGGCGACGTCGTAGCTCGTTTCTCCATTACCAAGCTAGGCACCAGGCAAGGCTTCCCCACCCTTAACCAACTAGCCCAACGCTACCGAGAGCTCTGTAATAAGCAGCTATAGCTATTTTGGCGGTTTGGTAAGGACTTCATCCACCAGCCCATACTCTACTGCCTGCTGAGGATTGAGGTAGAAGTCTCGGTCGGTATCATGGGTTATCTTTTCCAGCGGTTGACCAGTGTGCTTAGATATAATGCCTCGGATTAGCTCTTGCATCCGCATAATCTCACGGGCAGCGATTTCTATATCAGCTGCCTGTCCCTGAGCACCGCCAAATGCTTGGTGGAGGTGTATGGTGGAGTTGGGCAGAGCGTAGCGCTTGCCTTTGGCTCCGGCGCAGAGAAGCACGGTGCCCATGCTAGCCGCCAGCCCAACGCAGATAGTGGATACATCAGGGCGAATAAGCTGCATGGCGTCATAAATGGCAAGACCGGCAGAGATAACGCCCCCCGGGCACTGAATGTAAAGGCTTACGTCCTTGTCCGGATCCTCTCGCTCCAGATAGAGAAGCTGAGCAACAACCAAATTAGCTACGATGTCACTAATAGGCATGTTTAGCATAACTATGCGCTCTTTTAGCAACAGCGAATATATGTCGTAACTGAATCGCTCCCCTCTGGCTCCACTCTCAATCACGTGAGGCAAAACGTTCATCGGATAAGCATTCATTTTCCCTCCTCCTTTCGTATTGTCTCAATACTTATATTTGAACCTTGGGCTATTTCTACCAGCCGCTGTATAGTTTTTCGTGTCATTAACGTCTGCTTGATTGATTCACGAGCCTGTGGAGTATTCAGGAACCCCTCCAGTTCGTCTTTTTTGCCCTCCTCAGTATCCTTGGTCATGTTTTTAATCTCAGTATCTATCTCAGAGTCACCGACTTCAATTTTTTCCGCCCTGGTAACCTCTCCTAGCACCAGCGACCAAACAGTTCTCTTGGTCGCTGGCGGACGTAGTTCTTCCCGTATTTCCTCCTCTGTCTTGTTAATACTTCTAAGATATTCCTCTAAACCGCTACCACCCGTTTGCCAGCGTTGTAACCGTTGGTTAAGGAGTCGGTCAACCTCCATTTCTATCAAGACTGGGGGGAACTCTACTTGGGTAACGTCAACCATTGCTTCCACAACCCGTTCCTCAAAATCTATCCTGGCTTTCTCCTCAGCTCTGAGCCTCAAATCAGCTAATATCTGTTCTCGGAGTGAATCCAAGGTCTTAAACTTGGGGTCAATTTCCTTAGCCAGTTCGTCATTTAACTCAGGGAGCACCTCTTGCTTTATCTCAATAACCTTCACTTTAAACCAGGCCTCTTTCCCCGCCAGCTCGCCTTTAGGATAATCTGAGGGGAATTGGAGCCGGAACTCCTTCTCCTCATCCCTCTCCATCCCCACCAACTGCTCAGCAAATCCAGGTACTGGAAAGGAATAGTTTTGAATTACCTGATATTGAGCCCCCTTCTGGTTAATAAAAGGCTTATCTTCAACACTACTCTCAATATCTAAAACTACTAAATCATTAAAACCTACTTGACGCTCTACTGGCTCCCAGGCAGCCTGTTGATGGCGCAGTCTCTCTATTATGGCGCTAACATCATCCTCACTTACTTCTACCGGCTCTGGTGTAACTTGAATATGGTGGTAATCACCAAGCTTAATGGTAGGTCGTAACGGCACTACTGCCTTAAATATCACCGGGTCAGTTTGAGCTACCTCAATATGTGGCTGAACAATAGCCTCCAATTTTTGCTCTTTGATAGCCTTGTCACAAGCCTTAGGCAGTAGATTACTTAGCGCCTCTTCCAAGAGGCTCTCTTTACCTAGGTAGCGCTCTAGTATTGCCCGCGGCGCCTTACCTTTACGGAAGCCGGGAATATCTGTTTTCTTGACCAGGCGGTGATAGGACTCCTCTAACGACTCTTCGACCTCAGCCGGTTCCATCTCAATGCTCAGGAATGCCTGACTATCTTCTATTTTCTCGTTGGTTACTTTCACCTTTCCTCCCGTAGGCGTAGGTGTAATTCAGCCAGCTGCTCCTCAGCCACTGGCGAAGGGGCATTAAATGTTAAATCGGCAGCCTCCTGGGTTTTAGGAAAAGCAATTACCTCCCTGATGGTTTCCTCTCCTGCCAGTAGCATCACCATGCGGTCAATACCGTGGGCTATACCACCATGAGGCGGAGCCCCATAGTCAAAAGCCTCAAGCAGATGCCCGAAACGCTCCTTAATCTCTTCATCACTATAGCCCAGCAGTCTAAATATCTTCCGTTGAAGCTCAGCGGTGTAAATTCTGAGGCTACCGCCAGCAATTTCACAGCCATTACATATTATATCATAATGTTTAGCCCGCACTTTCTCCGGGGCAGTATCCAGTAAGGGCACATCTTCATCCCTGGGTGCAGTAAAGGGATGATGCATTGGCTCCCATCGTCTTTCCCCCTTACTACGCTGTAACAATGGGAAATTCACAATGAAGGCAAAGGCAAGAAGATGTGGGTCATCCAACTTAAGCCGATGCCCCATCTCCCGGCGTAGTTCACCCAACGCCATATCAACCAGCTCAGGCTTACCAGCTATAATAAGTAGAAGGTCGCCCACATTTGCCCCCAAACGCCCGGCTATTTCTTTAATCTGGTCTAAGGTTAGGAATTTAGCCGCCACCGACCTTACCATTTCAAGGGTTAAATTGCTTAAACTACCAGCCGAGGCAGCTAGTGACATAGTCACCAAGCCTTCAGCCCCGAGACCTTGCACCAGCTTATTTAGTTCATCAAGCTGACTTCGGCTATAGGCAGCACAGCCAGGGGCACATATACCCTTTACCTTACCTCCCCTCGCCAGAGCCGAACGAAAAACGGCAAAGTCAGACTGAGCAGCAATGTCGGTCAGGTCTCTTATCTCCAGACCAAAGCGCAAATCAGGCTTATCGGTGCCATAACGTTCCATTGCCTCAGCGTAGGTAAGACGAGGGAAGGGTTTTATCAGCCTCCAATCAGGTTTAATTGTCCCCACCATAGCGGTGAAAAGCTCCTCAAACAGGTTGAGGATGTCCTCCTCCTCAACGAAGCTCATTTCTAGGTCAAGCTGGGTGAACTCAGGTTGACGGTCAGCGCGTGTATCCTCATCCCGAAAGCACCTGGCTATTTGATAGTATTTCTCCATACCAGCCACCATTAACAATTGTTTGAGTTGTTGCGGTGACTGAGGTAGGGCGTAAAACTTGCCGGGATAAAGACGACTAGGCACCAAGTAATCACGAGCTCCCTCAGGGGTGCTCTTAATCAGGATTGGTGTTTCTATCTCAATAAATCCTCTAGCATCCAGGAAATTACGAATAAATTTCACTACCTGGTGCCGCAGGAGTAGATTTTCCCTCATCCGAGTCCGGCGCAGGTCAAGATAGCGATACCTGAGCCGTAGGCTTTCCTCCACCTCAGTATCTTCACTGATATAGAAAGGCGGCGTCTTTGACGGATTAAGTATTTCTGTATCCTGGGCGATAACCTCAATGTCACCGGTAGCCAATTTGGGGTTCTCAGTCCCCGGGGGACGAGGGGCGACTTCACCACTAACCCTGACCACATATTCACTACGCATCTCGCTAGCTACCTGGTGGCATTGCTCGGAACTTTCTGGGTTAAATACCACCTGAACTATGCCTTCCCGGTCACGCAGGTCGATAAATATTAACCCGCCGTGGTCACGACGTCGGTCTACCCAACCAGCCAGGGTTACCTTGGCACCGACATACTTTTTATTCAACTCGCCACAACTATGACTTTTAAGCAAAATTATCCCCTCTTTTTAGCCATCTTCAACTAAAGCAAATCAGCCTCACCAATATTGGTCAAGCCATGCCAGTGTTCTTCATTCATCTATGATGCCTGCCAGCCTCTTAGTAAGGCATCGTAGGCATAGTTGTTAGCCAAGCCCAAATGGCAGCACCAAGCACAGCAAACATAATACCAGTAATTACAGCCGATATTCCCAAGCCGATAAGGAACGTCCTCCACCATAAGCCCCAAGCCAACTGCCAGGTTGGTTTAACCACCACTTTCTCCATTTCTTCTTTCTCCATTTTTTATTTGCCTCCTTTTTGTTTTAGCAGCCAGTATTCTAAGCTGTCAGCTAAAGCCAGCCAGCTAGCTTCAATAATGTTGGTTGAGCTACCCACAGTCCGCCACTGTTCCACCCCGTCGCTGGACTCAATAAGGACACGAACCTGAGACTCGGTACCAACACTTTCCTCAAGGATGCGAACCTTATAGTCAACTAGCTTGACTTGAATCAAGCTGGGGTAGAACTGCAGTAGTGCTTTGCGTAATGCCGCATCCAGGGCATTAACCGGTCCATTACCCTCGGCTACAGTATGTATAATTTTGCTGCCCACTTTCACCTTTACCGTTGCCTCAGACAGCATTTCCTCCAGGTTTTTCCGGGTCGGCGGACGCCGCCGCCTCTCAACCACTACCATAAAGTCAACCAGCTCAAAGGGTGGTTCATAATCCGGGCTAGCCCGGTGGACTAATAGCTCAAAGGAGGCTTCGGCATTCTCATACTGAAAGCCACGGCTCTCCAGTAACTTAACCTGATTCAGTAGCTTCTGGGCTTCTTCACCTTTCGGGGGCAAATCTAAACCCATCTCTTTTGCCTTGTACAGGATATTCCTCTTACCTGATAACTCAGATACCAGTGCCCGTGGTCGATTACCAACCCGGTCTGGGTCTATATGCTGATAGCTCTCCGTCCATTTAGCCAGGGCTGAAACATGAATCCCGGCCTTATGAGCAAAGGCACTGGAACCCACGTAAGGCGAAGAGGCATCAGGAACAAGATTAGCCACCTCACTCACATAGCGTGATATCTCAGTTAATTTAGCCAACTGCTCATCGGTAACACAATCAATACCCATTTTGAGCTTCAAATCTGGGATAATAGAACAGAGGTTAGCATTGCCGCAGCGCTCACCATAGCCATTGATAGTCCCCTGAACCTGAGTAACCCCAGCCTGAACCGCAGCCAGGGTATTAGCCACCGCCAATTCACTATCATTATGAGTATGAATACCCAGCGGTATGGTGGTCAGTCTCCTGGCGGCCTCAACAGCAGTCATTATCTCGCTGGGCATTGAGCCCCCGTTAGTATCACACAGCACCAAACAGCTAGCCCCAGCTTCAGCCGCTACCTCTAAAACACGCAGGGAGTAAGTGGGGTTAGCCTTAAAACCATCAAAGAAGTGCTCAGCATCAAAGAAAACAGTAAGCCCCTTTGCCCTGAGATAACCTATTGAATCGGCAATCATACCAAGGTTTTCCTCCAGGCTAGTTTCTAACACCTTGCTAACCTGTAACTCCGAGCTCTTACCAACGATAGTAACCACCTCTACCCCGGCGCCAGCCAGAGCCTGGAGGTTAGCATCGGCTTCGGTATTAGCCCCTGGTCGTCTGGTGCTACCAAAGGCAACCAGTTTAGAATAGGGAAGGGTTAGACTTTTTTGAGCCTCGGTGAAGAACTCAATATCTTTAGGATTAGAGCCAGGCCAGCCGCCTTCTATAAAGTGGATACCCAGCTCATCAAGCTTGCGGGCAATGTTTAGCTTATCAACCACCGAGAAGGAAATACCCTCTGTCTGTGCCCCGTCCCGCAGTGTGGTATCATAAAGTTGAACTGATGACAACTTTCAGCCTCCTGCCTTTCCGGCAATTAATTCTCCCATCTCTCATTCCTATTCAGCGTCCCAAGCAATACAGTATCACAACCCTGATACATCCTCAAGGTATTCTACGAAATTCCACGCCTATCCAGTCAGAAGCGGCTTTGCCACTTTGGTATCGCCTCCGGGTTGACCACAAACTCGGGTACCTCGCCCCGTAGAGCACTAAGGCAATTCTCCATCTGGACAATGGGCAACTGCCATATAACTTCTGGGGTGAGCGAAGCCGCATGAGGAGCGTATAGTGTCTTGAAGAAAATATCTTCACCGAGCAGAGGATTGTCAGGCTGGGGAATCTCCGGTTTAAAGACGTCTAAGGCGGCGCCCGATATCCAGTCCTCTCTCAAGCCCTTAGCCAGTGCCTCTTCATTTACTAGACTTCCCCGGGATGTATTCACCAGGTAGGCGGTAGGCTTCATCATCCTGAGCTGAGGTTCCCCGATAAGTCCTATCGTTTCCGGGGTTTCTACGGCATGAAGAGTTACCAAGTCTGACTCCTTGAGCAGGGTCTCCAGGTCAGTGAGTTCCACCTCCAGTGCCTTAGCCTTTTCCACGGGTATGTAAGGGTCAAAAGCTAGAAGTCTAACTCGGAAAGGGCGAAGAAGCTCGGCTACTCTGGAGCCAATCCTGCCTAACCCCACAATACCCACCGTTTTGTCCTGGAGGAGAGTGCCGGAAACACTGCGCCATAGACCTAAGCGAGCGTTGTGGTCAGCAAGCTTAAAGTTTTTCGCCAGTGTCAGGAGCATACCCACAGTAAACTCAGCTACCGATAGGTAGTGCAAATCCAGTGGGGCGTTGGTGACTAAAATGCCTAAATCGGTGGCAGCACTAACGTCTATGTCGCCGACCCCGATAGCCCTCTTGGCGATGACCCTTAATTTCTTCCCCGCCTCTATAACCCGACGGGTTATGTTCCCATCTCCGGTAGATATCATGATGGCATCCATACCCTGGACTTTCGCCACTAATTCGTCCTCAGTATAGTGCCAGGGGTCGGTGAATAAGCGCCCTAGAGTTACCTCACACCCTCCCGCCTCAAGGGTACGGACTATATCTTCCCGGTCGGCATCTCTACCCGTCAACCATACCTTCCACTGCTGCTTTGCCATCTCTTACTCCCATCACCTGTCGTGGTTAAGGCTCAGCCACCTTGCATCTTAACCGGCTATCTTTTTAGCCACTAAATCTCCCATCTCCTTCGTGCCTACCTTGGTCTTACCCTCGCCCATTATATCATAGGTGCGATAGCCCTCTTTTAATACCTCATCAATCGCACTCTCAACCGTCTGTGCCTCTTTTATTAAACCAAAGGAATAGCGCAGCATCATGGCGACACTGAGAATAATAGCCAGGGGATTAGCCATATTAAGCCCGGCACGGCGGGGAGCACTGCCGTGAATCGGCTCATACAAACCGAATATATTAGCCCCCTCTTTAGGCACCCCGGCCAGGCTGGCTGAAGGCAGCATTCCCATAGACCCGGCCAGCATTGATGCCTCATCGGAAAGAATATCACCAAACATATTGCTGGTAACAACAACATCAAAGTAGGCTGGGTTCTGGATTAGCCGCATACCACAGGCATCGACGAACATATGCTCCAGCTCAACATCAGGGTATTCTTCAGCTACCTCTATAGCCACCTGCCGCCATAGCCGGGAGGACTCCAGCACATTAGCCTTGTCCACCGAGACCAGTTTTTTACGCCGCCCCCGTGCCAGCTCAAAGCCAACCCTGACAATACGCTCAATTTCCTGCTCTGAGTAGGCCATTGTGTCGGCAGCCCGACGTCCACGGGATGTCTGCCACTGCCGTTTCGGCCGGCCAAAATAGAGACCACCGGTAAGCTCACGAACAAATACGAAATCCACCCCCTTAATAACCTCTGGCTTCAGGTTGGTGGCATCAACCAGCACCGGAAAGACCTTGACCGGGCGTAGATTGGCAAACAGCCCCAGCCCCTTTCTTAATGCCAGGAGACCGTCTTCAGGGCGAACCTTAACCTTGAGGTCATCCCACTTAGGACCGCCTACTGCTCCCAGCAATACGGCATCACTACCCTGACACATCTTCAAGGTATCCTGAGCCAGGGCTACCCCGGTTTCATCAATGGCAACCCCACCCACCAGCCCATAGCGCAGATTGAAATTGTGTCCAAACCTCCTGCCTATCGCCTGTAGTACCTTAACTGCCTCAGCAGTAACCTCAGGACCAACACCGTCACCGGGCAAAACAACCAGGTTAAATTGCACCCTGAATCCTCCTGTTAGCCAATCTTTTTTTAGTATATTCAATAAGCCCACCAGCAGCAATCAGCCTAGCCATAAAATCAGGGTAAGGCTTGGCAGTAAACACCATGCCCCTGGTCAGGTTTTTTATCCTGCCTCTTGATAGGTCAACCTCCAGTATATCACCGGTCTCGGTGTTATCCACCGCCTCCTCACACTCAAGCAAGGGCAAGCCAATGTTTATGGCGTTACGGAAAAAGATGCGGGCAAAGGTCTTGGCTATTACACAGGAGACGCCAGCCGCCTTAATCGCCAGCGGGGCATGCTCCCGTGAGGAGCCACAGCCAAAGTTAGTCGTGGCTACAATTATATCCCCCGGCTCAACCTTGCTAACAAAATCCCTATCTATATCCTCCATGCAGTGCTTAGCCAGCTCCGCCGGCTCCGACACATTCAGATACCGCGCCGGAATAATCACATCCGTATTCACATCCGCCCCGTATTTATGCACCTTGCCTTTTAACATCTAGGAACCCCTCACCCTTTATCCCTCTCCCCTTCCTAAGGGGAGAGGGAAGATTATTTTTTTAAAGGGGCTTCGCCCCTTTTAATCCCCCTACACCGTGTTTATGGACTTTGCCTCTAATCACTAAGAGATAACTTCTATTTAATACATGCTTCTACAAAACTTTTGCCTAAAGGCGTCATCACCACAGCATCAATCCCTTTATATATCGTTAAGGGTTCAGTTCCTAATTTTACACCGCCTGTCCTAATAGCCGGACCTAAGCATTGAACACGAAACAGATTATACATGCTTACATCATAATCCTGTGGTGAGATAGAAAGATCCTTACAAATTTGCTCTTTTTCAACCATGTAATTTGTCATATTATCCCAATCTATTTTCATGTTAGACAGTGTATTATAAAAAACATATAATATCCTTACATCAAGAGGAGTAAGACTTTTTATTATTTCTAAATACGCATACCTAATTTCTTTAGTAAAATTTGGATCCATACTATTTGCTAAGAGTTTCGCCCAAAGGTCTTGTAATTCATCATTATCTTCCAAACTTGCATTTTCAAAGACTGGTAACGCTAGTTTTAGTGGAACAGCCCTGGTTTCTGTGACCCCCCTTTGAGCCAAAATTTCATTGACCCTATCGGCTAGACGCGTCTGACGCTCCCAACGCATAAATTTCAGCCTATCTCCAATGATTCCAACAGCATCTCTAATTGGCTCTTTGAAAACTTTAGCAACAAAAGAGACTAACTTTTCTGTTGTTTCTAAGGCTTTAGTTCCAAACTTGAAAGCCTCGGCTGCAGCCCTTGCAACTTCTTGGATTTCTGACATAGTTCTCTATAACTCCACCAGTGCCTTCTCAAAGTCCTTTACTTTGGGTGGTTTTTTGCCTTTGGCGGGTTCAATGGTATACCCTTAAAACACCAGTCGCATCCAGCACAGGGTTGCCTCTCCCATGGCAAACTCTTTGTCCACAACAAACCCTTCTTTTAAGTATAGATTAATGGCGGGTGTATTACGGTCAGCAACCAGTATTACCCCTTTATACCCGTCTTTCTTGGCCTCGTTATTGAGAAAACGCAACATCTTGCATCCCAAGCCTTGCCGTTGGTAGGCAGGTAATGTGCCCAGGATTATCAACTCAAGATAGCGGCCTTCATATTTTGGCTCCTCTCGATGAACTACCCCAAGCTCTTTGGCCACACGCCAGCCCAAAGCCCGCCATAGAGCCCAGATAAACCTCATCAGGGCTGGCATGGATGTTGATGCTGTAGAATCCGAAGAAACCGTAGCACAAACAAGCTTATTGTCTTGCCGAATCCCATACAGCAATGAGCTTTTCGTCCTCCCGAAGTAGTCAAGAAAGGCTTTGAACACAGCCCTTGTCTTCTCTGGTTTAGCCCCAAGGGCGGGAATCAAAGGGTGCTCTTTAAAGGCTTCAGCGAACAAATCAAGCAATTCCGGTTTATCCGAACCTTTTAGTCTCTCCACCTCAACATTTTCTGCCATAATCCATCACCGGCTTAATTACTCTGATACACAAATTCACAATGATGCCAGACTAATGCGTTGGTCATTGAGGCGTGAATTGTAGAAAAACCGTTCTCCTGAATAAACGAATCTAAATCATGCTTTGTCGTAATACCATACCTGTGCTTAAATGACCGACCGAATTTGGCTATCAATTCCGGGAAAATAAGGTCGGCGTATATAAAATAACCCTTAGGCGTTAACACCCTCTTTATTTCTCTTAGAGCATCTAACCAGTTAGATATGTGGTGCATGACACCAAACGATAATACAATATCAAAGTCATTATCGAGAAAAGGCAAATTGGTGGCATCGGCTTCCAAAAAATGAACATTTGGTATAGCATCAATGCTGGCTTGTGCCACCTGAATTTGTTCCGGGTCTACATCAACGCCAGTAACATTTAACCGATACTTTTTAGCTACATGTTTGGATACTGCCCCGCTACCACATCCCACTTCCAGGAAATTCTGTTTTTGTTTCAAAATTACAAAATGTAATAATTTTTCAGCACGATTAATAGCTTGCTGGGCATGATGTTGTCTATTCATAACCCATCTTTCAATGCTAACCATCTTCATTTTACTTCCTCGGGCTGGCAATCCTACCAGCTATAGCGCTGGCGGCGGCAATGGCTGGATTAGACAGGTAGACCTCTGATTTAGGACTGCCCATCCTGCCGACAAAGTTGCGGTTAGTAGTTGAGATGCACCTTTCACCATCAGCCAGAACCCCCATATGACCACCCAGACAGGGACCACAGGTCGGGGTGCTAACTACTGCCCCGGCCCTGACAAATATCTCTATCAGTCCTTCAGTCAGGGCATCAAGATATACCTGCTGTGAGCCAGGGATGATAATGCACCGCACCCCCGGGTGAACCTTTCTTCTTTTTAATATTCGGGCAGCAAGCCGCAAATCCTCAATACGACCGTTAGTGCAACTACCAATCACCGCCTGGTCAATCTCTATGTCCCCTACCTGACTGACCGGCTTAGTGTTAGCTGGTGAGGGAGGCAAGGCAACCTGGGGCTCGATATCAGAGACATCATAGTCAATAACTTGAGAATACTCAGCATCATTATCTGCTTCATAAACCCTATATGGGCGTCGGGCACGAGACTTTATGTAAAGCTGAGTCTTGTTATCTACCCTAAACATACCAGCCTTGGCTCCAGCCTCAACAGCCATATTAGCCATAGTGAACCGTCCATCCATAGATAGTGAGTCTATTGCCTCACCGGTGAATTCCATTACCGAATACAAAGCACCGTCAACACCAATATTGCCGATGGTATACAGTATCAAGTCTTTGCCCCCCACCCATTCCCCCAAACTCCCGTGGTAAACCAGCTTAATAGTTGGTGGCACCTTCATCCAGACATCCCCGGTGGCCATCGCTGCGGCAATATCTGTTGACCCCATGCCGGTAGCCAGGGCACCTAAAGCACCATAGGTACAGGTGTGTGAATCAGCCCCGATAACCACATCCCCGGGCAGCACCAGACCCTGCTCAGGCAAAAGCACATGCTCAATGCCTGACTGCCCGATTTCAAAATATATTATACCCTGCTCGTAAGCAAACTCTCGCATCAGCTTAGCCTGCTCGGCAGAGGCAATGTCCTTATTGGGCACAAAATGGTCAGGCACCATCACTACCTTTTGGGGGTCAAAGACCCTACCCACCCCTATTTTTTGAAACTCTCTTATAGCAATGGGGGCAGTAATATCATTGGCCAGAATCAGGTCTACCCTGACATTGACAAATTCGCCAGGGCTAACCTCCCTCTCATCAGCATGAGCCGCCAGTATCTTTTCCGCTAGAGTCAATGTAGTTCCCCCTCTTTAGAGCGTTCCGAAAAGTAATCCAATAGGCTGAGGTCAGAAATAGTCCAATCAATGTAACTACACGCAGTAACCGCAGAGAGTAAATATAAGCCAGCAGGAAGCGAAGGAATCACTTCTATTTCAATTACCACCCGGTACCTCTATTAAAAAACCTACCCAGCCATTCCCCTGGCCGCCAGCAGCCTATTAAGGGCATTTATATAAGCTTTAGCGCTGGCAACAATAATATCAGTATCGGCCCCCCGTCCAGTGTAGGTTACGCCCTCACTCTCTATCCTGATAAGTACCTCACCGATAGCATCAATGCCTTCGGTTACCGACTTAACAGTAAATTCAGTAAGCACGTTAGGCACTCCCACCAGTCGTTCAATAGCCTTACACACGGCGTCCACGGGTCCTGTCCCCAGGGCAGCATCGGCTAGAACCTGACCATCAGGAGCAATAAGCCTGACAGAGGCGGTGGGAATACCTCTATCGCCACAAGACACCTGAACACGGTCAAGGTGATACACTTCGGAGACAGTGCGTAACTCCTCAGCAATAAGGGACTCAATATCCTTGTCGGCAATCTCCTTCTTTTTATCAGCCAGCTGCTTAAACGCGGTGAAGGCACGGTTGAAATCTTCCTCGGACAAGCTATAGCCTAATTCCGCCAACCGCTCCTTAAAGGCATGCCGCCCGCTAAGCTTACCCAGCACCAGGCTGCTAGCTGGTATGCCTACTGTCCTGGGGTCCATTATCTCATAGGTTATCGGCATCTTGATGACACCATCCTGATGGATGCCCGCCTCATGACTAAAAGCGTTAGCACCAACAATTGCCTTATTAGGCTGGACCAAGAAACCGGTCAGCTCACTTACCAATCGGCTAGTTTTATAAATTTGTGTGGTATCAATATTAGTAGTCAGGTTAAAGAAGTCCCCGCGGGTCTTGATAGCCATTACAATTTCCTCAAGCGAAGCATTGCCTGCCCTTTCGCCAATGCCATTAATGGTGCACTCCACCTGCCTGGCGCCACGCTTGACTGCTTCCAGGCTGTTAGCTACCGCCAGACCCAGGTCATTATGGCAGTGAACACTAACCACCGCCCGATTAATATTGGGTACATTGTGCAAAATCCCCTCAATGAGGCTACCAAACTCGGCAGGTATAGCATAGCCCACAGTGTCAGGGATATTTACCGTAGTCGCCCCGGCACCAATAACTGCTGCCAGGACTTGATAAATATACTCAGGCTCAGTCCGGCTGGCATCCATCGGGGAAAACTCTATATCATCAGTATATTTCTTAGCCCTAGCTACCATACTGCGGGACATCTCCAGAATCTCCTCACGGCTCTTTTTAAGTTGATAAAGCAGATGTATATCTGAAGCCGAAAGAAACACATGCAGGCGTGGACGCTCAGCCCGTTTAACTGCCTCCCAAGCCCGGTCTATATCATCGGGATGAGCCCGAGCCAGAGCACAAATTACGGGAGTGCGGACCTCTTTAGTAATAAGCCTTACCGCATCAAAGTCGCCAGGGGAGCTAATGGGAAAGCCAGCCTCAATAACATCTACCCCGAGTTTTTCCAGTTGCCTGGCTATCTCCAGTTTCTCCCGGATATTCATGGTGCCCCCCGCCGCCTGCTCCCCATCCCGCAACGTAGTATCAAATATAACTACCCTGTCCATATCTTATTCCTCAATCTCTAATAAATCTAAGTTTTCGCTTTACTTCTTCAGCCACGGCATCATCTGGCGTAGCTCTTTGCCCACCAGCTCAAGGGGGTGCTCCTCATCCATGCGCTTCAGGGCATTATAGACCGGGCGACCAGCCTGGTTTTCCAGAATCCATTCCTTGGCAAAGCTACCATCCTGAATCTCAGCCAGGATTTGCCCCATCTCGTCTTTAACCATCTCATCAATAACCCGTGGTCCCCGGGTATAATCACCATACTCGGCGGTATCGCTAACTGAATAGCGCATATAGCTCAAGCCGCCCTGATATATCAAGTCAACGATAAGCTTGAGCTCGTTGCAGACCTCAAAGTAGGCTATCTCCGGCTGATAGCCAGCCTCAACCAGCGTCTCAAACCCAGCCTTTATCAGAGCCGAAATCCCACCACACAGCACCGTCTGCTCGCCGAAGAGGTCAGTCTCGGTTTCCTCGGCGAAGGTTGTCTCTATAATGCCGGCCCGGGAGCAACCGATACCCTTGGCATAAGCCAGGGCTATATCCCTGGCCTTACCTGAAACATCCTGGTGAACAGCCACTATTGCTGGCGGTCCTTTGCCTTCGGTATAGAGTTGCCTCAGCATATGACCGGGGCACTTGGGAGCTATCATGTTAACATCAATCCCGGGGGGCGGGATAACCTGCCCATAATGGATGTTAAAACCATGGGCAAACATCAAAGTATTGCCCGGGGCTAATCCCTTTTCAATAGACTGATAGTATACATTTCGGTGCAGGTTATCAGGAACTAACATTACAATGATATCGGCTTGCTTAGCCACTTCAGCCGCCACCAGCACATCAAAGCCAGCCTCCTTAGCCTTCTTCCAGGCCTCACTCCCCCTGGCTTCAGCCACTACTACCTGGCAACCGCTATCCCTCAGGTTCTGAGCCTGGGCATGCCCCTGACTTCCGTAACCTATAATGCCCACCACCTTCCCATCAAGCAAAGTTAGGTCACAATCACTATCATAGTATATCTTAGCCATAATTTATTATCTCCTTTTTAGTTATTATTTTAATCTATTAACGACTAAGCATTGCCTTGAAGTCAGAAAAGGTAGGGGAATATAGGTTTTGGAGGAGGATTTTCACCTTACTTTTAAGCCCTTTCCCGCTTCCCCCGATAAGGACGTTTAAGCCTTTTGCCTTTTGCCCTCAGCTTTAGATGACTGTTTTGCCGCTGGTAGCCGCCGGCCTCCCCTGGCCATAGCTATACGACCAGTCCTGGTCATTTCCTTAATACCAAAACCACGAAGCAAATTTAATAAAGAATCAATTTTTTCCTCATCACCAGTAACTTCAACTGTTACCGAATCAGGGGCAACATCTACAATATTGGCTCTAAATATGTCCACAATCTGGATAATCTCGCTTCGGTTAGAGGAAGTAGCCCCGACCTTAATCAAGGCTAATTCCCGAGCCACTGTATCCTCGGCGGTAATATCAAACACCTTGACCACATCTATAATCTTATCCAACTGCTTTCTAAGCTGTTCCACCATCGGAGTTGACCCACTAAGGACAATGGTCATACGCGATAGATTAGGCACTTCACTACGCCCGACAACAATACTTTCAATATTGAAGCCACGCCTTCGGAAAAGGCTTGCCATCCGGGTAAGTACCCCCGGCTTATCCTCTACCAAAGCAACTAGGGTATGCTTCATAGTCATGCCGCTACCTCTTTTCCAGGCTCAGATATTGCTCACCGGAAGCTTTGCCGAATCTGAGACAGCCTGCGCCTCTTTCTTAGGTCCTTCCAGAACTTCAGTCAAAGCCGCCCCCGGCACCACCATAGGATAAACATTCTCTTCAGGTTCCACGACAAAATCAATTAAGAAAGGACCTCGTTCCGCCATGGCCTGCTCAATAGCTGGAACTACCTCCTCCTTATGTCTAACCCTTAGCCCCGGAATTCCATATGCCTCAGCAATCTTAACAAAGTCGGGACTGCTCAATGGGGTGGCGACATATCGTCGTCCGTAGAACAATTCCTGCCATTGCCTTACCATCCCCAGATAAGCATTGTTAATAATAGCTATCTTAACCGCCAATTTTTCCTGGGCTATAGTAGCTAACTCCTGGATAGTCATTTGAAAACCACCGTCACCAGCGATACACCAAACAGTAGTATCAGGACAACCTACCTTGGCCCCTATAGCTGCTGGAAGCTCAAATCCCATAGTGCCTAACCCACCTGATGAGATTAGGCTATTTGGCTTATCATAGCAGTAGTATTGGGCTGCCCACATCTGGTTCTGCCCGACCCCGGTAACAATAATAGCCTCACCCTGTGTTACCTCATATATCCTGCGAATGACCAACTGGGGCAGGAGCCCTTCGCAGTCTCTGATAGCCGTTGAAGGGTGCTCCCTCCGCCAGCCTTCAAGCTGTTGGAACCAATCAATATGCTCGGTAGAGATAATCAATTTATTTAATGCGTTTAGAACCAGCTTCACATCACCAACTATAGGCACAACTACCGGCACATTTTTACCGATTTCGGCTGGGTCGATATCAATATGGATGATGCTGGCGTGAGGGGCAAACTCACTCACCTTACCTGTAGCCCTATCATCAAACCTCATCCCAATGGCAATAATGACATCAGCCGCCGCGACCGCCATATTAGCGTAAGCCATGCCGTGCATCCCCAACATACCAAAACTCAGGATATGACTCTCCGGGAAACAACCAATGCCCAATAAAGTAGTAATCACCGGTATTTGCGCCGTTTCGGCTAGCTGCTTAAGCTCGGCATAGGCTCCAGAGATAATTATCCCCCTACCGCCAATAATAAGAGGTCGCTGAGCCTCATTTATAAGCTTGGCTGCCTTCTTAATCTGTGCCGGGTGCCCCTGAAATGTTGGCTTATAGCCAGGTAAATCTACTTGGCTCGGGTAGTTAAACTCCGTCTGCTCTATTTGAACATCTCGTGGCAAATCAATAAGTACCGGACCCGGTCGACCAGTCCGAGCCAGATAAAAAGCCTCTTTAACTATTTTAGCCAGTGAACCTACGTCGAGGACAAGATAGTTATGCTTGGTAATAGGCAAAGTAATACCGGAAATATCTACCTCCTGAAAAGCATCTTTACCAATAAAGGGTCTGGCTACCTGACCGGTTATGGCTACTACCGGGGACGAATCAAGATGGGCATTAGCAATACCGGTTACCAAATTAGTGGCCCCGGGACCTGAGGTAGCCATACATACCCCCACCTTCCCTGTGGCTCGGGCATAGCCATCAGCGGCATGGGCTGCCCCCTGCTCATGACGCACCAGAATATGACGAAGCTGAGGATATCGGGCTAGGGTATCATATAAGGGTAAGAGAGCCCCTCCAGGGAAACCAAAGATAACCTCTACCCCTTCTTTAACCAGACCCTCACATATAATCTGGGCACCAGTCATTTTCATTATTTTTCTCCCTTATCGGCTAAACACCGCCCCAGTGCTAGCCGAACATACCCTTTCTGCATAGCGCCTGAGATAGCCTGTTTTTACCTTAGGTTCAAACTCGGCTAACTGCGCCAGGCGCTGAGATATCTCTTTGTCACTAAGCTCAACCTCAAGCTTATAATTGGGGATATCAATCTTAATTATGTCGCTGTCTCTCAAGGCAGCAATAGCCCCCCGACTAGCTGCCTCAGGCGAGACATGCCCGATAGCCGCCCCCCGAGTGGCTCCGGAAAAACGCCCATCAGTTACCAGGGCTACCTCCTTATCCATACCCATACCGCTCAGGAGAGAAGTAGGCGTGAGCATCTCCCTCATCCCCGGCCCTCCTTTAGGTCCTTCATAACGAATGACCACCACATCACCCGACTTTATGCCGCCACCCATAATAGCGGCGGTGGCTTCCTCTTCAGAGTCAAATACCCTGGCTGGACCCTGATGAACCATCATCTCAGGAGCTACAGCACTCCTCTTCACCACCGCACCCTCGGGTGCCAGATTGCCAAAAAGGACACAAATACCCCCGGTAGCTGAGTAAGCATTGGCGGCCGAGTGAATCACTTTTTCATCCACAAACCGGCAACCGGCAATAATCTCAGCCACCGATTTCCTCGATACTGTTCTGGACTCAAGGTTTAATACCCCTTTGAGCTGTTTCATTACCGCTGATATACCGCCAGCCTGGTCAATGTCCTCCAGATGGTAATCGCCGGCTGGTCTTACCTTAGCCAGGTGAGGGGTACGCTCGCTTATCTGGTTCACCATGGGCAAGGAAAAATCAACCCCCGCCTCATAGGCTATCGCCATAAGATGCAAAACTGAATTAGTGCTGCCGCCCAATGCCATGTCAACAGCAAAGGCATTATGGATAGAAGCTTCGTTTATAATATCACGCGGACGAATATTGTTAGCCAGTAGTTCCATAACCTGCCGTCCTGCCTCTCTGGCTAACTGTATCCGCCGGCCATCAACCGCCGGAATAGTACCGTGACCGGATAGCCCCATACCCAGAGCCTCGGTGGCACAATTCATAGTATTGGCGGTAAACATCCCCGAGCAGCTACCGCAACCAGGGCAAGCCACCGCCTCCATCCGCTCCAGTTCCTCCTGAGTCATCTTTCCTTTAGCTACCTTGCCTACTGCCTCAAAGATAGAACTAAGGTCAACGTGTTCAACCCCGGTATTAGTGCTCAGGCGTCCGGCCAGCATGGGACCACCACTGATAAAGATAGCCGGCAGGTTCAGCCTCACCGCCGCCATAAGCATCCCGGGAATTATCTTGTCACAATTGGTGATAAAGACCAGGGCATCAAAGGCATGAGCCTCAGCTACTATTTCCGCTGAGTCAGCGATTAGTTCCCGGCTGGGCAGACTATATTTCATACCCGGGTGGTTCATAGCAATACCATCACACACCGCAATAGTGTTAACCTCAAAGGGGACACCACCGCCACTGCGCACCCCGGCTTTTACTGCCTCAGCAATATCCCGCAGATGTATATGTCCCGGGACAATCTCACTAAAGCTATTAATAACGCCGATAAGAGGCTTATCTATATCGGCACTCGCCCAGCCTACAGCATGTAACAAAGCCCGGTGCGGAGCCCGCTCCACGCCCCTTTTAACCACATCGCTTTTCATAGTTTCACCCTTTCTTTTACCTTAATAATTAAAAACCGCCCCTCTAAGGACGGACTTAAATTCCGAAATCCTACCTGCAACTCATAACAAAACATAACATAGCCCTCATTCATTGTCAAGCTAACTCCCATATAATTAGCCTTCCATAGCCTTTATCTTATCCAGCCTCGGCACATGCCTGCCACCCTCAAACTCGCTGGTAAGATAAGCCTCAACAATTTCAGGTATTATATCTTGCCCCTCCCCCACCCCCAGACAAAGGACATTGGCATCATTGTGCTGACGGGCTCGCTGAGCGCTGAAGGCATCTTGACATAGAGCCGCTCTTATCCCCCTAACCTTATTAGCGGCGATACTCATACCAATACCGGTATCGCATATCAAAATACCCTGCTCAAAATTACCCGTAGCTACCGCTTCAGCTACCTTTTTGGCAATATCAGGGTAGTCTACCGACTCGGTGGTATAACAGCCAAAGTCCTCATAAATATACCCCATCTCAGTAAGTAGCTTCACAACAAATTGCTTGAGATTCAGCCCCCTGTGGTCACAGCCAATAGCAATACGCACTACTCAACCTCCTTTCCTAGGGACAATGCTCCCCCATAAAGCTGTCTATCAACCTCACCCCCTTAATCCCCCTCTCCTTGTCAAGGAGAGGGGGAATTGGTTATGTAAGAGAGGCTTCGCCTCTCTTTGACTCTTCTTACCCCGAAATAGTAATCAGGGAGTTTTAGAGGGGCTACGCCCCTCTAAAGATATTATCTTCCCCTTCCCCTTGATAAGGGGAAGGGGATACAGGGGATAGGGTTAAATAATCTTGCATACTTGCTCGAGTTCGGTTAAGGCTATAGCCCCTTCCCGCAAAACTACCGGAGTTTCCCGGGTCACATCAACTATGGTGGATTCTCTGCCACCGGGGCACCGGCCACCATCAATAACTAAATCTATTTTATCACCGAACTGAGAATAGACATCATCAGCAGTCAGGGCACTGGGCCTACCGCTCAGGTTAGCACTGGTGCCTATGATTGGCGCCCCCAGACCTTCAACCAGGGCAACAGGAACAGGATGAGCCGGGATGCGAACGGCTACAGTCATACCCCCGGCAGTAACGATGTCGGGAACCGAGTTAGCTCTGGGTAAAACTAGGGTCAAGGCACCGGGCAGGAATTTATCAGCTAAAAGCCAGGCAATCTGGGGCACCGGCTCAGCGACCTCGCTTATCTGTGATGTGTGGGCTAGAAGCAGAGGCAGCGCTATATTCTGCGGCCGCTCTTTTACTTGATAGACCCGTTCCACCGCCTGTTGATTACCAGCCCAAGCCCCCAACCCATAGACAGTATCAGTAGGAAAGGCGACTATCCCCCCCTGCTTAAGAATAGCAATACCCTTCTCAACCTGCTTTTGAATAGCTGAAGGCAGTTTATCCCACATTAGCCTGCTACCTACAAGGATGGTTCTTTCTCTTGACGATAGTATATCACAGTGGTAATCTTTGGCATAGACATGGCTAAAGGTAAATCAAAACAAGCCTTAAAGGCTAGCCGCCGGGTAACTACCAGTGGCGATATTGAAGTCTCCGCCTACCTGGAGATTGCTAAGGAGCTGGGCGGTGAGCAGCCTTCGGCAGCCAAAGAAGCCATATCTGGTGCTGAGCGGGAAGCTATAATCGTTATTGATTTTGGCTCACAATATAGCATGCTTATCGCCCGACGAATACGCGAGTGCCAGGTATACTGTGAGCTGGTACCTTATGATACCCCCTGGGAAAAGATAGCCCCGCTGAATCCCAAGGGATTCATCCTCTCCGGAGGACCGGCCAGTGCTTATGAACCGGGCGCCCCCCTGGCCCCAGCCTACATCTATGAAAGCCGTCTGCCAATATTGGGCATATGCTACGGGACGCAAGTCCTGACCAAGCAGCTGGGAGGCAAGGTCACTCCGGGAGCCAAGCATGAGTACGGTCACGCCATCCTCCATATAAGTGATGTAGATTCAGCTCTACTTGCCGGTTTGCCTTCCTCCTCTCCGGTATGGATGAGCCATGCCGACCAGATTGAAGAAATGCCACCCGGTTTCAGTGCCTTAGCCTATACTGAAAATTCGCCCTTTGCCGTTATGGGCAGTGAGAAAGGAATATTTGGTCTCCAATTTCATCCCGAGGTAGCCCATACCCCTCAGGGAAAGACCATCCTCAGGAATTTCGCCTATCAAATATGTGGTTGCCAGGGAAACTGGACGATGGGCAACTTCGTCGATGAGAGCATATCTAAGATTAGACAGCAAGTAGGTAAAGGTAAGGTTATCAGTGCTCTCTCCGGCGGAGTTGATTCCTCAGTAGTCGCCACCCTCATTCACCGGGCTATTGGTGACCAGCTCACCTGTATCTTTGTCAACCATGGGCTGCTACGTCGTGAAGAAGTAGAAAGAACCTTTAACGTCTTCCGGCTTAACCTGGGCATGAATATTATCTATGTTGATGCCAGCGAGAGGTTCCTTAACCGCCTAAAAGGGATAACCGACCCCGAGATGAAGCGCAAGGCTATTGGTGAGGAGTTTATCCGAGTATTTGAGGAGGAAGCCAGCAAGATAGGTAAGGTTGATTTTCTAGCCCAGGGAACTTTATACCCTGATGTCATTGAGAGCGCACTATCAGGCAGTGCCTCAGCCAAAATAAAGACCCATCATAATGTTGGTGGTCTGCCGGCTAAGATGACACTTAACCTGCTGGAGCCGCTCAGATACCTGTTTAAGGACGAGGTGCGCCAGGTGGGGGTGGAGCTGGGTCTTCCCGAAGAGATGGTGTGGCGTCAGCCCTTCCCCGGTCCCGGCTTGGCTATCCGCCTCATTGGCGAGGTAACCCAGGAAAAGCTTGAGATACTACGTAGCGCTGATTGGATTGTAATGAACGAGATTAAAAAGGCAAAGCTATATCGCCAGCTATGGCAGAGCTTTGCCATACTCACCGATGTCAAATCGGTCGGGGTGATGGGCGACTACCGGACCTACGGCTACCTGGTGGCTATCCGCGCCGTAACCAGCGAGGATGCCATGACTGCTGACTGGGCACGCCTCCCCTACGACCTGCTGGCCCAGATTTCCAATCGCATCGTCAACGAAGTCCCCGGCGTCAACCGCGTCGTCTACGATATAACCTCCAAACCCCCCTCAACCATAGAGTGGGAGTAAAGATGGGAAAGCAGGTTAAGCAGTGCGAAGGACCCCGATTATTATAGTAACCTTACTAATAGCAATCTTGCTTGTTTTAGGAGGGTGTACTCCGGCACCTGTAGCCAACCACCAACCACAAAAACTTGAAGTAGAAATCAAGCGGGTAGATATAGACGGTTATCGCGTATCTTATGATGCCGAGGGTAGGCCTGAACTTAAGGCTACCCTCAGTTGGCAAACTAATAAGCCTTGCTATTATTGGTTTGAGGTCAAACCAATTGACCAAGATTATCCGTTGAATAGTGCTGGTATCAACCCGTTTGATGTTGACCAGCCTCTTTTACAACAAGTCGTGCACCATCATGAGATTTTGCTTTTACCTAGCGGGGCTCATAGCTACTGCCTCGTCGTTTGGGATAAACAAAAGAACTATGCTAGGGCAGAGGATACCTTCACTACGCCCCCAGTTCCACCTGAACCTCCGCCAAGCGAACCGCCAGGTGAATAAGAAGAGAGGCGAAGCCCCTTCAAAACCAATCCTTCCCCCTCTCCTTTGAAGGAGAGGGGGACACAGGGGGTGAGGTAGATAAAAATCTTGGTTGTTGGGGGTGGGGCTAGGGAGCATACCCTGGTCTGGAAGCTAGCCCAGAGCCCTAAAGCTAAGGAGATTTATGCCGCTCCGGGTAATGCCGGCACGGCTCAAATCGCCCATAATCTGGCTCTTAAACCCACTGATATAGAGTCGCTGGCTAAAACAGCCCAAGAAAAGGACATTGAGCTGGTCGTGGTCGGACCGGAGGCGCCTCTGGCGGAGGGCATTGTTGACCACTTTCAAAATCTGGGTATTCCTATCTTTGGTCCCACTGAGGCCGCCAGCCAGATAGAATCAAGCAAGGTGTTCGCCAAGGAGTTGATGCAAAAGTATAATATTCCCTGCGCCCGAAGCACCAGCTTCTCGGAATATACCAAGGCAAAGGAATATATCCAGCAGCAGACACCGCCTATCGTAGTTAAAGCCGACGGGCTGGCAGCCGGCAAGGGGGTAACCGTAGCCGATTCAATTCCGCAAGCCCTAGATGCTCTGTCAAATATTATGGAGGCTAAAGCCTTTGGGGCTGCCGGTGATAAGGTACTTATTGAGGAGCGCCTCTCGGGCAAAGAGATGAGTTGCTTCGCCTTTACCGATGGCAAGACCGTCATCCTTATGGTCTCGGCCTGCGATTATAAGCCGGTATATGATGGCGACCGTGGTCCCAATACCGGCGGTATGGGTAGTTACAGCCCGCCTCACTTCCTCAGTCCGGCACTGTCCCAAACCATAATGGAAACCATCCTTGAACCAGCGGTAAAGGCTATGGCTCAAGAGAAAAGACCTTATAAGGGTGTCCTTTATGCAGGTCTGATGATTTCCCAAGACGGGCCAAAGGTGCTAGAATTTAACGTCAGGTTTGGTGACCCGGAAGCCCAGGTTACCCTACCGTTGCTTAAAACCGACCTGGTAGATATTATGCTGGCAGTAATTAACGGTAACCTTGACCAGATGAATATAAAATGGAGCCAGGATGCCTGTGTCGGCGTGGTAATGGCATCAGCCGGATACCCCGGTAGCTACGAGACAGGCTTCCCCATCACCGGACTGAATAATCTGGATAAAGACATCGTGGTATTTCACGCCGGAACCAGGGTAGGTTCAGAACCGGGGCAGGTATTGACCAACGGGGGACGGGTGCTTACTGTAGTCGCTACCGGCAACACCACTGCCCAAGCCAGAGAAAAGGTCTATGATAACATCCCTCGAATTCACTTTGACGGCTGCCACTACCGCAAAGATATTGCTGGAATAAAGAGAGGTCAATAATAAGCCGAAATGAATAATAAATGCCCTCACTGTAAAGCAACACTTGACCCTGTACCTCAGCGCAAAAAGAAGTGTCCTTCATGCGGAAAAGATATTTATGTTAGAACTAACCCATTCAAAGGGGTAAAGATACTTGTTAACCATACCGATGCTTTAAGTATAGATGTTATATCTACACTCGGAATTACAGAAAAAGAGTATAGAGCAGAATCGGGAGAACTGGCACGAAAGTTCAAGATGGCTACTCCACTTATAGGTGATGTCGTTTGGGGTATTATTGGTAAAAGGCAGCTAGATTCATTCAAAAGGAAGGACTGGCAACAAGCTAAGATGCTTTACTGGGAACAAGCAAGGCTACTTCATCAAATGGGTAAGGACTTCTTTAGAGTGCTACAAGAGTCAGCAAAATGCGAATTATATCATTACCAAGCTACGGGTATTGATAAGGCTGAAATTCTTACGGCGGGTGAAACTTCGTGTAGTAAATGCCAGTCACTTCACGGTAAGATTTTCACCATCACCGAAGCATTAGAAACCATGCCCATCCCAGTTAAAGATTGTGAGAATGGTTTTTGTCGGTGCTTATATCTGCCAAAGAGATAATAGAAAGAGGTAGTCTGCTAAGATTAATATTATGCTTGTTTGGAGGTCTTATTGTAAACACCTATCTAAGATTTTCGCAAAGCTAGTAAGCTGCCAGATAGTAAAGTTAGAGTGGCATAGTATATAACCTAAGAAAGCGAGGGCGTAAAATGCCACTAGTTGCTAGGGTGGTTATTGAGGTGATAAGGAGGTTGAAGTGAAGAAATTATATATATTAATAGCAACTGCTATGCTTTTGCTAGTTCCTCTAAGTGGCTGTCTCCCACTGATGACTTTGTTTGGATTCCGTGTTGTTGATGCCGAAATGGATGAACAGGAATATATTGTGCAAACCGAGCATATATTTAATGAATGGTTAATTGTTATAGATGACTGGGAGAATAATGCCAATAATCCGCAAAGACACGCCTATAGAGATTTAGATGCTGAAGAATGTTCATCCAAAATGGCTGTCATTATTTCGGCGTGGAAGAAAATAGAGCCGCCCCAGCAATTTAATGAACATCATACTTATGTCCTATCAGCTATGGCATATGAGCAAGAAGCCTTTGACCTTCTCAAAGAATATTATCAACTTAATTACACTTTTGAGCCAGACGAAGATGAGCTATCAGAATTAAATGCTAGGATTTTTGAATTGTGGGGCTTAAAGGATGAGGCACTGGCTAAGGCCATTGAAATAATCCCTGTTGGTTAAAAAGATGTCTTCATATTGGCGATTTATTCTTAATCTGTACAGCATTAGGGGACGAGCCACAAAGCCAAAAGACAATATAAAGAAAGGGGGCAAAGCTATCCAGCAGTTTTGCTTGCTTTTAGAACGTTTGACTGCCAGTCAAGAGGTATGAAGACTAAAACTGATATTATATCCAGAATTGCTTTCGTGGAGGTCGTAAAATGCCATTAGTGGCTGTAGTTATGGGTAGTAAAACAGATGCCGAATTAATGCGTCCCACGGTGGAAGCATTAAATAAGCTTGGTATTGATTATGAAATGTCGGTAATATCAGCCCACCGCAACCCGGAAAAGATAAGAGAGTTTGGATTGTCCGCCCAAGAACGGGGGATTGAGGTCATAATTGCCGCTGCCGGTGGCGCCGCCCATCTTCCCGGGGTTCTGGCTAGCTGGACTACTCTGCCTGTCATCGGTGTGCCTCTGGCTAGTGGTGAATTAAAGGGTATTGACGCCCTCTACTCCATAGTCCAGATGCCAGCCGGGGTACCGGTAGCCTGCATGGCTATCGGCACCGCCGGGGCTAAGAATGCGGCTTATCTCGCCGCCGAGATTCTAGGCCTAAAGCATGATAAAATTAAAAAAGCCTACGAAAAGTACCGAAGTGAGTTGTAAGCAGAAGTAGGTATTCATTAAGGAGGCAAAATACTAAAGGAGAGTTAAAGAGAGGCGAAGCCTCTCTTACACAACAATTTCCCCCTCCCTTTATAAGGGAGGGGGATAAAGGGGGAGGGTTACCAAATAAATAATCTCAAGGAAGTGAAAAATGATTGAGCGATATTCTAGACCTCAAATGAAAAGGGTCTGGTCAGACGAGAGTAAGTTTGCTAAGTGGCTTGAGGTTGAGATTGCCGTCTGTGAGACATGGGCTGAGTTAGACGTCATTCCCAGGGAAGTCGTACCCAAGATAAAACTGGCTCGCCTCAATCTTAAGCGCATGGGGGAGATTCTCAAAGAAACCCACCACGATATGACCGCCTTCCTTCGTTCTGTGGCCGAGAGCCTGGGTGATGAATCGCGTTTTATCCATCTTGGTCTTACCTCCTCTGATGTAATAGATACAGCCCTCAGCCTGCAGCTAACTGAAGCCTCGGAGATATTAAGTCAGGATATAAAAGAGCTCATCTCAGTACTGGCACAAAAGGCAATAAAACATAAATATACGGCTATGATAGGTCGCACCCACGGTATCCATGCCGAACCACTCTCCTTCGGTCTGAAGCTAGCCCTATGGGTTGAGGAGATGAAGCGCAATAGGCAAAGGCTTTCCGAAGCTAATAGAGCCATCGCTGTGGGCAAGATTTCAGGAGCCGTAGGCACCTATGCTACCCTATCTCCCCAGGTTGAAGAGAAGGCTTGCGCCAGATTAGGACTTGCCCCAGCCTCGATATCAAGCCAGATTTTACAACGCGACCGCCACGCTCAATTCGTTACCACTTTAGCTATAATCACCAGCTCCCTGGAGAAATTCGCTACTGAGATTAGGGGTCTGCAACGAACTGAGACCCGAGAGGTAGAAGAACCCTTTGGGGCAAGTCAGACTGGCTCTTCAGCAATGCCCCACAAACGTAATCCTGAACTCTGTGAACGAATCTGTGGCCTAGCCCGATTGGTAAGAGGCTATGCCCTAACCTCAATGGAAAATGTCACGCTGTGGCACGAACGGGACATCAGCCATTCCTCTACCGAGCGTATCATCCTGCCTGACTCCTGCCTTGTCCTGGATTACTCCCTCGCCCTTTTCACCTCGGTAATGAGGCGACTGCAAATCTATCCCCAAAGGATGAAACGGAATATAGGACTTACCAAAGGCTTAATTTTCTCCCAGCGAGTAATGCTGGCTCTTATAGATAAAGGACTCTCCCGGCAACAAGCCTACGAACTGGTACAACGAAATGCTATGAAAGCCTGGCAGGGAAACAAAAACTTCCTCAGCCTGCTCAAGGCTGACCCCGAGGTTACGGCCACCCTGCCACCAGAAGAGCTTGAGCCGCTCTTTGACTACCAATACTACTTGCGTTACATCAACGAGATTTTCAAACGGTTGGGCTTAACCGAAGCCCAGTGGAAAGAGAGACCCGGCTTCGCTGAGCCCACGGAACTAAGTCCTAAAACAATATGAGTATTAATCCCTCAGTGTTGATAAAGACAGACCTGCCCCTCCCCCTGTTTTTCCGGGGCAAGGTGCGGGATACCTACGACCTGGGTAACCTGCTGCTCATTGTAGCTACTGACCGTATCTCAGCCTTTGACTCGGTTCTACCCTGCGGTATTCCCGATAAGGGCTTGGTGCTTAACCAGCTCTCGGCTTTCTGGTTCAACAAGACCAGGGATTTAGTCCCCAATCACCTGATAGAAACGGTTAATGATGTTCACTGCCTTGATTCATATCTCCCCCCCGAAAGCCGCTTTGCTTACCCTTCTTACCTTAGTGAACGGTCTATGATTGTCAACAAAGCCAAGCGTATTCCTGTTGAATGTGTGGTGCGTGGCTACCTCTCAGGGTCAGCCTGGGCAGAATACCAAAAGCTGGGCACCATTTTCGGGGAATCGCTACCTGAAGGCCTAAAGGAAAGTCAGGAATTACCCCAACCATTATTCACCCCCACCACCAAAGCCGAGACGGGGCATGACCAGCCGCTGAGTATGGATGAGATAAAGAGACTGGCCGGTGAAGCTATAGCCGAAGAGATGAAGGAGAAAAGCCTGGCTATTTATAACTACGCGCGGAGCTACGCCAGAGCCAGAGGTATTATCATTGCCGATACCAAGATGGAATTTGGGCTGACCGATGATAAGCTTATCCTTATTGATGAACTACTGACCCCCGACTCATCCCGGCTATGGGATACCAAGCTATATAGAATCGGCCAGTCCCAACCCAGCTATGATAAGCAGCCGGTTCGGGACTGGCTGGTTCAATCAGGCTGGAATAAAGAACCCCCGGCTCCGATGTTGCCCCCGGAAGTCATTGAAGCTACCACCAGGAGATACCGGGAGGCTTACTACCGGTTAACCGCTAAGGAAATAAGCTAGGTTAAACTGAAAGACCAGCTTAAATACCAGTTACAGGCTACTTCGCATCCTTGACGGAGATAGCAATACCTTTTATAATCACTACAAAAAAGGAGGTTGACTAACATGGCAAAAGGTGGGACTTATCAGTTCCAGCCCAAAACGTTGGACCACATTAGCTTCGCGGTAAAGGACATCGGGAAGGTTATTGAAGCCTGGTCATCGATGTTCGGCATGGGTCCCTGGACATTTCGTGATGGTGAAGGCACCGATGTCGAGGGACACTCCTGGAAGGGAAGGTTTGCCTATACCTTCCTCGGTCCAGTAGAGATTGAGCTTATACAGCCGGTAGAGGGCAAAATGCTTCAGTCTGACCTCCTTGATACCTGGGGGGAAGGGATACATCACGTCGGCTTTCTTGTGGATGATGTAGAGAAAGAGATTGCCAACCTCACCGCTCAAGGGGCTAAGCTTCTTTTAAATAGTGAGGGTTATTGGGCCTATCTAGACCCCGGGACACCCGGTGGTCTCGTCCTCGAACTTATGTCTAGAGAGTGGTTAGCCAAGCGGCGCCGTCACCTGGTCAAGGAATGGAAGTAGGTTAGGCAACCGAGACAAGTCCTAGCCTTCCAAAAATTCCTTGGTGCTGGGGAGTTCACCGCTAATCCGCTCGTCAATTCTGGTGGCTGTATCCAGGGCTCTACCCAGGGCTTTAAACAGGGCTTCGGCTTTGTGGTGGTCATTGACGCCGTAGAGAATCTTGGCATGGAGATTAAGCCTGGCTTCAATGGCAAAGGACTCAAGGAAGTGGCGGATAAGGTCAGTGGGAAATCCAAACATGTCATTACCACTAAAGGGAAGGTCTAATACAGTGTATCCCCGGCCACCAATGTCCACCACCACCAGAGCCAACGCATCATCCATTGACACCGTGGCATCGGCCATCCTGACAATACCCCGCTTCTCCCCCAGGGCTTCACCCAAGGCTCGGCCTAAACAAATGGCAACATCCTCTGCCAGGTGATGCTGGTCATCCCCGGTAGCTGATAACTTTATGTCAAATACTCCGTGGCGAACCACCTGCGCTAACAAGTGGTCTAACATTGGAATCCCGGTATCTACCTCATACTGACCACTACCATCAATATTAAGTTCCAGGCTGATTTTGGTTTCTTTGGTCTCCCGTTTGATAGCACGCTTCCTTTCTCCATTATTATTCCCACGTTTGTTAACAGACAAACTCCCTCTATTAACCTCCGTCGAAATAAATTGCATTGCTTTCCAGAGAAATTGGGGACTTGCAGTTACTTCACCATTCCTATTCCCATTCAGCACTCTTCCGTAAGTTTGTCTAGTGCATCCGATTCGTTTTGCCATCTCCTGGATAGAGTATTTATTGCTCTTTTGGAATTGCAATACACTGTCAATTAATTTTCTATCGTCAGCTGCTAATTCGTCAACCAATTCCATTTTCAGTCTCCTGTTAAGTATTATAACACTTTTCTAGGGTTTGTCAATAGTAATTCTAGCTATTTGTTAAGTATTATAACATCTAATTGGCGGTTTGTCAAGGGTTAAATGTTAAATTGTTAAGTACTATAACACCTAACTGGCGATTCGTCAAGGGGTAAATGCTAAATTGTCAAGTATTATAACACAATCTTCAGATAACTCTTGACACATTTCAATAATTAAGCGGCTTTTTTCAAGAACAGAGCGGTATAATTGACCTGTACTCCGATACTGTCTATCTTTCTATTTTTTGCAGTGCTGTTATTAAGACATCGGTATGCTCTGGTTTACCCACGCTAATGCGGATGAAATTTCGCAGTCGCGGCGTGTCAAAGTAACGAACCAGTATACCCTTATTGCGCAATTTTTGCTGAAGCTGGCTTGCCCTGCCATTTAGAACTGAGCAGAGAATAAAGTTAGCCCGTGAGGGGAAGGGCTTTAAGAATTCTAGCCTGGCTAACTCGGTAAAAAGCCTCTCCCTCTCAGCCACTATAGCCTTTACCCGGCTCATTAGAAAATCAATATCCTTTAGCGACTCTTGCACAGCGACTAAAGCCGCCGCATTTACATTATACGGGGGCTTGATTTTCAATAAGTAATTAGCAATTTCAAGCGGGAAAATACCATAACCAATCCTCAGACCAGCCAGCCCTGCCCATTTACTGAAGGTTCGTAACACCATCAAATTTTCATACTGACTGACCAGGGGCGCCACTGTTTCTCCACTAAATTCATAGTAGGCTTCGTCAACCAGCACTGGTAGTCCGGTATCAGCTATCTCCAGGATGTCTGGCTGGGGGATAACTGTCCCGGTTGGGTTATTAGGGTTGGCTAGAATTATTACTTTGGTCTTTTTAGTTATGGCTGCCTTGACTGCGGTTGCATTGACGGCGAAGTTTTCATCTCTGGGCACCTCAACCAGCTTACCGTTGCACATTCCCGTACTAAAGCCAAACATAGCAAAGGTAGGTATACAATTTATCACCTCGTCACCGGGGGCAACAAATAAGCGCAAAACAAGGTCTATAAGCTGGTCACTACCACCGCTAGCCACAATATTCTCGGTACCAATGCCAGTATATCCTTGCAGCAGCTTCCTGAGCTCGGTTTGCCCGGCATCAGGGTAGATATTTATATCAGGATAACTAGCCAGAGCCTGGTTTACTCGCGGCGAACAGCCGTAGGGATTCTCATTGGCATCCAGCTTGATAATACTCTCTACTGGAACTTCAACCTTCCCCTTCAACGTCTTGGGGAATGTGCTGGCAGCATACCCACTAAAGGTAATCAAATCAGACCGTATAAATCTATCTATTCCTGTTTCTTTAATCGTTCTCTCTCCCTTGCTAAAACCGGTTAAACATCAATGCATTTTAACACGAAATCATATATTATCCCAAAGAACAACTTGCCAGGCTATCCACAAGAGCGAATTGAAAAGGGGAAAGCCAGAGAGATAGAGCGGACTCAATTAAGCAATCTTAACTTGTTTGCAGCCGCTTTTCCACTGCCCGGGCATGAGCCTCTAACCCCTCAGCCCGAGCTATAATTGAGGCCGCTGGAGCCAGTTGTTTGAGACTAGCTTCATCCAGGTTAACCAGATTTATAAACTTGATAAAATCAGTTATATTTAGCGGTGAGCTAAATCGGGCAGTGCCACCAGTGGGTAAAACGTGGCTTGGTCCAGCCACATAATCGCCCAGAGCCACAGTTGATTTTTCGCCGACAAATATACACCCGGCATTAGAAATCTGGTTAATGTAGGAGATGGCTTTGTCTACCATGAGGCAAAGGTGTTCCGGGGCATAAAGATTAGCTAATTCTATAGCTTCATCTACAGTAGTAACTACTACTATCTTCCCCCTATTTTCCAAAGATTCAGCGGCAATATCTTTACGGGGCAGACCCTTCAGTTGTTGCTCAACCTCCTGATTAACTTCATCGGCTAATCTCGGTGAGGTAGTTATCAAAATCGCTGAGGCCAAAGGGTCATGCTCAGCCTGGGCTAAAAGGTCAGCCGCACAGTATCCAGGGTTAGCTGTCTCGTCAGCTATAATCAATACCTCGCTTGGTCCCTGCAAGCCATCAATATCAACTATCCCGTAAACCAGTTTCTTAGCCAAAACGACAAAGATATTACCCGGCCCACAAATCTTATCTACTCTAGGAATGGACTCGGTGCCAAAGGCTAAGGCGGCGATTGCCTGAGCCCCGCCGACGCAAAAAATGCGGTCAACCTGAGCAATATCAGCCGCGACTAACGTCGGTGGAGGAACTACCCCGTTGGGTCCTGGAGGTGTCGCCAAAATAACCTCCTTAACCCCAGCCACCTTAGCCGGTATAGCTGTCATCAACACCGTGGACGGGTAGCAGGCAGTGCCACCGGGAACATAGACCCCGACAAGTCCCAGCGGGCGTATTAGCTGACTTAGCCCCAGCTCAACAAACTCCCGCCCAATATTATCTTTCTGTGTCGTGTGAAAGGAGCGTATTCGCTCCGCTGCCAGTTTAAGCGCCGACACCAGTTCTGCATCAACTTCCCGGTAAGCACCAGTTATCTGCTCCTTAGTTACCTCCAGCGAGGTAAGCTCTACCCCATCAATCTTCAAAGTAAAATCAACAAGGGCTTCATCCCCTCTATTACGCACCTGGTTAATAATTTGCTTAACTGCTGGCTCAGGGTCTTCGGTACCCAACATCGCCGTAAGTCTCTGCCTGAGGGCGGGTGAAACCAGCTGAAACTCAGCCGTAGCCTGCCGTGATAATGCTGATTTCGCTGACTCAAAACCTTCAATAATTCTCAATTTAGACATCCTCCACTGCCATGCGCAGGGTTTCAGTGATAGACTCTATCCTCTCACCCTTACCAGAACCGAATACACGGCTGGTATTGCCAATCAGGTAAGCTGTTGACTCAAAAAGGGTGTCAATAATATTAAGGTTATGCCTAGCCAGGGTCCGTCCGGTCTGCGTATTCTCAATTAGCAGGTCGGCATCCTCAGGCAAGAAAGCTTCACTGGCTCCCCAGGTAGGAACTACCTTATACATTCCAAGGTGATTATCCCTAGCATATTTATCAGCTATATTCACATACTCTGAAGCTACTCTAAATGGCACCAATCGCTCAGCGCCAAGTCGCCTCAAGCTATAGATATCGGTCACCGATAAATCCCGGCTTATCACCGCCACTATTTTCACCTTACCCAACTTGAGGTCTAGAAGCTCTGTTACCGGACTTGACGGAAACTGATAGAGATGCTCCATAAGCCAGTCTTTGCCGGTAATAGCCAAATCAAAATTCCCGTTAGCTACCTGTAATGGCATATCCTGAGGTCTAATTACCTTAATCACCACGCCGTCTAAGTTAGTAGTTGGTCGGCGATTGCCAGTTGGTGACGGATAATCGTCAATCTGAATACCGGCTTTATTCAGCAGACGAAGGGTAGGCAGTTGTTGATGCCCATCAGGCAAAGCTAATCGGACTACATCCTCAGCCACCGGCGTAGACTGCCCAACTGCCTTTGGCACTCCAGCCACTTCGGCTACAGAAGGCTGCCTCTTATTAACCGGTAATTCGTTGTTAATGGAAGCCAGCACTTCACTCATCTCTTTGGCTTCCCAGTTATCCTTATTAGCTATGAGAAAGGCACTATAATTGAGAACCTCGCTTATAGACATGAGCTCATAATCAAAAAACCTCTCCCCTTTCCCTCCCGGGATTAATGCCAGCTCAGCACTCTCCGGGGGATAGACCTCAGCTCCCCCCCATAGGGGAAAGATACTAAACCGCCTCAGCCGAAGGTTTAGCGCCAAGGACTCAGCCAGGTTAGGATACTCGCTAGCAATCCGCACCATGCCCTCCCTGGCTCGCACTTCCTCCACCGTAGATACCCCCTCAGACCGGCTGACAACTACATATAAGGCACCCTCTCCATACCCCAGATTCTTTACCTTAACCAAAGCACTGCTAGGGTATTTGACCAAGAGCTCTTCAACCCAATCCAGCCCGCAAATCCCCAAATCGTAGTTTCCTATCGCCACCTGAATTGGAATATCCTTCTCATGGAACACCTTGGCTGAGAGATTAGGAAACCTTTCCGATTTAAGGCGATAAAGGCGAGCCTTCTCGTGGTATCCACTTAGTCCCCAGCCTGCCTTCTGGAGCAAGGCAGCGGTTTCACCTAAAAGACGACCCTTAGGCAGGGCTATCTTTAAATTGTTTATCTACCTCACCCCCTTAATTTTTATAACCCTATCCCCTTTATCCCCTTCCCCTTGACAAGGGGAAGGGGAAATATTTTTGAGAGGGGCTCCGCCCCTCTAACTCCCCCTTTAGTACCTCTCCTTCAAAGGAGAGGGGGAATTGGTTGTGTAAGAGAGGCTCCGCCTCTCTTTGACTCTCCTTTAATATCTTAATATTTTCTCCCTCAAATTTCTCCTTCAAAGGAGGGGGAAGTATGGGTTTTGACGGGGCTTCGCCCCTTTTATACTACCCTCTAATGCCCTAAACAGGAATTGAAATGTAACTTGGCTTTGCCACCGTGTCTGTCATTGCGAGGGACAAAGTCCCGAAGCAATCTCTGGACAGGCTCGGAACAGGCTCCACAACCTCTAAAAAGGGATTGCTTCGCTTCACTCGCAATGGCAAGGAAGCTCTGTCTAGTCTTCACCCAAAACCTCAACTTTTGAGGTTAATCGCTGATTTCGGGGTAACAAATAAGCACTATTTTCCACATTTGGCTTGACCTACTTTTCCCCCAATAATTTCACAACCTCGTCAGCAGTTTGAGCTTCAAACCTCTGGTGCTTAAACTGGTCAGTCAAAACGAATAAAGGCGCTTTACTTCGAACCTCAAGCATCCACCTTAGATTGGCTGGCGGCTGAGCCTCAAGCTGAAATTCAGCTACATACCCGGCTTCGTGGAGGTAACCAGCCATATCGAAGCCCTGTTTTACCGCCTCTGGCTCAGCCTTAATCAAGATTCTTTGAGCCCGAGGTTTAGCCAAGGTTGCCGGCTTTACCAGGTTCATCAGGCGGTCAAAGTAAAGGGCAAAGCCTGAGGCAGGAACATTCTTACCACCCATTAACGGAATAAGGGCATCATATCTACCCCCACCGCCTATCCTTTCCTTACCGATAAAGAGCTGGAAATTCATCCCGGTATAGTATTCAAAGCCCCGCCCTGAAGCGATATCAATCTGGTAGTTATAACCCAGAGCCTCAACAAGGTCAACGATACTTATGAAATTGTCAAGGCAAGAATCAAGTCGAGGTAAATTCTGGGTAAATAGCCCCTTAAAGTTCTTTAGAAACCCGGATGATTTCCCTTTCAAGTCTAATAACAGAGACAGAGCCTCATCCAGCTCAGGTTTTCCCGGCTTTAGTCTAGCCAGCACTTCAACATCCCCATCCAAAATTTGGTCAAATATCTTGACTTGCTCTCCAGGACTCAGCCCGAGTTCAAGGAGCAAACCCCTTATTAAGCCAACCGGGGATAGCTTCAACTCTATGCCCTCAAGCCCGACCTTTTGCAAAACCTCTAAAGCCAGTATTATCAACTCTACATCGGCGAGGGGGGAGCTTACTCCTATAAGCTCAGCCCCACCCTGCCACCTTTCCCTCGTCTCTTTCCCCGTCTCTTCAAAGATAAAGATATTAGTTACATAAAAGAGCTTAGCCAGCCCCTTGTCTTCCATACTATCAATATAGAGCCTAGCCACAGGAATAGTGCCATCAGGCCTCAACACTACCCTCTCCCCACTCCAGCCATCCCAGTCAAGGAAGGAATATACTTTACCCAGCATACCAGGGGTAAGTGTCCCGGTTGAGGTGAACAGGTGAAGATACTCAAGGGTTGGCGTCTTAACCTCTTCATAGCCCCATTTGAGACAACAACCCCTAAATGCTTCCTCAATGAAGCGAAACCTTATCATTTCCTCAGGGGATAAATCACGAGTGCCTTTACATCGCTTAACTCTCATTGCCACGCCTTTTGTATAGTTGGTAAATTGTATACCAATTTGCCTAGCTATTCAACTATGACTATCAGGGTTGTTTATTAACCTCAGCCCGAGTTTGATTCAATTTGTAATAAAACTATAAACAATATATAATTTATCTATTACTTAATGGGTAAAAGGTTGATTATGCCCAAAATCATACGTATTCTATTATTACTGGGCTTATTAATCGCTGCCTCTATCTCTATAGGCATTGAGGCTCAAGCGGCTGGTTCCAGGATTGATGTGCTTCATGCCAGTGGAACCATTAACCCTGTCCTAGCCAATTATGTCGAGCGCGGAATTAGCCAGGCTGAGGAAGATAACGCCATAGCCTGTATTATCCAACTGGATACACCCGGTGGTTTGGACACCTCTATGCGTGACATTGTTAAGGACATCGTTAGTGCCCAGGTCCCGGTAGTAGTATTTGTCTCTCCATCGGGGGCACGGGCGGCTTCAGCCGGAGTATTTATTACTATAGCCGCTCATGTAGCTGCCATGGCACCAAATACTGCCATTGGTGCTGCTCACCCGGTAGCCGTAAGCGCCGAGGGTGAAGCCCAAATGTCAGAAGAGATGGAGGAAAAGGTGGTCAATGATGCCGCCGCCTATATTAGAAGCATCGCCGATGCTCATGGGCGCAATATGGAATGGGCGGAAAAGGCAGTTAGAGAGAGCGTTTCAGCCACTGAACAAGAGGCTCTAGAGCTTAATGTCATTGATGTGGTTGCTCCTGACCTTAACAGCCTAGTCTCTCAACTAGATGGCTGGCAAGTAACTATGCTTGACGAGAGTATAGTTACCCTGCATACTCAAGGCGCCGAAATTAACCACGTCAAAATGAGTGCCATAGAGGACTTCCTCTTTACTATCAGTGACCCGACTATTGCCGTTATCCTTCTAAGCCTGGCTATGCTCGGCATAACAGTAGAAATATTTAACCCCGGGCTTATTTTCCCGGGTGTATTCGGTGGCATCTGCGCATTTTTAGCTTCCTACTCATTGGGCTTTTTACCCATAAACTATGCCGGTATTGCCCTTATAGCTCTGGCCGGTGGTCTGTTTATCGCTGAGGTATTTACCCCCGGTTTCGGTTTATTCGCTGGCGGGGGTGTAACTTCATTAGTTTTTGGTTTTTTAATTCTATTTAGCGGGAGGCCAACATTGTTTCAACCAGATCCATGGGTAATTCCCACAATAGCAGTTAGCATCGGTGCTGTCATTGCCTTTATAATTTATCATGCAGTTCGAGCTCACCGACGTCAGGCAACGACAGGCAAGGAGGAGCTGCCAGGGAAGAAAGCTGTAGTCAAGGTAGCCCTTGAACCTGAAGGAACAGTCCTCCATGAGGGTGAACTCTGGACAGCAGTATTAGACGAAGGCAAGGCAAAGCCCGGGGAGGAGGTGATTATAACTAAGTTTGACGGCATGAAGCTGTATGTAACCAAAAAACGATAAAATGTAAAACAAAAATAAAGGAGGTAGAAAATGCCAGTATGGGGTATTGTTCTAATTGTTGTGATACTTTGTGCCATATTCATCCCGGCGTCAGTTAAAATTCTCAGGGAATATGAGCGCGGGGTTATCTTCCGCTTTGGACGGCTAGTCGGTGCTAAAGGTCCTGGTCTATTTATCATCATGCCCTTCGTTGACCGAATGGTAAAGATAGACCTCCGGGTGATAACTATGGATGTCCCACATCAGGAGGTAATTACCAAGGACAATGTTACCGTTAGGGTAAATGCAGTGATATATTTCAGAGTAATTGACCCTGAGAGTGCGGTAGTTAAGGTCTTAGACCACATCAGAGCCACCTCTCAGATAGCCCAGACAACGCTGCGGAATGTTTTGGGACAATCTGAACTAGATGAGCTGCTTTCGCAACGGGAAAAGCTTAATCAAATGCTACAGAAGATAATTGATGAACACACTGACCCGTGGGGGGTGAAAGTCACCACCGTAGAGATTAAGGAGGTTGAACTGGCCGAAACGATGAGGCGTATGATGGCAGCTCAGGCTGAGGCAGAAAGAGAGAGACGAGCCAAAATCATCCACGCTGAGGGTGAACTCCAGGCCTCCGAGAAGCTGGCTCAAGCTGGAGAGATTATCTCCCGGAACCCAACCACCCTACAACTCCGTTATCTATCAACACTCACTGAGATAGCCTCAGAAAAAAATAGCACTATAATCTTCCCCCTGCCGATAAACATTTTTGAAGCCTTCATGCACCCAGGTGGTAGTAAGCGTCTAGAGGAATAGAGTAGCAAATAGCTAACCGGCGAAAAGGTCAGTCAGCCAGTCCCAAAGGTATTGACTTGATAAAATTAAATCCAGAGCCTGCCCCTGATGCAGGCTCTGGAGAGGTATTTATTTTAATCGCCTAAGGTAACATCACCAGCCACAATCTTGGTTAAGCTACCATTTGAGTGACGCAGTAGTAGGCTGCCATCTGTGGCTACTGATTCAGCTATGCCTTCATGCCTAATCTTACCCGATTCTACCCGGACTTTCTTGCCCAGGGTCACCAAATTATCCCGCCACTCTTCGTAAATGCTACCCCCAGCCAGCAAAGTTAGGTATAACCCTTCCATTTCAACCAACAATCGCCGTATCAGGCTCAACAGTGATACATCTCTTCCCAGCTCGTCAGAGAGACTGGTGGCAAGTGGTAAGATTTCAGGAAAATCAGAAAGCCTGAGGTTAACATTTACCCCGATACCGATAATAGCGTAGGCTACAGTGTCTCCCCGCACATCGCTTTCAATTAGAATCCCACATATCTTTCGGCCATTAACCAAAACATCGTTAGGCCATTTAACCTGCGACTTCAAGCCAGTAACCGCCTCAATACTACGAACCACAGCTAGAGAAGCCAGCATAATAAGGGAGGGTAAATAGACCAGGCTGGGGTGAAGAATGATAGACAAGGCAAGGCTACCCTTAGGTGATAGCCAAACACGCCTTAGGCGACCCTTCCCCGCAGTTTGCTCACCAGCAATGACCACTGTTCCCTCTACTGCTCCCCGTCGAGCCTCTCGCCTGGCCACTTCCATTGTTGAAGTCAGTCTAGGATAGTAAATAACCTTGTGCCCGATAAACTGAGTCTCTAAATCACTGGTAATGGAAGCTGGCGATAAACTATTTTCTCCCATGCCTACGCCATCCTACCTAAAATAAGCCTAAGTTATCAAAGTGATTCCGGATACCAGAAACCAAACTCCAAATCCGACCAGCAGCCAACTGCAGGCAATAAACAACCCCTGCTGCAATTTTCCCTTCCACAGTGATTGAGCCCGGTAGACCATAGCCGAAACAAAAAACAGCCAGCCAAAATCACATAGCAGATGAACCGTAATCAGCAAAGCAAATCCGATGAAGCCAAAACTCAGCGACTTCATGATAAGCATACTGCCGATGGCTACCCACCATAGAATAAAAAATGGATTGAGGGCACTGGTAACTACCCCGGCCACAACCGAGTTATAAGGTAAATCTTGGCTCCTTTCTACAACCCTGCCCCTGGCTCGAAACATACCTATGCCCATCCAGACCAGGACACCGCCACCAACTAAATACAAAGCAATTTGAACCGGCTCCTGGTCAAAGAACCGGCCAAAGCCGAAGTATATTAGTAGCATCAGGGGAACCTCAACCAGAGCATGACCTAAGGCTATCTTGATGCCGACAAACCGGGATTTATAACTTCTGGCTACGGTGACAGCAAACATCGGGCCGGGCATCAATACCCCTGATAATGAAATTACGGCCACACTGGCTAAAAATGGAACCATAAAAATACCCTGCCCATTGTATCATACAATTCCCCCAGTGTTTCCACATTGACCAAGAAAATCTGGTTAGGCGTCATTACTTGGCTTTACCACCTTAATGAAATATACTAATAGGCGCCTAGCCACTGGTTGGAAGTGGAAAATCTCAGGATAAGGGGAGGCAAAGGTGCAGTTAGAAGATATTAGAAATATAAGTGTTATCGGCGCTGGTCTTATGGGACATGGAATTGGTCTCACCTACGCCCTGGGTGGTTATAGGGTAGTCTTGAACGATACCAGAGAGGAGATTCTCAGTAATGCCCTAAGCTACATCAGGAATGACCTTAAAACCTTGGCTGAGAACGGTGTAATTTCTCAAGATATGATTGAGGAAACGCTATCCCGCCTAACTACTACCACTAACCTCAAAAAGGCGGTAAAGGATGCCGACTTTGTTACCGAAGCGGCTGTGGAGGATGCAGAGGTGAAGAGGGAGATTTTCAGCCACCTTGATGTCTTTTGTCCTGAGCCTACTATCTTTGCCAGCAACACATCTTCGCTGGTTCTGCGAGATTTCACCTCTCAATGCCGCCGGAAGGACAGGATACTCATTACCCATTGGTTTAATCCTCCCCACATAGTACCAGTAGTCGAGGTGGTGCGCGGTGAGGAGACCTCCGATGAGACAATGGAGCTGGTTTATGCTTTGCTCCAGAAGGTCAAGAAGGTGCCGGTGAAAATCCTTAAGGAAATCCCCGGTTTCGTGGTCAATCGTATACAGGTGGGGATGTTTCGTGAAGTGTGGTCACTCTGGCAACAAGGCATTGCTAGCCCTGAAGACATTGACCTGGCGGTGAAAGGGAGTTTTGGGTTTCGCCTGGCAGCTATTGGACCACTAGCCACCTGTGATTTGGGTGGTCTCGATTTGTGGTATGGTATTGCCGACCGATTATTTAAGGTGATTAATGATGCCCACCAACCACCCGAGGCGCTCAAGAGAAAGGTGGGGGCTGGCGAGCTGGGGGTAAAAACCGGAAAAGGCTTTTTTGATTATAAAACCGATTATTCCACCAAGGGGCAAGAGGAAAGTGTTAAGGCGAGGGATAAGAAATTTATCCAACTCCTCAAACTGTTGTACCCCCAATAGGCAACTGGAACATAGTTTATTCGGTTGTATAATCAAGAGGGTATTGCCAACGCCTGGTATTTGGTATATAGTTAATGGGCTATTAACAGGGTGAGTCGCTTGAAGACTATTAAGGGTTATTTTGCCGGGATTCACCGGATGAGGTATCTTCTAGGTGCGCTCATTGCTCTTGTAGTCTCAGATGGCGTGATAACCCACTTTCTTGTCCAACGCGGACTAGCCTGGGAATTGAACCCGTTCCTGCGAACTCTGATAGGTGAGGGGAATTTCTTGGTGGTAAAAGTATTTGGTGTGCTCCTGGCGGCCCTTATTCTGTGGGATATATATAAGCAATGGCCCAAGCTAGCACGGATAAGCAGTTTGTGCTTCGTGGGCTTATACGCAGGAATCGTGGGCTGGAATTTATCGGTATTCTTCGCTACTCAAGTGTGAGCATCTTCCCTCAACATCTCACCACGAAGCTTTTCTAGCCTCTGGTTTAACGTCTAAGCAATATGTTATCTTCAATAAATCTTCTACCGCTGGCTTGCTCAAAGGCAACAATTAGGTCATCGATAGTGAGCCCAGCCCGCTGCTTCTGATTCAGGTCAACTACAATTTTACCCTCGTGCATCATAATCAGCCTATTGCCGTAGCGCAAAGCAAGCTCCATGTTATGGGTAACCATTATGGTGGTCATCTTTTCCCGCTGGACAATCACCTCGGTTAAATCAAGCACCAGCTGAGCCGTCCTAGGGTCTAAATTAGCGGTATGCTCATCAAGAAGTAGCAGCGCCGGCTTACTTATAGTAGCCATGACCAAAGCCACCGCCTGCCTTTGTCCACTGGAAAGTGTGCCCACCTGAGCATTTAGCCTGTCTTCCAAGCCTAAGCTTAGAGGAGCCAGAGCCGAGCGGAATAGCTCTCGGCGCTGTTTATTGGTGGCTGGCCTCAGCCCCCTTGGCTGTCCGCGCAGCACAGCCATAGCCAGGTTCTCCTCTACAGTCATCCTGGCCGCAGTGCCTATATGAGGGTCCTGATATACCCGGCCAACATATATCGCATGCTTATATTCACTAAACCCCGTAATATCATTACCACTAATGATAACCTTGCCCCCCCTTTCTGGAGGGAAGACACCGCCAATCACATTGAGCAAGGTAGTTTTTCCCGCGCCATTGCTGCCAATAATGGTAATATAGTCCTCAGCGTTGACATCTAGCTTGATATTATCCAGCGCCGTAACTTCATCTATAGTGCCTTTGGAGAATATCTTAGATATTCCCCTGAGCTGCAGTAAACTCTTATTTTGGCTCATAGACATATCCACTTTACCATCTTACTGCCGGCGGTATCCACTCGTGCCGCAACTTCTTCCGTATAAATGGGACTGCCAGAGCTATAACCACCAGCACTGCGGTAATCAATTTCAAATCACCCGGGGCCATGCCCAATCTAAGGGCAATAGTTATGAATAAACGATAGCAAAAAGCACCGCCTATTGCTGCCAGCATAAGCCTAGCCACACCCCGGGGGCGAAATAGCGCCTCACCAATTATTACTGAGGCTAACCCCATTACAATCATGCCTATCCCCATACCCACATCAGCGAACCCCTGACCCTGGGCTACCACCGCCCCGGCGAGCCCCACCAAACCATTGGAAATAGCACAACCCATCAAAACATTCTTATCGGTATCCACGCCCAGACTACGCACCATCTGCTCATTATCACCGGTTGCCCTCAACGCCAGACCAATCTCAGTGCGCAGAAACCAGTTTAGAATGAAAAAAACAACAACGGCAATGGCTATAGCCACAGTGATTGACACCACAATACTGCCGTGGCTGAGTCCCAAAACTTCGGCGACTTTATCAAAGGCGGTTACCTGGCGAAGAAGGGAAAGATTAGCTCCACCCATAATCCTCAGATTTATGGAGTACAGCCCCACCATCATAAGGATGCCAGCCAGTAAAGCCGGTAGCCTGAGCTTGGTATTGAGCACCCCGGTAACCAAACCAGCACCTAGACCTACGCCAATAGCCGCCAGTGTTGCCGGGACAGGGTGCACACCATTTACAATAAGCACCGCTGTAGTCGCCCCACCAAGGGTATAACTCCCATCCACGGTAAGGTCGGGGAAAGCAAGTACCCGTAGTGTAAGGTATACGCCAATGGCAACCAGGCCAAACACCAGCCCCTCATAGAAGGAAAAAGACAAAACACTACCTGCTATATCCAGCATCCTTTTTCTCCTATTTAAGACCTGGGTGAGTACCTTATTTATCTATTCAATTGATAGCGGTTATTGTTCCCGCAGGTGCCTATTCTTCTATTACTATGTCGGCGGCATCTATTACTGCTTGAGGAATGGTTATCCCCATTCTCTCCGCTGCCGCCGGGTAGGCTACGGTTGACACTGCGCTCTTTATCGGGGGGATATTGGCTATATTTTCACCGCTCAGTATTCTAGCCGCTATATATCCCGCCTGCTGACCTATCCAGTAGTAATCAACACTACAACCGCCAACCAGACCCGTTTCAATCATGCCCACTGCGGAACCAAAGATTGGTAGCTGGTTCTCCTCACCAACCTTAATTATGGATTCAATTCCCACACCGCCTACTGTATTGCAGGTAGGAATCCATACCGCATCACACCTACCAACCAGTGACATCCCGGCAGCATAAACATCGGCAGTTGACGCTGCTGTAGCCTCAACAACGCTAAGCCCATAGTCTGGGGCAACCTCATTAAGTATCTCTGCCTGCACCGCCGCATTCACCTCACCAGGGTTATAGGCAGTGCCCAGCACCTGGATGTCAGGCATGACTTCCAAAACAAATTCTACCTGAGGCGGCATCTCAAACCAATCGCTGACCCCGGTTACCGTGGGTGCGGCTTGTTCCCAACTAGGCACTAGACCAGCCGATACCGGGTCAGTAACCGAGCTGAAGATTATCGGTATATCTGTACCCTCGGCAGCAGCCACTAACGTTTGGGCCGATGGGGTAGTTATGGCGTGGATTAGGTCTGGCTTCAGGGAGACAAAGTAGTCGGCGATTGAAGCCGCTACCGTCATATCACCTTCAGGACTTTGTATGATAAATTCAACATTTTCTCCCTCAACAAAGCCTTTCTCAGCCATAGCATCAATGATACCCTGGCGGTTGGAGTCCAGGTCAGGGTGGGTGGCTATCTGAGTTATGCAAACCTTATACACCTTTTCCCCGCCAGGAACGCAACCTGACACGAACGGTAGTGCGGTTAATACTAAGGCTATGCCTAGGCAGACTGACAATACTAATAAGCCTTTCTTTTTCACTTGAAACCTCCTTTGAATTGTTTTGCCAAGATTTCACATAATATTTACCAGCTATCACCCCCTTCACTATTAGATTTTAGCGTCTTCTCAAAACCCTTCCTGTAAAACTTCAGCCAGTTCCTCCTGGCTCAGGTCGGCTATCCCTAGCTCTTCAAGCGACCTTCCCTCCTTATAATAATCTGTCTGGTTTATCACCGAAGCCAATCTGATTGTAGCATCAATAATCGGGGTGTCAACATTGAATTTGTGCGCCAACTGGGCTGGAGGGACTAGCCCGTAGGGGACATCTTCAGTTATGAACCTGCTTTTCATTGACGAAGGTTCAGCCATATTAGCCACCGTGTCCTCTTTATCAAAGGGAGCCTTAAAGTAGACCGACATGATTGTGCTCTTTAACCAGAATGCTTCCTCAGGATACTCAAATAGTTTTATACCAATAGCTTCCCCTACCCTGGCTACCTCTTCATAAATCGCTTTTATCGCCCTGGCTATGGATAGGGTGGTGCCGTGCTGATAAAAGTGGAAGTCCTGGCCTAGAGTGTCAATCCAGCCCGCATTTAGAATCGCCCCAACGGGATGCACAATTGGATTGAGATTGTTGAGCGAAGTAGCCAGAACACTCTCGCCCGGAACCACAGGATAGATAGGCTGTAATTCATTTATAACCCTGCCTGTATTTTTGGCGGGAAATGCCGATAGTAGCAGCTTGGTGGCTTCAACAAATATCCTGGCTCTGGCTGGAGCTTCCAACCGGCAGCCCCAGGGAAGGGTATGCCCCTCGGCCAGGGTAATATCTTTCTTTATCCCCCTTTGCCTCAGCATATTAGCCAGTAATAGCGCCGAGTAGTTTCCTGTCCAGACAACTACGGTCTGACCATCCTCCAGGTAGGGCATTATGGAAGTAAAAAAGTGCTTGTGCCCAATGGCGGGGATAGCCATCATAATATAATCAACACCCTTTATTGCCGACTCAAAATCGGTGGTGACCATACCCAGCCTCACCGTCTTCTCCTCACCCCAAGCATCAATCAGGCATATCGCTTGCTGGTCAAGGGTTGTGCTGAAACCTTCCTTAAATTCAGGTGCTTCACACATATTTACCTCAAACCCTTTTAGCGCTAAATCAGCCGCCAGGGTATGAGCACCATTACCCCCACCCAGGACGGCTATTTTCCCCAGCATTAATCACTTTTCCTCTCTAGCTCTACCTGATTTAACCCTTATCTAATAAGAAGAACCCTCCGCTTGGGAGGGTTCTTGTTAAACTTTACTACTTTAGATTTATTGCCCTATGATGTGGTTACATTTTTATACCAAAAACCTCTCAAGCGCACCTAGTGCGCCCCGTAAAGATGAAGGCAGTATAATAAACTCCTGGCCAGGCAGTGTAAAATGACATTCTCTACGCCTCTCCCTCTTATAGGTGTTAATTGTATCAGTGGCACTGTAATCTGTCAACACCTTGTACCCTCCAGTACCTCTATGCTGGCTGTTATCGCCTGGTAAGGGGGTCCCACCTTGTGACCAGCTTTTCAAAGGAGTCCTCGGGGAACCTCTCCTTGAATAGCCGATAGTAATATGTCTCGGCTTCAGACTTCAGTTCTATGGCGGGCTTAGTCTGTTCGTACATAGAATCTTCCGCTGAGCCAGCTCTTTGCCCAATCAATTCGGTAAGTTTGGCTGAACCAGCCCCTGAGGCAAATGGTTGCTTCACCCTACTTGATATATTGTCCGGCAGCAAACCAGCGAAGGCTTTCCTCAGAATCCATTTCTCAACCTTTTTCTTGCCATGAACCTTCCACGCTGGGGGAATTTTGGCGCAGAGGGCAATGACTCTCCCATCTAGGAAGGGGGGCCGGAATTCCAGTGAGTGGGCTGCCATCATTCGGTCAAGCCTCTGGAGCCCGGTGTGATAGGCATTGCTGATTAGGTCCTGGGAAAGTTGAAGAAACTCTGCTTCGCTTCTGGCTTCCTTCAGTACGTGGTAACCGCCCAGGAATTCATCGGCTCCCTCACCACATAGCACACCATCGGTATGCTGAGCCGCCAGCCTAGCGGCGAAGTAATTGGCTACTGCCCCGCATACACAGTCCTCATCAAACGACTCTAAGTGGTAAATGACCTCAGGCAACACCTCCTCTATTTCTCCCCCCCGGTAGATATATTCATAGTGCTCGGTACCCAGATACTGTGCCATCTCTCGTGCCCGCCTCAGGTCTTCGGAGTCATTTATACCGGTACCTACGGTAAACGTCTTTAGGTCAGGCTGAAATTCCTTGGCCAGATAGGCGATAGCACTTGAGTCCAGACCGCCGCTGAGCAGGGCACCGCCAACATTACCGTCCTTCAACCGCATCTCCACCGCATCTCGCAATAGGTCAGCGAGAAGGCGAGCCGCTTCTTCAGGGCTGTCAAACTCGGGAACCGAATATGGCGAGCTCTTGAATGGTTGAAGTCCCTGCTGTTGAGTATAGACATGCCCCGGGGGTAGCTCCATAACCTCAGCACATAAACCCTGCAGGGCTTTCATCTCAGAGGCGAAGTAGAAAGCACCATCTTTATAGCCGTAGAAGAGCGGCCGCAGTCCCACCGTGTCTCTGGCTAATATTAACTGGCTATCACTGGCTAAACAAAGGGCGAAATCGCCATCCAACCGCTCAACAAATGCAGGACCAAATCTACGATAAAGGTTAACCAGGAGGTCGGCTTCAGGCAACGGCATCCCATCTTTAGAGTAGAGATGACCATCTATCACCGCAACTATGTCAGCCTTCTGGGCGTATGTTCTTCCCGAATGATTCGCTTCTGAGGGTAGAACACAGCAGCCAAGGGCAACTCTCTTGCCAAGGTGCAGCCACTTTTCCTTAGGTCCTCGGTGATGAAGCCGGCTCAACATCAACTCTAAGGCATCTTGGCTGCCAGAACTAGTCCCCAAGATACCTGCCATAGTTATAAATCCTCCGCCAAAATGATGCTAAAGGCTCTCACTTCACCACCTCAAAGATAGCCACCAGCCCATGCCCACATCCCCGCCCCTGCTGAAGCCTCATCTCGAGCTCCCTAAGGCAGTAGCCCAATTGCGGCTCAACCAGGCTAGCTCGAGCATTTCCTACTTTCATACCAGCTGCCACTCTCACTACACCCTTCATGGTACTGAGCAAGCTCCTAAGAGGCAGAGGCATCTCGGCCAACGCCTCCGGGGGTTTACTTCCTTCAAGTAGTGCCTTGGTATAGGTTACCAGGTAGTTCCAGCAATCAGCGAACCTCTGGTGATAGGCATTTACCTCAGTGAAGCCCTCTCTGGGGACGTAGTGAATCAAGACCTCATCCAGATTGGTGCCCACGTTGGGCTCAAAAAGAGAATTGACCAATCGGCGCAGGGGTTGACAGTGGGGATTATATTGAGATGTATCCATATGACGCCCCACAAATGAGGACCGGTCAGCCAGATTACACAGGGTAATAACTCCTCCCGTCTTATCTTTTACCTGCTGATAGATATGTAGAGCCTCCCCACGCCCCATAATCCTGAGCGGGAAATAGGTCAACTCCGGTGGCTTTTCTCCATCAACTGAGGGCAGATAGGAGATAACGTAATTCATCCACTGGTTATGGCTAATATCCTTTGTCCACAGCGTCTGCCACTCATATGAGTAGCGCCCTAGCCAGTCAACGATGATGAGGGCACCATCTTGGCTTTGTCGGGCGATGTTGGTCAAGAGCCCCACAGTCTGCTCATCAGTGTTATGGGATAGCGTTCCGTAGTTGGCTAGATACAGGTCATAGGGCTCTTCAGCGTCAAAGTCGTTGAAGTCCGACTGGATAAAGCATGCATTCTGCCTGTGGTCATAGATTTCCCGGGCTTGAGTCAGCAGCCCCACGTTGATATCAATTCCCTGGTAAAGCTCAAGCATGTCAGGCTCTATAATCTCGGTGTCATGTTTTGAAATTAAGGACTTACTGCTGATGGTAGTGATGAACTCAAGTCCATCCCCACTGCCACATCCCAGGTCGAGTATGCGCAGCCTTTGGCCACGCTCCCTCTTCCGGGCTACCAGCTGCTCCAGATAGGGCCTCAGGTAAAGACCAAGCTCCTCGTCCTCCCAGAAGCGCCGCACGTTATCATATTTCCCTAGAAGCCCGGTAGGTTTCTGATAAAGTCCGCTTTTGATTGCCTCATTATAAGCATTTATTTCAGCCATAAATCCTCCTAACTTTCCATATTAGTGCTTAAAGCCTCCACCAGCCTTACTGCCTGAAAGGCATCAGCCCCATAGCCATCAGCCCCTACGCCTTGAGCAAATTCCTCCGAGACAGCAGCCCCGCCAATGATGACCTTCACCTTGTCTCTAAGTCCGCTTTCGGTGAGTGCCTCTATGGTGTCCTTCATGTGCATCATGGTGCTGGTAAGCAGGGCAGACATCCCCACAAATTGAGGTTTATCTTCCCTCACTGCGGCTATGATAACCTGGGGGTCGACATCGTTCCCCAAATCCTTGACCATGTAACCAGCCCCTCGAAGCAGCATTGAGACTATGTTCTTGCCGATGTCATGAAGGTCCCCTTTTACCGTAGCCACGATTACCTTGCCCTTGGACTTAATGCCACTCTTGGCCAGGTGGGGCTCCAGTATCTCCATAGCCGCCCCCACCGCTTCAGCCGAGGCTAGCATGTCGGGGATAAAATATTCACCAACTTCATATTTCTGCCCCACGATGTTCATGCCTTCGGTTAGTCCCTTCTTTATTATATTCTCAGGGTTGATGCCTTGGGCGAGGGCTTTCTCAATAAGCTCACTGACCCCGGGCTGCCCCACCATCCCCTCATCAAAGCCCTCATCATCCTGGGTTACCCTTCCCTGGATAACATTTTCCTTGAGAAGTGTCAGTATATCTTCTGTCATGACCTGCTCCAATTCTATCAATTTCTCAATCTCACCAGCAGTCCAGGCACCTGCTGAAACACCTTATCCACAACCGGCCTGGGTATATGGGATGGCGGCAACGATAGAATCTCCTCCATCCTCTCTCGCGCCCGCAACAGCGTCCCGTCTACCATATCTTTACCCTCAAAGGGATAGGGGGGTGCAATCTCCCCAGAACGAAGCATACTCCGCACAAACCGGGTATAGAGCTTGTGTGAGGTGCCCATGACCTTTCTTATTTGCTCCAGAGATTCCGAAATCCTATCCGTGGTCACCACTGGCTGTCGGACAAACCTCTTTACCATACCTATGTGGGCATCATCCAGTACCGCCTGAACCGGGCAGAAGGTATTGGTTCGCTCCAGAAGACCAAAGGCATAGTGAAGATACTGAGGGCCAGCGAGTGTCACCAGGATGTGCGAAAATAGCCTCTCTACCGATGCCTGTATCCCCGGCACCATTACATCAGAGATACCCCCGGTGGAATAACAAGGTAGACCGTAATAGCGTGCCATCTGGACGCAGTCAATGTTATATTGGTTGAACTCAGGGACTCCGTAGGAATCATAAAGGCTGACCATGTGGGCTCTGCCTGGCACACTGCCATAGAGCACCGGAGTACCCTTGTTTACCAACTGAGTTAAGGCTATTCCCACCAGGAGCTCGGCGTTAATCTGAGCTACCATACCCTCTTCCCTAATAGGGGCAGTGGAGCCGCCCATGGGGGAACTGGAGACGACCAGAGGAATACCTCTCCTGGCTATCTCTATCGCTTTCTGTGTGGTATCGTCCACAAGCTGTAGCGGGCTTTTTACCATGCAGGTGATGAAAGAGATGATGGGATTCTCCCGCAACTGTTCCTCTCCACCAGCTATGAGCTGAGACATCCTGACCACATTGCTCAATTGGCTAAGCTCGGTTAACCCGGACATCACATGCTTGGTGGTATTATTTAGTGAGGCGAAGAACTTGTTAACATCCTTGTTATCGTTGGTGATGTCATCATCCTGGATATTGACCGTGCGCAGGAAGCTGTCCCAAGAGTCCAGGTGCTCGCACAGGCGTGCCGCCTTGGCTAGTCTATCCACAGTGCCCTTCTCTACCCTGAACACGGGGAACTCAACCTCAATGCCTGGATTACGCTTACTGACAAAAGCCTCAACATCCACCTCCAGCCAGTTGTTAGTCTCGGAGCCTGAGGCAAAGTAAACCCTGGGCTCGCGTCCATCAAGGATAAGGCAGTTATTCTCATCCCGTGCCCCTAGCTTCACCACCTTCGGTGCTGACTGCAGGGCATCGGTGATTACCTTCTCCGGTATCTTAAGCAGCCAGCAGGCAGCACTCCCCTGGTGGATAGGCAAGACCTCAGCGCCGCGGTCGCCAAAGAACTCAGCAGCGCTGCGGTTGAAACAGACTACACCAGGGTCAGTCAGTATAGCCAGCGAAGCCCGGTGTATCCGTTCCACCTGCTCCAGCTTGAGCCGCTGGTAGGGTTGTACTAATACTCCTTGCCGTGCCATAGTATTCTTCTCTAATCTACTAAAATGCCCCTCCTGTGAACTCTGATGTATCTCGTACACGGGTATCCTTACCCGCAGGTATATCAGTCCACGATGCCGACTATCTCCGAAAGGACTTGCCGTCTTATCGCCGCCGGCAGGCGGTAGCTATGGTTAGCTAGAAGCTCTTTTACCTTCTGTGCTGCCCTTTCCCAGGTGACCTTGCCTCCCCCAGCTTCCCACTCCTCCCTGCGGTCTCTATCGCTCAGTAAGGGCTGGTAGTGCTCACCCCGCATGAATTGCCTAGTGTGTTTGGCGGTAACAAAATTACCCCCCGGTCCTACCTGCTTAATAAGGTCAAAGGCTAGGGTATCATCGTTCACCGTTATCCCCTTAACCGCTCTCAGCACCATTCCCAGTATCTCATTATCGATAACATACTTCTCGTAGCATGTGGTCAGGGCGAATTCCATGAGTCCGGCAGCGTCGTGGATGAAATTGGCGCCGGCTAAGGCACAGAGTAAGCTGGTGAGAGCCGACTCATAGCCACTCTGGGCATCCAGCACCTTGGAGTCGGTCATTCCACCGGTAGCATAGAAAGGAAGCTTGTAGAACTGCGCCATTTGGGCGCCAGCCGCATTAAGCAGTCCCATCTCTACAGGGCCGGCCAGGTACTTGAGGTCCCTGAAGTCAGTGCTGCTGGCAACCGAGCCAAAGATGACCGGTGTCCCCGGATTAATAATCTGGGCAAGAAGTACCCCTATCAAGGAGTCCACAGTCTGGATTACCAGGTTGCCGGCGAGGGTCACTGGCGAGGTAGCCCCGCATAGAGGTTCAGCAGGGTACACTAGAGGGATGCCAGCCTGGACGATGGTCACCACCAGGTCACCATATTGTCTATCCATCTTCAGGGGACTTATGCCAAGGGTTATCATGGAGATAAGCGGACGCTGGCGAAGTCTCTCACCAGAGCCGGCAATAATCTCTGCCATCCGTATTACCTGCTTCACTCCATCAAGGGTGTAAACACCTCCCATAACATGCTTGGTAGTATTGTCCAGCGCGGCAAAGAAGCGGTTTACGTCCACCTGCTCTACAGGCAGCTCGCTGGGATAGGTGGGCAGCATAAACAGGTGGATGTTATCTAGCTGGTCAACCAGTTTGGCAATACGCTTCAGGTCATCCAAGGTGGTAAGTTGCTTCTGCTCGGTGTTCGGGTCATAGATATAAAGGGCAGTACCACCGGTCCCGGTATATACCCGCTGCCCGCCCAGGAAGATATCGTGCTTCTCATCCTGACCACAGAGCCTGATCTCAGAAGGTGCCATTTCAATGAGTTCCATGACCCTTTTCCGGGACAGGCGGACCAAATGCTTTTCGTCATCGACCCAAGCCCCAGCCCTCTTGAAGAATCCCAGCGCTACTTCCGAATTCACCTCAAAACCTACCCCCTCAAAGACCTCCATTGCCGTTTGGTGAATTCTATCTATCGACTCTTCAGTGAGGGGCTTGAAGCTACCCCCAACCAATCCGTTTTGAATCATTTCTCTCTTTTACCTTCACAATCATGTTTGTCACAGCTCTGACAAGGGTTATAATGCTCCACATTATCATTACCGAGCCCGATACCAATAATCCCCGACATCAACCTACGGGGAAGCATCAGACACCTTCGCTCAATATTCTTAATGAGATATGAATGCGCTGGTTCGATGAGGTGATGAGTATGCTCGGCATACTCATCTATTATTAGAGGTGAGACACGTGCCGGCGGCTTGTAATCGGCACCATATCCTGAGTAGTGATATACCTTCTTTCTATCTATCTCAATACCGATCCCGTTGCTGGTATCCAGCACGTTGTTTTCACCTCCCTTCTCTCTGGAATAACGAGACTGAGCGAAACCTTGTGCCTCTGACAGTGGCAACAACGACGGGATAAATTCTCGGCACAGGGGTGATTTACCAGGGCGTATATTAAGAGCGGCACTTTGAGATGAGGAAAGTTTAATGAAACAGAAAGGAGCGGTAAGTCTACTTACTAGGACATTTATGAGGAAAAAACCGGGGAGTTAGACATCTGTAAGCTAGATTGCGGACAGAGAACACCCCGTTCACATATTCTCTCTTTGGTTCAGAGCACTTTCTACCCCCCAACTATGGTGCTTCGTTAAGCTTCTGAACTTTACTCTAACTAAACATTTTAGCATACGATTCGCCTACTGTCAAGTTAACTTGAGGACGGGGACTGATATAATAAAAAGGCTGTACCTTCACCATAAGAAAGAAACAACGACCTCCCACAGCAAAAAATGAGCTGAGAGCGGAATAACTTAACAATCCAAGCTATTGTTACTGTTATACTGGATAGTGCTATAGCTTACACTTTTTATTTGGTATTGACATTATACGAGGGAATGGCTTATCATTCATACCAAAAAAGGAGGTGAACTAATGCAAGCATACTGTGTGAAGTGTCGTGCCAAGAGAGAAATGAGGAATGCTAGGCCCATAACTATGAAGAACGGCAAGCCGGCGACTCAGGGTGTATGCCCGGTATGTGGCACCAAGATGTTCAGAATTGGCAAGGGTTAAGGCTTGTATCTATTTAGGAATCAAAATTCCGCATGAGGCTGGATATTTATATGTGACAATATCCAGCCTTTTTGCTGCCCTCGCACAAAATAGACTTTCGTGCGATAGGTTAGACTGGAATTCGGTGGCATAAGTGAGACAGCTGGTTAATCTTGGGGCACAGCCGGAGATTGCTTTTCCTTACCCCTCAGGAAATCCAGGAAATCCTGCTTCAATTGAGGATACAATACTACCCCCTTAAAATTCCTGGGAATCTGGGCAAAACGCAGGCGGTCAGGCTTGGCGCCTTTGGAAACTGATTTTCTGGCATCTTTGAGGAAACTAGATTCCAGTCGCCGCCGGTTGGTACCGCTGACATCATTGCCAAGCTCAACTGTCACGCAGCAAGAATCTTCATGCTCACTCTCCAAACGAATGCCAACTACAGCCAACTGGAAGACTTTGGGCGATAACTGGTAAGAATCAATTATGAACCGGGCAAGTTCCTCAGCCACCTGGGAATAAGCATAATTGGCACCACCACGGATAAGAAGCTCGGAATCTCGGGATACCCAATAGTAGTCCAGATTTCCGTCGTCATTTTTCAAGGCAAACACAATATCTCTTAGACCAGTGTACCAGCCTTCTTGGAATACATCCCTGGTCGCCTCTTCATCGCCCACATAGTAGCTAAAGAGGTTGCCACCCTGGGTAAGGAGATAGCCGGGTTCTCCTGCTGGGCAGGGGAGCATGTAGTCGGCACTCTCCGGGTTAGTGGACTTCACTATCTTGACCCTGGTGAAAGGAAAGTGTTCTCGCCCAATATAATAGCCCACCATTTCCTGGTTGCTATATCGGTGTGACCAGCCAGCGGTTAACGCCTTCAGGACGGCATTTTCCGGCATTGCTATCGGGATGGCGGTTACCTGGAGACAGGTCTCGGTAGCCCCAAAACGGACATGCGGAATACGCCCGGCAAATCTCCGAATGCGCTCAATGGTTTTAGGACCTACCGGTGCCGAGCCAATCAGGATGTCGGTCTGCTTTAGAGCCTCTTTAAGTTTGCCTTCGGCAACGGGTAATTTTCCCTGCTCAGCCAGGCTATCAAGAAAATCAATGTGCCGGGGAACTAAGGAGGCAACGAACAAGCCTCGTTTATGTTCTACAGCCTCAGTCAGCACCTTCCAGCAGGGAGTGGTATAGTATGCCAACAAGTGCAATACTGCCCCCTGGCGGCGGAGGGCCCAGTCAGATAAAGCGGTGGAGTTGGTATGGTGCAACGGATTTACCAGAAACAAATCTACCGGGGTCGTTTCCGAAAGCCCAAAGTACTGTTCATAGGTAAGTCTGTTGGTTAAATAACTCCGGTGGCAGAGACTAACCCCTTTGGGTCTATCCGTTGTGCCCGAGGTAAAGACAACGATTCGCTCATCACTGTAATCAAGGAGGGCATAGGGTCCATCAAAAGGAAGCGGGGACTTTTCTAACTCGTCGACTTCAAAGAAAACTACCCCGGGCAGGCTGGCCTTGAGCTCTTCTATCCGTGAGGTAAAACCCCGGTCATAAATGCAGATTCTGGCTTCAGTGAGCGTCGCTTTGTAAGCAATACGCTCATTATCATCCACCTGCCAATTAATAGTGACCGGGACAGCTCCTACCAGCACCGATGCCAGGCGGAATATTAAGTCATACGGGCTATTAGCCGAAAAACAGTGGACAATTCGGTCTCCTTTTGATATTCCGAGAGCACTGAGATGCGCTGCCGCCGAGCCAGCCAGCTCCCAGAATTTACCCCTGGTTAAAGTACGTTTTTGGATAGCTCCCTGTTTGAAGGTGTAAAAATGTAGAAAGGGAGAATGTCGATTTTCAAAAGCAGCGCAATACTCCTCGGTGGGAGAAGAAAAAGTGGTCAGGGAGGTTACTGGCTCCCCGGTGGTCAAAAGAAACGGCTGGGCGTCATTATGCTCAATCTCATCCATATAGACTAATTTTATCCCCCCGACTACGATAATACAATTAGAACATACCAGTTATCAACAGCCGGTAACAGCACGCATACCACCTATCTTCGGTTGGGTAAGAACAGAACCAAAGGGGCGAGGTAAATTGTTGGGGTGAAGGGCAACCCAAGAGTAATTACCGCCGGTGGGCTATGGCTTAGGTCGGTCTCGATGCCCTACGCTTTCGCCACACACGAAAGTAGCCCGCTGGCTGTCAAATCGTCCCCGGCTATTTGCCCCCATAAGCGACACACCTCTGGTATTTGACAAAGTTCCAGGCATACTATACTGTAGAATCCGTATTTGATAAAATGAACCACAATTACGAAAAAGTGGCGACAATAGTCACTAAGTACGGTGGCAACCGCGACAGTCTGGTTTCAATACTTCAGGACATACAAGCCGAATACCATTATCTGCCGGAAGATGCCCTAAGATTGGTAGCCCAGCAGTTAGACCTTCAACTGATACAGGTCTACGGTGTGGCTACCTTTTTCAAGGCATTCAGCTTGAAGCCGCGCGGCGAGCATATAGTGACCGTTTGCCTCGGTACCGCCTGCCATGTACGACGTGCCCCGGCAGTGCTTGACGAAATAGAAAGACAACTGGGCATTGAGCCTGGCGAGACGACTGAAGATATGCAGTTTACGCTGGAGACGGTGAATTGCCTGGGAGCATGCGCCCTGGGTCCTATCGTGGTTGTGGACGGCAAGTATTACGGACAGATGAGCCCGGGAAAGGTTAAAGCAATCCTTAATAGATACCGGAAAGCACCGAAGGCCAGGAAACATGAAGAGATTGAAGTCAGCCGCTGAACTGGAGGAATTACAGGCTCGGATTCTGAGCCGGCGTGACCCAAACCGTACTTGTGTTGTTACTAGTGTCGGAACATGCGGGCTGGCACGTGGTGCTGAGGACGTGGCACAGGCTATTTCCAAGACACTAAGTGACCTCGGTCTCAAGGATTCTATTGATGTCAAAACTACAGGGTGCCAAGGCTTCTGTGAAATAGAACCCGTGGTTGTCATATATCCCGAAAGAATTCTCTATCAACAAGTTACGCCTGCCGATATTCCAGAGGTAATCTCTGAGTCGGTAATCAAGAATGAAGTCATTGAAAGACTTCTCTATTCAGACCCCTCCACCGGGCAAAAGATTATCCACGAGCAGGATATACCTTTCTATACTAAACAGAATAGGCTGTTGCTTGATAATAACAGACTTATAGACCCACATAAGATTGATGATTACCTGGCTCTTGGCGGCTATAGCACCTTAGCTAAAGCACTTTTTGAAATGGTGCCGGAGCAGGTGCTAGAAGAGGTCAAAAAGGCCAATCTAAGAGGCAGGGGAGGTGGTGGCTTCCCCACCGCCAGAAAGTGGGAGTCCTGCCGGAATGCTCCGTCATCAGACGGCGTACGTTATGTTATCTGTAACGCCGACGAGGGTGACCCCGGTGCCTATATGGATAGGAGCCTTCTAGAAGGAAACCCCCACAGTGTCATAGAAGGGATGGTAATCGGCGCCTACGCCATTGGCTCACATTACGGATATGTCTATGTCCGGCACGAATATCCCCTGGCTCTGAAGAACCTGATTATAGCCTTAGAGCAGGCAAGGGAATACGGTCTTCTTGGCGAGAATATCCTTGGTTCTGGTTTTGATTTTGACATTAAGATTTCACGGGGCGGGGGTGCCTTCATCTGCGGCGAGTCAACGGCACTTATGGCATCTCTGGAGGGTAAGATAGGAGAGCCACGCCCCAAGCACATCCACACTGTGGTCAGCGGACTTAACGGCAAGCCGACCAACCTCAATAACGTCGAAACCTGGGCCAATGTCCCGCTGATAATCAATAAAGGGGCTGACTGGTATTCGCAAATCGGCACTGAAGAAAGCAAGGGCACCAAGATATTTTCGCTAGTAGGTAAGATAAACAATACAGGGTTGGTTGAGGTACCGATGGGTATCACGCTCAGAGAAATCATCTATGACATCGGTGGCGGCATCCCTGATGGCAAGAAATTCAAGGCGGTACAGACCGGCGGCCCATCAGGCGGCTGCATCCCCGAGAGTCTGCTTGACCTGCCGGTTGACTTTGAGAGGCTGGTTCAGGCAGGGTCAATGATGGGCTCAGGCGGGATGATTGTCGCCGATGAAGACACCTGTATGGTTGACGTCGCCAAATACTTCGTTAAATTCCTAACTGAGGAGTCTTGCGGCAAATGTGTTCCCTGCCGTGAGGGACTGGACAGGATGCTTGATATTCTCACCGATATAACTGAGGGGCAAGGTAAGGAAGGAGATATTGAACTCCTGGAGGAACTTGGTGGTGTCATAAAGGAGACCTCTCTGTGCGCTCTCGGCAGCACTGCTCCCAATCCTGTTCTGTCAACCATCAGATACTTTCGTGATGAATATGAGGCACATATAAAAGAGAAACGCTGCCCGGCAGGCGTCTGCAAGGCACTTATTACCTTCACCATTGACGAGGAGAAATGCCCCGGTTGCCAAAGATGCATCAAAGTCTGTCCCCAAATGGCAATATCAGGGGAGAAGAAGAAGCCGCATATCATTGACCAGGAAAAGTGCATTAAATGTGGGCTCTGCCGTGACATTTGTAAGTTTGAGGCTATCATAGTCTCATAAACAGGAGAAAAAGTGTGGTTGAACTGACTATTGATGGGATCAAAACCAGAGTGCTGGAGGGGACAACTGTTCTTGAAGCGGCGGGGGAAATGGGCATTGTCATTCCGACACTTTGTTATCATCCTGGTTTGAGTGCCTACGGCGCCTGTCGTATCTGTATAGTTGAGGTGGTTAATGGTAATAGCTCATCACTGGAAGCCTCCTGCACCTTACCGGTAGCCGAGGGACAGGTTATTCTTACCAACTCAGCCAAGGTAATAAAGGCACGCAAGGTGATTATTGAACTATTGATTGCCTCCTGCCCAAACTCAAAAACACTGCAGGATATGGCGGCAGAGATGGGCGTCAACAAGATTCGCTTCAAGATAAAGGACAAAGACTGCATCCTCTGCGGGCTCTGTGTGCGCTACTGTAAAGAGCAGATGCAGTCGGGCGGCATCGGATTCATTGGTCGTGGCACATCACGCCGGGTAGCCACCGCTTTTGGTGTGACCCCGGAAGAGTGCCGTAACTGCGGTGGTTGTGAATGGATATGCCCGGTTCGGGAAAGAGCCTGTATGACAGACGATCTCGTGAACGGCCTCTGTGGAAGATGCCAGAACTTAGTGCCTGTGGAGACCTGCCCCGTATGCACAAGGTGCTCGGAAAGTGTTGGTGCCCACGGGCATAAGGTTTACTAGAATTAAGATGCTCTTTAGAGATATAGGGACTAAGGAAAGATAGAAGGAGGTCAAGATGACATTAACAAGGTATAACGCAACAGCGGCTACATTGACCAAGAATAGGACCGGTGGCGACTGGTGTCCGATAAGTGGAATGTGCGTTACTTGTGTCGAAGGCTGTATCGGTATGTGCGAAGTTGGTCGAAGCGCCTACCGCGGGCACGAGGTTATCTACCCGCAGCCGTTCGGCATTATCACCACCGCATCGCAGAAGGCTTACCCTATTGACTTGTCCCACTTTAATATAATGGGAACAGCGGTTGGTGCTGTCGGCATAGAAGAGGACTCCGATAAGGCTATCTTCCCCAATGTGAATCTTGAGGCAAGACTCGGTCATGACCAAGGAATCAAATTGCGCCTACCTCTGGTTATTGCTGCCCTGGGGTCTACCAACGTCGCCAAGCAGAACTGGGATGGTCTAGCCGTCGGTTCAGCACTGACCGGTATACCACTTACCATCGGCGAGAATGTTTGCGGTATGGATGTCGACGCCAAGATAGAAGGGGGGAGACTCATTCACTCACCCGAGCTTGAGTGGCGCGTCAAGCTTTTCCGGGAGTGGCAGAGTGATGGTTATGGTACCATCGCCGTGCAGGCAAATGTTGAGGATACCAGGCTTGGTGTACAGGAGTATGCTATAGAAAAGCTGGGGGTAGAAGTAGTTGAACTGAAATGGGGACAAGGTGCCAAAGACATAGGCGGTGAGGTCAAAATCAAGAGCCTGGAGAAGGCACAACTACTTAAGAAACGAGGCTATATTGTCCTTCCTGACCCACTTGACCCGGTCCGGGTAGAGGAGTTCAAGAAGGGCGTATTTACCGAGTTTGAGAGACATTCACGCGTCGGCATGGTTACCGAAGAGAGCTTTCTCAAGCGCGTCAAGCAACTGCGTAGCGCTGGCGCCAAATATATCTCGCTTAAGACCGGGGCATATAGGCCGGTAGACATCGCCCGGGCGGTCAAGTTCTCGTCTATGGCTAAAATTGACTACCTGACCGTTGATGCCGCCGGCGGTGGCACCGGCATGAGCCCCTGGCGTATGATGAATGAATGGGGTGTGCCTGGCGTTGAACTGTGGTCGCTGCTCTACAAGTGCTGTGACCGCCTGGCTAAGAAGGGTGAGCATGTGCCTGACATTGTCCTGGCCTCTGGATTTATTTTGGAAGACCAGATATTCAAGGGTCTAGCCCTGTGCGCCCCCTATGTGAAGGCGATAGGTATGGCCAGGGCACCGCTAGCCACAGTCATGGTTGGCAAAACTATCGGCAAGGCGATAGAGGATGGACAACTTCCGATTCACCTTGAGCGGCTGGGTAGAACGAGGGAGGATATCTTTATTACTGCCGAGGAGCTGAAAAGGAAGTATGGCAAGGATTATGAGAAGATTCCAACTTCAGCTATCGGGCTCTACACCTACTGTGAACGGCTGGCTCAAGGACTGCGTCAGTTGATGAGCGGCTCCCGAAAATTCGCTCTGGAGCACATAACTCGTGGCGACATCGCGGCCCTGACTCCAGAAGCCGCCAGAGTTAGCGGTATCCCTCTCGTCTCAGACCTTGATGCTGAAGAGGTTGATAGAATCTTGGGCTAGTGTCAACTCAGACGCCGAGGTCGCCAGAGCACGGGGTTTGATTCGAACTGCCGAACGCAGGCTATTGACAAACCGCCCCCACGGAGACTAAACTCAAACGGACAGTATATCTGAAATAGCAAGCCTATGCGACTGGGACAGATTAAGTCAAACCACCAGATTATAGCTGCCACATTTGAAGGAGAGCTAGCGCAGCCGATTCCGAATCACACCGTGTGTGATTTGATTCGTCGTTCTGAGGACGAGTCGGTTCCGCTGACTGAACTGGCGACCCGACTGGCTGACCCCCCTGAAGAAGTGGACCCCCCTATTATTCCTATCCACCCATGCGAAGTCTGGGCATGCGGCTGCACCTATGAAATAAGCGCCACCTTCCGTGACGCCGAGCATGGCACCCGGGAAGCCTTCTACGCCCACATTTACCAGAACCAGCGTCCCGAGATATTTTTCAAAGGCACGGCGCGGGTCTGCGTTGGTCCCGGCCAGCCTATCGGTATCCGCCTCGATTCTTGCTTTACCGCACCCGAGCCCGAACTAGCCGTCGTTATCGGCAGCCAAGGAAGGGTTCTCGGCTATACCCTAGCCAACGACGTATCAGCCTGGGACATTGAACGGGAGAACCCGCTCTACCTACCACAGTGCAAAATCTACACCGGGTGCTGCTCATTGGGACCCGTCATCGTCACCACGGATGAGTTGCCCGACCCCTACCACCTTGAGATAACCTGCACCATCACCCGCGGCGGCAAGACAATCTTCACCGGTGGCACTTCTACCTCGCGGCTCGCCCGAAGGATTGAGGAGATGGTCGAATTCCTCCTCCGTTCCAACCCGGTGCCCGCTGGCTCGGTGCTCCTGACCGGAACCGGAATCATCATTACTGAGGAGTCAGCCCTGGCTCCGGGTGACATCGTATCCATCCACATCCCGGAAATCGGTGAGCTCTCCAACGTGGCCAGCATGGTTTAGGCGGCTGATTTGCTTTGAAGTTACATCTCGTCTATAGGTTAGACTAGAATTAAAGGGGGACAATGACAACTAAAGACTACGTCAAGCTTGGCACCGCCCGACTGGAAAAGGGTAAGTATGACGAAGCCATCTCAGAGTTCACCAAGGCAATTCTAAGTATACTCCCTAGCTTTGCCGATGCCCATTATAAACGTAGTCTCGCCTACTGCCACAAGGGGGAATACGACAGGGCTATAGCTGATGCCACCAAGGCAATCGAAGCCAATCCTAACCATGCCGAGGCCTATTACAACCGTGGCTTTGCCTACCTGAAAAAAGAACAATATGAACCGGCTATTGACGACTTCGGTAAAGCCATTGAATTAAACCCGTCCTATGCTGAGGCTTACTATCACCGGGGCATTGCCTACCGTAATCAGGGAGAATATGAAATGGCTATTATTGACTTTAGCCGAACCATTAGCCTAAACAGCGCTTCCTTTGAAGCCTATTATCATCGAGCTATTACCTACTACAATACCGGGGAATACGACCTGGCTATAGCCGATGCTACTAAGGCACTGCAGATAAATCCTAATTATGCCGAGGCTTACTACAGCCGGAGCCTTGCCTACCAGAGAAAAGAACAACACGAACTGGCTATTGCCGACTTTAGCAAAGCCGTCGAATTAAATCCTCACTATGCTGAGGGTTACCGTAACCGGGGTATTGCCTATTGTGATAAAGAGGAATATCAACTAGCTATCAGTGACTTCAATAAAGCTATAGGATTAGCCCACAACGATGCCCGGACCTATTACTATCGCAGCCTTGCCTACCGCAAAATGGGGGAAATTGACAAGGCTATAGCTGATACCACCAGGGCAATCAAAATAAACCCGGACTACGCTGAGGCTTACTGTAGCCGGGGCATTGCCTACCAGGGTAAAGAACAATATGAACTGGCTATTGACGACTTTAGTAAAGCCATCGACCTCGACCCGAAAAATGCGGAGGCTTACTGCCAGCGAGGTATCGCCTACCGTAATCGGGGAGAATATGAAATGGCTATTAGTAACCTTACCACCGCCATTGAACTTGACCCCGATTGTGCCGAGGCCTACTACCACCGTGGCTTCGCTTACCATAGCCAGGGTGAATACGACCTGGCCCTTGACGATTTTAGCCGTACCATCGAATTAAACCCAGAAATGACTGAGGCCTATTACGACCGGGGTCTTATCTACTATCTGGGACATAAATATGAACCAGCTATTGACAATCTTAGTAAAGCTATCGAGCTTAACCCCGATATGGATGTAGCCTACTATGCCCGTGGTATTGCCCACTTTACTAAAAAAGACTATGAACCGGCTCTGGCTGATTTTAGTAAAGCTATCGAGCTTAACCCCGATATGGCGGTGGCCTACTACCGACGGGGCATTACCTACCGCACCAGAGGCGAATATGACCTGGCTATAGCCGATTTCAATCAGACGATAAAGATGAGACCGAAGGACGCCAATGCCTACAGCGAGCGGAGTATTGCCTACCGGAACAAGAAAGAACTTGACTTGGCTATAGCTGATTTGACCAAAACCATTGAATTAGAGCCTAATTCTGCCTCCGCCCACTACACGCGGGCTCTGGTCTACAAAGATAAAAAGAAATTCGACTTAGCTATCGCCGACTTCCAGAAAGTTACGTTTCTTACCCAAGACCCGGGGCTAGTGGCGACAGTCAAGCAAGAGATTCAGAATCTTGGTGGTTAGGGCAGCCAGCCGCTAACTGAGTTAAGGTGACATTATTACCAAAATGGCTGCCGAGCCTGGATTCGAACCAGGGCTAGAGGATCCAAAGTCCCCCGTGCTACCACTACACAACTCGGCAATCTATCCCCTAAATTATAGCCTTTTGGTGCCGAAGGTCGGGCTCGAACCGACATGGAGGTCGCCCCCCAACAGTTTTTGAGACTGTCGCGTCTACCTATTCCGCCACTTCGGCCCAAGCGGAAGACAAGACTTGAACCCGCCACCTCTTCCCCGGCAAGCACTCTACCGCTGGACTACTTCCGCCCTATTATGGTGCCGAGGCCCAGAATCGAACTGGGGACACGCGGATTTTCAGTCCGCTGCTCTACCGACTGAGCTACCTCGGCACAGAGATTATTGTAGCCACTAGCAGTGTGGGTGTCAAGCAAGCTTGCGCCTTTGAATTTTTATTTAATAACCCTATCCCCCTTTATCCCCCTTCCCCTTGATAAGGGGAAGGGGGAAGATAACTTCTTTAGAGGGGGCTAAGCCCCTCTAAAACTCCCCATAGGTGAGGTTGATAAATAATCTCACCCCGGGAAATAGATTACCAACCCTATCCCCTGTATTCCCTTCCCTCTGTCATTGCCAGGGGTGCCCTCCCTTCTATCATTGCCAGGGGTGCCCCCCCTCTGTCATTGCGAGGAGCGCCCCCCTCTCTGTCATTGCGAGGAGCGCTAGCGACGAAGCAATCTCTAAAATGGGATTGCCACGCCTTCGGCTCACAATGACAGGGTGTCTAAGAGGGGCAGTAGCCCCTCTTTCAAAACTATTTCCCCCTCCCTTGTAAGGGAGGGGGATAAAGGGGGTAGGTTGCTAGACAACCTCACCAGGAGAATATTTATATCGTGCCCTTTTTTGTATTAAAAATTCGGGTATAACATAGCATTATCTATCTGGCATCAATGGGGTTCGTGGGGGTCTTGACAATGTATCGAGTGCGATTACTTACCGTATTACCAATATACCCTAATAGCCATAACCGCAGTATCGGATTCCTTCCAATGGTACCATTCCACGAGTGGCTGAAACCTTGCAAGATGTAAAGGTATAAACTCCTCGAGGTTCTCTCGCTCGTCACGAAGACTCCTGCACTCTTCGTCAATCCAGCAGTCCAGGTGGTGCATCCTTACCCCTTTCTCTATAAACCAAGTCTCAAGTTTTTCCTTATGAGCGACGACCATCCCTCGAAGGTCATCCCAAAATGGGGTTCCTTCGTAGGCTATCTTCATCATCCAATACCCATCGTAGTTAAATTGTAGAAAATCACAATTTATGCCCTCAAAACCGAGTTTTTCTCCTTCTTCTACAAAAGCTACTTTGTCCCAGGAGGAGTGTGAAGGAAACTCGACAATGGTAGGAAACCACGGGAAGGGAAACCAGATAAACTCATCCTCATATTCTTTGGGTATTTCGTAGTCAAGCACTATGTCAGGTGGAGCAGCCCTATCCCAAGCTCCTGCTCCAGTGCAATCTACATAAACCAAGCCGTAATCGACTGTGTTGAAAGCATTTAGGCAATAGGATTCGCCATTCTCAAACTCCACAACAACAAACGCTGTCTTAAAGCCATAGTATTCCGCCCTGTTATGGAGCATCTCGGCAAAGTAGGCACTTCCTTGGTTAGGTGTATAATATTCTTGGTCGGTAGTATCTCTTTCTAGGAAGTCTGAAACTACCTGCCAAGGACGGTCACGAGCTGCACTATTATTCACTAGGTTAACAGGCTCTCCTGAAGCCTTGAGGTATACGGGCTCACTTTGTCGGCAGCTAGACCAAATAGGCAACGCTATCAATATCAATGCTAAGCACACGATGCCTGCTAGGGTTAACCTTGTCCCTTTCATTTGAAACTCCTACCACCTTTTTGGCGGTTCATTGGAGATTGGCTATCTGATGTCTCTGTTATACTCCTCACTAATGCCCCTGTCAATGTGTGGTGTTAAGCCTTTGGTAATGCCTGAGACTATCTTCAAACCTTACCAACCTGGTATATCTCTCTACCACAGCTATAGATTCCCATCGACCTAGCCTTTGTATATGCTAGCTATCTACCCACTCTGTTCCGGTGTCAAGCAACTCTGTCTATAGGCTTACCTTATCGGGTGGAGAGTGATATACTAACCCAATACCAATGGAGCCACCGGTAACCAATAGAGATTTAAGACGAGGTAAGATTCGGGGGCTTAACCCCAATGTGTTCTTCCTGGGTATAGTCAGCTTCCTGACTGACGTCTCAAGCGAGATGATTTTTACCCTTATCCCCCTCTTTTTATCCAACGTACTTGGAGCAGCCACCACCATCATAGGTCTTATTGGTGGGCTGTCTGAGAGCGCCGATGCTATCTTCAGGATATTCAGTGGCTGGCTCAGTGACCGAATCGGCAAACGCAAGTTTCTGGCAGTAGCTGGCTACGCAATTTCTACGGTAGCCAAGCCCTTTATGTATCTGGCTTCAACCTGGGGAGTGGTATTGGGTGTCAGATTCAGTGACAGGATTGGTAAAGGCATCCGCACTTCACCCCGCGATGCCCTGATTGCCGATTCTGTTTCACCGGAAGAGAGAGGCAAGGGCTTCGGGCTACACCGGGCGATGGATACCGCTGGTGCTGTCCTGGGGCTAAGTATAGCCGCTATTGTCATATACCTCGTTCAGGGCGGGGGGCTAGCGCTCAGCCTGAAGACCTACCAGTGGTTGGTATTAATAGGCATTGTGCCCGCAGTGCTGGCGGTAATTATACTGGTAAGATTTGTTACGGAGAGGGAGAGAAAACCACCGTCTCCGGGCACCCCTCGCCCCGGCTTTAATTTGATTAAACTAGCCGCCGGTTTTGATACCCGGTTCAAGGTGTTTCTGGCTATTATGGCAGTGTTTACCCTGGGTAATTCCAGCGATTTCTTTGCCATACTGCGGGCACAGAACCTGGGCTCGTCCGTTTTCCATATTGCCCTGATGCTTGTCCTGTTTAATGCCACCTATGCCGCTATTTCTCTGCCCGCCGGTAAATTATCCGACCGACTGGGCAGAAGGCGGGTTATTGCTATGGGCTGGGGTGTTTATGCCCTGGTCTATCTGGGATTTGCTTTGGCCACCAACCTGTGGCAGGTGTGGCTGCTTTTTGCCGCTTACGGAATCTACTACGGAGTCGTTGATGGGGTGGCTCGCGCCTTTGTCGCCGATTTGGTTCCGGCAGAAAAGAGAGGCACTGCCTACGGTCTGTATCATGGTGTGGTCGGTCTTACCCTCCTGCCCGCCAGCCTGATTGCCGGCTGGCTGTGGCAGGCTTATAGCCCGCAAGCTCCCTTCTTCTTCGGCGCCGCCCTTGCCTGCGCCGCCATGATAGGCATGATGGTTCTGATTAGGGAGTAGGTAGAATGCGTTTGAAGGTTATCCCAGCACTATGTTATCTATCAGTCGGGTGGTGCCGATTTTTACTGCCAGTGAGACCAGGGCTGGGGGGTTAACCGTATCCAGCTCGTCCAGGGTCTCAGCATCGGCGACACTGACATAGTCAATAGTGGCCAACGGCTGTTTCTGAATGAGAGTTACCATCTCATCTCGCAAGCGCCGAGCATCCCTTTCACCCTGCGACCAAAGCTTTTGCGCCAGGCTAAGCGCCTGATAGAGAACCACCGCGGCTTGACGCTCATCAGGGTTGAGATAGGTATTACGACTGCTCACCGCCAGACCGTCAGGCTCACGCACCGTGGGTAGGGTAACTATTTTCAGGTTCATATTGAGGTCAGCCACCATCTTCTTTATCACTACCACCTGCTGAGCATCCTTCTGACCGAAGTAGGCTGTGGTTGGTTGAACGATGTTAAATAGTTTGGCGCAAACGGTAGTAACCCCCCTGAAATGACCGGGGCGGGAAGCACCCTCCAGCCGCTCGGTTACTTTACCCACCTCTATCCAGCAATTAAACGGCTCAGGGTACATCTCAGCTACCGAGGGCATAAAGACAACGTCAGTCCCCTCCTTTTCCAATAAAGCCAGGTCACGCTTGGTATCGCGGGGATAACTATCAAAATCCTCCTGAGGACCAAATTGCGTGGGATTAACAAATATGCTGACCACCACCGAGGGGTTTTCCGCCCTGGCTCGTTTCACCAGAGAGAGATGCCCTTCGTGGAGGTAGCCCATAGTCGGCACCAAGCCCACCGGCTCAGCAAGCTGTCGCCTTAGCCGCTTCATGCCATCTACTTTGTCAACGATTTTCATAGAGGTGCTTCTACCTCACCCCCTTTATTCCCCTCTCCTTCAAAGGAGAGGGGGAATAGGTTATGTAAGAGAGGCAAAGCCTCTCTTCAACTCTCCTTGCTCTGGGGTGAGAATAAAGGAGATTTAGCCTCAGTTAGCTTAGCCAATATGCTTTCGTCCATAGAGAAGCTTTGCTCCTCGGTGGGGAAGCTACCGGCTTTCACCTCTCTATCATATTCGGTAATGGCAGCCCGGATAATATCAGCCAGTTTGGCGTATTGCTTGGCATGCCTGGGGACAAAATCGGTAAAAGAACCCAAAATGTCATTTATCACCTGAACCTGACCGTCACAGCCTATACCGGCACCGATGCCAATGGTAGGGATGCTGACACTTTTGGTAATTAGGGCTGCCAGAGGGGCGGGGACGGTCTCCAGGACAATGGCAAAGGCTCCAGCTTGTTCCAGGACACGGGCATCCTCCAGCAATCTAGCGGCCGCCTCCGGGGTCTCGCCCTGCACTCTATAGCCGCCTAACTGATGAATTGACTGTGGGGTAAGTCCGATGTGCCCCATAACCGGTATGCCACAATCAACCACTCGCCTTACCTTTTCCGCCACCGTTACCCCACCCTCAAGCTTAACCGCCTGGGCACCGGCTTCCTGAATAAAACGGGCGGCATTGCGTAAGGCATCCTCAATGCTGACGTGATAGGTCATAAACGGCATATCGCCAATCACCATCGTCTGCTTGGTGCCTCTAACCACGGCTTTAGTGTGGTGTAGCATCTCGTCAATAGTTACCGGTATAGTTGATTCATAACCCAGGACTACCATACCCAGACTATCTCCGACCAGAATTAATGGTATCCCTACCTCATCAATTATCCTGGCTGTGGAGTAGTCGTAGGCAGTGAGCATGGTGATTTTCTCACCCTTTTGCTTCATCTGTTTTATCTGGTTTATGGTAATCCGCATTCTTCCGCTCCTTTAGCCGGGGTACCCTTGACCACCTATTCAGTTTCGACGATGTCGCTGACTATCGGCCAGGATCCACTTCCTTTTTAAATTGATATTTTCGCTCTAGTTTTTGGAATTTCTTCCTCTCTCTATCTAAGAAATTAAGTATAAGCAACTTCACTTGCTTTTTATCATAATCGTTCCTGTCAACTTCATATATTTTGCCGTCATAGAGCCACAGTCTCAAAAGCGTCGAATGATTAACCTCTTCTGTCTGACCTACACTTTTGATTTCACCGATTAACTGCGGCTCCTTTCTACTTCGTCTAAGAGCATTTACACAATTATTCAGGCGTTCATCTATTTCTGGCTTTCCTTTTATTCCTTTCAGAGGGTAATATTCCTTCCCGTGCAGTTCAAAAGGACTTCCTCGCTTGAGAGGAATATGTTGTTCTCCAGCAATTCTTTCCCTTTCAGGTGTCTTTTCCACGAATTGTAGGTGTATCTCTCTCAAGTTTGACCAGGTTGGTTTGCCAAGGCATTTTACTGACATTCTTGCCCTCCTAGAGTCGTATAACCCCGACGGCTCGTTTACTCTTAGTGATAGTGTTTTTAGCATCAACATATACCAGCTTGGGGGTAAAATTGCGGGCTTCATCATCCTCAACATAGCAGTAGGAAAGAATCATAATAATGTCTCCCTTAGCCGCCAGTCTAGCCGCAGCCCCATTCAGGCAGATTTCACCGCTGGCTTCTCCCTCAATGGCATAGGTAGTAAAACGGGCGCCATTATTGATATTTAACACCTGCACCTGCTCACCGGGAAGGATGTCAGTCTCCTCCATAAGCTTCCTGTCAATGGTAATGCTGCCTTCGTAATCAATGTTGACCTCGGTAACCCGCGCCCGGTGGATTTTGCTTTTGAGCATTATTCTCATTTGACCCTCCCTTATATATTTAGTCGAATTGTTTTAATTAGATTGTTTATTAACCTCACCCCCTGTGTCCCCCTCTCCTTTTCAAGGAGAGGGGGAAGAGACTCTAGAGAGGGGGCTAAGCCCCCTCTCTTACCTACACTCCCCCTTCCCTTATTAAGGGAAGGGGGTTAGGGGGATAGGTTGCTAAATGACCTCTTTTAATATAGCCCTTAGCTCCTCAGCCTGGTGTTGATTTATTCTCCCCTTAGCCAGAGCAATCGGGATGGTCTGCCGACCAAGCTCCCGATAGGTGGCAAGCAAGCCGGGAGCTACTTTTTGTAAAGCGTCAAGGTGTTTCCTAATCGTCCCGGTATCCCCCCGGGCAATTGGTCCGGTGAGACATTGAGGTATACCCACGGTGTCAATATTATGAATTGTGCCTCGTATCAGCGGCAGCAGTGCCTGAGTGGCTTGATGCCCGGGGATGTCAAAGGTTGACCACAGGTCGGCAGCTAATTTGACTAAGGTTACCAGGTAATTACAGGCAATAACGGCTGAGGCGTGATAAATTACCTTATCACTTGCCTTTAGCTCAATCCAATAACCACCAAGAGCGGTAGCCATACCCTTAAGTGTTGTTAGTAACGGCTCCTCAGCCTCCAGGGTAAAGGTTGAGCCGGGCATATTCTCTATAGCCTGGCTGGCATTGGCAAAGGTTTGCAAGGGGTGAAAGACACCAACACCGGCGCCTGATTTCCTGGCTGGTTGTAGAATGTCAGTTGAGTCGGCACCGCTACAGTGGACTACACTCTGCCCTTTATGCCACCGTATTTGAGATACTACGGGGGCAATAGCATCGTCGGGGGTAGTAACGAAGACAAGCTCGGCAGCATCGGCTACATCTTGATTACTATTGACCGGGAGACAGCCACTAATTGCCTGAGCTAGCTTGGTGGCTGAAGCCTGGCGCCGACTGGATACCGCTACCACCGGGTAGCCCTTCTGGCTTAAACTAACCGATAGGGCAGTGCCTACCGTTCCCGCCCCAATAAATCCCAATTTAAGCATTTTACCCCTTCTCCTGAACCAAACTCACTAAAAATGCCTTCTCCGACACCGCCAGAGAAGGCATTCAAAATACCAACTTAATTCTTGCCGTCTCGGTCATGTCTGATCCAAGCGACTAAAGCTATTAATAAATTAACTTCCGGAACTCACCGCCAAATTGGTCGATGGCTAACCATTATTCCTGATTTAAGTATACAAGCTTTAACCTGACCCCGTCAATGGGTTGACAAACTATATTTCGTGTGATAGGGTTAGTCTTGAGGAAATTGAGTGTAAAATAATATGTTAACTGATACTATTCTGGGCAAGTTTTATTATACCTATTTCACATTTACTTGGCGCACCAAGTGCGCTTGGGAGGCTTCGCCATGAAAATGTAGATACATCATAAGGTATCAAATTTAGAGTAAAAAGTTCAAGAACCCTCCCAAGCCGGGGGGTTTTTCTGCTTTAGATACCCGATTTCCAGTAAGGATATCAAGTATTAGGAGGAGAAAAAATGATAATAATGAAAACTGATGCCACCCAAGAACAAATAGCCCAGGTAGTAAAAGAAATAAAAAAATGCGGGCTAAGAGCCGATGTTTCCCAAGGGAAATACCGGACAGTGATTGGATTAGTTGGCGATGAGACAAAAATTCCGTTTGCTCACTTTGCTGTCCTCCCTGGGGTGAAAGAGGCAATGATGGTTGAAACCCCATATAAACTGATCAGTAGGGAATATAGTAAATTCTCTGAGGGGGAAGGCGAAGGTTTGGTAGTTAAAGTGGGAAACATTGAGATAGGTGGCGATGTGCCAATATTCATTGCCGGACCTTGTGCCGTGGAGAGCAAAGCGCAGCTATTTAAGATTGCCGAAGAGGTAAAGAAGGCCGGGGCTCATATCCTGCGGGGCGGCGTCTTTAAGCCCAGGAGCTCGGTTCACTCTTTCCAGGGGCTAGGAGCTGCGGGTTGGGAAGAAGCCGAGAAGGCATTAGACTGGTTGCGTGAAGCCGGTAAAAGGTTTAAATTGCCAGTAGTAACCGAAATAAGAGGGGAAGCACAAGTTGACTTAGCCGCCAAGTATGCTGATATGCTTCAAATAG
>Ga0315533_1000022_pt1 | contig 176812 bp, 159 predicted proteins | sample SalMarSW160130MG_FD_203081 | JGI IMG/M metagenome (GOLD analysis project Ga0315533, IMG submission 203081) | Salt marsh sediment microbial communities from the Plum Island Ecosystem LTER, Massachusetts, United States - Salt Marsh Sediment SW1601-30 ...
AAAAGGTATGAAAATCATTTAGAAAAAATGTTAAAGATTTTTCAGGATGGAAAGGTTAAGGAACAAAAAATTGAATTGAATCATTCGGTTAAAAAATTCATAAAAAATGTACGTATATTTCTAGGTTCTGATATGAATTCAAATTGCAATGAACTGCTGGATAAGTCTGTGGATCTAATACATCATTATGCCATGAAAAACCAAATAAGAGTAACTTTCCCTATATCTGAAATACAGCGTGAATTGGATTATAGATTATTTTCAAGGGTATGCTAAATCCCTCTTGTATTTTTCTGGCTGGGCAAGGGGATCTAAAGAATCATAAGTGCCATTCGCCAGTTTTGCTGCAAATCTGCATCCCCCTCTGCATTTTTCGGCATAACGGCATTCCTTACATTGTTCTGGAACCAGTTTCAACTTTCTTACATTCTTCATATATTCAGAATTCCAGCAATCTAGGATGGAGTCTTTCAAAGCGTTCCCCAACTTTTTATCGATAAAATAACTTGGTTTAGTAATGCCTTTCGTATCAACAACTATCCTCGTGTGCCCGTCATCGTTTCTCCCTCCAACACACACTTGGCTTACCCTTTCAGGTTCGTAAGAGCAGAAAGGTAAGGTATTAGCGATATGGGTTTTTACCTTGTATTTTTTATTCAATGAAAGAATTTTTTCAACCAATTCTTTAACGTCCCTATGAGTAATGGGCTCCCTGTTTTCTGGTACTGGAACAGGTCTCAGCAAAAACCAGTCATCGATTTCCTGCTTATCAAAGAATGCATAAAATTTTTCTAAATTCTGTATATTTTCTCTGATTGCGATGGTGCACGCCCTTAGAAAAATATCAGGATTGCTTTTTTTGATTTTTCTAAATAATTTGGATTTTTCAGAAGAATTAGTGATATTGTGAAAAGATACGAGAATGTCGTCAATGCAATTTAAAATTTTTATATTTTTTTCATCAATAAAAGTTCCATTTGTGTTTAGAATAACATACAAGCCTTTGGATTTCGCATATTTTAGAATCACTTTCAAATCTTTTCTTAGAAATGGCTCGCCGCCTGTAAACCTGACAGCTTTTATTCCAGAATTCACAATGTTGTTTATTACTTTTTTAACTTCCTCCGTACTCAATTCTTTTTTTCTTTGGTGTATCTTGTTAAAACAAAATTTACAATCTAAATTACATCTTTGTGTAAGTTCAACTTTTACTTCTTCTGGCAAACCTTCTTGAACTTTGATTGGTTTCAGCTCATCCAAGCCATATTTTTCAGCGTATACCTTCCATACCCCCTCACATTTATTAACATAATCGCAATTAACACACTGCAAAGCCTTAACTCTGGCAATCGCTTTTCTGGAATTATCAACATCAAGATTTGTGAATTCTGGCCCGTAATGCTCTTCTTTTTCAAAGGCTGGTTGCAGTTCAGAAATGTAATCCTCATAACCTTGGAAATAACATAAAGGGACATATCTTATATGCCAGTGTCTTATGTTATTTTTTATTCCCACGTCCAATCCCCGCCTTATATAAGGAGCGGCCTCCGATATTTTTGGAACTATTTCATAGAAATCGTCAAATGCATTTCCAGTGGGGTCTACGAATACGAATTCCGCATTAACTATGCCTAGCTCGACGAGGAATTCTGCAATTTTTGGAAACTCCTTATAATTTAACCTTGTTATAGTGGTATTGGTAAAAAGAGGCAGACCTAGTTCTTTTATATTTTTTATACCCTCCATAAGTTGTTCAAAAGAACCAAGCACCCTAGTCTGAAAGTCATGCAATTTTGCGTTGTGACCGTGTACTGAAAAAATAATAGAATTAACACCAGCATCGATAAATTTTTTTGCTATTTTTTTATACGAGAACATTCTTCCGTTAGTTGTAATGGAAATTGTCTCAAAACCCAATCTTTTTGCAAATTTAACAAGCTCTAATGCATCATGTCTTATCGTGAATTCTCCGCCCAGAAAGTCAACATAATCACAGCCTCTTTTCCTTGCTTCTATCAATTTCTCTTTAACTCCAAAGGTAGTCAAGTCCCTGATGTTTTGCTTCCGCTTATTTGCATCGTAGCAAAATCTACAATTATTGTTGCACGTGTAACCCGTTATTATAGCGACCTTTTTCATTTTCCTTCACTTGGGTTTTATCTCATCTTTCCCGAAAATTGAAACATACTCCGGGTATATTCTTGGGCACCTTTCGTTCAACTGGCACCTTTTACATTGCAGAACCTTTATTTTATTTATCGAATAGTATTTCCCATTCTCTTTTGTCGTGAAATCGAATTTCTGTTCCTGGAGAGCGCTCCCATAGCTTCCCAGATGACACAAAGGGAAACCGCAGCATGTCTTTTCTATCCCTTTCCTTTCACAAAATTCGAATGTTTTTTTCAGTTCTTCTCCAATCTCGGAAAAACTTGGAACTATCCAGAGATTTTTCAGAACGTTCCCCTGGAATGCTGGAAACCCGAAATGGAAATGGTTGATTTCACCAAATTTCTCTTTTATGTGTTTTACAACGAGCGACAGATGATCGCAATTCAATTTATTTATTACTATACTTATGCTGACCTTGATGTCAGAATCCAAAAGGTTCCTTATACCTTTCAAGGTCTTTTGAAAATCGTTCGACCCTGTCAGAATGTTTGATGTGTGTTCTTTATGCGAATGGAGTGAAACAAGAGAACGACCTAATCCGGCTTTCTTCAATGCCCTTGCCATTTTCTCGTTCTCCAGCAGAACAGCGTTCGTCTGCAGTTCGATTTCTTCGAAGCCGAGTGATGATGAAAGCTTTATTATGTCCACACATACATTGAAATCCAGGGTGGGTTCACCTCCGGTAATGGATATCGACTTACTTTCGTGTTTCTCAGAAAAATCAATAACCGTTTTTTTTAATTCTTCGCTGTCGACTTTAATGTGCTTATCTTTTTCGGAGCAAAACAGACAATCCTGATTGCACCCACTATTGATCCTTAAAAACAACCTCAATGTCCACACCCCATACCAATCGGTTTGAACTCTTCCGGGCCGATTATGTCAATATAGCTCTTCCATATCATTGGGCAATCATTCTTTTGTTCGCAAAAGTCGCATTGTGGAGCGAGTGTTATGTGACGGTCTATTGTCACGCCCTTGGCGAAATCCCAGTACTTCCTTTCAAGTATGCAGAATGGGAAATGAAGCAATCTCACATTCACCTGGTCCTTTAGTATGTCAACTGCCCTTTGCACATAGGCAACGGATTCCGTGTATCTCGGAAGTATGATGTTCCTGTTTTTCCTCGCCTCGCCTGTTACCTTCATGTTAATGAAATCTACGCTGGCAATTCCTCCGAATTCCCTCAAAATGAATCCGGCCATCTCTGGCAGGTGCCTGTAATTCAGCTTGTTCACCACTATCCGCAGCTCGACCTTGAAGCCTGCATGCAGAAGGTTCTTCATGCCTTTCACGGTTTGTTCCCAGCTCCCGGGGGACCTTGTTATGGCGTCATTTATCGACTTGTCTCCAGCGTAGAGGTTTATCACCAAGCTGAATTTGGTAAGATTGAGTTCACGCAGTTTTTCTACATAATCGGCATAGCAAAACATTCTTCCGTTTGAGAGGAGCTTCACCTCAAGTCGAGGGTACTCTTCCTCCAAGTACTTGAGTATCTCGAACAAATCCTTTTTTATAGTAGGTTCGCCGCCGTTCAAATCCAGATGTTTGACGCCTTCCTTTTCCAGTTTCTTCATCATCCTCTTGATATCATCAAGGCTTCTTTCCCTGTTGCTGTTGGCGACCTTCCTGTAGTTTATGCAGGAAATGCAGTTGTTGTTGCATTTGAAGTTTACTGTTATTGTGGCCATCTGAATCCCCAATAATTTTTAAACTGGTTTTAATTCATCCAAACCGTGGATTTCTGCATAATTTTTCCACACACCAAAACAATCGTTATTGTATTTGCATCTATTACACTTCGGTGATTTTATCTTCAGTCTCTCTTTGTTATCTGCAAGCGAGATGGAAAAATCGGGTCCTAAAAGCTTCGTGTCCCCCTGCCTGAGCTCTATGTAGTTCTTTTCGTACCCGTCCAATAAACATAAAGGGATGTTATAGGTGAATGATTGCACATTTCTTTCATTGCACATGTCGAATGACCTCTTGAGATATGGTATCACGTCCTTCATTTTTGGGATAAGCTTCGGTTTCTGGGCAGCGCTTCCTTCTACGGTAATGAATATGAAACTGATGAAATTTACGTCCAAACTTATCAAGAACTTGGTTAATTCAGGCAGTATTTCATAATTCAACGAATTTATAACCGTGTTTATCCTTATCCTTTGCTCTAATTTTTTGAGGTTTTTTATCCCTTGTACCACTTCCTTGAAACACCCCTGTGTCTTTGTGATTTTATCATGCAGTTCTGCTGTGTGAGCATGCAATGAGATGACATAATCATTGATGCCAGATTCTATTGATTTTTTGCAGAAATCCTCATAATAAAACATTCTACCGTTCGTTTGTATTTGAATTGTCTTGAAACCAGAATTTTTTGCATATGTTGCAACTCTAAAAATATCTTTTCTTATTGTGGGTTCCCCTCCTGAAAAACTGATCATCTCCAGCCCGGATTCTTTTGCCAAATCCACATCCTCCATTATCTGTTTGGTCGTTTTCGTACCGTGATGCCTTTCCTCTTCCGTCCTTTGCACGTTGTCTCCAAGGGAACAAAAAATGCAGTCGCAGTTACATCTGAATGTTACCAGAGATTCAATTTTTTTCAATTTTTCCTCACTCATTTAATCTTCTCGGTTGGGTTGATTTCCCCTGTCCCGTAAATCTTAGCGTAATTTTCCCATACACCAAAGCATATACTATCAAAAACGCATGATCTGCACTTATCCAGCTTGATTTTGTCCCTCTTTCTGTTGTCCTTGATTGAAATTATGAAGTCAGATCCCCTGAGTTGTGTTGCGGGCTGGGTCATGTCTACGATGTGTTTTGAATATTCCTTCAGGAGGCAGTATGGGATGTTGAAGACAGCCATCCACACCTTTTTTGGGTCGTACATATTCAGACATTTCTTTAGATATGGTACCACATCGCTCATCTTTGGAACTATCATTTCGGGGTTGTTCTTCGCATACCCTTCTATTGTCACAAAATCGTACCTTATTTCACTCACGCCAAGATCCAGAAGCATTTTTGTCAGTTCAGGCAGGTCTTTGTAATTCAGCTTGGTGATGACTATCGACACCTTGACCTCCTGGTTCAATTTTATGAGATTTTTTATTCCAAGCAGGGACTGTCTGTAACTTCCTTTTACCCCCATCAGTCTATCCTCAATCTCTTCTTTTGGTGAATGGAAAGAAATCGCAAACTCGTTTGCGCCAGAATCAATCAGCAATTTACAATATTTTTCGTAATAAAACATCCTACCGTTGCTTTGGACCTGAATTTTTTCTATCCCTTTATCTTTCGCATATTTTATCAAAGGGGGGAGGTCCGGCCTTATGGTTGGCTCCCCTCCCGAGAATGAAAATGTGCGGGCGTTTATCGAAGCGGTATAATCGATATCCTCCATTATCTGTTTGGTGGACTTCGCACAGTAACCCTTGTTCATTCTTGCAATTTGGATTTTGTCTCCCAGCGAACAGAATAAGCAGTTGCAGTTGCATCTCATCCACATGAGCGTTTCAACCTTTTCGATTTTTTCTTTGCCGGCCATATTCATCAACTGACCAATAACTTAACGAACAGGAACTGGTTTGAACTCCTTGTTTCCCATTTTTTCAGGATATTCCCTCCAAGGGCCTTCACATATCTTGTCATATCTGCAATTCCTGCACTGGGCAAATTTCGCTTTACCCTCACTCTTCCTCTTTTCGGTGTAATCGTATATGATATAGCCTGCATCCCTTATCTCCGTCTCAGGAATGTACTGCTCTGATACATATTTATCATAGCCCCGCATCATGCAGTAAGGCATGGCCTCTGCCATGACCTTGACTCCGGCGTCTATGCCTATCTGCAGTCCCTTGTGGATGTAAGGCACGGCTTCTGAGATTCTTGGGACGATGTTATCGAAATTCTTCTTTGCGTTGCCTAATGGGTGCACAAATGCGAACTGGAACTGCTCAACACCAAGGTTAACAAGCAACCTTGCTATGCTAGGAAGGTGCTTATAATTGGGCTTTGTAACAACGGTGTTGGTTAAAATTGGGATTCCAAAAAATTTAATGTTTCTGATTCCTTGAACCGTTTGCTCGAATGACCCCTTCGACCTCGTCAGATAATCGTGAATTTCAGCATTGGGTCCATGGATAGCCGGACCGAACTCGTTCATGCCCGCATTCACAATCTTCCTGCAAAAATCTGGATAATAGAATCTTCTTCCGTTCGTCTGCACTTGTATGGTCTTGAATCCCAAATCCCTTGCATAGGAAACGAGTTCAAAGATGTCGTCCCTTATCGCCGGCTCCCCGCCTGTGAAAACAACCCCCGATGCACCGTTTTTTCTGGACTCATCAAGATCTTTTTTAATCTGCTCTGTTGCTTTGTCCCCCCAGTTCTTTTTATCGGCCTGGACGCAGAACCTGCAGTTGTTGTTGCACCGGAAGCCAACCTTTATGTCTGCCCTTTTCCCCAATTCCATATTCCACTATTGCCAGAATAATTTATTAAGTAATAATGATAACTAATTATATATGACCGTTAATGGCAACTGTGTAATTGGAAGGTTCACAATTTTCCCAATTCTTTGTGCAATATTTCTGACGCTTTTGTTAATAATGCCTTATGTGTTTGCGGCATGTTCGTACACAGGCAACGCAGGTCTTAACTTCTATTGCCAGATATGCAAGCCGCCTTCGTGTTCATCCTCGACCATTTTAAAGACAGACGCTTCTCCCTGCGCCTACTGTGATGGTGATTACATAAGCAGCGATGGGGCGTTGTGCTCTTATACCAATGATGTCAGCTGCGGGAACGCCGCGCAGTGCGATTTTACCAGCGACTCTTCCTGCTGCGATGAACAAGGCAACTATGACTGGCGCTCTTTTCTGGGCACCAGCTCGACTACTGTGAGCTTCCAATGCGGCGGCGGCGCCTGCGAAGGCACCGCATACACAGTCAGCTGGGACACTGTGACATTCTGCACGCCCACCTGCGCCGGCCTTGGTGATACAAGGCCTGTGGCATGGAACATAGACGGCGAGTTCACTGAGTGTTGCTGCTGCGGCGATGACCCCAATGAGTACATCGTAACATGTCAGGACGACGACGGTGCTTTATGCAATACGTTGCCCGCTGGGCCTCGTTGGGATGCCTGCTGCGACCATTTCCAAGATTGCGTCTACGACAACACCTGCTACAATAGGGGGGCTGAATTCAATGGGAGGAACTGCAGCAATGGTGTGTGGAGGGATGAGGTAGGCCCGATCGTTACTGTCACCGGCTGGCCAGGAGGGGGTTGGACGAACGCGGCTAAAACAGCCGGGATTACCTGCAATGACATTGCGAATTCCTGTAATCTGGGTAGTTATAGATTGTATACATCCACGACTGATCCAGGTCCCTGCGACAACATAGACTACTCTTTATATCCATTGACTCCGCCGGAGACCATCACCGAGCATCTGTGGATATGCGGCGCTGCCTTGGATGTTCTGGGGAATCCCGGATACTCGGGGCCCCCTGCCCCAGTGGAATTCCTCGTGGACATGATCCAACCGAACACTATTTTCAATAACCCACCAGCCACAAGCTGGCAGTGGGTAAATTTCAACGTTCAGCTCACTGATGCCGATACAGGGGGGTCTGGAGTGGATATGTCCAAATGCGAGTACAGGGTTTACGACACGGGAGTCGGAGACTATGTCCCAAACGCTAATTGGGTATCTAGAACGTGCTCAGCCAATGCTATGGTCACAGTCGGAGCAGGAGGCTGCGTGACCAATGGTGCGGATACCTGCAGGGTGGAGGCCCGGACCACGGACATAGCTACGAATGTTGGCGACACTACTATCAGGTCTTTCTCAATCGACACGACCGATCCGTCTTGCTCTTTCAATTCCATAGCACAAAACACAAACCAGGAATACCAGCATGTTTCGGGGACAACCATCTGGTACAACACTGACTCTGGAGGTAGTTTCACTGTGTATATAAATGCCGATGACGGCGGTGTTGTCGGTTCCGGTATTAACAGGGTGGACTTTCCTCTCACAGTGTCTGGAGGTGGGAGCGACTCCAGCCCTCCCAGCCCCTACGAATGGCTTTACACTTGGGATACAACTGACAGTTTCGATGCTACAGTGACAGCGATGTGCGTCGACAACGTTGGCCACACCTCTACCACAACCTTCAGGGTTGACTTGGACACGTCAGGTCCATCCGGCGGCTCTATAGATTACCCGAATGGTCTATGGAACCTGTCTGATGTGTCAGTGGATTTCGGAACTGTGGATGACTCGGAATCCGGTATCAATGCTTCAACAGCTTCCTTGTACAGGAGGGAAAGGCCCCTGTCCGGGGGTTCGTGCGTCGGAGCTGGTTGGACTCCCTGGGGAGCGCCCATTGCAACAGGGCCGGGTGCAGCGCCACCCAATTACCTTGATTCGAACATCCAAAACGCGAAATGCTATCAGTACAAGTATGAAATTTATGACAAAGTGCTCAACCTCGGGAGCTATGAGCAACCGACCTACGAGCTAAAGGTTGACCTTATCCCCCCTGATAGTCCTGCCACATTCGACAACACCAACTTCCCGACCGAAGTCTACGATGATGATGGGATATTGGTATTCACCTACACCCCTCCAAGCGACCCAGAGAGCGGCCTGGATGAGTGCTATATGCAGATAGATGACGCGGTTGATTTTGCAACACCAGTTTTTGAGGGTTGGGTCGGATCAAGTGGTTCATACACGTGGAATGGTGGGACGGACACAAACAACTATTCTGCACGGGTAAAATGCATGGACAATGCAGGGAACCTTAACTCCAGTTACGGGACGCCGTCGAACGGCATCGTGGTAGACACGGAATATCCCGTAATTTCACTAGTGCATGATATCAGGGATTCTAGTGATACTGATGATTACGATACCATATCCAACTTGGAACTGGTAGGCGTCTACTGGGAGGCATCAGACAGCGCATCGGAAATCGTGAGTGTGGAGTACGCATTGTACGAGCAGCTATTGGGTGCATCGATCCGCACCGTAAAAGACTGGGGCAGTGCGGGGATAGTCTCTACTGCTACTGGCCAAATGGCCATATTGAACTTCTCAGAGGGCACATTGCCGGAACTGCTGGAGAGTGGCAAGCACTATTACTTCAATGTAACGGTCGAGGACAGCGTTGCCCATACAACGTCCGAAGCGAGCGATGGGTTCGTTGTGAGTGCCTGCGAAGGGCAACCCTGCGGCAAATACTGCAATATAGCCGCAGTTGACGGTGTCTGTAACGGGGCTAATCAATGCTACCTTGGCGGCAAGTGCGACTTGAGGTGTTCCCCGCCGATGGGGAATAGGGCCTGCTTCGAAAACGACAACGACCCTGTCAATTGCAGCGACTTTTCACTCAATCCAACGCTGTATTGCGGAAGGTTCGGGGCAACGAGATGCGGGGACACGTCCCTGTGCTCGGATTCTATAATAGATGGAGCTTGTGTAGATCCTGTATCCGGTTCTGGGACCAAGGCCGATATCACAGGAGGGTGGACCGCCTATTCGCCTCCCGGTACAGGCCAGTTCTACGGCCCAAACAACCCGCTAACCATCGGGATAACTGGCATCTCCTTGACGGTTGCGAACTTCCAGCCCTTGCTGGAATGCGTTTTTGAGAGCCCGGTGGGTGATTATTACCTTGACAGGTGGGGGATGCAGGACGCAAGTCTGACATTTGGCAATTCAGAAGAAAATTTCCCGCTAGGCAGCGACGGGGAATGGAATTTGACCAGATGTTCCCTTAAGACCGATTATGATGAAAACAGCGGCTGGGAAATTAGCTATAATGACGCCAAATACACATTCAAGGTCGATACCACAGCACCCAGTGTGTGGATAACAGACCCCCCTGAGGGTAGCGATGCGGGCGTGAAGTTAAATGTCATCTGGGATTCAACTGATCCTGTGAGTAACGGCATTAGCTCCGGCGTCAAGGACTATCATTTCCAGTATGTTGACAAAAGCATTTATATTGCGGGTGGCCCTTGGGTTGACGTGCCATTAATCACAGACAATTATTCTATAGTTGATTTGTCAACCAAGCCGCCTGGCGCCGAATTCTGCTTCAGGATCAAAGCTCGCGATAATGCCAACAACGAAGGGGCTTGGTCATGCGAGCCGGGACCGCCGGCGTCTGCCGACTTCTCCGTCTGCAACTGCACCAAGCTTAACAAAGAAGCGCCTTCCTCTGTTTCGGTAATTACGTTCCCCCTGTACACCAAAGAGAACCCCTCATGGTTCAGCGTCAACTGGAGCGCCGGCACGAAGTGCTTCGAGGTGTGGTTCAATGTAACGAACAGCACAGGCTACCCTGTCCGACCTTGGGAGCAATGGTCGGAAATTCGACCCGGTGTTCCGTTAAATGATATGATTAACGTGCCCGTGGCTGAGGAATTGCCAGCTGGCGGCTATAATTATTTCACTGTGAACTGCACCACCCTGCCAGGGGCTGTTTTCCGGCCGATTGATGTCACTGGTGAGGATAAAGAGAACATGGCATACGTCTTCAGGGTCAGGGCCGTTGCCGATGGCTCTGGCTACACCCTCATAAGCAACTGGACCGTTTCGGATAATGCGACTGTGATTGACAGAACTTCGCCATTCGTAAATTCCGATGGTATAAGGAATCTGGACGGATCCCCGATACCTGAAGGGGGTACTATAATGACCGGCGAGCGGGTAACCCTCAAAGTCGAAGGTGACCCTGACAAAACAGATTTTTCCGGAGTTAACGAGTCCTGGATAGTGTACAACGTGACCTCCACAGGAGGCTCCATAGAAGAGGGTGTCGTTCCATGTGGAGGTGAAGCGGACAAATGCGAGGTTGTCATAGGTCCATGGTCCAATGATTACGACGTCAGTTATCAGGGCTTCGCAAGAGACAGGGCAGGCAATCTGGGATGGAGTGCTCTCAACTCCTTCCTAGTGAGGGGACCCCTGGCTCTGATAACTACAGCGAGGGAGCTCTATCTGACGCTGGGTTCCTACGAATATGTGAGGATAGACGTAGCGAACAGGCAGAACGTGAATGAAGAGATAAGCCTCAGCATCCAGCCAGATTATCCGTGGAGCAAGTTCGTGGACGTGCCGGGAGGGGAATTCAGTCCCGATAAAAGGATAGTGAACATTACGCTTTCGCCCATGGAGACAAAACCCGTGATGGTTCTGGTCTACACCGCTGACATAGGGAGTTGGGACATGACCGTCTATGCAAACTCGACCATCCTCCCGCAGCATGAAAACATAACCGGTTCCGTTAAGATGAAGATAAAGGTCGTGTTCCCGGCGGAGTTCTCAGGCCTGTCGTGGCCTGCCGTGTTTTTGCTGTTTTTGCTGGCAGGGCTGGCTTATCTGAGGTTCGGTACTGCCAGAGGTTAGGGCATCCCTGCTCCGGCGGATGAAAAAACAGGCTGGTTCTCTTAAGTATTTTATTTCTTCTTGTCCAGACTTTGATATGGTTGCCCCAGCCAGATTGTGCCTGATATGCAAAGGCTCGAGAAGACTATGCGGCCTGCCCAGTTGTCCCGTGTTAAGCAGATTCTCCTTGCAAACGAAAATCAGGACGAGACTCAAGGAAAGCTTCTTCGGCCAGACCACGTCCGTATTCATAGGCCGGCAGAACTATCCGAATGTCTACGTGGGTCCGCTGGCACCCCTCACCAGCGAGAACCTGCAAATGATCGACAACCCAGCCAAGTGGTTCGGCACCGACTATTCATCCCTCATTGCCATGAGATCTAGCCTGCTCAGGTCAAAGAGCAAGGGAAATGTGCATTCAAAGTCCAGAACTGTCGAGAATTTGCAGGAGATAGCCCTGGCAAGCAGGCCACCCGACGTGGAGATGCACTTCAGGGGGAAGCCCGTTTACAGGGTAAGCTTTTCGGATGTTGTACAGCCCATGGGCCCGACCGCGACGTTGAAGAAATTCAGCGTGGCTGAAAATGTCCATGTCAGCTTGCGTGTGGACAAGATCGTCTCGGACGAGTTACTCGCAAGCCAGGCCAGCTTTGAGCTGTACAAATCCGGGCAAGACGTCTACAAGATAAGCACGATTCTGAGCTCAGGCGCACTGGGCATGGCAGAAAACAGGCGCCTTGTCCCCACCAGATGGAGCATCACAGCTTCCCAGACGATAATCGCGGACATGTTGATAAAGGGGGTTAAGCATCGTCCCAGCATCAACGAATATAGGGTATACTCGAGCCACTACCTTGACAACCATTTCGTCATTCTGCTCATGCCGGGCAACTGGGAGTTCGAGAACTTCGAGGCATGGGCACCGGGGACGCCCTGGTCGAGCAACGCGAAGAAAACCGAGATTCTTCTTGAATACGAGCCATACAGGGGAAGAACGAAATACGCGAATCTGCAGGGCGGCGGTTTTTACGCCAGCAGGCTGGGGGTTGTGGAAGGCCTGACTAGGCTTAGACGGCAGGCGAGAGTCGTGGTCTTCAGGGAAGTGCACGAAGGGTACGTCATCCCCCTTGGCGTGTGGCAGGTCTTGGAAAATGTAAGGAATGCCTTCAGGCAGCCGTTCCTTAAATTCGATACTAAAGAAGAGGCGCTAAAGCATATTGATTCTAAGCTCAGGCTCCCCGTAACGGGATATTTGAAACAGAGCGTAATCTTGAAGCAGAAACGTTTAGAAGATTTTATGCCATATGCCTGATATGCCCGGAAGCCCCTTCCTGCTCGCCTTTTTGTATGCCTTGAACAGCAACAGCGCCTCCAGTACAAGCACGGGGGGCATGAGCACGGCGGCAACGGGCAACAGTATGAATGACAAAAGGCAAAGGCCCATGACGATGTCCAGCCAGCCCGTGACCCTGGCAAGGTCCCCAAAATCTTTTGGCAGGCGCAGCAAAGACGCCCCGAAAACCGTTACTAGCAAACCTAGCACAAAGCTCGATACAATGCTGTAAAAGATGGTCAATGACCCCAGATAACTGAGCATGGAATTCAAAACGCCCGCAGCTGGTACGAGAAAGACCGCAATCAGTGATACGTTTAGCAGCAGCTGGTTCTTGAATCTCCTGCCGGCCTCCATCCAGCCCGCATAGGCCACGATGCTTAGCAGGATTTCCAGGATGTGGACGGGCGCCATGCCGGTGCCGGGGTGGAAAATGGAGATGCAGACCTCGGCTGAGTACACGATCAGATACAGCAAGCTGGCGTATGCTGCGTACAATATCATCGCCGGTCTCATCACATGCATAATTAATCTAAAATAAGGTGGAATAAAAAGCTTGGTTAAACTTTTTATAGGTGCAACGGTATTTAATAAATATGAGAGGCGGCTTGCAGGTCAGCGTAGGTTTTCTGATAATCATGGTTGTCTCCGCGCTGGTCCTAATATTCATCATGGGATGGCTCGGCGCGTTGTTCCCGCAGCTGACGAGGATAGGGGAGTACGCGACCGCCCAGGCGGAGCAGCAGATGATGAACGAGTTCGCGGAAACCACGGACGTCATTCTGGCTACCATACCGTACAAGGAGAAGTTCAGCCCCGGCTCCGAGGTCTATTTCAAGATTGGCATCAAAAAGACTGAAGAGGTGGATACATACGACTTCTTTTCACTATGTGTCGGGACCATGGAGAGCACCATCTGCAAGACACCCACAGAATTGAATCCAATCACAATCGGCAACAGCAAAATACAATTCAAGTTCACCCCGGTGACCAAGATAATGAACAGGGGCGAGATAGAGCTGTTGACCGCCATAATGACCATCCCCGTGGATACCCAGCCCGGCATATACGGCTTCAAGATATACGTCTGCCCGGCCCAGACCGAGATGCAGGCCTGCACGGGGCTGAGGAACAGTTACGGAGAGTTCGACTTCATAGTGGAAGTGAAATAAGTCCTGGATTCTTGGACAGCGAATTTCTTTCCCCTTTTCTGTTTTCCAGATTTCCATTTCCCATTCTAATTCTATAATTTTATCTGATTCTGTCTCCACCAGAACCCCCCTCCAGCGAGTCAAATAATTTATTGCTCCCGCTCCTAAGAGAATATTGTCAACTACCCCGTCCTAAAGGGCGGAGCTTGTAGCTGAGCTCTGCCTCAGTTCATCGGAAGATGCTTCGGCGTCATTGCTCGCCACGGTTGGCTCGTTGACAAGAGCCTTGCCAGTGGTCTCCGTGTAGGAGTTGGCAAGATTTCGGCTGGCGTTAAGGTCGGCGTCAAGGGTGAAACCGCAATGCAAACACTTGAAGAACCCCCCGTGTCTGGAAGTGTGGAGACTCTCGCAGCTGGAGCAGGTCTTGGAAGTGTCCTTAGCGGGAACTTTGACTATTTTGATTCCCTTCCGTTCAGCCTTGTAGGTTACGAACTGCTGGAACTGGAAGAAGCTTCAGTTGTGCAGCCAGCGGTTGAATCTCCTGCCTTTGCTTTGTTTTCGGATCCCAGTCAACCGTTCCATCACGATTGTGTCGCCAGGTGCAAGAGTTCCGACTATCTGCTTGGAAACTTCATGGTTGACCTGTGCCATAAACCGTTTCTCCTTGCCGCTAAGCTTTCCGAGAAGCCTTTTGGCAGAGCGAGTGCCTTTGGACTGGAGTTTCCCCTTAAGATAGCGGAACTCGGATTTCCTTTGCTTAACCTTGCTGCTACTGAAGAACCGGCAGTCGGAAGTGACAGCCAGTTTCTTTATCCCGACATCGATGCCGACAATCTTTCCGTTGCCACAAGAATGAGTGCCGACATCAATATCTTTGGAAAATGTAATGTGGATAAACAACCTCTTCTTTCTGTCAAAGACGAGGTTGGCGGAGCAGACCTTCCAAGACAGATAGTGCCTGAAGCATCCTGGAACTTCAATCGGTATCTTGAGCCTGCCTTTAACCGAACAAAGAGAAATCACCTTTGGCTTGAAGCTGAAGCTTCTCGCATCATATCTGATTGCCATGAATTCCCTGCAGATGGGCTTTCTGCCATTGAACTTGCTTGCCTTAAGCATATTGCAAGCCGCGTCCCTGCTGCTGCAAACGAGCTGTGCAGGAAGTTGGCTGTGCTTTCGGATAGAATAATAGGTAATATCATGGAGTTCTCTTTTATCAAAGTTCTTCAGTTCCCATCCCCAATCAAGAACCGCCTGGACTGCTTTAGAGTATTGCTTCATGGTTTCAAGAAGCTCCTGCCTGACAGGAAGCTTCAGCTTGATAGTGGCAACGGATTTCATGATAGATATTTAGATTGTAGATTCAAATATTTAACAGGGGTGAAGTGGCGATTCCTCTCCGCCTTAAAATGCGGAGTATCCTCGCCACGATTTTTATGAACATAGGTCTGATTTTCGGGATGATTGTCGCTATAATGCTGATGGGGATGATCATAGCTTTCGGGTACCAGCAGATCGTGAACATGCAGGACATACAGGAGCAGGCGGAGATCAAGAAGGCCAAGCAGGGACTTGAGACTGCCGTTGACAGGGTGTACAGCCTGAGCGGGGAAACCTCAGAGCCATTCAAGCTCGCCTTTCCCGGTGGGGTCACCAAGGTGTGCTTCATGCCTGCGTATAGGGGTGAACGAATCAGCACGAAGAAGAGCCGGCTGGGCATGGATTTCAGAAGCGTGATCGACGGGTCTTCGCAGATAAAGTACCAGTTGTCAACCCTCCTCGTTGCAATGCGGATAGCCAAGAATCCCGATGGTCCTGGTGAAATAGACAAGAACCACACCCTGCTCATATTTTTAGAGAAGACTCATGTCCCCATGTTCGAATACATCCCCCATCTCGAACCAAGCAAGAAAACGGACACCACAGGCCCGGAAGTGTTGTGCGTAAGCCCGCGCAGTCAGGTGTGGCTGCAAAGGAGCTTCGATGAAACAGGCGCGTGGGTGGACGTGGAAGTATCCTGAGAATTTAAATCGCTGGGGATAACAAAATAATTATGATAAGCGTCTTCCAGATTTTTCGCGCATTGATGGGCGTGATAGTTTTCATTTTTGTGATCACGTTTTTTCTCAGAATATCGGACATGTACACCGCCACACAGATCAAGGGCTCGAAGATGGAGATGGTCAACGCGTTTGACTATGTTGCTATGCAGACCTACACCAGCGGCAATCCCGCCACCTTCCCGGGCTTCGGGGATTTCGAGACCCTGGTGTACGAGCCTCCAAAGATAAAATCCGATGCGGGACAGCACACGTTGAGCGTGCCCGTCTTTTTCGTACCTGGCAGGGGAGAGATTTCCATGGAAAGGCGCTGCCTTGATTTCGGGTGGTTCAAATGGTGCATGGTGTTCGCATTCCCGGCAAAGTCGAAGATACTTTTCACCCCTATCGAGAACACGAACGCGACCAGGGACCTGATCCTGGAAATAGTAGAAAATCTGCCAGGTTCGCTGGAATATGGCTTCTGCAACGGAGCCGATGCCAGGACGGCAAACAAGGGTGAATTTCTCTCTTATCTTGCCAGCGGGGCCGGGGTGACATACCAGCCCTGCGAGACACAATTGCCGGAATATTGCAGGCTGGTTACAATCACCGCCTCGACCGATTCCTCGTCCAACCTGACAGAGAATCATATAATCATAAACCCGTCAACAAGACTCGTATCCGAGGAGAATTCAAGCGGTGGTCTGGAGTCGCGCCCTTACCATGATTGGATGGACATTGCGGTATTCATAACAGGCGGCGTCAAGGCGCTCGATTACAAAAAGGCCGTTTTTTCCCGGGAGCTGGCAGCAAGTGCGGGGATTATGCATGAGAGGTCTGTTCTCGTCTCCCAGCGAATCAAGGAGTGCAACATACAGCCATGTCTTGAATGCTCGACCCCTTTCCCGACCCCATGCGGATGGACGGATTACTCGGGCAGGGAGCATGAAAGCGGGATTTACCATGATTTCATATCGTCGCTTGTTAGTCTAAAAAATGCCATATCATCGGGAAACTACCACCAGCTACTTGAGGACACGGCCTCGAAATACAATGAGCTGAAAAACCAGGGGTGCGAATAGTGAAATCCCAGGCTAGCGTAACCGAGTATCTGGTGCTGGTGATGATGATAGTGATCATAGTGCTCATTGCCATGTTGTTGATATTCGGCTTCCAGTTCTTTACCGTGGGTTCAGAGCAGTTAAAGGGCAGGGAAAGAATGTCGCTTTTCCTGCTGGAGTCTTTCATATCATCAACCGCGCTTAACAACCTGCAGTATCAAAAAGGCTCTGTCTTTGACGATTCCAAACTGACCGTGGCCTCCTGCGAGGACCTCGAAACATTGCTGGGCAAGGGGTGGTTTGCCGAAATCATGGTGTTGCTTGACGAATCTGTATGCTATGACCAGCCCGCTTGGAAGAAGAACAAATGCCTGCGAGATTTGCGCAAGCAAGCCAGCATCGTATGCACAAAGCAGAACTATCCTTTTTGCAACATATGGAGATTCTGCGAGCAAAACAAGGGGGACAGGATGATCTACAGGTCGATACCGGTCAATGTCTACAGGAAAATGAACAACACGCTGGAACTGGGCGTGATTACGGTGGGGGTTCAGACAGGTGGTTGAAATGCGAGGACAATCCAGCATGGTAGCAATCGTGATCGCGATACTGATGATAGTATTCATAATGGTGTTTTTGTTTTCTTCTCTCCTAGGTTCACAGGCAGGCCAGACGCTCAAAAGCGAATACAGAAACCTGTACGCCCATAACATGCTTTTGTCCTTGTTGAGGACGGACACGCAATGCGGCGTGATGTCGGATGTGCTGAAGGGCGCATATTTCGGAGGGGGAAAATGCGACAGCACGCAGTTCATGGCAGACCGGCTTCCATCTTACATATCATCTATCCTCAATGCAACAGGTCATACTGATTATGATTGGTTCATGGAAGCCAGCCCAAAGAATTTCCAGGGCACCGTGCTGGCCTTTGGCAATCCTGTTGTAAAGGAGTCGCTCGACAGCTGGGACGCGAGGACCATGATAACGTGGGAAGGCTACCAGTTAGAAGTTAAAATATATGTTAGGACAAAATGATATTATGCAGAAAAAATCCCAGGCTGAGTTTGCCTTGATTCTTGGACTGCTCATAATCGCCATTGTTGCCGGTATCTTTGCGTATTCTTCCGTTGTCCCCCCGTCGCTGCAGCCAACCGCATTGAGCGAGGAGCAGCATGCTGTGGACACGTACGTGAAGGACGCCATCAGGCGGGCGTCGAGCCAGGCGCTGACCGCTATGTACAATCAGGGAGGTTATGTGGACACGACCGGCAAAAGAAGCGTGGAGTACGGCGGCGGCACGATCCCATACTGGCAGCTGTGCGACACCGCAGATATCCCGGATGTCGAGCGGAACTTCGAGCTCGGGATCAAGGACATGCTTAAAAGCAGCCTGCCTGACAGGACTGACATAGCCGGTAAGAGGGTGTCTTTCGACAAATCGCCGCTATCTGTAGATGCGCAGTTGTTTGAGAACAGCATAACGCTCAGCGTCAATGTGCCTACCACGGTGGAGGGACAGGCGATGCCCCAGCCGTACACGATCGTCCTGCAGAACAGGCTAGGCCGGATCTCCGAGTTTGCCAAGAACTTCGCTAGCTTCCAGGCGAAGTACAGGGCACTGGACCACAACCTGCTCAGGTTGATACCACGCTCCAATCCCAAATCCGAACCGGGTTCCTGCTGGCTGCCGACCAAGGGGGTCCAATTCAAGGGCTCGTTCTCCAAGGGATGGCAGGAACTGAGGGATTGCATGCAGGAACTGATCATCCATAACCTCGTCCATACCTATGAATGGGAAAAGCCCGTCCTGAGGGGCAACACGCTGCCGAAGAACATGCTGGGCGAATCCTGGATATTCGAGATAGTCAAGAGCGACGGCACGTGGGGACAGTACAAAGAGCTGGATGTCGAATTCTACTACGGCGGCGGGGACGAGAAGCTGTCAAGAAGCAATTCTGAACTGCTGTTCGGCACGTCCCCTGACCCTGTCCATGAGAAGGGTGACACCTTCAGCATGATCGGTTACTCAATCGGCCCTGTACTGGCTTACGACGTCAAGTATCACGTCTCGTATCCCGTTGTCGTGAGCGTCTGGGACCCATTGCTGGAGCGCTCCTTCAAGTTCACGACATTCGTGAACATAAAGGGGAGCCAGATATCTAATGACTGCAAGCTTGAGGCCATTGAGCCAAGCGAATACCAGCAAAAGTGCATATTGGGCGCGACCGAAGACATGCACCTTACCGTTCTAGACCACAACGGCCAGCCGCTCGAAAACGTCGACGTTTGGTACGACGGATGCGGTCCATGGAGGGTGTTCGGAGGTGACCTGCGAACCAGAATCCCCCAGGCAACCAATGCCGAATTGATGCTGCTGCATGATTTAGGCAGCAATTATACGTTCTGCATAGACTCGGATGACCTGCGGGAGAATACCATCCGCTTCCCTGTAATGAAGGGGTTCGACGTGAACTTCTACGTCGTCAAAATTGAAAAATCTCCCTACAGAATCAAATCTGTCGAAAAAACGCTCACCGAGAACATCACCGTGATTTTCACAAGAGAAGGAAATCCGTGCATGGGTTCCACGCAAAGCGGGGTTGCAAACTACGACAGGGGATGGATCGAGCAGACCGACTGGATCGATATTTATCCGACAGTGGAATACGATGTAGTGATTTTGGCGGGTAAGGGCATCATAGAAACGGAAGATTTCGTCATTGACGAGGGTAGCGGGAGCCTTAACATCTATGCGCCAAGCGTGCATGGCTACACTGGCGACACAGAGAGCATCAAGAGCCTGTACTCAAATTGCGGGATGAGTCCTGTCTCAACCGAGTTTTATGGAAGCAAAGCGGGGTGTTCTTTGTGATTAAAAACGTGATCATGGTTCTCCAGGTCATAGCGGTTTTTTGCGCTTACCTTGTCATGAGCATACCTGTGATATCCGCTTCGCAGATAAGCGTTTATGTACCGGGGAGCGCACCCAAGATTTTTTCAGTCGATCCGGCTGTCAAGGTGGAAAGGAATATCACGGTTGTCCATGACCCGTCAGACTACAAATGGGAAAACGTGCAGGTGAAGGTTGAGATCGTTGGCAAGGACCCTGGTTACGCCCTCAAGAAGATATACCTCTTCAAGTGCAAGAATTCAAGCCCGGGTACCTGCTCGGGCTACGGGCCTGTGGTAGCCAAGAACTACCTGTCAGGGGAAAAGGGGACATTTTACTGGAACGACGTCTCGGCGAACTCGGTCGCGGGCTTCATGTCCATCGTTGAGATGGAGTACGCCGGGAAAACGGTATGGGTCGGCTTCTGGGACGAAATCGAAAGGACCGGCCTGCAAAGCTTCGAGCACTCTTCTTACGAGCTGGATTCCATAGACGTGCATGCGAAATCGGGGGTTGATGGCGAATGGATCAAGAATTACATTGAAGACTATTACATGATACCGATGCGGTGGGTCGAAAGGGTCCTGCTTGGTGTGATTGGTGGTAAGATGACCAGCAAGATGTACAAGCTCAGCGCTGACCAAGCCGAGCTCGATACCCATATATTCGAGTCCCAGACGGAGCAGGGGAATGCCGCCTCTCCAGGCAGCAAGGACTACACGTTCGTCTTCGGAAAGGGGAGCGTATCATCCCCGGTGACGTTATTCTCAGGATCGCCGTTCACCTGCGGGAATGCGGTATGCGAATCGGCTATCGGTGAGAACAAAGACAGCTGCTGCATAGACTGCGGGTGCGGTGCGGGCGAGGAATGCACGGCATCCTGTGATTATCCAAGCGGTGTGTGCCACGAGTGCGGCAACGGTATCCTGGAGCCGACCGAGAACTCAAGCACCTGCTGCGCCGATGCCGGGTGCCCCACAGGCAAATCATGCGACTCCGCAAGGAACCCCCCATACGGGACATGCGTACTGCCGGACTGCGGGAATGCGAGGTGCGACACCCCTGAGGAGAATATAGACAACTGCTGCATAGACTGCGGGAGCGATCCAGGATGCGCCAGCAAGCACGGTTCCGGATATTACTGCAATGATGACCTTATCAGCTGCGTGCAGCCGGAATGCGGGAACGGGAACTGCGAGCCGGGTGAGGACTATACGAACTGCTGCGCGGACTGTGCTGGATGCCCCAGCGGGGAATTCTGCAACGTGAATGTGAGCGAGAGCGGCGTGTGCATGCCGACAACATGCGGTAATGATAAATGCGAACCGGGTGAGGACTATACGAACTGCTGCCTTGACTGCGACGGCTGTCCGCTTGACCCTTTCACGGGTTCGCAGCAGACGTGCAGTCTCAACACGTGCCATCTCTGCGGCAACGGCGAGCTGGAGCCGCCAGCGGAAAGCGAAAGCACCTGCTGCCAGGATTCTGGCTGTTCATCCGATGATGATTACTGCCCGCAGCAGGGGGGCTGCATGCCCGAGAATGAGATGGGGGTTGTTGCGCTGGTGGTCCCGGAAGAGGTCGACTGCACGCTTGACGATCCCATATCCATAAAGATAACCCTTGAGAACAGGCCCCAGTACTTCGACTACTTCCGCTCTGCGTATTACGACTATGCCGGCTACCAGAAGCGGATGATGTGCCAGGAGAACGGGAACGAGTACGACTGCGAGATACCCGTGACGGGTCCCGACTCCTTCCCGGGATGCTTCGAGCCTGGCCCGCACACCATAAACCTCACAGTGAATGTGTACTACTTCAAGGACAATGAGGCCGAAAGGGATTTCGATTCGGACATGGCCGCTCTGTCCGGCTCCGCAACATTCAACGTCCAGAAAGCAAGATCCAGGGTGTGCAACAGGAACGGTGCCTGCGAGCTGGGTATCGGGGAGACGCCTGAATCGTGCTGCTGGGATTGCGGATGCGGCGCCAGCCTGATTTGCACTGCTGCCGGGTGCGCGGGCGAAAGCGCCATAACCATGCGGGTGGATGAGAGCTCTTTCCCGTCAAGGGAACAGATAGACTGCTGGAACGCTGTGGGCAGGATAACCTTTTCCGCGACCGTGCTGAACGTCCCGTACTCTGCCGATGACCCGTTCCGGCTGGTGGACCAGATGCTTTTCTACGGTGACCGGAACTTCACGGCAGAAAATTTGCCCGGGTTCTCATGCGAGCCCGAGTCCGGCACGGGGGAGATGCTCACGGGCCGGGTGGAGTGCTCCATCCCTGTCTCCGTCTTCCCTGCGTGCCCCTACGAACCTCCGGCTTCCATGGAATTGAGGCTTTATGTGCTCGGCGGAGGGTTGTCTGATATCTACGGCGCATACACCGGGCTTGAACTGAACGACAGCTTCCAGGTCGAATACGTGAAGGGCCTGCCCAATTGCGGCAACGGCGCCATAGACGAGGGCGAGACAAGCGAAAACTGCTGCAGGGACCTGGGATGTCCTGATGGCAAGTTGTGCTCCCTTTATTCAGGCTGCATAGACGAAAGCCAGCTTGACTTGAGCGTGTCGGTGGACCCCTATTCAATCAACTGCTCAAGGAGCTCGGGTGAGATCAGCTTCACGGCAGAGGTCGACCCGAAGCCGATATCTTTGCCGAGATTCGAGGACACGTATCTTAACAGGTCCAGGATTGATAATTACTGCGAGGTTGGCCTGCTAAGCGACTACACCCTGCAATGCAACATCCCGCTCGTGGAATTCCCCTACTGCTGGCTGTCAGGGGTGAAGCATGTGACGTTCGATACGACCATGCTGTACGGGGAAGGCAACGACACGAGGGGGATTAGCTTCACCAAGCCTGTCGAATTCTACGTAAGTGGTGTGAGGCAGAGGGAATGCGACATGGACGGCGTGTGCGAGTACAAGATAGGGGAAATCCCTGACCTTTGCTGCGCCGACTGCGGATGCACGGCTGGGAATGTGTGCACGCTTGACAACAAATGCATGGATTCTTCCGAGATAATGCTGAGGGTGGACTCCGTTGATCCCGTGGACTGCAGCGGCCAGTCCGGATACTTCGTTACCATCGATGCCGAAATCAAGAACCAGCCTTACGGCACGGAAGATGTTGACTGGACAATACGCATGGGAAGCGATGTGTACGGCTCTGACATCTTCAGCTGCGGTATCCGGGAGGGTGAGAACAAGTACCAGTGCGAGATCTCCGTATACAACCTGCCTCTTTGTCACAGCCAGGACATAAAGACCATGACGCTGGTGGCGAACGTCAGCCATATAGATGCCCTTGGCTATTATCACTCCACGATCGCCGAAGACGGCGTCACCATATCCACAAGTAACTGGCTGGACTCGTGCACCAATCCCATCACCGGGGGAACCCCGGGTTGCCAGCCTGAACTGGGCGAGACCCAGCAGACATGCTGCCAGGACTGCGGATGCGACAGCTTCGGCCCTGAGCACGTATGCACGGCGAACGGCTGCCAGTCCAAGAGCGTTGTATCGATGTCCATCTCCCCGGCAAGTATCACCACAGAATGCACCCTGCTCCCCGCCGAGGCCGATATCGGTAAAACCAGCGGCAGCATAACCAAGTATTTATGCCAGTTCCGCAAGCCTGTGGAGATTGAAGCTAACATCCAGAATCTTCCAGTTTACTCAACGGATCCAATAGATCTGTTCTACTATCTTGATGGCAATAAAAGCGGCAAAATACAGGATTCCATAGCCTCGACAGAAAAGACCGCGACTGGTTGGCTGCTTAAGGTGCTGCCCAAGCCAGTGGAATCAAGCACCAAAAACATAAAAAGGGATCACAAGCTTGCCCTCGGCTTCACCCTTGTGGTTTACGACCAAGAAAATGAAATCATAATCCCTCTTGAAAGCAAGAACGAAATCGGGCTGGACTACAACGTCAAGGAAAGCGACAAGCTGATTTCCGTGGAGAACCAACTGGGGGATTATAAAGAAGGAATGAAAAAGCTGGAGGGCTACATTAAAATAATATTTTTCATCTTTGGGTTCTGCACGCCATGCTTCGGTTATGCTCTTCTAGAGTCGGAGTTAATTATCGGTGCATGGGGTTTGCTCGTTGATATTTTCGGCTGGTTCGCTCCTATCATATTTGGTTATAGTATTGCAGCGGGGATAGGCATTTTTGCTGCAAGCACCGCAGGTTTTCTTGGGGCATATGCTATTGGGCTTGCAGCGGGGACGGCCTTATGTCATGCCACTCTGTGGAAGTGCTGCACTTGGCTGACAAAACCCTGTGTTGTGATTTCTATCATAGCTGCTGCGGCTATGCTCTTCATAATGAACAAGATGAAAGATACAAAAGCTGAAGTCAAAAATGACATACAAAAGGACATCTCTCTGGCGAAGGCCGAGGTCGGGGATGATCTGTCATTCTATTACGGGCAGGGCGGGGAATATGGAGGGTAAAAAATCGCTTGTCCTCTTCTCCCTCTTTCTGGCGCTTTTCCTTCCCACCGCTTCGGCTCAGTCCATCACATACCTTTCCATGAACCCCGACACACAATTCTGCATCTCCGTTATCTTCGGGGATAACGGCCGGGGAGAGTACACGCTCACCGTGGACGACCCTGCTTATCCGGGCGGTGGATGGGTCGACACGCACAGGACTAGCTTCACCTCAGGTCCAAACAATCCAGTCATAAACCCTGTCTGCTTCAGCACAAAGAACAGAAGGGTAGGCGACGAGGCCGTCCTGCACTTCACGCTGGAAACCCCCGAGGGTGAGATAAGATATGATTACGGTATATGCGTGAGCAAGCACGAAGATGTGGATGTGGTGGAGTCCAGCGAAGATCCATGCAAGGCTGCCAGCTCGCACACCGATCTGTTCAGCGTGGACCTGCTGGAATCGGAGATGTTTTCGATCCCCGGTGAAAAGGTCACGTACACGCTTTTGTTATCAAGCGAATTCGATCTGTCAATATCCCTGGACAAGGAGAGCGGGCCCAAGATGGACATATCCAGCACCACAATCGAAACGCCCGGCGAATATACAGTCGAGATTGTCGTGGATTCCCCCCAGGAGCCTGGCGATCATGCCTTCACCATCGTGGCCAGGGCGAATGATTGCGACTATCCCTCATGCGAAAAGAGGGTGACTGGAACTCTGCACGTTTCCACTGCTCCCGGCCTGGAGGGCTTCAGGGTCGAGTTGTCGCCGAAGAGCAAAAACGTCATGGGGACTCAGTCTGCGAAGTTTTTCCTCACCATACACAACTTCGCCCCCGAGCAGGGTTTCAGCGTGAACCTCGATCTGGACGAATCGCTCAACACCAATTTCATCCCTCTAGATGTAAGGGTTGGCAAGGACATGAGCAAGCAGATAGACTTCACCATCGTTCCACTATCAGACGAGCATAAGCTGTATATAATCAGGGCGGAAGTTGAGGGTGAGACCGGCGGTAAAAAAACAGCGGAATCCTTCTTGACCGTGGAAGAGCCTGTAGCGGATGTTCAGAGGATGGCTGAAAGTGATCCTGGCCTCAGACCCGATGCGGATGATTATGCTGCCAAATACAATGCAGGGCCAAGCCTGGATGACTGGAAGGGTATCCAAGAAGCTACTAGCGTGCATGATGACAAACCAAAGCCGCCAAATGGCCAGTCAGGACCGCTAAACTGGCTGCTTATATTTGCGGCTGTGGTGGCAATAGCCGCCATCATTCTTTACGTATACAAAAAGACTATGGTCGTCCAGGAAACGGAACAGCCTTACTCCGGATATTGAGACTTTGCAAAAGGATGTTTGGTAAAAGGAGATTTACAGGGTCAACCGTTAAAGCTATACAGGTTTATATAAAATGGCTGGTAAAATATATATTTATAACATCTAATAACATTATAACAGGAGTGCGGCATGCCTAGAAAAGCTCAGGCTGAGTTTGCATTGATTCTTGGACTGGTCATAATCGCAATTGTAGTCGGCGTCTACTCCTACTCCACCGTCACGCCGCCATCTATCCAACCGTCTGCGCTGACCGAGGAGCAGAAATCAGTTGCAAGCTATGTCGGGGATATGATCAGGGGAGCGGCCACGAGCACCATATCGGAGATGTACAAGAACGGCGGCTATCTTGCCGACTCAACGCCTGCGTTGGGATACGTGAATCACAAGGCACTGGGGAACAAGATAGCGCTGTGGCAGCTATGCGGCAATTACAACATCCCGGATTTGCAGCAGGGGTTTGCCAAAGGCGTGAAGGAATATATCGAATCGCACATGCCTGACTCCCAGGTAATAGGAGGCCGGACCGTCACATTCGGGAAGCAGTCCATGACCATAACCCCCAGCTTCTACGACAACAAGATAACCCTGTCTGTCAACCTGCCGACAACGGTGCAGGGCCAGGCGATGCCCCAGCCCTACGTCGTGGAGATTGCCACGAAAATGGGCAGGATTTATGATTTTGCAAAGAACTTTGCCCGGATGCAGGCCGACTGCCGGGTCCTAGACAACCACCTGCTGATGTCGCTCATGCAGTCAAATGAATATTCAAGGCCGTGCTGGATTCCGACCATAGGGAATGCAGAAAGGTCGTACACGTTCACATGGAGTAATCTGCGGGACTGCATGGAACTGCACATCAAATACTCGCTGTCCAACACGCTGCTGGGAAAGGAGTTCCCGATTAGTGACGAGGGGAAAATACAGAAGTGGGGGATAGAGTTTTTCCCTGTTCCGGCTGTCATAGACTACAGCACCGTATCAAGCGGGTCTGGCGTCTGCAGCGGGAACGCAGAGACGAACAGCAAAAAATACGATGACCTGAACGTGAACTTTTACTTCGGTGACGACAATGGGCTGGACAGGAGCGAGTTCTCGGCCCCTGAGCATTTGAGAATCCAGCCACGTGTCGGGCCCTTCATGAGATTCATGCAGGGAATGAGGGTTGCCGAATACAGTCAGACATACAGCATGCGGTATCCCGTCGTGGTCAACGTGTGGGACAGTTCATTGAGAAAGAGTTTCAAGTTCGCTGTCCTTGTTTACATAGACAACAGCGCTCCCGGCGCATGCACCGCTATACCGACTCTCACCGCTGCAGATCAGAGCGAATTCTCGAGAACATATGGTGATACTTGTGTTGAAGAAGCAACGGAAGATGCTAACATATTTGTTCGATACAAAGACGGTTCTGATGTGACAGGTGCCACCGTTTCTTTTTATGGATGCGAGCTGGGAACAACCGGCCGGGGACTGCCCATCCAAGCAAAGGTGCCGCCCGTGTGGGGAGCATTAAAGGTGAGAGACGGACAAAACGAGTACACGGAATGCTATTCATATTCAGACCTCAGAAACATCCAGATTGACATACCGAGAAGTAAGCACTTCACGTTCAATTTTTACATGGTCGGTATAAGCAAGACAGGCTCAACATATACGATAGATTCGGTGTCGCCAGCCAATGAAAGAATCGAAGTGGGCATGTCGAGGATGGGGGATGCATGCGCTCCCCCTGAGCCCGAGATCGTTGTGAACGTGAACGATGCCGGCTCTTTTGTCTCGGAGCTTGATGTGGCCAACCTGCCCGTTGATGAATACTATGTCGGCATCGAAACCTACGACGGCCAGAACCTGGGAGGGTTCGTGAACATGACAGGATTTACCCCGGCAGGCTCAGACCTGTATGTTTACGCGCCCAGCCTCGACGGCTTCGACGAATCCAACCTGGAAAACGTGCGCAGCCTGTACACAAGCTGTGGGATGGAGCCGATATCAACGGCCGAATGTTCAAATGTTGTGGGATGCTCATGGACAGCGTAGAAAAGATATTGCTGCAGGTAATAGCGGTCGTATGCACTTACCTAGTGATCAGTATCTCCTTTGCATCGGCCATCCAAATCTCCATATATCAGCAGATTATGAGAGGCGCCACCGTCACGACAACGGGTGAAAAGGTGGAAATAACACTCGATGCCAACCTTCTCGTCGACAAAAGCTTTGAATTTGTCCATGATCCGTCAGACTACAAATGGGAAAACGTGCAGGTGAAAATCGAGGTTATAGGAAAGGACCCCCTTTATTCCGTCAAGAAAATCTACCTGTTCAAATGCAAGGACAACAACCCGCTTGACTGCGTTGATTACGAGCCAGTCGAGGCCGACTCCTATCTCTCGGGGGAGAAGGGCACCTTTTATTGGGGGGACGTATCAAGGAACAATGCGGCCAACTTCTTGACCATGATAAAATTCAGCTATGATGAGGTGGACTTCTGGGTCGGGTACTGGGACCAGGCCACCAGATCGGGCGTCCAGAATTTCGAGCACAAGGATTATGACATTTCACATATCGATGTTTATGCCAATCCTGGAATAGAGCCGTCCTGGATCAGGGAATTCATCGAGACTTATTACATGATACCGGCAAGCTGGATGGAAAGGGCTGCCCTTGGTGCTGTGAACGGGAAGCAGACGACCGAGCTTTACGAAATCGTTGCTGACAAAACAGAAATAGACGTGCCGTACTTTGAAAAGTACAAGCCGTCAAGAAGGGTGATTGAAAAAGTGGCGAAGGATTATCTGCTGGCATTCGCCAAGGGGAGCGTATCGAACCCCGTCACATTCTTTTCCAATCCCCTGCCAAGCTGCGGAGACGGCGCCTGTGATGTCGGGGAAAATACAGAAAACTGCTGCCTTGACTGCGGCTGTCCGGTCTCAGGACAGGAATGTTCTGCGAACAGCGAGTATCCGAACGGTCTTTGCCACGTATGCGGGGACGGTGTAAAAGACCCCGTCGAAGACGAGACGAACTGCTGTGTTGACGCTGGCTGTCCGGCCGGGCTGGACTGCGACCCCAACATTAACATACCCCACGGCAAATGCATCGCCCCTGAATGCGGGAACGGGAACTGCGAGCTGTCAGAGGACTCAGGCACTTGCCCTGTTGACTGCCATAATACCCCCGGGAAGAGGTGTGACGATGTCTATGGCCATGGATACTACTACAGCTCCCAGCTGCAGGAGTGTATCTTAGCTGAATGCGGGAAGAGAGGATGCGAGCCAGGGGAGGACTACACGAACTGCTGCCTTGACTGCGACGGATGCCCGACCGGAGAATACTGCAACACCGAGCAGGTCCCGAACGGGGTCTGCATGGCGCCGACGTGCGGGAACGGCAAATGCGAGCTAGGGGAGGACTACACGAACTGCTGCCTTGACTGCGACGGCTGTCCTGCCGACCCATACACCGGCCAGCTGCAGACCTGCACGCAGAACATCTGTCACCTGTGCGGCAATGGCCATATAGAAAGCCCCGTCGAAACCCCGGAAACGTGCTGCCAGGACACAGGATGCATCGATGGCTACTGCTCCGTGAGCGGCGCCTGCAAAAGCGAATCCGAAATGGGGATGAGGGTGAAGATCCTGCCCGAGACGGTTGACTGCACCCAGGGTGGGGAGGTTGACATCAGGTTCACGTTTGCCAAGGGGCCTGCCTTCTTCAGCTCCTTCGAAACCATTGCCTACACGTACGATAACAGCAGGTACAGGCTGTCACAGTGCGTTCAGCAGGGCGACATATACCTGTGCAAGCTGCCCCTCGCCGGCCCAGAGACCTTCCCGGGATGCTTCAAGCTGGGAATCAAGGATGTGCTTTTCACCGTGCTGTTCACGTACTTTGACGACGCCGCGGGCAGGAAGTCGAACGATTTGAAATACAAGGAATTGACAGTTCCTTTCTCCTTTGAGGTGATGAAGGCCAGGCAGAGGACATGCAACAAGAACGGGGCGTGCGAGCCGGGAATCGGGGAAACTCCCGAGACGTGCTGCTGGGACTGCCAGTGCGAGGGTGGCCTCGTCTGCACGGCGTCCGGGTGCAAGGACGAAATTGAAATCTCCCTGGCTGTAAATCCCGAAGACCTACCGGCAAGGAACAACATCGACTGCTCCCCAAAAAACGGCATGCAACCAAGTGATGATTTCACCTTCAGGTCCCACGTGCAGAACGTTCCCGAGAGCGCATACGAACCTTTCAACGTTCTCAACTGGAAGCTCGAATACAACTCGAAGATCTACACGGCCCAGAACATCCCGGGGTTCACGTGCCAGCCCATGATAACGGAATATGGCCACCATACAGGGGATGTTGAGTGTTCCGTCCCCGTATCCATGTTCCCGGCCTGTCCGAACCTGCCTCCCGCTGATCTGAAACTCACGCTTAACATCCTGGGCGGCGGCCTGGGTGGTCATTACGCCCCATATGAGGGAAAGCCTGTGTCAGCGGAATTCGAGCTGGATTACGTGCAAGGATTGCCGCTGTGCGGGAACGGGGAGCCGAACCCGGAGCTTGGCGAGACCAGTGACAACTGCTGCAGGGACATGGGCTGCCCTGACAACAAGGTGTGCACCCTGTATTCCGGGTGCGTCGACCAGGGCCAGGTAGACCTCGCTGTGAGCGTCAACCCGGCGAACATAGACTGCAGCAGGGTGCCCCAAGAGCAGAGGGGACACAAGCAGGTCATAATCCTGGCATCAGTTACCAAGAAGCCATATTCCCCGGCCACGGGCGGCATCGAGTTTGGCGACGCTTATCTGGATGACAGCAGAATCGAGGAGATGGGAGGGATATGCGAGCCAGTGGTGAATAGCACGGAGTACAGCGTTTATGCATGGAGATGCTCGATCCCTGTCTCGGACTTCAATCCGTTCTGCTGGTCGGCCGGCTCCTACACACCGAATTTCGAGACCACCATAACATGGCAGGACAAGAGCGGGAACAGGATTACCAAGAGGATAATCAAGCCTGTATCGTTTTCAGTTGAAATACCCAGGGAGAGGCAGTGTGTTCCTGACGGCTTTCAGGACCCCGAGCTCGGTGAGATAATAGACCAGTGCTGCCCTGACGCGGGGTGCAGCGGCGGCAGGGTGTGCACGAAAGAGATAGTCTGTGTTGACCCTGACCAGATTTCATTGATAGTTGATGATGTCAGCCCCGATGCGCTGGACTGCTCCGTGAAGGACGACCCCGAAAACAACATCGTTGTGACGGTCCATATAGACAACATGCCTTACGACACGCATTACATAGAGTGGTTCATGGAATATGCCGGGAACACATTCACCGAGCAGTACTTCACGTGCGAGCCCCTGATGTACGGGGGGCTGCAGTCAAGCTCCTACAGGTGCGAAATCCCTGTTTATTTCTTTCCTGCCTGCGCAGAAGAGGGCAGCCACAGCCTAGACATTTCCGCTAGGATCACGTACAGCGACTACAGGGGGCAGATATTCCAGCAAGAGGTCAGCGACGACTTCACTGTCAACGTCGGCACAGCAGGCCTGCCGAACTGCGGGAACGGCAAATGCGACAAGAGCCTAGGCGAAACACAAGACAACTGCTGCCAGGACTGCGGGTGCGCCAACAAGCAAGACGTATGTACCGTTGAAGGCACCTGCTACTCGGAAAGCGAGATAACCATGACAATAGAGCCGGCCGCCCTGACGACAAACTGCCAGCTCGCCCCATGGGACATGGACACCTACAAGGTTTTGACATACCAGTGCGTTTTCCAGGACCCGGTGAAGCTGAGGGCCCACCTGAGCCACAAGCCCTGGATGGCGAGTGTAATTTCCACGTCCTATGTCTGGAACGGTGAAGAAGCCTTCTCCGACGCCATTTCTTCGGGCGAGGACATAGCTGACGGCTGGAACCTATACGTCATACTCAACCCTGACGGCTCTTATGTCATATCAGCCTTCTCAGGCGACAAGCATGTAAGCCAGCACCAGATAAAAGACGCCACCCTCACTATTCAGGTTCCTAGCCACACAGGCGAGTACGAGAAGGTAATAAAGGTAACCAGCGTAAACGATGTCAGGGTCACGGTCAACGAGGTCAAGCACGAGGATCTGCTGGAGCTTGAAAAGGCTCTTAAGGATGCAAAGAAAGCCATGGAAAAGGCGAACAGGATTGTTTGCTCTATCGTCACCATTCTTGCGATATGCACCGTCTGCTCCCTGATGGCTGCTGTAAAGGAGAAACCACCTACGACACCTGAAAAACCGACTATTATCGTGGTTCCTGATGATTTCGGTCGTAAAGGTTGGGATGAGTTGAGTACCACCCCTAAATTTGAATATGTGCCATACACCCCTACAGAGAAGGCGTCTCCTGCCCCGTCCTTTGTTGTAAATGCTATACTGCCCAGCGTGACAGCCCAGACTGGTACCGGCCTTCCGATGGAAATCTTTACCCAGCTGATGAGCGCCACGAGTGGCATGGGGAAAACTGGTGCTGGAGTGGTCGGACTGATAGCAGGGCTAGGGTTCGCCTGGGTCATGGGCGAGATGCTTGACTGCGAGGACAGCTTCAAGACCGCGGTAATAGCTGCAACGGTAATATGTGGGCTTATTATGTATTTTAAGGGACGAAGCGCCCTAGAGCCGGTAGCAAAGATATGCAACCTGTTGAGCATGGCTCTGCAGTTGCTGATGATGATAAACAATCTCAGAAGCGTGACGCTTAACTACGAGGCGTGCATGATGCAGGCGGAATCGCAGCTGTCGACAAGGCTTAGAAAGGGGGAAACGGGATATGACAGGTCCCGCAGAATAGCGGATTACTACAGGCAGCTGGCGGCATGCCATCAGCAGCTTGAGGGCGACACAGCAAGGCTGATGGAGAGGTGGGCCCAGTTCTCGTATAATCTTGGCGCATCCACGGGCTGGAGTGACACGGGTGTTAGTACCAGTCCAAGACCTCCAGCAACCTTGGGACGCGGAGATCCATTAACGATTACCTACGACTACCCATCGTACGGAGGGCGGGGGGAATACGGGCAAATTTACATCACATTTGAGAATTGGTGGATTACTGCAAAGGGAATTATAGGAAAACAGTCTCCAACTAGGACTTTCAGGCTTGCTCAAAGCAGCGGGCAAATTAAATGCACAGTCAGGTCTGATGGTTACGGCCTGGATTGCAGCGATCCTTATGCCGGATATCGGGGAGAAGGAGACAATCTGATAGCGCTGGCGTGCACACAATATGTGTCGGGTGAAACTGCTGCTGACAAAGAGGCTCAATGCAAAGGCGCAGTACTTGAAGGTACGATCACTGTTAGATGGAAACCATGCGATGAAAGGAGAAGCAGTTGTTTTTATCAATTCGGATTTAATTCCCAGGCTAGTGGTAGTTATGCGGAGCCAGCTGCGTATACTGGCAAAGGAACCGCCACCGACCCTTATAAACCAACAGGGGAGTCAGTCAGAAGTCACGAATATGTGAATGATATATGCTATACCTATACCGAGGACAGCCCATGTAACCGCTGCGACGGTCAGCCTAATCTGAGCGACTGCAGGGCGACTGAGAAAGAAAGGCTGTTCATAGGGCCAAGGAAAGGTATGGAATATGTCTTTGTTGGTGACGTAGGAAACTGCTGTTTTGGTAAATGCATCTTCGGTGGAATAAACTGTTGCACTATAGACGATTGTGGCGAAGAGGACGACTATGGTCATAAAGCCTTGTCCTGCCTGGACTACGCATGCTCATATGAGGCTGGAATGGTGGCTTAAAGGTTAATAAATGTGATATGATGGAAAGCAAAAAAAGAAACAAGTTTGCAGTCAAAAACGGGGTTTTCCTGATTTTCACAGCCCTGCTTGTATCCCTGTCATTGCTGTTTGCCGGTGTCCAGGCGGCGACGTACTTTTCCGTTAAGCCGGATAAGGAGTTGTGCACGACCATCGTATTCGGCCAGCACGGCAGGGGGGAATATACCCTGACGGCCAAGGAACCGGTTACCGGCGGCGGCTGGATCGACAATCACTTCACCTCCTTCGTGGCGGGTCCCGACAATATCATAGTAGTGCCCATCTGCTTCAGCGCTAAAGGCAGGAAAGTGGAAGATCAGGCGAACATACACGTCACGCTATCAACGCCGAGCTCCGGCAATCTGACCTACGATTACGGCGTCTGCGTAAGCAAATATGAAGACGTGGATGTTGTCGAAGGCGAAGCCACAGGAAACGCCTGCGACAGAATGGGAGGGCATACGGACATCTTCAGCGCCGCCCTCGCCCAGCCGGAGCGGTATGCCGACCCAGGGGAAATCGTGACTTACACGCTGGTTCTGGACTCGAGCCTGCCCCTGACGCTCGAAATAGCCAAGGGCACCGAAGCTATGCGGATAACGGCCAGCAAGACGAGCGTTGAAGCGGGAGCCGGCCAGCAGCAGGTCCCGCTGCAGATTGCTGCGCCCAGCACGGCCGGGGATTACGATTTCATCGTCATGGTTTCAGTCCAGGGGTGCAACATAGCAGACTGCCAGAAGGCCGTCAGGGGTGTCTTGCATGTCAGAAAAGCTGCTGAAAAGCCTCAGGCAGGCTTCTATGCCTGGCTTACCCCTGAAACAAAGAGCATAATCGGCCAGCAGAGCACCATGTATGTATTGAAATTCCAGAATTATGGCGACAGCCAGCAACTGACCGCCTCTGTCTCGCTTGAGGTCGGCCTCGAGTCCGATTTCAGCCCTTATTCGGTGTATCTCGCCAAGGGGGAGAGCAAGAGCATAACGTTCACTGTCAGGCCGACGACGACCGACAGGAAAACCTACAAATTGTCGGCCGTGGTCACGGGAGCTGACGGCACCAAGAGGTCAGCGGATGCCTGGCTGACCGTTGACGAAATGGTTGCAGACGCCTCAAAGCTGGACCAGGATGGCTTCATCGCGGAATATGACGCAGGCGGAGGCGCAAGCCTTGAGGACTGGGAAGAGCTGAGATCAGTGACTGGTGCCGCTCCAGCTGGCGGCGATGAGATTCCAATCGGTCCCGAACCAGCACCTGGACCAAACATATTCTTGTGGGCAGTCATCGGAATCGTCGTGGTTGTCATCGTGCTGATGATATTCATCATCTACAAGAAGACCATGGTGGAAGGCGGAGCGAGCTGGGAAGGTCTTGGTGTCTGATTGTGGCTAAAAATAAAGCTATGGACAAAGGTCTGGTTACGGCTAGATTTGTTATTTCTGGTAATGTGCAGGGTGTTGGGTATAGAGCATTTGTTAAACAATCTGCTCAAAATTTAGGCATAAAGGGGTTTGTGAAAAACCTGGAGAATGGAAGGGTTGAAGCGTTTTGTCAAGGAAATAAAGCCGTGCTAGAAAAACTAAGGAAAGAACTGAAGATTAGAACTACGCATGGATGGTTTAAGATTAATGCAAAAGTTAAGGTATTTTACAATGGTTTCGAGAAACCTCCTCAAAAAAAGTTTAGATCTCAATTCTACATAGACTATACCGATGCTGAAAAAATAAACCCGGGATTCGAGGCCCAGAGTCTTGAGAGATCGGAAATTATAGCATTGGCTGGTATCGAACTCAGAGAGAGTACAGGGGAAAATTTTAATCAAATGGCTGAAAAATATGGTGAAATCTCCAAAGAAATGAAAGAACTGGGGAAGGAAGTGAAGCAATCTAACGAAAACAATGCAAAATTAATCAAAACTCTAATAGGCGTGTTAAAATCTAAGAAATAATCAGCTGCCTGATTTACTTTCACCTCCTGGTAAGATGTAACTTACAACATTGTTTTGCTAGGGAATGTCTAAATCGGCCTTTTTTACTATTCGTATCCTTTTATCCTGGCTGCCAATAGAGGGTATTAATTTTAATAGATTTGGGGTTGAATAATTAATATGGACACGTTCATAGGGTCGCTGATAATAATTGCCGTTGTTCTTATCATTCTCCTAGCAGTTTCCGCTTATTTCCCTTACTATCCGGAGGGCGTTCCCGCAGACATCAGGGTGATTCACGAATTCAGCGCGGGCACGATAGGGTACTCAGAGAACTACGTGTCAAGGGTGCAGGATTTCGGCTCATTCGGCGTGGGCCTGCCGCAGCTAGAAAATCTGAAATCCGTTCCCAGGATGGAAATAACAGCTGGCCTGTTCGGATTGAGCAGCGAGCGCTTCACCGTACTTGTTCCCTCGCACATTCTTGAATGGCTCAAGAGCGGGGAGATCACCTTCACCGTCGATGACACGAACCAGTACGGCAACCTCGTCATAACATGGAACGGCGCAGAGTTGTACAACGAGATGGCAGACACGGGCAAGCATACCGTTACCGTTCTGCCTTCCCAGATAAAAGAAGAAAACGGCATGGAAATAGCTGCCCAGGGGCCTGGCGTCATGTTTTGGGCGGCGACCATTTACAACATAAGGGACTTCAAGATGAACGCTGAATACGGCCCTGCGAAGTTCCTGGATTTCGCTGTTTCGCAGGACGAGCTGGAGTCCCTTGACAGGTTCGATCTGAGCTGGTTCACGGCAAGCAGGTTAGGTACCCTCGTAGTAAAGGTGAACGGCGAAGGAATCTACAGTGCAGAGCCTGAGAGGCAGGACAGCGTCGAGTTCACGGACACCGGCCTGCAAACGGCTTCGATTATCCCCGGTGACAACAGGCTGACCTTCCTGGCTGTGGATGGCTCGTTCGAGTTGCAGGACGTGATACTGAAGACGTACGTTAGCAAGAACCAGAGGGTAATGCGCGAGCGCTTCGAGCTGACCGAGTCTCAGCTGAACTCGTTGAAAGCGAAAGGCAGCGTGGTCCGGATGTACGTGGAAGATGTGGAAAGACCAGGTAGGCTGCAAATAAAGCTCAACGAACAGAGTGCGGGATCCGTTGATGCAAAGCCTGGCTGGAACAGGATTCCCTTCAGCGCTGATCTGCTGGATATCGACACCAACTGGCTCGAAATCAGCGGAACTGGGACGTTTGACATCGGTGACGTCAGCGTGGAAGTTGCCTGAGTCAAATTCAGCTTTTTTGTTTTGGAATGAGCGTCCCTCTACATTTTCTGCATATTGGAAATACAGCCAGATTTATGTCTCTTTTATTCCTGCCATAAATTTTTTTCAGGCTTTCAAGCCTTGCGTTGCCAAGGCTCATACTTCCATCATAATCCGTGCAACAAACGGTCACTTCTCCATTGCTCAGGATATTTATGTGGTGCTTGTAGTAACCGCAATCCGGAACCGATTCGGATTCTATCAAGTTTAAATGCTCGGGGATCCAGCAATGGGGCCTTGCAACCAGATTCTTGAAGTAAAACTTCACATTAGGCGAAATATGTATTGAATTGGGGAAGAAATCAAAATTATCTAAAAAAACCTTAAAATCCGGGTTTATCTTCTTTCCGATATTTTCTAATAATTTTATTGATTTCTTCTTATCTTTCGTGCTGATGAAATCCTTGTAATTCGGGAACGCTTTTCTGTTTTCTTTCAAAAAATATAATGTGGTTTTGAAAGGAACCTCTTTTGCAAAATCGCAAACCTTATTTAGATAATCTCCTAATTTCAAATTTCCGGCGTTTCTCAACCTGAAGGACCTTTTCGTTACAGTTTCCAGGCGGATGTATAACTCGTCTATTGGCAAATTCTTCGTTTCTTCATTTAACAGGCTACCGTTGGTGGTAACGATTAAATGGTAACCGTATTTTTTCACTAACCTGCAGGCTTCACTAAATTGTGGATGTAACATAGGTTCCCCGAATGCAGAGAACATGACATAATCTATTGGTTTCAGCTTTTTCAGGTCTAGTAGGATTTTTTCGAGAAAGGGTAGGCTTATAAAATCCTTTTTTCTTTTTGAATGTCTGTAAACACAGTAATCGCAGCTGAAGTTGCATTTGGACGTCAACTCGATGAAGACGTGCTTCCTAATCGTTTTCGGGTCATCTATGCATTTGCATCCATAATATTCCCTGCATGATGGTTGGGAGGGTTTTCGAAAAGGTAGTTGCATATGAACTTATAGGTCGTTAACTAATTTAATTTGGTTTTACATCATTTTTGTGTATTAACCGTGTCTGATCCGAACGAAAAAACTGGCTCTTTCTCACCCAGCAGCATTTTCGAGTATTCGTCAAGCTCTTGTGGATTTTCCATGAAGTGCTGCCTAGCACCTGCGTCATGTAGCTGGTGGGTGATGCCTGTCGCCCAGGTAAGCAGGTCATATCCTTCGTCATCTTCGCTAATCCTGTGTTTAACTACATCAGCGGCTAACTGGGTGCTTATATTCTCGCCAAATTCATAAAGCTTGCCCAGGTCTATTCCGCCGCTATACGCGTTTCTGAAGGCGTTTCCCAAACTGGTGGCGTATCTTTTGAGTTTTTGATGCATAGTAAGATAATGCGGATATGGTTTTATAAATTTTTTCATTAACTGGTAGTTAAATTATTAATTTTATTTAATAGAACGAAAAACCAATATAAGTATATGCCAAAATGTCCGTACTGCAATGATGAACTGGAAGCCAGAAAATTCGAGTCGGGAGGGGAACTTTACAAGTGCAGCAATCCCCTATGCCCGGTGCGCACCGAAGATTATTTTGAATTTGGCAAGCTGAAAAAATTATCAAATGCCTTGAGTTCTGAAACCAGTGAGCGCTTAAAGGACGTAGTAGAGGCGAATCCCAGCGTTAAGGAAGCGGTAATGGATGATATACCGCTCAGAAAAGCTGTTAACATATGGGTCAGGGCAAGCAACCTGGCGAAGAAGGGTGTGCTTGAAGAGATTGTTATCAAAGACCCAGGAAAGCTTGTTGTTGAGTCAAGTGCCATTCCGGGTGCCTGGTCTATGGTGCGGTACTGGGGACCGCGGGGGTTCTCACAACAGAATCCTGACGGCATAAGCAAAAGCCAAGCAGAGAATCTGTACAAAAAGGGCAAGCTGGCGAAGACACACGAACTGATGGAAAGCGCAGAAGAAGCGAAAAAGCATGGGAGGGGGGAAGCCCTCGTATTCCCAGGGCATGGTAGAATGGTGTATCACAGGCACTGGGAGGTCGGGCCGATGGGCAGCATACAGCAAAAAAGAGGGTTAAAAGCGCTATCGAGGAAGCAGGAGTTGGCTGACGCCGGGAAATCGGAGGCTGAGAAACGGGCGAGGAAAATAGCTGAAGAAGAAACCAGACAGGCAAGGGAAAGGGCCAGAGAGATTGTGAAAAAAGAGGGGGAAGTGGCAGAGAGAAGGGCCAGGGATATTGCAGGTAAAATGGGCGGTGTCGGGCCGGGGTTGCCTGAAAGCGATGCGGTTCTGAGGGGGGTGGACGAAAAGCTTACCGAAATAATCGAGAAATATGACATAAACAATCTTTACATATTTTTAACGCCGACAAATCTGAACGAGGAAAAGGGGAAATTCTTTGAGGCATTAATGAAGGGCGAGGTCTATAATCCGAGGTTTGAGTACGAGGGCCTTAAATTCGTCGAGAAGGATGTGATGAGGGAGACCGGAGAAATAATGAGGTCCTTGAGGGACCTGCGCATTGATTATAAGGAGAGCCCGTGGGGGAGGATTATCGAGAAGAAGAGGATAGACCTCATGAGCAAGTTGAAATTTTTAAGGCTGATAGGAACCCCCGCGATAACGAAATATTCCATTCGGGTTTATGGGCTTCCAAATTCTGGGACTGTGAAAAAAGCGGAAGGGGTTTGTAAAAAACACGCGGAATCCGAAATGGGCGGGAGTGGAAAGACCTATCCGTATAACCCCGAATTTGTCAAAAAAAGAATGGAAGAATACATGCATGAAAGGGGCATAAAGGGGTGGAAGGTCGAGATAACAGAGACGCCCATAACCAGGGTTCATTTCTCCGAGAAGATGGTAGAGGTTCCAAGAAAAAAGGTCTTGAATGTCCCCTTAGAGAAATACACGGAGGGGCTTGTCAGGCACGAAGTCGGGTGGCATGTAGAGAGGAGCGCCAGGGGGGCGGAAAGGGGTTACGGCACTCTGCGCTACGGAACTTCCGGTTACTGGCCCACGGAGGAAGGCGGGGCACTGCATGCACAGGCAGGGGGAGAGACTAAAGAGCCTGAATTTGCCTATGCCCTGAGGGTCATCGCCACACATTATGCCTTGAAAATGGGGTTTCACGACCTTTTCGTAAAGCTCAAGTCATATGGGATATCGGATGAGGAATGTTGGATGGCTACATTCAGGGCGAAGAGGGGCCTGAGAGATAGCAAAAAGCCGGGGGGCTTTGTCAAGGACTGGGTGTATTTCGGTGGGTATTCTGAGGTTAAAGAATTCATAGAAGCTGGTGGTGATTTGGAGGAATTAAGGAAGCAGGGGGCCTTTGGCCTGGGCGACCTTCCCTATCTGGAGGGGAAGAAAAAGCCGATAGGGAGCTTCAAGGAATTTGAGGGGTCTGTTCGCCAGGCGAGGGAAATAGCCGATGAGCAAACCAGACAGGCGCGGGAAAGGGCCAGAGAGATTATGGAAAAGGAGAGGGAAGAGGCAAAGAGAAGGGCCAGAAAAATAGAGGATGACACGTGAAAATGAATTTATACATTCCTGTCCAATTAACTTATAGTGGATAAATGTCAGAAGAAGGAGCGGATTCGAAACCCTTGTGTCCTTTTTGCGGAGAGCCGCTTTATGTGAGAAGAGGACTTTTTAGATGTGACAATAAAGATTATGGCGGAACTGGAAGATCCTGTCCATGTTATAACCCTGACCCCAAAGCTTATGTTAGTTCCGAAGAGCTAAGGAGGATGGCTGATGCTGCCAGGGCAGAAATGCAAGAGGTTGGAGCAGAAAGTGTTGCTTTGGATGAGGACTTGCCAAAGAAACGAAGGGAAAGACCCCCACCGAAGCCGCCTCCAGAACCTCCGCCTGAGGCACCACCACCTAAGTCAAGAGCACTCTGGTGTCCTTCGTGCCTTAGCTTCAGCCATGAGAAGTATCCCCTGCATCCAATAGCCGGTGCACTTGGTGAATATCATTGCGACAGGTGCGATAACGATTATGTGAGAAACGCGAAAGGCGAACTTGTGCTTGTTCATCCAGGAGAGGTCATCCCTGAGTTGTGTCCTTATTGCCACGAGGAGATATACGAGGATGAGAAAAGTACGCCAATTGGAGTTGTATATAGGTTGTACTGCGTTAACAGGAATTGTCCGAGGGGACCTGGGCATACGCAGCCGTGGTTCATCGATTTGTCAGATAGGGACTACCAACAATGGCTCGAGTTGAGAAAGCGGAGAAAGCTTGAGGGAATCGAAAGGCTGAAGACAGATATGCGTAATCAGGGTTACGACATTGATAACCCAAAATCCGGTAAGGAATGGTCAATAAAAAGGGAAATGGATAGGATAACTGCCAACGTAAATAAACACGGCATTACTGACGTCTTTTTAAAGAGGCTGGGTATTGACAAGGCCACCGCGAGAAGTCAATACGGGCTTGACCCTGACGAGTCCAAACATTTCTCGGAGAACGCACAGAAAGCCCTCAGGGAGTCATTGGGTAGGGAAGAAAAGGGGGGTGAAAAGTTCTTGACAGAGGAGCAAAGGGCAAAAAAGGATTCGTATGATCAGTATAAGTCTAAAGAGAAGGCTATGAGCAAATTTTTCCGTGGCATTGGGGAGCACACAGAAAGAACGGCTTTCAGCCTCATCCTTGCCCTGATTGGGCTGGTTGTCGGTGCTATGTTCGGCTGGCCGTTCTTGGTAGGTTTCGCTTGCTGGGCTGGAATGAACATACTGCCTAACCCCAAGCCGATAAAACTCGTGAAAAATTGGGAGGGGCAACCCTGGCATATGGGCAGCCTGCTGGCAAGCGGCAAAGGCTACGACAACAGGTATTCCACGGGCATTGCCGCGACGAAGTCGCTGCTTAAGATTTTTATGCTTTTCTTCTTTGGCTGGGGCTTTTTCGCGACCGAGCTGCCGTTCAGGGGCATTCTGCTGCTTGGTTTCTGCTTCGCGGCCTACTTCAGCCTGCCTGGGGAGTACAGCACTGAAGAGGCGTACAAATTCATGGAAGGGCTGATCAGAATCCCGGTTGCCATTCTGCTGGCATTTGTTTTCCTTGTCATTTTCAAGAGCATAGAGCTGGGATGGCTGTCGCTGGCGTTCTTCGCTATCCTTCCGATAGCAGCAGAGAAGGAGAACCTCGCAAGGGCCATAGGCCATGCAGGAAGCGGTGTCTCAGCGAACTACGAGATGTTTGACAAGATCATATTCGTGGTTCTGATGGTATTCGGCCTGATTAGCGTTATGGGTGGGGTTGGACTAAATCTCGACATCGGGACGCTTGCAGGGAACGTGTTCTTGCCCTTCTGGATAATCTGCCTGATAGGTGGGATTACGTCTCCCGCACAGGTCAGGCCTTACACTGGTGTATTGATGCTGATAGTTGTTTTTGTTTTCTACTCTGCGGGTGCCGGTGAGCAGATTGTCGGGCAGGGGTTCTTCGGTGCATGGTGGCCAACGGTGCATAATGCCGTATCGACCATAACCGAACCTCTGGGAGAACTGTTTGGTACGCTGGGGAACACCTTCGGCCAGACCTTCCTGCTGCTCACCAATCCCATGGGATTTGCACAACAGATAATGGTAGGGACGTATGAGCCGAACCCCCATGGTCCTACCGGTGCATTCGGGGTTGAGATAGAGAATCTGCAGGTTCCTGCCATATATCCAGGGACCACGGCTATGATGACATTGAACATACATGATGTCGGCCCCGAAGACGGGAAGATGGTCGAGGTGAAGGTCGAGGTGCCGGATAATCTGAAGGATGTGATCACAATAGGGAATGGAGGAACATACAATACCGATGAGATCGAAAAGGGTTTTATAATTCCCTTGTTTTTCACTCTCGATACCGACTGTGACAGGATAATGAAAAGTGGTGTTATTTCAAGATTGTCGGACAGAAACATGTACATCCGGGTCAACGTGAGCGTGGAATATGACTACGAGGTCAGCTCATGGATGCCCCTGACGGTCATAAGCGACCAGGAATGGAGAGACAGGTCAGCGAAGGGTACATTCACCCTGTCGAAAGTTCCCTCGCACATATCAACCTCCCCCGTAAAGCTCTCCATAGGGTCCTTCGACCAGCCGCTGATTGCGGGAGAGAGACCCTTCTACTTAGGCTTCAACCTCACATCGGCGGAGGGTAAGAAATCCGCAATAATCTGGGAGTATGTCAAGATTACACTCGACTATCCGAAGGAGCTTGAAAAAGTGGGAGCGACCGGCGAGGATCCGAAATGCACCATAAAGCCCACAACAAGAGGACCTCCGCATGTATGGGAAGGCCTGGAATATAACAGAGGCCAGGCCATATTCTGTACATTCGCCTCAACCCCAGACCCGGGGGGGCCAACCAAGACGTATTACGTGAGGGGAAATGCAACGTTTAGGTTCAAAAAATGGGAAACCAAGGACACGCTGTTCGCTTTCAGCGATGTCTGCCAAGAGCCATCGGTGGTCCCGTTTGATGATTCCGGTATAGGGAACATAGAATACAATATCGATGAAACAACCAGTGGTGTGACCATCAAATGGCAAACCAAGGATCCAACTAGCGATAATCGTGTTCTCTACAAGAGGTCTGAAGATTCCTCTTGGAGGAGTGCGATGGAACCGGCGTCCACTGAACCAAAAAAGAAACATTCGCTCTTGCTCCCAAGCCTGGATCTGAGGACAAAATACGATTTCAAGGTGAAGAGCGATGGGAAAGAAAGGTCTGGCGGCTCCTTCACAACAGCAGGGTGTACCAAGCTCAGCGATTCGTCATGCAAGGTCACGTACAGCTCTAAATGCCAGTGGCAATCAGACACCTGTTACCTGAGGATAACAGCAATAAATGACGCACTAGAAAGAACAACAAACGAGGTCACGGTAACATGGATGTCATCGATTCCAGCGGATTCCATGGTGAGCTACAAGAAATCTGCTGATACTTCCTACACGTCCGTGACAGGCACCGGCGGTATAAGCACAGACCATAGCGTTATCCTTAAGTCGCTGGACCTTGATACAGATTACGAATACAAGGTAAAGAGCGAGACAAGAGAAGAAACTGGGGGGACTTTCAAAACAGCCATTTGTAATGACCTGTCGGAAGAGGTATGCACCAGGGATTATTCAGATGTGTGTAAAGTCATAAGTCACGGATGTATGCCTAAGTAAACTAGCACCCAACAAGTTGAATGACTTTCCATTATGAGATGTCCAATATATGAATGTTCTTACTAACCGTGTGTACAAAGAAGGGGTGAAGAAAGGTCTTTTACCTACACTTCCTGCTGGATTTGGGATACCACTGCTGTTTGACTTGCACCTTCAGGTCATTCAGCTCTATTCCATGGTGATTATGCTGTGGCCATTTCTCGGGTTTCTTCTCGACAATAACGCCGCTTCCGTTGATTTTCTCTGCCAGTGACTGACCTGTCCTGTATCCGCTCTCCTTTGGGAGGAAGACATCAAGCCTATGGGTTTCTTTTACAGCGTCCGGCTTGTCCAAGAACAGCGTCAGATAGCCGTTGCCCTTTGGGTTTCCGCAGCGCCAATCCAAACCGGTGTCATACACTGCTCCCACAACGGCAAGGTTCTCCCCATTATTCACATTGCCATACCATTTGTCATCGAAGCCTTCCGGAATTCCGCCGACGACATGCACCATGTCTATCTCGAAACCGTTATGGTTAATACGGTAGAAATCATCGTTTGGGTCCGGCGTTCCTTTGTCATCTTTCTCCGGGGTGTTGTTAACGAGCTGGATGACACCGCAATTCCTGGAGAGATAACCCACGAACTTATTGATATCATTGAGGCATGCCTGTGTCCTCGGAATCGAAACGTGCAACCTGTAGGTCTTTGGAGGGGTCACAGTGCTGGTTGGAGGTGCAACCGGTTCTGTTTTAGGGCCGTGTGTTCCTTTGAAGAAGATTGGCTTGGCTGGCTCCCCCTTTGCTTCTGGCGCGGGTTTGAGATAATCCTTACCGACCGGCTCGGCCACCAATACCATTTCTCCGGACACCGACTTATTTCCTGACAGCAGATCGCATGCCGCGAAACTGCCATCGAAATAAACCTCCCTCACATGGAATTTGTCAAGCAGCTTAACCTCGTCGCTGGCTGTAGTTGGCTGCACATCTGCAAGGGCGTTTCCTGCGAGAACGAATGGTAGTGAGTATACTCCAGCCTTCATTCCTTTAACGGCATATCTGCCGACCGCCTTTGCCACATCCCCGACATCCATCGTGAGGTATTGCCCGCCAGGTACGTGATCTTCTACCCAGCCGTTGAATCCCTTTCTGTAATTTGCAATGCCCATGGAACCACTCCATAGCTTGATTGAGTATAGAATTGGCAGGAAGTTTTAAAAAAATGTCGTTTTACTGCTTTCAAATCCTTACAATATACTGTAATAATATTCGATATAACTGGCTGCCTTCAAACCCCCACTAACAGCCTGGCGAGGTTCCTGGTGGCCGGTGCCAGTCCCAGAATCAGGATAACGAGGAGCAGGAAGTTCCTGAATTCTTTCTCTTCGACATATTTGTTTGTGAAGTATAGAACAGGGATAACGACCGCGAACTTCAGCAGGAACATGACCTGGGGACCTAGGAAAGGTATCAGCGCCCTCGACAGGAAGTGCTGCTCAGCGTATCCCTGGCCCGCCATGGTGCTGAACACGGCTATGGCGAAGAAGGTTGCTGTCGCATCGAAGAAATGTGCTGAGAGTATGGCTGAATTGATTTTCGTAAAGATGTCTTGCAGGATCTTTGCGCATCGCTTGCTCATTTTTTTAATTCTGTTTATGCTGGCGATTGGCTGGATTGAGAAAAACAGCACCGTCCATCCAATTGAAACGATACCTATGTAAAGCAGTGGCGTGTAAGAATTTACCGGCAGCAGGGCGCCGTTGAGCAAAAGTAATGCAAAACCGAACGCAAACAGCGTTTTCCAGTAAGGTATTTTCCCATATTTCTCTATTATCAAAGAAACGAAAAGGGACGACAGCGCAAGCAGAAATGTTATGAGATAGGAGCCAGGGGTGGGGAACCATGCTATGACATGTGAGTTTATGGACGCAAGCACACTGTTTCCCGTGGCGCCAAAGGTGTAATCGTAGGCTTTTTCTTGTATAATTTGCATGTGTCCAAGAAAAGACTGGTAAAAGCCGGCTTCACCAGCACCAGCCACGGAGAAGTAAATGTAGTCCCTCAAGGTCCTTGTAACGCCCGCGAAAGCTATGAACGGCAGCAAGGATAGATAGAGCCTGCCGTCTATCGGGATTTTCAGGCGACGCAAAAGCTTGAAGACAAGCCAGCTGCCCGCTACCAAAAACAGTCCGTAAACCAGGCTGTTCACGGGGTTGAACCACCCGTTCCTCATGATAGGCAGCAAGAAATACTGGTAAAGCACGTCCATATCATATAAACTTCAGGCAAATTTATATTTGTTCCGAGGCTATTATTAACTATGAAGAAGTTGCTGCCTTTTGTGCTGATTTTGGTTGCTATGGGCTCCGGCTGCACCGTTCCCATTCTCAACATCGAAATCCCAGGACTTCCGGACATACCCGGCTTTGGCGGCCCGACCGTGGTCCAGTACGAGCATGACATCGTGGTGATAAATAGCCTCGAGGCTATCCCGGCTGAAATAGACGCTGGCCAAACCACAAAGCTAATAGCCTATATCCAAAACAATGGGGACAAGAGCATCGAAGAAACAATCACTGTTGAGCTGTATGACTATTGCCAGGGGCTTTTCAATATCCCGAAAGTAATGTGCGAGGGGAGTGAAAAGGCCGACACTGAGTGCGAAATAAACGGAATGCTTCCAGATGAAATCGTGCGGGTTGTATGGACCTTGGAGCAGGATGAGTCAAACCCCGTCAAGCTCAGGACAATATGCCCCCCGGACGGGATGAAGGTATCAGTGACATATCCCTACACGACGAGCAGCCTCACTACCATCTCTTTCATAAGCAAGGCCGAACTTGAAAGGACGCTGGAGCAGAGGGAGTACAGGTCCACCGAATCCTACATAGTGGTCGGACAGGGGCCGATAAAGCCATACCTCACAGTCGAGGACAAACAGCCTGTACCCGTCTATAATGGCGCCAGGACTATGTTGCAACTGGTGGTGAAAAACGCTGGCTCGGGAAACCTGGCCTCCAAATTCAAAGACTCGAAAGGCAATGATGTTGTCGGCCTGGAGAAAGGTGAGTATATTACAGTCAAAGGGATAGGAAGCGACGGTTTGAAACCGATTTCGGACACTGAATGCAAACTGGGGGGGAAGGTGAACGAGGATGTGAGGCTAATAGGCAAGCAATCCGCTCCCCTGACATGCAGGATTGACCTTTCGGACCTTGAGCAGGAAGTGATAAAAACGGCAACAAGGCACCTCGAAGTGTCCATCGATGACTATGAGTACACATTCATCAAAACCGTTCAGGTTGTGGTAAATCCCAAGTTCACTGGATAATCAAAGTGCCCAGAACAAAGGCTTATATTAGTCGGCAGACAGTAATAAAATTTATAAAGTTATTGAACCAAGTAATAAAGGAGATATGATGAATAAGGTAAAAATGGGTAAAAACCTGGAATGGCTGCTGATTCTTCCAGTTGCCGTTGTCTTAGTATCAGGATGCATCAACCTCGGTGGCGACACTGGGGTAACAGGCAATGGCATAGTTATCACGAAGTTTGAACCAAGCCTGAAATCCGTTGAATCGGCCGATGATCTGATTCTGCATCTGGAGGTCCAAAACCAGGGCGATGTCATCGGCAGGGCTGCAGCCAAGCTGATAGGAATCTATCCCCAGGACTGGGGGGTTTTCCAGACGGATCAGTTGCTGGATGAGTTGCGGCCAGCCGACCGCGAGAGGGGGACAGAGGGCCAGATAGCGACGGCCGACTGGAGGTTGACGACACCTGACCTCAAAAGGGGCGAGAGGAGGACTTATGATCCCATGGTAAGGGTGTTCTATTCATATGAAACGAAGGTGACAAAGCCAATAACATTCGTGACCTCAGACGAGCTGAGAAGAATCGTGCAGAATGGGGAGTCGCTGTATGCTGATCCAACCATCACGAGCGCAGGCCCCTTATCGGTAGAAGTAAGAACCGGCGAGTTCGTAAGGACGAAGGACAACTGGCAGCAGTCATACTTCCCCGTCCAGATTGATATAGAAAACACTGGTGGCGGCCTGATTGCCGGCGAGAACTACCCGATCGGAATAGAGATAGAACCGCCAGCGGGAACCATGTTCAAGGGGGATTGCCCACCAAGGTCCCAAACCGAGTGGGGCGGGACATTTTATGACATGCACTTGCCTGTCGGCCTGACAAGGCCCGTTTCGCCCAAGACCATTGTTATGTGGAACGGCCGGGACACTAAGGTAACATGTGAGCTGAAGGTCATAACCCCACCTGATTACAGGCAGGAGAGGGAACTCACGGTCACCTTGAAGTATATTTATTACACCGACCAGTCGACTCAAATCGACGTTACGGGCACCGAAGAATGGGGCTTTTTCTGAGTCCTTTGTTTCTATCCTCGCCTCTGGGCTTTGAATGACGACATGAAAATAGATGTTCTTAAAAGCCTTTGGTAAATTGGATAGGGCTGGGGCAAATTCATGAAATCCTGCTACAGAAACGATATAAAAACTTTGAGTCATATTATATATTATGTCAGGCGGCAGTATCAGGTCCGGCATGTTGCTTCTACTGTTTTTGGCAACTGTCACGACATCTGGATGCGTGATTCCCGGATTAAACCCGCCTCTATCCGGTCAGGGCATTGTAATAAGCGGCTGGAAGCCAGACTTCTCGCGGGTCTATCCTAACGAAGATGTTACGCTCTATTCGAATGTGAAAAATGTGGGTTCATTCCAGGCCAGAAACGTTTATTTCCAGTTAACTGACCTGGATGGCTGGAGTAATGTGAAAGTCAGCGACCGGGATTGTGAAAGCGGCAATATCGAACTGTTGGCGCCAAATCTGCAATACGGGACGGAGGGGGAAGAAAAAATGTGCTCGTGGACAGCGACATCTCCTGAGATTGAAGCTGGCCTGCACATGGTGTACACCCCCAAAATCACGGTCTGTTATGACTACGTGGGAAGAACCGTTCTGAGAACCCCCAGCATTTCAAGGTATGAACTGAAAAGGTTGCAGGATTCTGGCTCCGGTTTGCCGTCTCAGAGTACGATATCCGGCGACAGCCCCGTGTCCATATCCGCCTCCACCCCTTCTCCCATAATCGTGACAGAGACGCAGGTCACCTTCCCTGTGAAAATATCGGTTGATAACGGTGGCGGGGGTATGTTGTGCCTTCCCGGTGGGCAGAAAAGTTGCATCGATAGTGAAAAGATGAACAAGGTTGGACTGGAAATCAAATCCACAACGGCCAGTGTGGTGGAATGTCCTGCGGAACTCCTTATCTGGAGCAACAGGGGCGAAGTGACGTGCGATATGAGTATGCACTCCAGGACCCCGAATCTCGTGCAGAATGAAATTGAGATTACAGCTAGATACAGATACTGTGTAGACGCCTCGACCAATGTGGAAGTTCACGGCAGATAAAATAGCCGATACGTATCGTTTATTTCGGACATTTTCTGTTTTTTTTACAATCCTAGAACTGGTCCAGCCTGGTCTGTGGCGAAGTTGATTTTTTGCTCTTTTTTTCTTCAGATTCTTCGGAATTTCCGAAAACCATTTGACCGTAAACCCCATCGAAACCGGGCTTGATTCTCACATTTCCGTGCCTGACCCTCAAGACCAGTTCCGCTATCTTGGGGTGAACCACCTTTTTCAGCTCCTCCTGTTCCGCATGCAGCAACACGTCCAACTCAGAACCAAATGCCTTTATCAATCCGTTGTAATCATCCCATATTTTCTTTGAATAAAGCTGCCCTATCCCGGTCGCTGTCGCGATAATTTCGGTCAGAGGGATCAACGTCTTGAATGGCACAGCTCCTTTGGGTTTGTAGCCTTCTGGCCTGTCCGCGAGCTCTTCTACCCTGTGCATCACTCCTATGGTCAGGGGCCGGCTGCACACAGGGCAAATATTGTTCATTTTGATCGATTCCATTGGTTCTAGATGCACATCGCAGTCCCTGTGACCATCGAAGTGGTATTTGCCGTAGGCGGGATTGACTTCTATAGTGTACTTAAATTTTCGAGCATCCCTCTCCTTGATTGCTTTTACTATATCATCATAACTCGCTTTTTCCAGTTCAAAGATATTGGCTTCTCTCCCGATTCTCCAAGGCCAGAACGAATGAGCGTCCGAGTTCGAGACCAGGCCGTACTTGTCCAGTCCCGATAATCTCCAGTTCATCGCCGGGTCGCTGGACAACCCTGTTTCCAAGGCGAAAATGTGCCTTGTCTGGTCCTTGAAACATTCCCCAACGGAGTCGAAACCGGATTTCGAACCAAAAATCCCATACCAGGGTGTCCAAGCATGGGCCGGGATTATTACTATGTCTCTTGATATGGAAATCAGATTCTCCACCAAATCTGGACAGGGCATCCCGTAAAAGACTGGCCTTCCGTCGGAATTCAGGTCGCTGTGCTTGGAGAGAAATTCATTTATCTGGCTGACTGTAGCGAAATCCGGAGCGAGTATCACATTGTGTATCTTTCTGGTTTTCTTTTCCTGTTCGTAAACATTCGAAACTTCGGTGGAAAGAATGAAATTGAAACCGTTCTTGGATTTCAAAATCCCAGAACCGTCAGGTGTTAGATTTTCCCTGAGCTCGTGCAACCACATCGGATGGGTAAAGTCGCCGCTGCCGAGCAGATTCAAACCTTTGATTCTGGCGTATTTCTCCAGATTCTGGATTGTTATGCTTCTACTCGTGGCCCTAGAATAAGGGCTGTGGATGTGCAAATCGGCTATAACCCGCATGGATTTATATTATCGATTGGGTTTTTAAGTCGCTCAAAGTCGCTTATACCCCTTTGTCATATTTATTTCGCCGCCGATAAAATCATAGCATGACCCTCGAACATGCAGCGTTCTTTTTGATTGTTACCTTGCCGCTGTTTTTAATACTGTGGATCGAGCGGAAGAACATAAAAAATTATGTTTGCCTGGGCGTTTTTACCGTTATTCTGGCCGCTGTTTGGGAGCCTGTCGGTGCTTATATTGGTCTTTGGTATTACGTTTCCCAACCGCAATTCTTCGGGGTTTCCGTGCTTACCCTTTTGTTGTATTTCCACTGGGTAAGTTTCTCGTATTTCCTTGGGAACAGGATTAGCGGGAGGTTCAAAAAATGATCAGTCCAGCCCTTTTCTGGTTTCTGTCGCTTGTTGCGTTTTTAGCGGCGTTTATTTTCATCATGTGGAGGGAGAGGAATGTGAGATTCTTCTTCTATTTCGTGTTCGGTTCGCTCACAGCCTTCTTCGTTTTTGATGTTCCAAGCTCGATTCTTGGTTATTATGGATATTCAGTTCAACATTATTTGATCTTCTTCTTCACTGTTCCTCTCAGCATGACGCTGACTGAGGGATTCTGCGTTGCGATAACGATCTACGTGTACGAGCACCTGCCTTGGCTTTTTGGGTTACTAAAAAGAAAATGAATGGGCTCGGAGGGAATTCCAGGCAGCCACAATGTTAAATTTTAACACCGCTCCTTCACGGCCGCTCTTTGAACCCTCGACCTTCAGCTTCTACGTTTACCGGGCCGAAACGCCCGGCAGCCTTATAAGACTGGCGCTCTAGCCAAGCTGAGCTACGAGCCCATCGGTGTCTAGATAGTCACATGCCTTTGCTCAAGCTTTTTCTAAAAGCTTGTATTATTCTTTATGGGGTTTAGAATATAATTATTTATTGTTTTTAAAGCTATCATGCACTTATTCATTACATGGAACGGGAAATGATAATAGAGAGCATGGAAAGATGCCTTGTCGACGAAGGCTACAAGGTTTCATCTGGTTCCGGCTGTTTTGATCTGCTAGCGAGGAAAAATGTTTCTATCGCGCTGAAGGTTCTCATGAATGTTGATTCGTTCACCCTTAGCGAGGCAGACGACCTCAAAGCGCTTTCATTTTTTCTGGACACGTTCCCCTTTTTAGTAGGGGGAAAGGCCAACAGATACGAGCTGGAAGAATCCGTTATATATGAGCGGTTCGGGGTAGCGGCCATGTCGCCCCAGACATTCACCAAGTTTGTCAATGGTGTGATGCCAGCAGTAAAAAGCAGGAGAGGGGGATTCACAGTCAGGGTGAATGCAAAAAAACTGAAAAGTGGTATGGACGAGATGGAGATTTCCCTGGGTGAACTTTCTTCTATTTCCGGCTTGAGCTTGAAGACGTTGTACAAGTGCGGCAAAGGGGGAATAATTGACAGGGGAACATGCAAGGTGATTGAAAGGGCCATGGGTGTCAAAATAAACAGCGATATAAACATAGAAAGGGCTTATGGCGCTGTTAACAAAGAGCCACGAAGCTCGTTCAAGAAAATTCTTAGCAGCCACCTGGAAAGAATGGGCTTCATGTTTTCTTTTCTGTCCAGGTCGCCGTTTAACCTCGTAATAAAAGAGCGGGGAGCGCTGGTTTCGTTGGTGTCTCGGGACAAAAAAAGGCTTGTTGCGCATGCGGATGTGCTGCAGGAACTGGAAAGCGGGTTTGATCTGCGCCCTCTATTCATAACCGCGTGTGGGGATGTGAAAAACATGCGTGGCATACCTGTTATCTCTCTGAGAGAAGTAAAAGGCATGGACACTTGCAAAGAATTCATGGACCACGTTGCTGAGAGGCGGTAAAGAGAAGTATATACCGCCAAACACATAACTTTTTAAACCCTGTTAATATTAATACTCATAAAAATTAGCGATAATTGTGTTTAAAAATCAAAATAAAAGGAAGGTGGAAGTATGGTAAATTTCGCACAATCAGGTCAAGCAGGCGTACAGCCTATTCTAATTTTGCCCGAGGGCACTCTCAGGTCCAAGGGTAAGGACGCTCAGACAAACAACATAGCTGCGGCAAAGGCCGTGGCAGACACCGTTAAGACCACACTGGGTCCGAAGGGTATGGACAAGATGTTGGTGGACTCGCTGGGTGACATAACAATAACCAACGATGGTGTGACCATACTCGAGGAAATGCAGATAGAGCATCCTGCAGCCAAGATGATGGTAGAGGTTGCCAAGGCCCAGAACGAGGCGGTTGGCGACGGGACCACCACTGCCGTAGTCTTGGCGGGCGAGTTGCTGAAAAAGGCCGGTGACTTGCTGGAACAGGAGATTCACCCCATAATTGTTACAAGGGGATTCAAACTGGCCAAAACAAAGGCTCTGCAGGCCTTGGAAAAGATTGCCAGTGATGTTGGTATCGGGGATGAAAAGAGTCTCAGGCAGATAGCGAATACAGCCATGACTGGTAAGTCTGCCGAGAGGGCCTCAGAATACTTGTCAGATCTTACTGTAAAGGCCGCTAAGAGGGTAGCGGTGGTGAACGGCAACAAGACCGAGATAGATACTGAAAATATCAAAATGGAAAAAAAGCATGGCGGTTCAATTGTGGACACCGTGCTCATAGAGGGCATACTTATAGACAAGGAAGTTGTTCACAGCGGCATGCCAAGATACGTAAAAAATGCGAAAGTAGCGTTGATAGATGCTGCGGTAGAGGTCAAGGAGCTGGAGGGTGATGCAAAAATAAGCATAGACTCCCCGGAAAAGATGCAGGCCTTCTTGAACGAGGAGGAAAAAATGCTGAGGGCTATGGTGGAAAATATAATCAAAGTCGGGGCAAACGTGGTGCTGTGCCAGAAAGGGATAGATGATGTAGCTCAGCATTTTCTGGCCAAGAAAGGCGTTCTCGCGGCCAGAAGGGTCAAGAAATCCGACATGGAGAAACTGGCAAGAGCCACTGGAGCCAAAATAGCAAGCAATATTAGCGAACTTTCAAGTAACGACCTTGGATACGCAGGGGACGTAGAAGAAAGGAAGGTGGGCACGGACAAAATGATATTCGTTGAGAAATGTAAAGACCCCAAGGCTGTAACCATCCTTATAAGAGGCGGAACAGAGCACGTCGTGGACGAAGTAGAGAGGGCCATAGAAGATGCGGTAAAAGACGTTGCAGCGACTCTGGAACTTGGCAAAATGGTTCCTGGAGGCGGTGCATCAGAGATAGAGATAGCGAGGGTTGTCAGGAAGTACGCGGACTCTTTCAGCGGCAGGGAGCAACTGGCCATACTGTCATTCGCCAATGCCATGGAGACAATACCGAGATGCCTGGCGGAAAACGCTGGCATGGATCCTATAGACAAGCTCGCTATGCTCCGCTCAGAGCATGAAAAGGGAAAGGCTGCAAGCGGCCTTGATGTCTTCTCGGGAAAGGTTGTTGACATGTTAAGGGAAGGCGTCGTAGAACCTCTCAAAATAAAATTGCAGGCTGTGAAATCGGCAACAGAAGCCGCGGAAATGATATTGCGGATAGACGACCTCATAGCATCGAGCGGTTCGGCTGGAGGAGCAGGAGGCGGGATGCCTCCCGGTGGGGGTATGCCTCCCGGTGGCATGCCCGAGTACTAGAGCCGTTGATTTCTCTATTCCGGTGTTATGGAATTCTTGTTCCCGGTTTAAGCGCCAGCATTGAGCAAAACATTTATATTGTAAAACAGCCAATTAATATAACATGGGCAATGATGAATACGAGGTGATACCGACTTCTCCCATAAGAAGGATTGAGAAAAGGCTCGAAAAGGTAGAAGATACTTCAAGCACAAGCCAGGTCCAAAAGCTGATGGAGCAGGTAATAGAACTCATAAAAAGCAATCAGCGGATAATAGATGACGTTGTAAAGGCAAACGCGGAGCTGAGAGACGAATTGGCAAAAGTGCCAGGGAAGATAGACACGCTGATGGGCACTCTTAACGATTTCATGAATATTCTGAAAGAGGCGTCACAAGAGGAAACGGCTGGGGCAGGAATAGGGCCAGAGGTGATGAAACCCCTCGCCGACAAGCTGGGCGAAATGGTAGAACAGAACAAAAAGTCGCTGGAAGCCAGCCACACGATGCTCTCAGCTATGGAAACAATAGACAAAAGACTGAAAAGGATTTATTTGGGATTTGCCAGCATGTACCGAAGGTGAGTAATGAAATGGTGCAGTGCGGCACAGTTAATGATGGTGGAAAAATGAGAAAGGGCATAACACCAATTATAGCGATAATAGTGCTGCTGCTGATAACGGTAGCCTTGGCCGGTGCCACATGGACATATCTGTTATCGTACTGGCAGGGTATCGTGGGCAAGAACATACAAGTCATGGATTCCTACTGCATTGCGGGGGATGAAGGCATTATTTTAGTACGCAATACAGGTACGCAGGAGATTAAAGTGGCCGACATAACCGTGATAAACACCACCAGTGGTTCAGACCCACAAGGTAAATGGTATGACCTGGGCGGCAATTACCTTAATGCAACGAAAGGCGATACAATTACCCCGGGTCAGGTGGTCAGATACAACATGAGCTGCGCGCGTCTCTGCCTCTTCAGGTTTTTGGCAGGCGGCAGAACCCTGACCGCTTCAGTGCAGTGCTAGGGACAAATAAGCCCTTATTTTTATATCTGGCTGGCAAATATTATTTATAGGTGATGAAGATGCGCAAAGCACAGGTCCAGGCCATTTCCCTGGTGTTGATAACAGGCATCGTGATGTCATTGGCGGGTGCCGCTTATTTCTGGGGGAAACCTCTTATAGAGAAGAGGTCTGCCATCACCGACATCGCTACAGCAGAGTCTTTCATAATGCAACTTAACGGTGAAATACTGGATGTGGCCAGGAACAGGGGCGAGAAGGCGCTAAACATCCCCGCCATTCCCGGCGCATACTTGTTTGTGAACGAGTCCGAGAACGGTATTACTTTCCAATTCCTTAGTAATCAGCCCATGCTGGCGATAGGCGACAAGAGCGTACCAATACCGATAGAAACCGAACACATAGAGCCAAACGGTACATACGGGGAATCCCCCAGGATCATAACGCTGGAGAGCAAACCTTACGAGACCCAATTTTTGTTCACGCTGAAGCTGACCTACAGGGAACTGCATGCAAACGTCGTCCCGAAGAAAGGTTACAAGATAGTTGTGGAATCGGGTGGTAAAACCGGCAACGACAAGGTCAGCGTCTCTTACAAGGGAACCAAGACGGAAACCGTTGGTGATGTAGAGGTGCTCAAAACCTTGATTGATGTGAAAATAGGATAGTTGCTCCTGCCACTAAAATATGCAGGCTAATTCTTTTGGGGATTTTCCGGGTTTGCTTGACGGAGTCGGCATGCCTAAAACATATAACTCCAGCTTTCATATACAATTATTATGAGAAAAGCCCAGACACTTATTTTTGAGCAGGTGCTGATATTCATGATTTCTGTGGCAATATTTATAGTTTGCTTCGGGCTTTTTCAGCTCTACCAGTCCTATTTTACTGATGTATCGGCAAATGACCAGGTAAAGGCCGTGAGAGACCTTATTTCTGCTCAGGTCCTGCAGCTCAGCAAATTCGAGCATTTGAACGTTTCTGCTGAATTGAAAATACCGAAAAAAATAAGCGGTGAGGGATATGATATGCTCTTTACAGGTTCAAGGCTCAATGTAACTATCAGGGAGACAGGGATTACCGCCACTTCGGATTTATATCAACTGGGTAAGAGGTACACATTTTCAGGAAATTCGACAAGCAGTAAAGGTGAAATTATAATTTATAAGAGAGGATATAATATTATATTAGAGTGATACTTGCATGCCTGAATAAGAGGGTTTTAATCCCATATCCAACGTTTAACGAGGTTTTTATGCGCCTAAAATTGCCAAAAGTGAAAAAAAAGAACATAAAACTTTCTTCTCTCAGTGCCAGGCGCATTGCGAAAAAGTTCAAAACGGGTTATATCGCTTTAAAGGAAAAGGAAGTTCAGAAAAATCAGGAGAGGGTGCAGAGCATGGCCGTGGATCAATTCATGGGGATGCCCTTTCCCCTTTCCCAGGCACTCAATATACAGTTGAAAGGGGGAGAGAAGGGGAAGGGTGCCGAGGAGGCTGGCGGTAAGGAAGGGGAGACCAAAGAAATTGTGTACGCAGGCGTCCCTTTGCCGACAGGAATGGCTCATATCAAGGGCATGCGATTTGGCCTGCCTATAGAGGTGCGAGAATTACGAGATGTGGATATGAAGTACCCTCTTATACCGGCACAACCAAAGAGAGGGGAGTTTGTTTTTGCATATGCCCATATATTATGGGACGAAAAAATTGGTGCAGTGGTTTACAATGTCGTAGAGCCCAGAATGTCACCCCAAGACAAAGAGGTAATAGAAAGGATAAAAAGGAATGTCGAAGAAAGGCTTGATGTCAATTTTTCCAAGCTAGGAGAAATAAAGGCCAAGCAAATGCTGAGAAAAGAGGTTCAGGCCTCTCTCGTGGAAATGCCGAATGTAGACCCCGCGAAAATCCCTATCCTGCAGTATAACATAGAAAAGGAGATAATCGGGCTTAGTATGATAACCCCCATGATGAAAGACACCGAGATAGAGGACATTAGCTGCGACGGGGAGAAAATACCTATCTATGTCTATCACAGAAATCCGAAATTCGGGTCAATGAGGACCAATCTCTGGTTCGAGAGCAAAAGCGAGTTAGATGAGTACGTTTTAAAGCTGGCCCAGAAGTGCGGAAAGTCCATATCAATCGCCGAGCCTCTGCTTGATGCCGCCCTGCCGGACGGAAGCAGGGTGCAGTGCACCATGGGCACGGATATAGCTAGGAGGGGCTCGAATTTCACCATCCGGAAATTCACCTTCTACCCACTGACTCCGACGCACATGTTGCACTACGGAACGCTGAACAGCATGCAACTGGCGTATTTGTGGATGGCCATAGAGAGTGGCAAGTCTATCCTCATATCTGGCGGCACAGCGACCGGCAAGACATCGTTACTGAATGCCCTGTCTCTTTTTATAAAGCCCGACCTGAAGATATTGTCCATTGAAGACACCCCCGAGCTCAGGCTGCCCCATACCCACTGGGTCCCTGAAGTTGCCAGGTCTCCCCTTTCCGTCAAAGGAAAAGTTGGGGAAGTGACCTTGTTCGATTTGCTAAAATCGAGTCTGAGGCAGAGGCCTGACTATCTGGTGGTGGGGGAGGTCAGGGGCCGGGAGGCCTTCGTGCTGTTCCAGCAGATCGCTACAGGACACCCATCACTCGCAACAATACACGCTGCCTCATTGCCCCAGCTCGTGGACAGACTGATAACACCGCCAATTTCGTTGCCTCCCGCGCTCATAGAAAATATCGATATAATAATATTCCTGCAAAGGGTGAAGGTTAGGGGAAGGGATGTCAGGAGGGCTGTTGAAATACGTGAAGTGGTGGGGATTAAGAATGACAGGCCTTTTGCCGTAAAAATTTTCGAGTGGGTGCCCATAAAGGACAGGTTTGTTACAAAGATGGATTCAAAGGTCTTGGAAAACGTTGCGAGGATGTCCGGGATGACTCAGGAAAGTGTGCAAGTGGAGATTCTGAGGAGGAAGAGGATATTGCAATGGATGCGGGACCTCAAGATGTTCGACTACAACGAGGTTAGCAGAATTGTGAATGGTTATTACACAAATCCGGAAAATGTCATGTCATTTATTGAAGAGCCTGCTGGATAGGAATTAACATGTTCAGGGAATTGTCTGTCAGAATGTTTGGTGGTATAGTTGCTCCCTATCTTGATTATTTCGATCCCCTTGAGGTTAAGATTAAGAGTGCGCACATAAAGTTGAGTTTGCAGGAATATCTTTCAATCTCCCTCTTTTCTTCGTTGCTGGCCTTCATCATATCTATGCCGATTGGCTCTTTTTTCGTAACGGTTTTTACCGCCAAGGCGATTTTTTCGTACACCCTCAGCATAATAATTTCTTTTTTGTTGTCTGGCGCGACATTTGTGGCTTTTTACTGGTATCCCAGCATGAAAGCAAAGAACATGCAGTCGCGCATAGAACAGGATTTGCCTTTTGCTGTGGCTTCCATGACTGCAGCGGCAAGCTCGGGAACCCATCCCATGGAAATATTCAAGATGCTTAGTGTAAGGAGAGGTGTTATCGGGGAAGACTCCAACAGGATATACAGGGATGTTAAGATGTTTGGCACTGACATATCTTCGGCCTTGGCAAAGGTTGCCAACAGGACCCCATCAGTGGTCTGGTCTGAGCTACTGTGGGGGATGATATCTGTCATAACGACAGGGGGGGACATTTATAAATATCTTTCTGAAAAAACAGCGGTGAGCATGCAGCAATATAAAAGGATGCTGGACTCCTATTCCAACCAGATAAACTTTTATACCGAAATATACATAACGCTCATCATCGTGGGGACGCTTTTTTTCATCGTTTTATCGAGCGTGATGTCGCCACTCGTAGGCGGAGACATACTGCTGGTACAGACCTTTCTGGTTTTCTTTTTTGTTCCTATCACATCCATGGGATTCATTATTTTATTGAAGGGTCTTTCCCCATTAAAATAACTTAGGTGATTCAAAATAGAGCTAGGAATCAGAGCAAAAACAACGTTGATACCAATTGCAATAGGAGTTGTGGTGATTGCGGTTTCCCTTCTCCTCGCCGGGGATCCGGGCGTTGTTGGCAACTCTGTCATAATAGCCATGTTCATAGCCGTTGTCCCGTATTTTGCCTACAGGTATTCAAAGTACGCATGGCTGAAGAGCGTGGAAAGGCAGTTTCCGAATTTCATCAGAGACCTCGCCGATTCGAAGAGGTCGGGGATGACACTGGAATCGGCAATAGACATGGCAGCTAGAACGAATTATGGAAAGCTGACTGGCCAAATAAAGACTATGTCCAATAAGTTATCCTGGGGTGTGCCTTTTCTGAGGGTTCTGGAAATATTCGAGCAGGGGGTTAAGGATTCTCCGTCCATAATCGAAGTTCTGAACATAATAAAGGAGTCCTACAAATCCGGGGGGAACGTGGTTGCCACGCTTGACTCCGCTGCCAAGAACATGAATATGCTGAGGGAAGCGGAGGAGCAAAGAAAGAGTGTCACCAACCAGCATGTCATGATAACCTATGGCATTTTCTTCCTTTTCCTCGGCATCGTTATTATGATAATATACATCTTGGTGCCTATGATGAGTCCTACATCTATGGGAGGGCCAGAAACCGAAATGGGGGATATGGGAGGTATGGGCTTCACAAGCTTTAGCAATCCTTGCACCCAGTTGGCGATTCCATTTCCATGCGGGTTATTCTCCTTGACCTGCTCGATGCTTGACATCTCCCCTGAATCGATGGCATGTTACTATGTAGCGCTGTTTTTCTATGTTTTGCTGATACAGGGACTATCTTCGGGTCTCATAGCAGGGCAGCTGGGAGAGAACTCCGTTGTTGCCGGCACCAAACATTCCCTGATAATGATTTCTGTTTCCATATTCATTTTCATATTTTTGGCTAAGATGGGCATGTTTCCGTCATGAGAGTCGAAGCGGAATACGGGATGGATAAAATGAAGGGTCAGCTTGTCTTCGAATTTGTGATAGCGATATTCATACTCTTTGGCATCATAGTCTATGCCGTCAATTATTTGTCCATCAACATGAACCTATATCATGCGCGCTTTCTGTCCAATTTTTTGGAAAGCAAGGCTATACAGATATCCGAGGTTTTGTTAAACGATCCTGTGAATGGAATTGTCAGTGAATGGCCTTTATTGGACAAGACCAAAATGCAGGATTTTAACCATACATGCTACTACAACTATCTTGATGTGTTGTACAACTTCAGTATGATTGAGGACCTTCCATACACCGAATTGCACCACATGCATGTGGTGGTGAATGGGACTGACGGTCATGAATACGTCGTGTGCGGTCGTACGCCTCCCGAAAATATTACAATCTGGCATCACATTGCATCACGTGCCACAGTTACCAGATTCGGTTTTATTCCAGCCGATAACAAAATCGCAACGATTGAAGTCGTTGTGTGGTAGGTAATTATTTATTTTTTCACATCAAAGTCGCAAGGAGTCCCACCTGATTTGTCGGTGGAAAGAATTGCGACATGCAATATATTATTGGTTAGAACCATGAAACGAGCAATCTCATTGCAGACTGTTGCTACGAACAGCAAGAACAATCGTCTTGCTGAATTTATGAACAAGGCTATCGGTGAATATAACCGCCTACTCTCCGACAGGGAAGGGTGCGAAACCTTTATGCAGTTCCACCACAAGACGCTATCATCCAGCAAGGAAAACACATCTTTTAATGTTCAGGTCAGATGCAGTCTCATACGGGACGCTTGGAAGAAGAAAACCAATAAGGTCAATGGGCTGACCGTCAAGTTCAATGTCCCTAGAAACTGCAAGACTTTCGAAACCAAGACCAATTTCTTTGTTGAGTTTGGGCCATATCCGAGAAACAGAATAGCCATTCCCATTAAGCACAACAGGAACTATCAGAGATTCCAGTCTCTCGTTCAAAACGGCTGGACTTGCAAGACATTTGGATTGACCAAAGGCTTGCGGATTGTCGCATATTTGTCCAAAGAATCCGAAATCCAGCACAGAAAGAATGTTCTTGGAATTGATGTTAATGCCAAATATTTTACTGCCAGCATAATCTCTCCAGAAGGCAGTATTCAACCTCTTGAAGGAAAGCCCGCATGCTTTAGCTGTGGGTAGTTTACTCCTGCAGTATATACACTTTGTCTCGGAGCATCAATTTTCTTGGAAAAGGACGGATCTACTGGAAAATATAAATTTTAGAAATTAATCTGTAAAGACATTTTTAACCCACGGTGAAATATAGTATATGGTGGTTTGATGAGGGTTGTCATAGTTGGCGGCGGGAAGATTGGCAAGAAACTGGCTGAAATCCTAGCCAAGGAAAAAAACGACGTGATAGTGATAGAGAAGGCTGAAAAAAGGTCGGAAGAGCTGGCCGAGCAGCTGGATGCCCTCGTCTTACACGGAGATGCGACAGAAAAAGAGATGCTGCTTGATGCGGACATGGAAAAATGTGATGCGCTTGTCACGTTGACCGGTGATGACAAAACCAATCTCATGGTGTGCGAAATAGCAAAGTCCCTGAACGTCCCGAAAGTGATTACAAGGATTAACGACAGCGGCAATGAGGAATTTTTCGCCAAACAGGGCGTTTCGTTTCTTGTTAACACTACCACTTCCGCGATTGTCGAGTTCAAAAACGCGCTTGAAAAAAAAGGGAGACAGGTGATCGGTCTTGTGAGTAGTGATCAGTGTGAAATCATGCAGTTGTACGTTTCGCCCAAATCGAAAATCATCAACAAATCAGTGGAATCCTTGGCCAAGGACAAAATCATAGTTGCGTCAATCGAGAGCGGGGGAAAATTCAGGTTTCCAAAGCAAAGTACAAAGATAAAAGAAAAGGACACTATAGTCGTGTGTATTCCCTTAGAGGTTAAAAAGAAAGTAGAAAAATTGTTGGGTAACTATCTTAGAATATTGTCGTGAGAATATATGTATCTGGAAATATTGCCTCCGGTTGCGGGCGTTCTGGCCTTGTTGTTTGCATGGGCTCTCACACTAAGGATAAAGAAGCAGGACAGGGGAAATCCCAAGATGAGGGAAATATCAGACCTCATTTATAAAGGGGCGCTGAGCTACCTGAAATCGCAGTACAAGATTATAGCCGTTTTCGTACTTGTTGTCGCGGTTATTCTTGCGATTATCCCCCAGATCGGTTTAAACACGGCGCTTGCATTCATAATGGGTGCGTTCTTCTCTGGACTTGCAGGGAACATAGGTATGAGGGTGGCTACATCAGCGAATTCCAGGACAGCGCAGGGGTGCATCAAAAGCGTGGATTCGGGACTGAGAATCGCCTTTTCATCAGGGGCTGTGATGGGGATGTGCGTGGCCGGCCTTGGGCTGCTAGGCGTAACTGTTGCTTATTATGTTTTTAAAGATACTGGTATACTTTTCGGCTTCGGGTTCGGCGCCAGCTTAATAGCGCTGTTCGCAAGGGTCGGCGGCGGGATATACACGAAAGCCGCGGACGTTGGCGCAGACATGGTGGGAAAAGTCGAGTCTGGCATTCCGGAAGACGATCCGAGGAACCCTGCGGTAATAGCGGACAACGTGGGGGACAATGTCGGTGATGTCGCCGGGATGGGCGCAGACCTGTTTGAAAGCTATGTTGATTCGATAATAGCCTCGATGGCAATTGGTATCATTGCGCTTGGTTTGACTGGTCTGTGGCTGCCCATGATAATAGCCGGCACTGGGATTCTGGCTTCAATATTGGGAACTTTCTTTGTAAGGACTGGTGAAGGGAAGAATCCAAGCACGGCCATGAACAAAGGGGTGTTTGCCGCAGCCATAATAATGGCCATTGCAGCTTACTTCATAGTTGATTCTTTGATAGGGAGTGGGGGTATTGGCATCTACGTTTCCCTCGTCTCAGGCCTTGCGGCCGGCATCATCATCGGATTGGTCACACAGTATTACACATCGGCTGACAGGGGACCGACCAAGTCAATCGCTGAAGCGGCGCAGACGGGCGCTGGAACGAATGTCATAGCAGGCCTCGCGGTCGGGATGAAGAGTACGCTCATACCCGTGCTGGTTGTCTGTGTTGTCATATTCATTTCATACTACTTCGCGGGACTGTATGGAATAGCGATGTCCGCTGTCGGGATGCTGTCAACCCTGGGGATAACCTTGGCCACTGACACCTACGGTCCTGTCGCTGACAACGCTGCAGGGATAGCCGAGATGGCCAAAATGGGACCAGAAATAAGAAAGAGGGCGGAATCACTGGACGCTGTAGGGAACACGACAGCGGCCATAGGGAAGGGCTTTGCGATAGGCTCTGCTGCGCTAACCGCCCTAGCACTGTTCTCGGTTTACGGGTCCACCGTCGGCCTTACATCAATTAGCATAACCAGTCCATTGGTCATTATCGGCCTTTTCATAGGCGCCCTGCTGCCCTTCCTGTTCTCAAGCTTCACGATGCGGGCTGTGGGGAACGCTGCATGCGAGATTGTCAAGGAGGTCAGGAGGCAGTTCAAGAACAAGCGAATAATGCAGGGCAAGGCGAAGCCTGATTATGATAAATGTATCGGCATCGCGACATCGGCAGCCCTGAGGGAGATGCTGCTGCCAGGGATTTTGGCCGTAGTTGCCCCTGTAGTAGTTGGCCTGGTACTCGGCGCCGAGGCCCTAGGCGGCCTGCTTGCGGGCTCCATCGCCACAGGCTTTTTGATGGCCTTGATGATGGCGAACGCGGGAGGGGCTTGGGACAACGCGAAGAAGTATATAGAAGCGGGAAATCTGGGTGGAAAGGGATCTAAGGCGCATAAGGCTGCCATCGTGGGGGATACGGTAGGGGATCCCAATAAAGACACTTCTGCCCCGGCTCTAAATATTTTGATTAAACTGATGTCTATAGTTGCGTTAATTTTTGCTGGATTGTTTTTGTAGCTGATTTTTCAATAATTCTCCTCTTATTTCCTCCTTCAATTCATAAAGTTTTTCCGTTATTTCAGACCCGCTTTTATGTTTGTTCTCCAGCATAAGTTTCATTTTTCTTGTTTTCTCACTATGTTTGCTTAAAGGCAACAATTTGTTTACTAAAGATAGAACTTCATTTTTTCTGTATATTGTTTCTATATTTACCATATGGTGCACTCGTTCCTTTTGTTTTGGATAAGTAAAATCTTGGTTCATAATTTTCGAATTCTAGCTTTGTCTTTATCTGCTCAAGGATTTTTTTATCTCCTGAATTTATTTTGAAAAATGAGCCCGAGCAGAGCCAAGTATTGACACTTATTCTGCTCAATTAGAAACAAATAAATATCGGATTACCAGGAGTTAGGCAACAGCACAAAACCGTTAGGATACAAACTACTTCTACTCATTTAGCTCAAAAAAAGTACGGGGAAGTAAGGACTTACTTGTCTAAAACCAAATCAAGAGAGGATGAATGGTTTATCTCATTATGAAAATCATGATTTGCGGGAGCATGCGGTTTGCCAGGGAGATGCTGGAAGCCAAAAATATGCTTGAAGAAATGGGGCATGTGGCGCTGCTCCCATGCGACATTAAAGAATGCGTCAGGAATCCGGATTTGAACATGTGTATGGTGCATTGCATGAAAACTGGCATTGATAGAGCTGCTTCAACAAGGTTGCCTCCAGCGATGCCATACTCGTTCTGAACTACCCAAAAAACGGTATGAAGGGCTACATAGGCGGCGCAACCTGATGGAGATAGGCCTGGCGAGGCATCTGGACAAGCAAATATTCCTGTTGCACGACCTGCCAAACGAGGAAGAGTTGAGATACGCCCTCGAGATAAAGCTGACAAACCCACTGATTCTTAACGGGGGTGTTTCAAAAAACAGCGACTGTTGTTGAACGAAACTGTAATATTATAAAGTGCTAATGGGGGGGGGTCTTAACAAAATTGGCTAGCCCTTCTTGACTACTTCCTTCAGATTTTCTACGCATTCAGGATTCATCAACGTGGTCAGGTTGCCCAGGTCCTTCTCTCCCTTGATGAGCCCCCTGAGGATTCTCCTCATGATCTTCCCTGACCTTGTCTTGGGAACGTCGGGAACGAAGTAGATTGCAGCGGGCCTTGCCGTCGGGCCTATCATCTTGTCCACATGACGTACTATGTCCTTTTTGAGCGATTCTGATGCACGTGAAGGGTCCTTAAGGAGAACGAAAGCTATCGGTACCTCTCCCTTGATTTCATCCGGCTTGGGAACAACGGCCGATTCCCTGACAAGGTCGTGCTCATTTATCGCATTCTCCAGTTCCGCGGTTGAAAGCCTGTGACCAGCGACCTTCATGACATCGTCGACCCGGCCTGTCAGTCTTATCGTTCCGTCGGGCATCTGCTTTGCCCCATCGCTGGTGTCGTAAAATCCAGGGAACCTTGACCAGTACGTCTCTTTGTACTTTTTCGGGTTCTTGTATACTCCCCTGAGCATCCCTGGCGCGAATGGCGGCTTCTGCACAAGATATCCAGTCTCTCCCTTTTCAACCTCTTTTCCTTCGCTATCGACCACAGCGTGCTTGGTTCCTGGGAAGCTCAGGCCTGCGACTGTCGATATGAAAGGCCCAATCCCCGGTAGGCAATTTATCAGCGTTCCTCCGGTTTCCGTCTGCCACCATGTGTCGATTATCGGGCATCTGGAACCGCCTATGGTCTTGAAGTACCACAACCATGCCTCGTCATTGATGGGCTCCCCGACCGTCCCTAGTATCCTTAAGGAGCTCAAATCGTATTTGTTTGGCCATTTATCGCCGAACTTCAAGAACATCCTGATTGCTGTTGGGGCCGTGTAAAAGACAGTGACTTTATTCTCTTGGATGACCCTCCACCACCGGCCAGGATCCGGATAATCGGGTGCCCCCTCAAACATGAGTATCGTTGAACCAACGAGCAATGGTCCATAGCATCCGTATGTGTGTCCGGTCACCCATCCTATGTCGGCGGTGCACCAGAACACGCCATCGTCATGCAGGTCAAAGTTCCATTTTGTCGTCCAGTACGCCTGTGCCAGATATCCTCCCGTATCGTGAATCACTCCCTTTGGCTTTCCCGTTGTTCCGCTCGTGTACAGGATGAACAGCGTCTCGTTGCTCTCGACAAACCCCGGTTCGCAGTACTCTGGCGCGTCCTTTATTATCTCATGGAACCATTTGTCCCTTTTCTTATTCCATGGCACATCGAGTCCTGTCCTTTTGACAACAATGACGTGCTTCACTTTCGTGCCCTTTACACCAACATCGGCGCTCTCCTTGAGGTTCTTGGCCTTCCCCCTTCTGTAGTAGCCATCGGCTGTTATCAGGACCTTCGCCTCAGCGTCCAGCATTCTGTCGTTGAGCGACTCCCCGCTGAAGGCAGAAAAGACGACGGAGTGAATGGCACCTATCCTGGCACACGCCAGCATTGCTGCGATAACCTCGGGTATCATGGGCATGTAGATTCCTACCCTATCCCCCTTCTTGACGCCCAGTTTGAGCAATGCGTTCGCAAGCTTGTTTACCTGTTTGTACAAATCGTTGTACGTGATCCTTTTTGTTTTCTCCTCTGTTAATTCAGGTACCCATATGAGCGCCGTCTTGTCTCCTAGTCCGGATTTCACGTGCCTGTCAAGGGTGTTGTATGACGCGTTTATCCTCCCTCCTATGAACCATTTGAACATACCCTGTTTCTTTTTATCCTGTTCATAAGCCTTGGTCCATTTCTTTTTCCATTCCAGCCCCTCTTCCGCTTTCTTTGACCAGAATGCAATTTGGTCTTTCCCTGCCTCTTTATAGATGTTGGGGTCTGCTATCCACGCCTGCTTTTTCATTTCCGGCGAAGGCCAGAAAACGCCTTTTCTCTTTTTATCTGGAACGGTCCATTTAACCTCTGGCATAATCATCTCCACAAAGATTATAATATTTTCTCTCCTGTTTTAAATGTTTGGCCTCTTTCAATAAAAATAATTCACTTCTTTTCTTTCTTCCACATCCTGAGAAGGTCCAAGAAATCCTTGAATCTTATCACAACGAAGGGCGGGGTGCGCTTAAAGTTGAACACCAAGAAGTCCTGCTCGCCCTTGTGCAGCTCCATTATCTCGCTCTCGGGGAAGGAGACGTACTTTTTCGCCTTGGTTGTCTTTGCCTTTCCGAAGAAGCGCTCCTCGACTATCAAGTCTGCGTTGGGAACATCAGAAGTTTGCTGGGGGGACTGCCTCCCAGAAAGGACTATCCTCCTAGCGTCAAAACCCGCATCCCTAAGCTTGTCCTTTATAAGGTGCTCAAATTTCAGGGGTTTATATTTGGTCTATAAACCTCTCCTGCCGACCTTATAACTCATGCCAATCTCCACATATGCCTCTTATACCTAGATTTATTGCAAACACCCCACATATTAAAATATTCAGTTCTTTTTGTAACCTTACTTTTGTTTTCAAGACTAATTAAATGTTCTTTGATTGTTGAATTGTTTCTTTTAAGAATATTAGAAATTTTTTGTGTTGAAAATTCATTCTTTTTCAACAGGTTTATCATATTATTCTTTTGTTACTGGTGCATATAATTTGCCTTGTTTTCGATAGAAATTTAAATCTGATAGACGATTATCGAAGTATGGATAAGTCTGTTGACGAACTGGAATTGAGAAAGTGGGGCCTGACAAAGGATATCCTAGGGGAAATAGCGATGTCGAGCGAGCCCGGCAAAACCATTAGGAAATGGAGATCGCTCTTCAGGGTTTCGCAAAAGGCCCTGTCAAGGGAGCTGGGCATGACATCGAGTGTCATGTCCGATTATGAGTCAGGACGCCGGCGCTCTCCCGGCATCCTCTTTTTGAAGAGGTACATTGAAGCGCTGATAAATATAGACGAACAGCGGGGTGGAGAGGTGCTCAAGGGCTTCTTGCATATCACCGACAGCAAATCCGCTTCAACCGCCATAGCGGACATCAGGGAATTTGAAAAGGGCGTGAGTATCAATTTCTTCTGCTCGGAAATCGGTGCGAGGATGGTTACCGCAGTCGGTTCAAGGGACGAAAAAATGTATGGGTATACTGTCATAGATTCGGTAAAGGCCATAACAGAGCTGTCTTTCACCGAATTGATAAAATTGTACGGCGTAACCACCCAGAGGGCGCTGATATTTACCAACATAACGACAGGGAAGGGCCCTATGATAGCTATAAAGGTTGCAAATCTCAGGCCCGCTCTCGTGGTGCTGCACAACATTACCGTGTCTGATGTAAGCGGTGTTGCCAAGAACATCGCGGGGCTGCTAGGCATTCCTCTTGCCATCTGTGAGGGCGCGAGCATAGATCTGCTCATAGAAAGATTGAAAAAAATTGCTTAGCTTTTAGGGGTTCGCTCTTTTTATCTGGCAGGTTGTTTTCTTTTCGTCTAACTTAACCATGCCGTAAAAGCCTTGGTATGCGGGACCTGGGTAAAACAACGTCGTTTCCCCCAGTTCATCCGTTCCGCTGTTCTCATGAATGTGCGCCGAAATCGCAAGCGCCGGTTTTTTATTCACAATCGCTTCCCTTATGGCGGCAGAGCCAACATGCCTGTTCGGTTTCACCAAATCCAGGGAGGTGTCCTTGGGCGGTGAGTGGACAACCAAAACCCAGCGCCCGGTTACATGTTTGAGCATCCTGCTCAGCGCTTCCTTTGTTTCATCTTCCCCGGGCTCGAACAATGTGTTGAAGGGGGTTATCGCGCCGCCCCAGCCTGCCAATGTCGTGCCTAAAACCTTCCTTCTTCTTTCGTGTAAGTTGACACCATATTCATCGAGCATATCAAGTATTTCGTATGGATCGTGGTTTCCTGGGACGCAGAGAAGGGGTTTGTTGGGAATCAACAATTTCTGTATGACGATGTCGGCAACATCAAGCTGGGAAAAATTTGGTGGTATGTCAAACATGTCCGTGAAATCGCCTGGCGACACCACAACATCAAAATCCTCTTCCTCAACGGCGTCCATTATCTTTTGCAGCGTTTCAAATTTTCCGTGAACATCCGCTATGACTAGTATTCGCATCTTAACACCAATAGTATTAATTAAAGGCCATTATTTTAAAGGTTGGGGTTTGGTAGCTAAATCTTTGTTGCCCAGAACCGCTGGTCTGCTTTCCACCCACTCTCCATCTCAGCCCCCCGCCCCCACACCATCGTTTCCAGTGGAGGCTCGGTTGTTTTGTTTTTCTTTTTCAATAAACATATATCATATCATAACATTGTTATATAGTTTGTTGTTGTTTGTTGTTGTCCTGTTTCGATCTTCCACTAGAAACACGGGGGCGGGGCATTTTCCATAAGAAACCAGGGTTTCGGTGGTGGTTTCGAGTTCCACATGAAATAAAGCTTTTTAAACAGGGAAGCAATATAATAATTCCTCTAAAAACGGTGATGTTTTAATGACACAACGCTCCCTGAGTGAGATCTTCAGCTCCTACGCAAACGGTGTTGGTTTGTTCAGGGCCAAGGACACGCTGTCAGCTGATTTTACACCGGAGAACATCCCACACAGAGAAAAACAAATACGGGAACTGGCCCTGATGCTGGCGCCCGTTCTGAGGGGAGAAAAGCCATCCAATGTGTTCATTTACGGGAAAACAGGAACAGGAAAAAGCCTGTGTATAAAAAAGGTAAGCAACACCTTGCAGGAGACCGCCAGCAACTCCAGCAAAAAGGTGAAGATAATTTATGTGAACTGCAAAATGAGAAAGGTGGCAGACACGGAGTACAGGCTGCTGGCCCAGCTCCTGTCTTGCTTCGGACTTGAAGTTCCCTTCACGGGCCTGCCTACAAACACCCTGTACAAACAGCTTTCTAAAATATTGGAAAAGAACGGCGGCAACGTTATTCTGGTTCTGGACGAAATAGACGCCTTGCTGGAGAAGGTCGGCGACGACATTCTATATACTCTCACGAGAATCAACCAAGAGTTGCGCGGAGCAAAAACTACCATAGTAGGCATATCCAACAAGGTCTCATTCATAGATAATCTGGATCCCAGAATCAGATCCTCCCTCTCGGAGGAGGAAATGATATTCCCCCCCTACAACGCAAACGAACTCCGGGACATACTGATTGAGAGAGCCAAGACAGCCTTCAGTGAGGAAGGCGTGGATTACGCGGTGATAACGAAGTGCGCGGCGCTGGCTGCGCAGGAGCACGGCGACGCCAGAAAGGCATTGGATCTGCTGAGGGTGGCAGCGGAACTTACTGAAAGAGAGAACGGCAGGAAGGTCACAGAGCACCACGTTGACGCGGCGGAGGAAAAACTCGACAAAGACCGGATAATAGAGATAATACGGGCCCAGCCCAAGCAGTCCAAACTGGTTATGCTCTCCATACTATCCTTGCATAAAAAAGAGAAGAAAAACATGCAAACAGGCGAAGTCTACGAATTGTACGAGAAAGTTGCCATTCAGAACGGCCTGAAAACACTCACCCAGAGGAGGGTATCCGACCTCATATCCGAGCTCGATGTACTGGGGGTGATAAACGCCTCGGTCATATCCAAGGGAAGATACGGCCGGACAAGAAAAATAAACATACAACTGAGTCAAAAGATCGTTTCACTCATGTCGAAAACGCTGGGCTCCGAGTTCCCTGAAGCTTTTATTAATTTCTGATACATGATTTTATTATGGAAAGGGAAGCTATAGTCCGGAAGCTGTTGAGCCTTGGCGTCATGGCAACGCCAGAGATTTTGAAAAAAATAGAGACAACGGGCCTCGACGCTTTTCTGGAAAAAACAAAGAAAAACAGGGGCATGGTTATTCAGGTAGATGAGGAAGCCGCTGAAAAGCTGAGCTGCTGCGTCAGGGGCGCTGCAACCAAGTTAGAGCTGACCCCCGATGACATCATCCAGCTCAACGCTGAAAAATATAAAAGGATAAGGGATTTTCTGTTGAGAAAAATTGAGGCAGTTTCCATTAACAACATAGGAAGAACCAACAGCAAGTTATCTGTAGTGGGCATGGTAAAAGAGCGTACAAGCCAGGGGTTCGTTCTCGAGGATGGCACGGGAGAGGTTGAAGTGAGAAGCCAGGAAAAGGTGGAGCTTGACGACGTCGTTGGTGTCCGGGGCTGGGTCCGGGAGAAAACGCTGTTTGGGGAGGAAGTAGTATATCCGGACATCCCCATGAACAGGGTGGTTAACAACCTGGACAACACGCTGCTTTTGGCAGGAGAGCCGGGCAGCCAAGCCAAAAGCGCTGACATAGTACTGACCCCCCTCACCGTGACGGATGTGGAAGGAAATGAAAAAGACATCCCAAATCCAGCTTGGATATTCCTGGAGAAGGGAAACAAAAAAATGGCGATAATCGTATACAGGCCGCATGAACAGACAAGGAAGGAAGACGCCCTGGCATGGCTAAAGAAGAGATACATAGGGACAGATAAGATACCCGCGCCGAGCAGTGAAAGAATACTGGAAACGATCCCTGATATATTATGGGTTGCGGCCGAAAACGAGCCCTGGACGGAAAATTACAAAGGAGTGACGCTGGTGTCTTTTGGAAGAGGGCATCACGCGCTCATCGACCTCAAGACCAGAAAAATTGAAATCGCCTAGGGAATCCCGGCACAACAATTCTCTCGCAGCGCGCATAACGCGGTCCTGTTAGATGCTTTTTAAACCACCCGGTTGATTTTTCTGAAACCAAGCATATTTTACTTCTTTCATGTGTTGGAATAAACAGCAAAACCGATGCACGATGTACATGATTATAGAAGTAGTTTTCTTTTTCATAGTAGGAACGGCGCTTGGCGTCTTGGCAGGGCTCGTGCCTGGGCTACATCCCAATACGGTCCTCATTGTTTTGGTTTCCCTTAGCTGGCTTGTGCATGGACAGTCAGCATACGCTGTTCTGGCCCTGGTGGTTTCCATGTCAGTCAGCAACACCATCGCAAATTTCATACCAAGCATATTTCTCGGCGCCCCGGAGCCGGACAGCTGCTTGTCTGTCCTCCCTGGCCACAGATTCCTGTTGCAGGGAAAAGGATACGAGGCCCTTTTTCTAACGGTTATGGGTGGGGTTTCTGTAATGCTGTTGACCGTACTGGCGCTGCCGTTCATTCTATGGTTCATCCCCTTTCTTTACACCCATATTCACACGTACATACACTGGTTGCTGCTTGCCGTTCTCCTCCTGCTCTTATACCAGGAGAGAGGGATGAAGAGGCTTTACTCCTTGCTGTTATTCTTCATATCAGGGATGGTAGGGTTTATGCTGCTGTCAGTTCTGCCAGCAGAACAAGTACTTTTTCCTGCTCTGAGCGGACTTTTCGGCTTGTCTATAATTATAACAAGCATAATCCAGGAGATGTCACTGCCGACGCAAAGCATGGCCGCAAAGCCTGCCTGGAATTGGATGAGGGGCGCTCTGGCAGGCTGGCTTGCAGGCATGTTCGTGGGAGTTCTCCCAGGAATTGGCTCTGCGCAGGCGGGGGTGCTTGCAAGCAGGGCGCTCAGAGGGAAGGAGCATGACTTCTTGTTGGCTTTGGGTGGAATAAACACATCAAACATAATTTTCACATTCATAGCTTTGCATGCCATTGGCAAAACAAGATCAGGGGCCGCTTGGGCGGTCTCGGAAATTATCGGGAGAATCACGTTAAATGAAGTTTATTTCATATTGCTGGTCTCCTTGTTGTCCTGCTTCATTACCAGCCTGATAACGCTTAAGCTGGGCCAGTCATGCTTGAGGGCCGTGGAAAGGATGAACTACAGGAAGCTCAACGCAGCCGTTCTGCTGATATTGCTGTCCCTTGTAATCGCCTTTTCAGGCATCTATGGCATGATAATAGCAGCGGTGTGCACCATGCTGGGGCTGGCCTGCACGAGAATGGGTGTGAAGAGGATGTACTTGATGGGGGTCTTGATGATACCGACTATGCTATACTTTTCAGGAATGTCGATACCTCTCCTGCTTTTACTTGGCTTATAGATAAATTTTTCCTGGATTTTGAAAGTTAACATAAAGTCTTTCCACCTTCATATGACGATGTTACCCCCCTATTTCAAGTGGAAGACTGTATTTTTCGGTCCCCTGCAGGAAAAACAGTCACCAAGCGCGAATATATGAAGTTTGAGATGAAGAAATGGTGGTGGATGCAAAAACCGACCCCCTCATTTCAAGTGGAAATTCACGCCCAGTTCTGCATGTATTGGTGAAGTATCATAAACATAGACTAAAACATGAATGCTGGGACGCCGTGATGCCGTGAACTAGGATATTCTGATCCGGTCTGCAGTCCCAATCGGAGAAGAAAACAGAAAGGAACCACCGCACTCACACCGGCCGATCAGAGGTGGTCTCCTGTAGGATCTGTTGCATTTTTTGCATATGAAGCCGTTCATGTCCTTCACGTTGACTACCAGAGGTTCACGTTCAGCATGCCTTTGGTTATGATTGTTTATAGCTTCTGTGATGCCCATCTGTTTTCCCATACCAAACAACTCCTCCCTGTCGACACCAATAGCGCAGAATATTCTCTCCAGCGGAGGCAACATCTGATTACTGATATAATACTGGGAATCCACCATGAGACCCTTTTCTTTTATATATGCCGGATCCTCGGCCCTTTTTGACAAGAGCTGCGTTCCCTTGACTATAACATAACCTATCCTGTCTCCCACACCCGGCAGATCCAGAACACTTCTCTGCCTCATTTTCTTTATCACCTCTACATGAGGCTGGACACCGACGTAGGATTCCGGTTTCTTTGTTATGGTCTTGGTTATCACGAGCTTTTCTATGTCTATCTTGCCAGCCAGCAGGCCTTTCACCACATCCCTGAAATAGCGCACAGCCTCCTTCACGTCGTTGTGCTTCAATATTATTTCTATTATCTGTCCCATCGTTTCTGATGTCAGCTCGCACCAATCCCTCCTCACAGTTTCTATGCCTTTCATGATGGTCTCTTCTTTCCACTTCCCATCTTCCCCCCTTTCCACAGACCATGCCATGTACCTTTTTTTGGTCAGGGGGAGAAACCTCTTGAATATCTTCTCGAATTCCAGTTCCATCACCCCCGGCAACTTTTTCGTAATTTTCTCAGACATATCCCTGCCCATTCCCTCGGCCTCGTCCAGGTTCTTGGTGGGAACCTTTATCATCACAGAATCGGTATCGCCGTAAACAACCTCGTATCCGAATTCATCCTCCACGGTCTTGACGGTTTCCTGTATCGTGTGCCTGCCCAGGGAAGTTATTGCGCCGGCGATGTCCAGATTGTATATCTTGGCTCTGGAATAGCCAAAATAACCGTAAAAGGCGTTTGACATAACCTTCAGGGCGAGCTGCTTCATGTCAAGCCCTTTCTTCACTTTATCATCTGCGTGCTTCATCTCCTCCTTCACCTTCCCCCTTTCATGCATGAGATTTTCAAGTATCCTCGGCATTATACCGTACCTCACCCCTTTGGAAACGAACTTGGCACCCATGGGCGTTGCTATGACATCATGCGTACCGTCGTCCGTGACAAGCGTTGTAGGGCATATGTTGTAGGTCCTGATGAGCGAAGGATACATGGACTTGAAGTCAAGCACCAGAACCATTGAATGAATACCCCTTTTGGGTTCCAGCACAAAGCCCCCCTTCAGCTCCTCCTTTTTGTCGCCATTCACCTTTTCGATATGGCTCCTGTCCAGCTTAGAAGGGAGTATGTAGCCCTCCTTGTTGAACTCCCTGAGCAGATAGTTCTCGATCCTCTGGATTTCGCCCCCGCCAAGTATGTCATTTAACAGGGAACCTGATATTTTAGACAGCGCAACGTACTTGTCCAACAAGTCCCTTTTGAGCAAGAGGTTCATGGCCAGTATGCTGTCTTTCAGACAATAACTGGCAAGCCGTCTGAACTGTTCCGCTGAGCCTTTCCACAATTTGCCTATCTCGGACTTCTTCACATCTCCCTTTTCTTCTCCGAGCAATTCATGTGCGACGAAGTCCAGCCCATACCTTTTGAGATTCCACCCCCTCTTGACAATCTGAAAAGAGTCTGCGATAATACGGCCCACGATGGAGATCCTGTATCGGTTGGCGAATTTGTCAGCCCTGACATACTTGAGTTTGCACCGGCCAAAAATGGGCTTGACGCTGTTCTTTTTCATCCTCTCCAGGATGTAAGGCAGGTCGAAATTGATTATGTTGTAACCTGTCATAACGTCAGGGTCGTAATCATTGATTATCTCCACCAGTTTCTGCAGCATCCCCTTTTCATCATTGCATGGTTCGACGCCATCGCCGGTTCTGGTTGATAGAACAAGGGATTTCTTTCCCATGTAAAAAGGTTCGAAAACGAGCGATATCATGACTATTGGATCCCTGCCGGCTTCAGGCATTTTGCTTTCGTCCTCGCCGACCGTCTCTATATCCAGCGCCAAGTATTTCAGCGGCGCATCATATTCCAGCGCTAACCCTTTCACCTTCTTCATCTGTATTTTTCTCTGGCAGGAGACACTGTCGGTTGATACACCATTGCTTTCTGGAGTGCTCACCCATTTCATGCCACCAACGCCAAAATCGTTCATCCACCTGTACTTGAAGAGTATGTCAGCTTCGTATGGAACGATGCCAGCTGACCTGAGCATCTCCCTGACTTCCACGGTCCTTGCCGGATTTTTCAGTGTTATCATGTAAACATCAGACGGTTCCTGGTATCCCACCGGCAGGCACCTTTTAACCTTTTCTATCGATACGACCTGGGGATTGTCGGCCAGCTTTTCCTCGATGCCTTCCCCAATAGCATAAAAATAGGGTCTGAATCCCTCATAGAACCCGCAAACGGTCTCGCCCTGCAAATTCTTGCCGAACACCCTGATTACAGGCTTCTCATTCACCAAGACATAGTCCGCATCAAGCACCTGGAACTCCATCTAAAACCACTGAGTAAAAGTTTGGCGGTAAAAAGATAAAAACATGAATATCCCCTGTTATATATAATCAAAACAAAATTTTGAAATACAGACTTTCAATACCCCAAATAAAATTTAAACCAGTCCGATAAGTGAATGATATGAGGATAAATCCGCGGCAGATAGAGAAGGCGATGAAGAGGATGGGGATGCAGGCGGTGCCCATGGAGGCAGATGAGGTTGTGATAAAGACCCCTGAAAAGGACATCGTGATATCAAACCCGCAGGTCACCAGCATCAACATGATGGGCCAGCAGACGTACCAGATAACAGGGGAAGTCGAGGAAAGGGGACATGAACGCTTCACAGACGATGATGTCAAGTTGGTGATGGAAAAGGCAGGAACGGGCGAGGAAGAGGCAAGGAAAGCGCTGCTGGAAGAGGGAGACATCGCGGCTGCTATACTCAAGCTGAAAAAGTGAAAACGCGTGCTCTGTCCCTTTGAAATCGCGGATTGTTTAAAAACTTAATACACTAAAAAGCAAATAATTATTCATGCACAAGGAATGGGAAAAGATAAAGCTTTCTGTTGCGTACAAGCGCCTTGCCAGCGGCAAGGCCGGCGTTTCCGAGGAAGAGGCGGCCAAGCGCTTGCGAAGGCACGGGCGTAACGAGATAAGCCGGACAAAAAAAATATCACCCGTCAGGATATTCCTGTCCCAGTTCACATCCCCCCTCATCATCATACTCATAGCAGCCGCCATGGTCTTGTCTGGTCTCTCATTCTTGCCAGGTTCTGAATCAAATCTTGTAGACACCGCCCTTATTCTGATAATAGTCCTTGCCGCCGGAATCTCGGGATTTTTCCAGGACTGGAAGGCCGAGAGGGCCATAGAGGCGCTAAGGAGCATGTCAACCCCGAATGCGAGGGTTATCCGGAACGGCAAGGAAAAAGAGATCCCTGCAACAGATATCGTGCCGGGAGATGTCGTTTTGATGGAAGGGGGGGACATAGTCCCAGCCGACGGAAAGATAATCCAGGCCTTTGACATGATGCTTGATGAGTCCATACTGACGGGTGAATCAAGGGCGATAAGAAAGGGCGGATCAGGCGCAGCTTTCATGAACACGAGTCTTATTTCCGGAAGAGCGAAGATGCTGGTCTTTGAGACGGGCATGCACACCGAGGTTGGGAAGCTCGCCGAGAAGATGCAGGAGATCGAAGAGACAAAGACACCATTCCAGCTTGAGCTCGCGGATTTCAGCAAGCGCATTTTCTGGCTGGTGATTTGTATCGCCGCCGCAATCTTCCTGCTCGGCTATTTCAAATACGGGCTTTATACGGCCTTTTTGACAGCCGTGTCGCTTGCGGTTGCAGCCATACCAGAGGGATTGCCGGCGGTCGTGACGCTCGCCTTGACCTTCGGGGCCAAGTTCATGGTCAGGAGCAAGGCGCTCATAAGGAAGCTTCCAGTCGTGGAATCCATAGGTTCGGTGAACGTGATATGCACAGACAAGACAGGCACACTCACGAAGAACAGGATGTCCGTGACGAAGGTCTTGTTTGATGAGGTCGTGTACGACAGGCGCGAGATGAACAAGCAGGATGCGCACAGGATGGAGCTGCTCATGTTGTGCGGGGCATTGTGTAACAACTCGAGCGTTGTGCTGGACGAGCATGGGAAGAGAAAGATAATCGGAGACCAGACAGAGGTTGCGATAACAGAGTTTTCCGAGCGCTTCGGCTTTGGAAAAAACGAGTTGAACGAGATGTACAGAAGGGTGAACGAAATCTCTTTCACCTCGAAAAGAAAGAGGATGAGCGTGGTTTGCAAGCACAGGAACAAGAGATACGTTTTTTCCAAGGGAGCTCCAGAAGTCTTGCTTGAAAGGTGCACGAAGATGTTCAGAGAGGGGAAAGTTCAGCGTATGGACAAGAAGACGAGGGAGAAGATACTGAAGCAGGACAACGAGTTCGCCGCCCATGCGCTGAGGGTTCTGGCGTTCGCCTACAAGGAGTCCAGGACGGAGATAGTGGAAAAGAATATAGAAAGGGATTTGGTGTTCATCGGTCTTGCCGGCATGCTGGACCCACCCAGGGAAGAAGCGAAAGATGCGTTACGTGAATGCAAGACGGCCGGCATCCGGGTCATTATGATCACAGGGGACAACATGGAGACGGCAAAGGCGATCGCGAACGAAGTCGGTCTAAGGAGCAAGGGAACCGTGTCAGGGAACGAACTTGCCGGAATGAGCGACGAGACTCTCCAGGAGAGAATAGAAGAGGGAACCAATATCTTTGCCAGAACATCGCCGTTTGACAAGCTGCGCATATTGAAGGTCCTGCAGCACGACAACAGGGTAGCCATGACAGGCGACGGCGTCAACGATGCCCTGGCATTGAAGAAGGCGGACGTTGGGATAGCGATGGGAGAGAGGGGCACGGAGGTTGCCAAGGAGGCAAGCGACATCATACTCGTAGACGACAATTTCGCCACCATAAAAAACGCCGTCAAGGAAGGGAGAAGGATATTCGACAACATCCGGAAGTTTGTGAATTACCTGCTGACCTGCAACTTCGCAGAGGTCTTCGTGATATTCATGGGGACCCTGCTGCTGGCATTGGACGAGCCCATACTGTTGCCGGTGCATATATTGTGGATAAACCTGCTCACGGACGGCCTGCCGGCCCTGGCGCTCGGAATCGATCCACCCGCGCCCGATATCATGGAGAGGAAGCCGAGAAAAAGGGGAGAGGGGATACTGGACAAGCGAACGTTATACAGCATAGTGTCCATAGGCCTTGTAAAAAGCGCCTTCCTTTTGCTGGTCTTCTTCCTTAACATCTATCTGGTCATAGGTGACGCAAGGACGGCCTTGTTCATGGGCTTTGTGTTGTACGAGTTCCTGAGGATAGGTGTGATCCGGCACCAGGAAAAGCTCGGATTCTTTGCCAACAGGATGCTGGTCCTGGCCCTTATAGCGTCTTTGGCGTTGCAGCTCATGGTTGTCTACACCCCGCTGAACATCTACTTCGGCATAGTCCCCCTGAACGTTTCACAGTGGGCGGTTCTGCTGTTGTTCGCTGTGATTGGGTGGTTCAGCGCCATATCCATTTCCAAGACGATAAACACCAGAATAAAATAAAAGCAACGATATCAACATAATACTATGCAAATCGTTATCGATGTCCTGCTGTTCTTTTTGGGATTGATTGTGCTGCTGAAGGGGGCAGCCTTATTCACCGGGAACGCATCGAGAATAGCAAGGAGTTTAGGAGTCTCTGATATAGTAATCGGACTTACATTGGTGGCGTTTACAACATCGTTGCCTGAGCTGTCGGTCAGCGTAATGTCTGTGCTCAGGGGAGCCTCGGGAATAGCCATAGGCAACGTGATAGGTTCAAACATAGCAAACATAGGCCTCGTTCTGGGGGTTGCGGCGTTGCTGACGCCCGATATACCGGGGGGGAAGGCAGAACTCAAGCAGGGATACATCATGTTGGCGGTCACGCTGATAGCGGTGCTTTTTATTGTTGACGGGCTCTCCCTGATTAAAGGAGCCATTTTGGTGACCATGCTCTTTTTATACATCTACTATCTGGCAAAAGAGAAGAGCCTGCAGGAGAACATTATCACAAAAATCGTTGAAAGGGAAAGTTTGCCGCGTGGGTTGGCGCTTTGTGTAGTTGGCGGTGCGGGGGTGATGGTAGGAGCCGAGCTTCTGATCACATCCAGCCTAAGTCTGGCGAGGAGTTTCAGCATCTCTGAAACAGTCATAGGGTTGACCATAGTGGCGATAGGAACCTCATTACCCGAGCTTGCCACATCCGTTACGGCGGCGCTCAAAAAGCTGCAAGGAATAGCGCTCGGCAACATAATAGGCTCGAATGTTTTTAATTTGCTGATGGTTCTCGGAGCGAGCGCGATGGTGGGAACAATAGCAGTGGAAAGTATGCTGCTGACTTACAGCATACCGCTGATGTTGCTGTTCACAGCGCTGCTGCTCCTTTTCATGCGGGTGGAGAACAAGCTGAGCAGGCTTGACGGCCTCGCGTTGCTGCTCATGTACGGATTTTTCCTGTATCTAAAGTTATTCATAATTTCCGCGTAGCAGAATCTCTCCGTCTGATGTAGCAAACAAAGATTTAAAATAGCATTTTGAAATTAGATACTATGCAATTTCCCGACATCATTGAAAAAATGAGAAGCGTGGCTAGCCCGGCCGTAATCATCAAATACTGGTGGGTGTGGTGCCTGATTCTTATAACTGTTTTTGCTTTGTGGTCAAGGAGCATCCCTGCAAAATACGGCGAATTGCAGGCCCTCGACCCTTTCTACGCATACAGGCTGAACGAGTACATGCTGGAACACAACCTTCAATTGCCTCCGCATGACCATATGAGGTACTGGCCGGACGGCGTATCCATCGGCAACTACGGCCCCATTGTCTATTTTTACGTCCCGGTCCTTCTCTATCTCGTATTCGTCTTCTTCGGGATCAGCATGCCGTTCCTCGATTTCGCGATACTATATCCAGCCATCATGGGAGCGGTGTCCGTGTTCATAATATTCTGGATAGGGAAAGAGATTTTCAAAGACAACAAAGCGGGCCTGTTCGCAGCGATTTTTCTTGCTACCATACCGGCTTACATATCCAGGACATCCGCCGGTTTTTTCGACAAGGAGGCAACCGGAGGGACCTTCTTGCTGTTGGCGGTTTACCTGTTCGTCAAGTCGTACAACAAGAATTCGTGGAAATGGGGCCTGCTGTCCGGCGTTTCCGTGTTTCTGGCGATTGGTTCATGGGGAGGGGCACAGTTCTTCGTTTACTTCGTTTCGGGTTTCTTGATCATAAAACTACTGCTCAACCGGTACAGGGAATCCATGCTCAAATGTGCACTGCCAAGCCTGGCCGCTGCAATTCTCGCACAACGTTACTTGTTAGGTGTCACCGGCTGGCCCCTTGAGCAGATCCTGGCCATGCTCACCATAGCTTTAATCGTTATTCGTTTTGCAAGCGAAAGATACAAGATAGTAAAAGACGAGCAGATGCCGTACGTGATACCCGCGACGCTGATCATGATATTCGTTGCGCTGCTGATAGGCTCCATGTTCTCGGACTTCTGCTGGGGGATTATCAACAGGGGTTTGCAGTTGATTCAGCTGGGAGAAAAGGGCCATATCGGGAGCACGGTCGCGGAGCAGATGTCAGGCAGCTGGAACGACATAGTCTCAAGGTCCAACGTGGCTTTTTCGCGCTCACTGGTACCATTGACTGCACCGTTCGATACGCTTTTCAGCATATGGTTTCTGTTCCTGCTGGGTTCATGCATGATACTGCTTAATATTTATTCGAGAAGGGAATGGTTGCTCTTGCTGCCGTTGCTGTGGCTGGTAATGTCGATACAGACTGTGTTCTACATGGTAAGGCTGGTTTTCTTCCTCGCCCCTCCCGCGGCCCTCGTGGCAGGATATTTCCTGGCCGATGGCATAAACAGGGTTTCACGACTAGGGTATATGAAAAGCAAAGATGGCATAAAAAAACTGAATGTGGTGTCGCTACCCCTTATGGCGCTGGTCTCATTTTTGATACTAACAAACCTGGCGACGGGTTATGTGTTCTGCAACAGCGTGGGGCCATCTTTCAACAACTGGTGGAAAGAGTCCATGGAATATCTCGCAGAAGAGACGCCGGAAAATGCGAGCGTCCTGTCCTGGTGGGATTTCGGGTACTGGTTCCAGACCAGGGGGCACAGGCCAAGCACGGCTGACGGCGGCAATATCAACGGCAGTGTGGACGAGCAAATCGCTGACTGGTTCACGTCAGATGGCAAAAACTGGACGGATTTCAGGCCATGGCTGAGGGGCAAGGACGTAAGCTACATACTCATGGATTATACCCTGCCCGGGAAATACGGGGCCATATCGAAGATTGCCAGCAGGGGCAAGCAGGTAATCGGCATGTTGCAGTTCCAGCAGAGCGCAGTCTACCCCCAGCAGAACAAGACCATCATCGAATACAAGGCCGGACAGTACACTATATGGATGCCAGTGGGAGATAATGGAAATATAGCGGGGCCGCCGATGTTCATGGTATCCAGGGGGGAGCAATACATCGGGCGGACCTATATCAACGACATATGCACGACTAACGGGATCATCAGGATGCAAAGCTCGGACGATGCGGACACCATGCCCGGCTGCGTGGCTATCGCTGCCTACGGATTGTTTTACATACCCCAAGAGGCCGAATTTACCATATTCACAAACCTCATGTTCATGGACGGCTACGGCATACCCGACGTCGAGAAGGTCTTCGACAACCAGTTGATAAAGATATACAAGCTGGAGATCAACGAAACGGCAAGTTCTTCCTAGTTATTTCCAAGATTGTGTCATAAAGAGAAAGCATGAACTAAATAATATGCTGCAGCCACAACCACAGCGCAATTGCCGCAATCAGTATCTCGACGCCCCAGATGCTCATGACCACGTCATTCTCGTAAACCTTTTGCTTGAACCTTTTCGCAATTTTGTATCCAATGGGCTCGAATCCGTAGATTTTGTCCGTGTACTCCAGGCGGCCATCAGGATAGACCTTGGTAGCAAATGCCTCGGGAAGTTCAACCCTGCTGTCGCGGTGCTTTTCGATGAGAAACTTCATGAATCCCAGCGCCTCGAAAAATATGTAAGGGATGAACAGGATCAGCGCTACCCTTTCCGTGTTACCGAGTATTGCAATACATGCTATAGTGGCACCGACCGGATAAGTAAGGCTGTCGCCAGGGAAAACCCTGGCTGGCGATTTGTTATACCACAGAAAGGCCAGCAAGGCAAAAACCATGGTCAGTGACAGCATAGTTACCCAACTGGAGCTGGAAAGCCACATGATTATGCCAAGTGCTGAGAGGATGATAATGCCCATCCCTGATTCCAGTCCGTTGTAGCCGGCGAGCATATTGAAGCCGTTCGTGGCTCCGATGATGCCGGCCGGGATTAACACAAGAGGGAATATGACACCGAAATCCACGGCGCCTAAAAGAGGCAGGGCCATGACAGAATCTCCTGCATTCACCACAGCCAGCGGTATCGCTATCGGCAATGTTGAAAGAACCTTGTGTGTCTGACTCATACCAGTTTTCCATCCGAGGATATCATCGATAAAGCCGATAAAGCCCGCCAGCAAGATGGTTGCGATTACGGCAAAAATCTCCACAAGGCCTTCCGGGGAAGAAAAATAAAAGGTCTTTATGAATATGTAAAAGAGGATGCCAAAGACAGTGCCGATTATCACCGTTATGCCGCCTGCCTCCGCCACCTTGGGTTTGTGAAACTTGTTCATGTCAGTTCCTACCAACCCAACGGTTTTTGCTTTCTTGATCCATTTAGGCACAATGAGCAGGGTTGTTATGAAAGATATCATGAAGCATAAAAACAAGACCCATTCCATTGAGCATCACCAAGTTGCTGAAATTTTCACACTCTTTATTTTACACGCATTTTTATTAATAACTGCCATGCCCCACCTACTCCAAAAACTTCCTCTTCACCTCAAATGTCGTCCTGAGCACGCCCTTGATGAAACCATAATCAAGCGGATTCCCATCCTTTTCCAAGAAATCCCTTATCAAAACCTTGAGAGGCTCCTCTTTTTTCACATAGTATCTCCTGAAGCTCCAGACACCTGCTTCACACAAGTTGATGTCGCTATTCCTGCTGTCCAGAACATAGATTTCCTGCCGGGTGATGTCCACCCTCGCCCTCATGGACCTGCAAAAAACATCAACGGTCCTTTCCTTGTATCGATTCTTATTGCTTGCGTATATCACGCCGTCAACATCACCGATTTTCAGCACGAGTGTGCATTGGCTGTGTGCCTTGTCCGAAAAACACGCTTGAATTTCGACGGGCCTTTTATCGCCCAAAATATAACGCAATGTCCCAATGCCGTGCAGAACGGAATCTTCGATAAGATTAATATTGGAATGGCTGACCGGTCCAATCCTGTCCAGACGCACACCGAAGATGTCCTGATTTTTTAGCAGCTCCATAACCTGTCTGACAACCGGATTGAAGATATCAAAGGAGCCGAGGTATAATTTCAACCCACGCCTCTTTGCATAATCAACAAATCCCGTAACATCCCCCGAATCAAACAGAATCTGCTCCGAAAAGACGTGTAGACCTTCTTTAAGGGAACGGCTGATGTTTCTCATCGTGCACGCCGCACCGGAAAAGAATACGGCGTCAAAATCCAGTTTTGCAGGAATTTTCGACACCCTTTCAGCGTGTACACCCATATTTTTGATTAGGTAGAGGAACCTGTCGGCAAAGTAGTCAGTCCCTACAACAACGGCCTTCACATGTATCCCTCCTTCCCGAGCATGATGGTCTTGAAATTCCTTATCTTGTCGTTGTGCGCAAGCACCGAGGTCAGAAAATGCCTCATCTGCTCCTCGTTTTCGAACACCGTGAATACGATGCAATCGAAATCACCGCCAACCTTGAGAATCTTTTTAACGCTCGAATGTTCGTTTATTTTCCGGATGAATTCCTTGTCAATGGGCTGGAAGAATTCAAGCATGAACAAAACTGGGATGAGACCGAACACAGAATAGTTTACAAGATAGCTCTTTTTTATCACCCCGCCATTTTTGAGTTTCTTGATATGCCCGTGAACCCCCGCGGGGGTGATGTTAAGATTTTTAGCAAAATCGGCAATTTTTGTAGCATTCTTTTCTTCTATCAGGCTCAAAATCCTCTTAAGGGAAGGCGTTAATTTCATACCAATCTTAATTTTTTCAACCTTTTTACATATAATTAATTAAATATATTAAGCTTTATAAAGGCACCAGCCAAAATATTAACTGGATGAAGATGAAGAGCACAAGCTCCATAATCGCCAGGGATGTTGTGCTGGGCGAAAATGTGAAGATAGGACACTTTGTCATAATCGAGAAGGGATGCCAGATAAAAGACAATGTTTTGATTGAAAACAGGGCAATTATACATAAGAACACGCTCATTGGTGAGAACACGATTATCCAAGAGGACGTGATCGTAGGCAAACAACCGAGGCCAGGGCCCAGGTCAACCTACAAGATAGAAGAACAGGGAGGAACAACAATAGGGAAAAACAACCTCATAGGCACCAGGACAATAATCTATGCCGGGACGAGGATTGGGGACAACTGTTTCGTGGCCGATGACGCTGGCATCAGGGAGGGATGCGAGATTGGCGACTGGTGCACAATCGGCCGGAAAGTCACGATGGAGTTCGGGACAAAGATCGGGCACCACACCAGAATAATGGGAAACAGCCAGATAACCGGAAAGACACAGATAGGCAATAACGTCTTTATAGGGCCAGACGTGTCAACCGTGTCGGACAAAAAAATGGCAAGGGGCGGGAACACATGCAACCCTCCCATAATAAAGGATAAATGCCGCATCGGAGGCAATTCAGCGATATTGCCTGGAGTGACGATAGGGGAGGACTCGGCGATAGCTGCAGGCTCGGTTGTCTTTGAGGATGTCGAGGACTTCCAGATCGTAATGGGGAATCCAGCGAAATTTTGCGGAGTGGTCATGAAAAAGGACAGGTTCAAGGAGCAGTCCGATAAGAGGTAATACGATGGAAGAGCGCAAGGAAAGGGTGAAGAAAATCTTTATGAAGGTCTTCGCGGTCGAAGACAAAGATTTTGGCTTTGCTAAGGCCCACGATGATTTCGAAAACTGGGATTCGCTCAACCATATGTCCCTTGTATCAGCGATAGAGGAGGAGTTCAAGATAAGTCTCAGCGTGGACGAAATCTCGGAAATGGACACGGTAAAAAAGATCGTGGAAACGGTCGATAAACATGCATGCAAATAAACTACAACTTAAACTTGATTTCAGCTTGACATTGGCAGACAACATACTGATGAGAGGGGGAGAATCGCCGGGTAAAACCTACATGCTTCAAGGAGATGAGAAATACACTCGCGGCGACTTGTTTCAGCGGATAAACGCCGTTAAAAGGTTCCTCTCAACGGCTGGTGTAAAGAGGGGAGACAGGGTGGGCCTGCTGTCAGCCAACAGCCTGGATTACATCGCTGCGCATTTTGCGTGCATGTCATCGGGATTCGTCCTGGTACCGATAGACATCGAAGTCTCTAGATTAAGCCTGGATTTCATGATAAGCAACACCCAAACAAAGATATTGCTCGCCTCAGGGAGGGTGCACTCAAAATTCAAGGATATCAAAATTATCCATCCACTGAACGGCATTATACAAAAAAACCTGCAAGAAGCGGATACCGGCTATGCACCGTCTGGAATTAAACCGAACGAGCTGGCTATGTTGCTGCACACATCGGGCACGACAGGGGAGCCCGTTGCCGTGCAAATAACGCACCTGAACCTCGTGGCAAACACAAACTCGATACTCGATTATCTGGAACTCGGCAAGGAAGACCGTCTGATGCTGGTTCTGCCCTTTTTTCATTGCTACGGGATGTCCCTGTTACATATGATGTCCGCGGTTGGCGGGGAGATGGTGATAAACAACAGCTTCATGTTCCCCCAGCGCGTGGCCGACGAGCTTGTCGAGAAAAAGTGTACGGTATTCGCAGGCGTGCCGGCAACCTACAAGATACTGATGAAGATGACCAGAATAGCGGAGATGGACACACGTTCGCTCGGGCAGGCATACTGCTGCGCAGGAAAACTTTCCGAAAAAGACCTGATGCATTTGCAAAAGGCCATGCCGCACAGCAAGATAATACTGTTTTACGGGCAGACCGAGGCCTCGCCCCGCTTGTCGTATTTGCCATACGAGTTCTATAACTCAAAGCTGGGCTCGATAGGAAAGGGTATCCCTGGAGTTGAACTCAGGGTCGTGGACGAGTCAGAAAAAGACGTAAAGCCAAGCGAAGTGGGGGAAATCATAGCCAGGGGCGATAACATATCCCCGGGTTACTGGAACGATGAAGAGAAGACCAAGGAGACATTCAGGAACGGCTGGCTCTACACGGGAGACCTTGCCAGGGTCGACAGCGACGGATTCATCTATATCGTTGGAAGAAGGAAGGATTTCGTCAAGGTTGCGGGGAAGAGATTCTCGTTGACGGATATAGAAGACGTGGCTAATTCCATGCCCGGGATAAGCGAAGCAGCCGCGCTCATGGTTCCGGATGATGTCACGGGGGAAGCCGTAAGGCTCTTTGCGGTCCCGGAATCCAATGGCGTGACCGAGGACTCGGTTCTGCTTTTCTGCAAGCAAAATCTCCCGCCGTTCAAAGTGCCGCGGGACGTGACCTTGGTAAAGGAAATACCCAAGAACACATTCGGGAAGGTTCAGAAGAGAAAATTGCTTGAAATTGGAGCTAAATTGGATGCATGAGGAGTTGGTGATGTTGCATGACCGATGATAAGATTTTGATGATGCTGCCCAGGATGTTTTTCCCTGGCACCGTTTATGTAGGCCAGAATTCGCTCTTTTACCTGAGGACCTTGCATGGTAAAACCTTGGCCGTTGTCTCAAAATCTGTATGGAAGAACCATGAGGAGAGACTAAGGCGCTTCCTGCCGACGGACTGCAAGTTCATATTCAGACACGGGGAACCGAAAAAGGAAGACATGGACTCGCTGCATTCTGAGATTGAGTCCGGGAAATATGACAATGTACTGGGGATAGGCGGGGGGTCTGTGCTCGATCTTGCGAAGACCTCGAGACTTAAGAAAGCCGATACCAACCTTGTCCTTGTCCCGACCACGAGCGGTACGGGTGCGGAGGTAAGCAGATACGCGGTCATAACAGAGAACGGTGAGAAAAAGCCGATAACCTCGGAGAAATTCGTCCCGGGCGCCGTGCTGCTGGACCCCACCTTTTCGCTCACGCTGCCGAAATTCGAGACCATATACAACACCCTCGACATCCTTTCCAGTGTTATCGAAGCTTTAGTATCGAAGCTGGCAAACCCCCTGAGCGACACCCTTTCGCTGGTTTGCATAGATAATGTTATACCAGCGCTGAGGTCTGTCTCCTCGAACCTGCAAGACGTGCATGCCAGGGGAAAACTGCAGATCACAGGCTTTCTGAACGGCCTCGTGCTGGGGAGTTCCCCAGTCGGTCTCGTACACGCCTTTGCGCACTATTTCGGCGCCAGGCTCAACCTGCCTCATGGGCTGGCAGTCGGGACATGCATGATGCCTGTTATCAGTCACAGCGTCAAAAAGACAGACCGGTATGAAAAGCTGCAGGCATCCAGGCGTCTGCGTGGCGATGTCATGGCCAACCTTTCTTCGTTCATGCGTGAAATGGGTTTTCTCGACTACCACAAAAAACTGGATTTCGGCAACGTTGACGTGGCTGATGTCTGCCAGAAAATCAGATGCGACCCGATCACGAAGACCAACCCCTATGCCGTGGGAGACGATGACATAAAGCAGATCCTGTCATCCATGGGGGTGTCATAGGTTATGATCGAGAATCTGGTGTCGCTAGAGCCCTTCTCCCTGCACGAACCCGAGAAGCGCCCAGTCTTTCTCAGGGCTATGCAGGAGGCCATCCTTTTCCATTACAACAACTGCGAGAATTACCGGAACTTCTGCAAGAAAAGGGGCTTTGAGCCTGCAGGTGATTTTTCCATCCAGGATATACCATTCTTGCCCGTTGACGTCTTCAAGGATGTCAAGCTGATATCGGTGCCTGCTAAGGACATTCACAGGACGGTGCACTCAAGCGCTACCACCACAGGCACGCCCAGTTCGGTATACCTCGATGAAACATCAATGAGCAGGCAGACCAGGACATTAAACTCGATAATCTCAAACTTCATCGGGGAAGAAAGGAGAGATTTCATATTCATCGACAGCCCAAACACGATCAAGTCGGTTGTGGGTGAACTGTCTTCGAGGGCCACGACCATGAGAGGGCTGTTGCCTTTCAGCAGAAAATCATTCTTCGTGCTGAACGATAAGCTGGAACCGGACGAGGAAGCCCTCGGAAAAGCCTTGGATGAGCTGGGCGGGCTCCCAACGATTTACGGTTTCACTTACATGATTTACGAGTTCGTCAAGTCCGATCCCCGGATAAGGAAAAGGCTGTCCAAGAAAACAAAGGGCTGCATAGTTCTTCACTCAGGCGGGTGGAAAAAACTAACCGAGCTGCAGGTAAAAAAAGAGCAATTCAACAGGGAAGTGTCGGATTTTTTCAGCACGAGTCCCGGCAATGTGATAGACATGTACGGGATGGTTGAGCACATGGGGGTGATATACCCCGACTGCCCTTGCGGCTTTAAGCACGTGCCTGTTTACTCGGATGTGTTAATCCGGGACGTGAATTCCTTCGAGCTGGTCGCCGACGGCAAGCCTGGGTTCATACAGCTGCTCAGCCCGATACCCCACAGCTACCCGGGAATTTCCATTATAAGCGCCGATATAGGAGCTGTAATGGGCTCGGATGACTGCAAATGCGGCAGGCTAGGCAAATACTTCGTGTTCAAACACAGGGCGGAGAAGAGTGAAATTCGGGGCTGTGGCGACACGCTTGGTGAATGATATGGGATTCAAAAAACTTTTTTTCGAGGGCATGGTGATGAACAAGGAATCCGATGACATCGAAGAAATAGTGACCAAGCTGAGAAATCAGATAGAATTTATACACGGGCTGAAAATCTCTGATATAATAGACTTTCTTGACACGCTGGGCAGGCACTGGGCAAGGGATAAAGAAGTCAAGGGAGCTGCAGGGCAGAGCGCAAGATACCTGGCGGGTTTCTTAAAGCCAGAGAACCTTGAAACAATGCTCGACACGGCTCTCAGAAAAAAGGAGGCCTTGGACGGCTTCATCAAGCTTAACACCAGGAATGTGGTTTATCATGCACAGCCCAGGGGGCTTGTCGTCCACTGGATCGCCGGAAACGTCCCAATCCTGGGATTCATCTCGATACTGCAGGCCCTGCTTACCAAGAACGTGAGCCTGGTCAAGGCGTCATCAAAGGCGTACGCCGAATTCCTGATACTGCTGCGCTCCTTCAGCAAAATAAACACCGGCAAAATCCAGGGGGCCGACTTGTCAAAAACCATAGGGGCTGTGCTCGTAGACAGTAACGACCGCGAGAACCAGGAAAAGTTGTCGCTTGCGGCTGACGTGAGGATAGCATGGGGCGGTCAGGCCGCCATGGAATCGATAATGCACCTGCCCAAAAAAACCACGGCGGAAGACCTCATATACGGCCCCAAGTACTCTTATGCCATGGTTGGCAAGGAATGTCTTGGGGGCAACACAAGAGACACCGCTTACAGGCTGGCTATTGATGCGTCGGTATTCGACCAGTATAGCTGCTCCTCCCCTCATACCGTGTTTGTCGAGCAAGGCGGCAATGTAACGCCCCTCGGATTTGCGAATGAGCTTGCGAAGCAGCTCGATTTGGTGAACAGGAGGCTAATCCCCAAGGGCAAAACCGACCCCAAGAAAGCCATGGACATCCTTACTCTGAGAAGCAAGTACGAATTTGTCGGGCATGTATTCTCATCAAAGAACACAGACTGGACCGTTATCTATTCGGATGAAGAAGGCCTGGCCGTTCCCTGCTTTTCCAGGGTGGTGTTCGTCAGGCCGATAAAAGACATACACAAGGTCAAGGACTACAACGACAGACATAAACAGACAATGGGAATAGCGGTGGCGGACAAAAGACGATACGATTTTGTAGACAAGGCGACGCTTTTCGGTGTTGACCGCTGTCCCGAATTGGGCAAGATGTCGTTCTTTGAATCGCCGTGGGACGGCATGTTCGCCTTGGACAGGATGGTGCGCTGGGTAACAACATGCGAATAAGGAGTAGAGCATGGGAAACATCGTCGGGATAGGGATAGACTGTGTCGATATAGCGAGATTTGAAAATCTAGGCAAACACTTTTTGGAGAAGGTTTTCACAAAAAGAGAAATCGAATACTGCAAATCCAAAAAGAGTTCCGCCCAGCATTTCGCGGGCAGGTTCGCAGGAAAGGAAGCGTTAATCAAGGCCATGGACGGCATCGGAAAGAAGGTAGCCATGAACAAAATCGAAATCCTGAATTCTGCTACAGGCGCACCGGATGCCAATATCTTAGATGGTGGATTTTCAAAATACAAAATTTTCTTGAGCATCTCCCATTCAAGGAGTGTAGCAACAGCGTTCAGCATCGTGGCCGAAAAGTGAAGAAACAGACCTTGCGCAAATTGTAAGGAACTTTAAAATTTAACATCATGTCGATTATCGCTGGCCATGCAGCTTGCTGTACACCTCAGCAGGGATTTTGCAGATCTTGCCGCACTTCCCGCAATGCAGAACGAATACGTCGCCACGCTTTTCTACTCCACCCAGAACCTCACCGCAGGAACACACGAATCCCTTGAGTTTTGCAGGGCTTCCGTAAACCAGGCCATGGTCAGGGACGTCAGCAGTTACCACGCTGCCTCCTCCGACCATTGCGTATTCGCCTATCGTTACCCCGCATATAATGGTGGTGTTGACACCGATCGCTGCACCCCTTTTAACCCTGGTCGGAATAATTTTCCATTCCTTGTTAAAGGCCCTCGGCCTGACATCGTTTGTAAAGGCCACATGCGGGCCGATAAAAGCGTCATCTTCAATCGTAACCCCCTGGAAGATGGAAACCTTGTTCTCTATCTTCACGTTATTGCCCACTTTCACATTCTTGCCGATGTATGCGCAATGCCCCACGCTGCAATTATCTCCCAGGACGGCCCCTTCCCTGACATGCGCATAGTGCCACACATGCGTGCCGCTGCCTATCTCAGCCTTTTTCTCAACAGTGGCCGTCTGATGGATGAACACGTCATGCATTTAATCACCACATGATTTTATAATATCTATGGCAATTCTCAAGACACTCAGCCCGTCTTCCCCTGATACTAAAGGCTGTCCGTCTTTTTTGACAGCTTCTATGAAATTTTCCAGTTCGAGCTTAAGGGGCTCTTCCTTCACTACATGCACAAGCTTCTTTTTTGGCTCGCCGAATTGAACCACGAAATCTCCAAACCTGTCGCATGTTTTCTCATACACGCTTTCATACAATGTCAAATCCTGGGTGATGTAGTTGACTCTTGCGTAACCCTTGGTTCCGGTCACGTTAAGCACCCGTATCTTGACCGGGGTGATCCAGTTGACCTCTATCAAGCCGTTGGTGCCGTTGTAGCGCAGGAAGATGTCGGCATAGTCTTCCCGGTCATTCACCAAGGCCTTTCCCGCGGACGCGTTGATTTTTACAGGGGTTTTCCCCAGCAAATAATTGAAAATATCAATGTCGTGAACAGCGATGTCAATGATAACGTTGGCGTCCTTTATCCTGGGAGGGAAAAGCCCGACCCTCCTGGCTAGAATGGAGGTGATTTCCCCCAACTTCCCCTTGTCTATCAAGCTTTTCAGGCGTTGCACGGCCGGATTGAACCTCTCTATGTGGCCCACTGCCAGCTTAACGCCGGCCTTTTTTGCCAATGCAACGATATGCTCGGCGTCCTGCAACTTTTTTGTGATAGGCTTCTCTATCAGCAGGTTCACGCCGTGCTCTATAACGTCAAGCGATACGGGGTAATGCAAAGAGGTGGGTACACAAACAGATACGGCATCAGGCCTTTCTTTCAGCAGAAACTCCTTGTAATCCTTGTAGTACCTACAGCCGTGAGCGGACGCCACGCTTTTCCCTGTCTTTCGGTCAGGGTCCGCAACGCCTACCAAATCCACTCCATGCATATCGCTATATATGCGTGCATGGTTTTTTCCCATGCTCCCAGCGCCTATTACACCAACTCTCATCTTAACTACCTGTATTTTTCAACAACGTCAACGATTTTTTCCAGTTCAGATTTTTTAAGGTTTGGGTGCACAGGCAAGGACAGGACCTGCTTGGAGACGGATTCGGCGGATGGGCACATCCCCTCCCCGTATCCAAGGGACTTGTATGCAGGTTGTAAATGGACGGGCTTTGCATAGTAAACCCTCGCACCCACCCCGTTCGAATTCAGGTAGTTCAGGAAATCGTCCCTGAACCCGGCCGAGACCTTTATCGTGAACTGATGCCAGGCGTGACGTACGCCCTTGGCGACATAGGGGATTTCGAGCCAGTCAAGTTTTCCCAGCCTTTTACTGAGAAAATGCGCATTGTAGTCCCTTTTCGCATTCAATTTTCCCAGTTTATGCAGCTGGGCCAGGCCAATGGCTCCCTGCACCTCCATCATCCTGTAGTTGTAGCCTATCACGACATGATCGTATTTCCCGATCTGCCCCTGATTGACTATAACCTTGGCCTTTTCAGATGTAGCATCGTTATCGGTGAGTATCATCCCACCTTCTCCTGTGACCATGTTCTTTGTCGCATAGAATGAGAATGTGGACAAATCTCCGAATGAGCCGACCCTTTTGCCTTTATACTCCGCCCCGTGCGCCTGGGCGCAGTCCTCTATGAGCAGCAGGCCATGTTGCTCGCATAAATCCTTTACCCCTTTCATATCGCATGGCTGTCCATACAGGTGGACCACCAGCACGGCCTTCGTTTTTTCATTTATCTTCGATTCAATCTTGACCGGGTCAATGTTAAATGTCCTGGCGTCTATATCCGCGAAAACAGGAGTGGCCCCGTTGTACAGGATGGAATTCCCCGTGGCGATGAACGTGAAGGGGGTCGTTACGACCTCGTCGCCATCCCCTATGCCCAGCGCTTCTATTCCTACCTGCAGGGCCGATGTGCCAGAAGAGCAGGCAACACCGTATTTCGTCCCTATGTATGACGAGAACTGCCGCTCAAACCTAGAAACATTCTCTCCTTGCGTGAGGTTTCCCGATTTGAGAACCTTTACAGCTGCGGCAATTTCCTCTCTTCCCAAAACAGGCTTGGCGATAGGAATCATAGTAATCTTATACCCAATAAATTTAAAAGAATAACATAGGCAGGGGTGTGGGACATTAATATAACAGCATCAGATTGTGCCACAGGCCCTTGCACATGATGACCGTTTCTATCCTCTCGGGCAGCTTCTGCCAGACCTTCCAGCCGGATGTCCTCTTGTCAACCGAGAAACCGCTTTCACCGGCAAGGTAGGAATGCTTGTTCGTGAATATCCCCAGTGCAGGCTGGTCAGGCGTTGTGAGCACGTCCTCGGCCCCCGCAAGCCCAGGACCGGAGATTGTAAGCAACAACACCAAAAAAGCGAACCCCCGTTTTATCATAATTTACACCAAGCTTAAATTTATTGTTTTACAGGAAACCTGAAGAATCTCTCTTGCATCGTTTCTCTAAATTTTGAGTATTTTCCTCCTTCGTACTCTCCTACAGTTTCTATACCAAAATCCATACCTTCAGATTCTTGATGAAAAAATATCCGATTCCCATTTTCACAGCCTAGACAAATACCGGCATGACGCTGCCCAAAACCACAGAAGTCCAAACCATATTCATTTTCCCAATAAAACGCGATTATTGAATCTGGGGAAAACCCATCCACTTCAACAACACTTTCATTTCTGTTTAAAAAAGAATCAAACGGTTCTCTCCCGACATATCCCGGGGTTGAATTCTCTGGGAAAAAAATAAAGTCTCCCTCTGCACTGCTAAAATCATCTAACCTGTTCCCTTCTGCAACATACTGTTTTGTGATTAAGTCCTCGACACCGAGCACATACGCAACTGTCCCCCAGCAATTGGGTTTAAGATTATTTCCTTCCAAAATAATTCTCCTGGCAAGTTCGGGGTTATCCATCAGGTATCTTATTTTATCACCGAATCTTGAACCATCTATTAAATAACCGAACCTTTCGATTGCATACCCTCCGGACCATCCAGAAATCCCCCTCTGCGCAAAACCAATTTGTTGCATAATTTTCCACTAAAATGTTTTTGTGCAAAGAAATTAAAGTCAATCGTCGAACCCCAGGTTAACATTTAAATAGATTACGGTGCCCTTTAATAGAAACATGTAGTAAGCTTCTTTTCAAAAGAGGCTTGAGCAATGAATAAAAATAAAGGTATGATCATGACGGTTGGAATAGTCGGATACGGCGCATACGTCCCCAGATGGAGGATAAAGTCCTCATCGATAGCAGAGATCTGGGGATCTGACAATGAGAGAACTAATAATCTCGTTGGGGAAAAATCTGTATGCAGCCTGGACGAGGACGCTGCAACCATGGCCGTGGAAGCCGGTAAAAGCGCGCTTGCCAGAGCAGGCATAAACCCAAAGAAAATTGGAGCGGTCTATGTCGGTTCAGAATCCCATCCTTACGTGGTGAAGTCCACATCGAGCATAGTTGCGGAGGCCCTGGATGCGACCCCCGAGCTTACAGCGGCTGACCTGGAATTCGCCTGCAAGGCGGGCACGGCCGCCATACAGATTGTCATGGGTCTCATAGAGTCGGGCCGGATAAAATACGGGCTGGCGATAGGTTCTGACACCGCCCAGGGCCGGCCTGGAGACGAGCTGGAGTACACCGCGGCATCGGGGGCAGCGGCTTTTATACTCGGAAATCACGACATCCTGGCAAAAATTCAGGACACGTACTCCTACACAACGGACACGCCCGATTTCTGGCGCAGGGAGGGGGAGGAATTCCCCAGGCACGGAGGGAGATTCACGGGCGAACCGGCCTACTTCACACACGTGCTGTCTGCAACCAGGGGCTTGTTGGAAAAGACAGGAACCACGGTTGAGGACTATGATCACTTTGTTTTTCACCAGCCGAACGCCAAGTTTCCAATGAAAGCAGCGAAAACGCTTTCGATACCGCCGGAAAAGGTTATGCCGGGTTTGCTCGTTCCGTTGATAGGCAACACGTATTCGGCGTCCAGTTTGCTTGCCCTGTCGGCTGTGCTGGATATAGCCAAGCCAGGGGAAAATATCCTGATCACATCGTTCGGTTCAGGGGCAGGCTCCGACTCATTTTCAATGACGGTGACGGATTTGATTCCGGAAAAGAGAAAACTAGCGCCGTTGGTTAAGGACATGATAACAGCCAAGGAGTACATAGGTTATGCCCAGTACGTGAAATTCAGAAATAAGCTGAAGGGGGTTGTAAGATGAAGGCGCCCAAAAGGGACATTGCCATAATCGGTGTTGGCACAACAAAATACGGTGAACACTGGAATTACAGCCTGAAGGACCTGATTACGGAAGCGGGTATCCGGGCCCTTGAAGATGCCAAGATATCCGGAAATGACATAGAGCTCATAGTAGGAGGCTCCATGTCGAGCGGCATGTTCGTCGGTCAGGAGCACACAGGGGCGCTGTTTGCAGACTACATGGGGCTTAACCCCAAGCCAGCCATCCGGACAGAGGCCGCATGCGCCAGTTCCAGCGTGGCCTTGAGGGTCGGGTGCATGGCCATCGCATCGGGCATGCACGACTGCGTGGCTATCGGCGGAGCCGAGAAAATGACAGACGTGTACGGTTCCCAGGCGACAACGGCGCTGGCGGGCGCAATGGACAGGGACAACGAGGCTTACTTCGGCCTGACATTCCCGGGTGTTTACGCCATGATGGCAAAGAGGCACATGCATCAGTACGGGACCACGAGGGAACAGCTCTCCCTTGTCGCGGTGAAAAATCACAGCAACGCCATGCACAATCCCTATGCCCAGTATCACAGGAAAATCAGCGTGGACGACGTTATGCGTTCGCCGCTGGTGGCGGACCCCCTGAGATTGCTGGACTGTTCTCCCATAGCCGATGGCGCTGCATGTATCATAATAGTCCCTGCGGAATCGGCCAGGAAATACACGGATACTCCCATATACATCCGGGCATCGGTCCAGGCATCAGACACGCTGGGAATGTACATGAGACATGATATAACCACAATCAACGCGAACATACAAGCGGCGAAACTGGCATATCAGATGGCAGGCGTCAAGCCCGCTGGTATAGACGTGGCAGAAGTCCATGACTGCTTTACCATAAACGAGATAATTAGCTGCGAGGACCTAGGCTTTTGCAAAAAGGGTGCCGGGGGAAAGATGGTGCAAGAAGGAGAGACGCAGATCGGTAGCCGCATACCCGTAAACACGAGCGGTGGCCTGAAGGCAAAGGGCCACCCGGTAGGCGCGACAGGCGCAGGCCAGATAGTTGAACTCGTCAAGCAGTTGAGAGGCGATGCCGGGAAGAGGCAGGTCGACGGTGCAGAGACGGCCCTTGCTCACAATGTCGGCGGCTCGGGCTCAACCGTGGCGATACACATACTCTCAAGGAATAGGGGCAAGGTGTGCTAATGGAAGAAAAGGCAGTCGCATTTCACTGGAGGGCTTTCAGGGAACGCTACGGGCTTGTAGGCTCCAAGTGCGAGCTTTGTGGCAGGTATTTCTTTCCTGGCAGGGTGATATGCCCTGCATGCAGACGAAAGGGAAAGATGTCGGAGCACAGATTTTCAGGCAAGGGAAGCGTTTATTCTTTCACCGTGGTAAGGACGCCGCCAACGGGATTCGAGATCTTCATTCCTTACCTAATGGCAATAGTCGAGCTGGAAGAGGGCGCAAGGGTTGTTTCCCAGCTGGTTGACTGCAAGCCGGAAGAGGTTCAGATAGGAATGTCCGTTGAGGCATGCTTCAGAAAAATAAGAGAGCAAAACAAATCAGGGCTCGTGTTGTACGGCTTCAAGTTCAGGCCCGTCAAGTAAGCCAAATCCCTGCCTTGCCATTTCTGTCCACCCATAATCCACCCTTAACCTTTATTAATAACAGGCTCCTTTTGTAGAGATGGATAAATTATCCAGATTTTGGCCGGGACTTGACGATCTGCACGACGTCGAAATTCCGCAACTGTCCTGCATCCTTGAGGACTTGCTCGACAGCGGAAACGACGAAGCCAGCCTTTATAATCACGATGAAGATGACGAGGACGAAGATGAAGAAGGGGCAACACATGACTACAATTCTGAATTCAGCCTGTCAATGCCGGAAGTGTACATGGGGCACGAGCAAAAGAGACTTGAAAAGGAATATAACGGCCACGGCAAAGACACGGCTTTCAACGAATTCGGAGAGCGGCCCATCACCAAGGCAGAAGACCCGGAAAAAGAAGAAAGCTTGCGCTCCGATTTCCTGTTGACCGGTGAGGCAGACACGGCGGAATACAGGGATACGATAATCCAGGCATATTCTGACGGCATGATGAAAGGGCTGGAAGGAGAGACGTACCAGCAGCCCGGCCTGCTGAACATAGAATACGAGGCACCGGAGCTGATAAACGGCCAGAGGACGTACCAGAGAATGGTTCTCGAGGCGGATGCGGAAGGGGAAACCGTTTACGAGATGACCATGAGAAAACTCGTGGAAGTGGGAATCGAGGTTTCGGCGTCATACGATTTCGATTTCGACACCATGATATTCACGTCGATAAACCAGAAAAAAGAAGGCACTGCGGGAAACTTCAACGAATTCTACCTGAACGGTGAGATAGGGGAGAGCGCCGTGGACAAGCAAAAGCTGAAAAAAGGCGACGTGATCGAATGGAGATACGCGGAGGAAAGCGACGGTTCATGCGGGGGCGTTCCTGATTTCCACAGGGTCAAGAACCTGCTGCAGCAATACAACGGCATTGGAAATGCCTATGATGGTCATCAGGGAGCGGGCATGATAAACCCTTTATCCAATACGCACTTGCTTGGGACATACGGCGGCATAATAAATTTTTGAATTCATTATCACCAATTATAAACAATATGAATAAACAAACAGCAAAAAGAATAGCCAATGGTTCGCTTATCGGCTTTATAGGATTCATACTCTCTCCGGTTTCCTGGTGGAACGACCTGTTCGTAAACATCCCAATTGCATGGGCAGCGGCAACAATGTTTGCATGGATAAACCAACAATTGTTTGCAGGAGCGTTTATTACAACATACTGGATTACAAATATCGTAGGTTTGGTTATGTTACACAAAGGGGCAAAACACATAATCTCAAGTTCCGAAATTCAGCGCAAGTATACAATAAAGGAATTGTTAAACGATTTGGTCGTTTCCTTGGTTTATTCGATTATCCTAATCATATTGATTGAAATTGGAGTTATCCAACCAATTCATGCTTATATTAAATGAGGCGAGGCATCACATTTCTGAGACTGTCGCCAGCCCAGCAGCTACAGCGCCCCTTTCCGCATCCAGCAGGGAGTCTGCCCCTGACAATATGACAACGTCGTTTTCTTCCGTTTTCAAGGAATTTTCAATCTCTTCCGTATACGGGGGTTCATGCTTGGGGACTCCCGCCAGCATGAGTTCGCCGCTCTTTTTTATCAGGGTGATTATCTTCGCGCCAAACCTCACGCCCTCGTCCCTCTGCTCTATGCCGGCTTTCACCTTGGCGGCAGAATTTTTTACAAGCAGGGCAACGGTGTTTTTTGAAAAGTTTGGGACGCCGACCTCTGTCAAAGCAGAAAAATGGCTGCAAAACGAAAACAATGAAAGGCCCTTGCCGGTCGGATAAACTCCCCTTGTTCCCTGCTCCACCAGGTCCATCTCTTTCAGGAACTTTATCATAGTCTTCACGGTGGCCTCACCCAGTTTTAATTTCCGGACCAGGGCAGGTCTGCCGCTCGGCCTGGTTGAAATTATCAAAAACAGGCGCACAACGTCTGGGATACCATATCCGGACCTTTTGTCTATTTCGAGTTCGCGTAGTTTTTCAGGTTCCAATGACATCACCAACACCACCAATTTCATTTAACAGACTGGAAAAGGGAAAATCGAAATCCGTCTTATTCTCTGAAGTTTTCAGCGCAGACAATTTTTTGATGAGTTTCGAGACTTCGTCCCCAGGCAGATCCTTGTACAATTGCCTGAACATAAGCCCGGCCTGTATGTCTTTGAGCAAGATTTTTTTCCATCCGGCCTCGTATTCTGACAAGAAATTTTCGCTAAACTCGTTATTTCCAACGGCATGCTTGATAATTTTTGATGCAACTTGGGCAGCAAGCAGACCATAGATTACCCCACCCCCTGACCATGGCTTGGTCTGGCATGCCGAATCCCCCACGAGCAGAAGCCGGTTTGAAAAGGACCTGACGAGCCCGATGGGTATCGGAGCAGCCCCTCTTTGCACTATTTTTTCCTTTTCCAATCCAAAAAACTTTTCTACCCAGGAAAAGCTAAGATTCTTTCCCATCGCGCCGAATTCCGTCTGCGAGCCTCTGGGTATCCTCCAGCAAAAGCCGTCTCTTGCTTTTTGCCCGCCAAACCACATCTCAACGCAATCAGACCGGTCTTCCTCATTCACGTATAAAACAAGGCCATTGAGCAATTCTGCTGGTTTCGCGCCGATGTATTTTGCCGCGACTGAACGCGCTCCGCCACATCCTGCCACCAATTTCGATTCAAAAACCCCCTTGCCGGTTTTAACGGAGACACGATCAGGCATTACCGAAATCTCTCTAACCCTTGTTTTGAATTTTATTTCGCAACCCATTGATGAGGCATGCTCTGCAAGCCTTTTATCCAGCAGATCCCTGTCTATCACATACGCAGCAGTACCTTTCTTCCTCACTTCTAACTCATGCCCAAAAATGTGTATTTTTGCCCCCTTGACGGCATGCTGGATAATCCCCGGGGTGTCGATCACATATCCCGGCAGAATCTCCTTTATCCTGCCGCTCACCAGGCCTGTGCATGCCTTGTTCCCAGGGACGTTTTTTTCTTCGAGAACCAGTACTTGCATCTGTGAAGAGCAAAGTGACGCAAGATATGAACCTGCTGGTCCCGCGCCAATGACGATCATGTCGTACATAATATTTTAATAAAAACAACTGCATTAAAATACCATTACGCCAAATAAAAACCTTCACTTGAGGGAATATCAAGGGAATGGATGATGGTTAAGATGGGAGAGGCACACAGTATTCAGGTATTCGGTTTGCGTTTCGATTACAGGCTGTTAGCCCTGATACCAATTGCCCTGCTGCTTATTTCCGCTGGTTTTCTGGCCAACCAGTACGCTACCACCGGAGAATGGTTCAAGAGGAGCATAGACCTGAGGGGCGGCACGCTGCTTACCATAAAGACGGGGTCCCCGGTTTCCGTCAGCGGAGTGGAGGAACTGCTTTCCCCCGATTTCGGCTCTGTGAACGTTAGGGGACTGAGAAGCTTTGGTGAGCAGGGGGCTTCGATAGAGATGGATGCCAGCGTCAACTATACCATGGTTATGGCCAGGCTTGAGGGCAGCGGCATCAATATAATCGACTTTTCGCTCGAAAACATAGGGCCGAGCCTGGGATCGATGTTCTGGTCCCAGGCACAAACAGGCATAATCATAGCATTCATCCTGATGGGAATAGTAGCCTTTGTGGTTTTCAGGACATTCGTGCCGTCGATAGCAATCGTGATATCGGCCGCTTCTGATATCATAGTCACCCTCGCCATGATGCAGGTCTTCGGCATAGAATTCAGTCTGGCGTCTCTCGGGGCATTGCTCATGTTGATAGGATACTCGGTAGACACAGACATCATGCTCACCAGCAGGCTGCTGAGGGAATCGGAAGAGGGGCTCAGCATGAACGAAAAGATACTCAGGGCGCTGAAAACCGGCCTGACCATGACGTTCACGAGCATAGGGGCGGTTGCGGCCCTGCTAGTCATACCGTTGCCTCCGGTGCTGGTTCAGATAGCGAGCGTGATATTCATCGGCCTTTCCGTCGATATCGTGAACACATGGCTGCTTAACTCTGTGTTGCTCAGGTGGTATTGCGAGTCAAGGGGTGCTGGATAATGCTGAAATACTGGAGATTGTGGCTGCTGTTGGTGGTAGTCTTTGGTTCCATCCTCGCGATAGGTCTCAAGCCAAGGAGCCATGGCGTCGAAATAGTCTATGTCACCAGGGACTCCCCTGCATCAGGCCAGCTTAAGCAGGGCATGGCGATTTCCAGGGTGAACGACTTTTCCGTCGAAAACATGGAAGAGTGGACCAAATACACAGCCAACATCACCGGGTCCGTCACGCTGGTTGTGGACGGCCGCGAATACAATTTTTTCGTTAATCGGTCGCTGGGAATAGAGGCCCAGGCACTGGAGAGATTAAACCTGGACTTCGGCCTGGACCTGCGGGGAGGCACGAGAATAATCTTAAAGCCGAGGGAGAACGCCACACGCTCCACGATAGAACAGGTGATAGGAACGCTGCAGACCAGAATCAACATATACGGCCTCAAGGAGATAAAGTTCTTCCCAGTGGAGTCGCCACAAGGCTGGTACGTGCAGATCGAGGCTACAGGGATAGGCTCCAAGGTCGTGGACGAGCTGCTGACATCCAAGGGCTCTTTTGAAGCCAAGATATCAAAGCCGGTTGAGCTGCGGGATGGAAAAGGCAGGATACAGCTTGGTTCTAATTATTACGACGTGCAAGTACTGAACGATACAGTGACCGTTGACGGAAAAAGGGTCCCTGCTAACGGCTCTTTCATCCTTGAAGGCATAGATTTTGAGCTTGGGAATATCACGAACAACAAGATTCTGCTCATGGCCACGGTGTACAGGGGTGAGGACATAGAGCTGATTTATACGGACCCACAGCATTCAGGGATGGTCCCCGTCGGGGATTACTTCAGGTTTTACTTCACCATCCTGGTTTCAAACGATGGCGCGCAGCGCTTCGCCAAGGTAACGTCAGGCATCCCCAGCCAGATGGACCTGAACAGCGGGGAATACTATCTGAAGGACAGCAGCATATACCTGTACCTGGACAAGGAGCTGCAATCAAGCCTGCGAATATCATCAAGCCTTGGGGGAAAGGCTTATCAGACGCCGCAGATAGAGGGAGGCAGGGAAAAAAGGCTGGACGCCGCAGAGGAAAAGATGAGGCTGCAGACCATTCTCAGGTCAGGGGCCCTGCCGGTCAGTATGGAGACAACATCCATCTCCATCATATCGCCGACGCTCGGCTCAAACTTCATCCAATCCGCTCTTTTAGCAGCCATGGCTGCCGGGATAATGGTAGTTGTCATAGTCTTCATCAGGTACAGAAGTTTGCGTATAGGGATACCCCTGGTCCTGACAGGCTTGTCCGAGGCGGTCATTATACTGGGAATATCCGCAATGAATGACAGCCCTGTGTGGATGGGAGTTCTTGTTGTGAACCTGGTGATAATAACAATGGTATGGTGGAAGTTGCATGAATCCGATGTTTCCGCATGGGCAGGAGCCATTTTGATACCGTTGCTTGGGCTGATGAGCTGGAACATCGACCTGCCTGCCATAGGCGGCATCATAGCCGCGATAGGGATTGGCGTGGACCAGATGATAGTGATAGCCGACGAGACCCTTGGAGGGAGAATGGTCATGAAAAAAATCTACTCCCTGAAGGAAAGGATAGGCAGGGCGTTCTTCATAATATTCACAGCCGCAACTACCACGATAATGGCGCTGTTGCCTTTGCTTTTTGTCGCAGCTGGTGTGTTCATCAGGGGTTTCGTGATCACCACGATCGTAGGGATACTGGTAGGAATTCTTATCACTAGGCCCGCTTATGCGAGGATAATCGAAATGACCTTGGAAAGGAGAAGAGATGAGTGACCAATAACATAAAGTAAAGATTCATAAGAACAATTTCTCGAATTCGCGCCCTGTGCGCTCTCATATGTCTAAAACCATGATCTGTTGCTGAAATCAGGAATGTCTTTATGCCTCCTGGTGCCAACCATGTGCATAGGAGAAAGCAGCTCGGGGTTATCCCAGTACGTGTCATAACCCGGATCTAAAGGACTGTGTGGTTCTCCAGCATACGAACCGTTGGCAGATGCGGGAGGCGACCCGATCGGAACAGTTACACTTTTCTTCCCCGGTTCAGCTCGATACATGAGCATGAATTAATGCCAAAGCTTTAAAAATCTTCAATCCAGGCACGTTCCAATCCAATGCATGCATACACAAGAATATAAACTAAAACTAACCGATTGACCATTGCTCGTCCTTGACCTTGCTGACGTTGCCGCTCAGCAGCACGTGGTCTGTAACGGCGATCTCGCCACTAAAATCGTATATCTCTATGCTATCATCGGACGCGGTCATGTTGGTTTTTTCACTGGTTACAACGAAATCGATGTTTTTGAGTATGAGCTTGGAAATTCGCACATCATGCATCGTGGTTCCGCCCAATTCCGTATCGAGGCGGATATCCGAGTCGGCTGGCAAGAACGTGGATGAATTTTTGCGAAAATCTAAACTCACAGCCCCCTTGAAATTCAGAATGCTTGCTGTGCCCGCGGTAACATTGACGGGCGTTTCTATATTCAGTGTCACATTATCGGCCATCAGCTTTATCACGACATGATTCATGCCCTTCTGTGGTGTAGAGAAGAGGGACCCGAACGGGGACCCATGCATCCAGTCGCCAAGATTTCCCGTTGCATTAAGGAAAAAGTCCTTGATTCCGCTAGAGCCGACCAACGCGGACGATAAAACTATCAGCACCGCGAATATGGCTGCAAGAATTTTCCATTCAAGCATACCCTTTCTTTGCATCTCACACCACTATCCAATTTAACTTTAACAAGTTAAAATTTAAACTTATAGGATATATTTATATAACCTATAATATAGGCATTAGAAGGGCAATGCAATGAAAGGGGATTTATGTATCTGAACCAGTTCATAGGTCAAGGAGGGGACTTGGTATCGTGGCTAGTGTGGCTGATATTTTTCATGGTTTTTTTCATGTTCTATCCCAGGATTATGTTGTCGCAGATAATGTGGCGTCTGGAGGGCAGCGCCAAGAGGCTGGAGCAGTTGTCTGCGCAGTCCAGAAAATTCCTTGTCAGTGAAATAAGCAAAAAGCCGACAAAGACAGTAAAAGACAGTGTGGACAGGTTTTTCGAGTTTTTCATCATAGAGCCAGTAAGCCTTGACCCGTACGGAATCGTGCGTAAGATGGACCACCTGATAAAGAACGAGAAGGCCCGGTTCAAATATTTCGTCGACCAGGCTGCTCCGCATCTTGGCGAAGAGAGAAGGGCGAACATAGAGATGGGCATGGCTGGCGGCATAGAGTTGCACATGATATCCAAGATAGTCCGGCACTATGTGGAGATGATAAAGAAGACAAAGTCATACCAGATAGCCATGATTATCCAGATGCAGCTGCCTTTAATAGAGAGGATTGCCAAGGCCCTTTTCAAGGGGACAAAGTCCCTGGCAAGGGGGGAGCCCGTGGGGGACGGCATAGGACCATGGATAATAGCCAAACTCGCAGGCGACCAGCCAACACGCGAGATAGAGGAGGACATAATACTCGCAGAGAAGACAATTGACGGCAGAAAGGCGTTTTTGCTGAGGGCGAGAGGTCCCGGAGGCAGGGTAGGATATCCTGGGAAGGCGGTGGAAAATGTGATGAAGAAGCACAAGATAGCAAAGATAATAAGCATAGACGCCGCTGCAAAGCTTGAAGGCGAAGAGACCGGCTCCATAGCGGAGGGCGTGGGCGTGGCCTTGGGAGGCCCTGGCGTGGAGAGAAGCTACATAGAAGACGCCGCGGTTCGTCAGAACATACCCATCGACAGCATAGTTGTAAAGATGTCGGCCGAGGAGGCCATACAGCACATGAGAAAGAAAATGATAGATTCCCTGCCCAAGGTTAAGGAGTCCATCTCAAGGAGCATATCCAGGACCAAGAGGTCCGACAAGATCATAATAGTGGGCGTTGGCAACACATCCGGAGTAGGCAACACAAAGGCCGAAGCTGACAATATCGTGAAGTCGGTAGAAAAACACGAGCGAAGGCTCAAGGCAAAGAAAAAGCGTGACTGAAATCGTCTGATTCTGGCGCTGGCTGGGTGTCGTCCTGGGGTTCAGGTTCCTTTTTCACGACACCGTGGCCGAGCAGCATTTTTTTCTCCACCCTTGACAAGACATCCTTCAAATCATCGATCATGCCGGGCTCAACGCACACAACATCAACGCCACGCTTTATCATCGCCTCTATGTTCTCAGGCGTTAGATGCTCAGATTCCGCGCTTATGCAGACCTTGGCTCCTATCTCCCTGCACTTGTCCGTCACGCTTGCTATCAAATCAAGAACGGCAGGGTGTATCTCCTGGTCAGGCCTGGCAAGGCCCATGCTAAGCTGGACGAGGCTTTTGAGCTCGAGATTGACCATGCTCATCCCCTCTTTTAGAAGGGAACCGGTTGCCAGGGCCATGGCCGGTGTTTTGATTTCAACACCGAGCCGCGCGTTCGCCGGTATCTGGTATCTCCACCTCTCAATGTCATTAACGCCCCTCGTGACCGGAATCAGCACGCCAATGCCAGCAAATCCGGAATCATGCAGTCTTTTAGCCATGTCCACGGAAATGGAAAAATCATTTTCGCCCTTGGATTGCAGCCAGACTGGCGAATCCGAAAGGGCTTGCATGTTTTCAATATCAGTGCCTGGAGGTGGGACAAGATCCGACTCCCCGGCAGAATTTAACAGGATGAACCCATCCACACCAGCGATTTTTTCAATCCGCCCCGGAGAAAGCTTGGCGAATATCCTGGTCCCGCTGAGCGGTTTTTCACGGATGGCGGCATCCTTTTCGATAGGCTCGATGGGAAGAGGGAAATCGGGGCTTATGCCCCCTTCCTGGATTTCGGGGACTTCTTCTGGAACAGCGATGACCTTTCCCTGTTCCGCAAGCACCTTAGCGCCATCCCCTTCACGCAGGATTGATGTGGCATTCTGGGTTGCGGTCAAAGCCGGGATTTTCAGTTCCCTGGCCAGTATGCTAAAGTTGCACAGCCTTCCACCATCACTGGTAACATAACCAGCGATATCAGGGAAAGAGAGAAGGACTGAAATGGAAGGGCTTTCGGACACGACTATGTTAGTAGCATCAAATCGACCCTCTATTTCACTGGGGAAAATGGCGATTTTGCCGGCTACGGCCCCCTGAGATGCACATCGGCCCGTGACCAGTACATCGCCGGCTTGCTCTTCCCCCATGGAGATTTCGTAGTTGCCCGGCTTGGCATCAAGTATAAAGGCCCTGTTCCTCCATATACACCAGTCCACAACATGCTGTCCTGGTTTAGACCCTTGCACTTTATCGGCCAGCTCGCACAACTTTTTCAGCTCAATGTCCGTGAGCACCTGTGCATCCATTTCGGAGCCCGGCACATGCTCTTTTTCGGTTTTCCCTGACATGGGATCCCTGGCATACATCCACAATTTCTTGCTGATGTTTTTCTCTAGCAGGGAACCGTTCTTGTCCAGCAGGTACTCGTCTGGCGTGACAATGCCAGAACTCACGGCATTTCCCAGGCCCCATGCCCCCTCCACGAGTACTTTGTCGTTCCCGAAGTTCGTTAATATGGAACCGCTTTTTTCAGCCTCTACCATCCTTTGCACTAGTACGGACATCCGCGGCAAGCTGGATATGCCCCTTCTCTCGCTGTAGAGCAGAGCATAGGGATAGAACAGCGATGCCCAGCAGAGCTTTATGCATCTCCACAACTCGTCCTCGCCGCTGACGTTAAGAAAGGTGTTCGTAACACCGGCAAAGCTGTTTTCCGGCTCCCTTATCACAGAAGAGCGCACGGCCACCCGTTCGTGGTCCCGGCCGGCCTTTATAAGGTCAAGTGCGGCTGTATCAGCGCGCCGGACTTCATCCGACAGTGAAAGTTTTTCGTAGGCGGCCAGAACCTCCTTTTTTATCTCATCCGGTATGAAAGCGTTAAGAAAAAGCTCCCTGGTGTTACGCTCGATTGCCTGCAAGCCGGACAGTCCCCTGTCGGGAGTCTCAGCTACCGACCGGATTTTGTCCTCCAAACCGTTCCTGGAAATAAAGAGTTCCAGCGCTTTGGGGGATATTACGAACCCCTTGGGCACGGGCAAGGCCGACTTTTGCATATCCGCTAGGGTCGCTGCCTTGTAGCCGAACTCTTCCCGGCTGCTGGCCTCTTCCTGCTTTACAACGTACAAAAAAACACCCAGTTGATTATTGTCCGCTAAAATTTATAATTTTAAGAAATGCAAGCGAACAAAGATCATTTAAACCGAATCGAGCAGGGGACAGGCAGCTTTGACGAGGCTATTTTGAGGGCCCGTTTTGCCACATCTTCCTTCCCGACTGGCACCCTGACCAAAATGATGCGTTGCCCCTGTTTGACCCTTGCGGCTGTCGATACGGGTCTGCCGAAGGATAGCCTCATGCCGGTCTGGTACCTGTCGGCCCCCGCTCCTGTTGCAATGGGATTTTCCCTGAGGATGTGATGCGGGTAAACCAAAACCTTGAAGAAGTACATCCCTTTCCCAAGCTCCCTTTCAAGCGTCTTGTTGGTGGAGACCCTGGCCGCTTCAAGGGCGTTGTGCCGGATTTGGGCGCCATTTTTGGCAACAAGGCAAATCCTGGACTTGAATTCGGGCTTAGGCGTGCCTATTTCAAACGACCTGATTTTGGGGGAAGGAACACCCTTTACGTAGGACTTCCTTGGCTTGTGTCGCGAGACCCTGGTATTGGGCCTTTCCAGTTTGCTGTAGCATTTTGCCGGTCTGAGCGCCATAACGATCACCATTGGGTATAAGAGTAAATATTTTAAAGCAAGCTTTTAAATACTTAAATCTGTATTCAATTTAAGGTATTTAAATTTGTCACTAATAAATAGGAAAAGTGGTGAAAATGCAGGCAGTAGTACTGGCAGGTGGATTTGCAAGGAGGCTGTGGCCTCTTACACACGACAGGCCCAAGCCACTGCTTTCCGTGGCTGGAAGGCCTATAATAGAGCACATACTGGAAAAGCTGGGCGATATAGAAGAAATCGACAAGGTTTACATATCGGTAAATCAGCGATTTGAGCCCCAGTTCAGGCAATGGTTGGCTGGGGCAAAATTCGGAAAAGAACTGGAGATCGTGGCGGAGCCAACAACGTGCGAAGAGGACAAACTGGGCGCCGTAGGGGCTCTAGGCTTTTTGCTCAGAAAAAAAGGCATCAGCGAGGATATAATCGTTGTCGCCGGCGACAACCTGTTTGATTTTGACATGAAAAAATTCATTGATGGGAAGGATAACGGTTTTCCGGTGGTTGCGCTGTATGACATTGAAGACAAGGAAAAGATAAAGAAAAAATACGGGGTTGTCGTTCTTGACGAGAAAGACATCATAAAAGAATTCCATGAAAAGCCGGAACATCCGCCATCCACCCTGATCAGCACGGGCTGCTACTTTTTTCCAAAAAAAGCAGTCGAGATGATTTACGAGTACCTGAACGGGAAAAACAACGCAGACGCTCCTGGATTTTTCATTTCATGGCTGGCCAAGCAGATGGCTGTGCAGGGATTTGTTTTCAACGGGAACAGCAAATGGTTTGACATAGGGAGCATGGAAAGCTACAAAGAGGCCAACGAGGTCTACAAGGAAAAAAATTAGGCCCTGTCCCCGTATTTTTCGAAAACGCACACGAAGACCAGATCATTCTTCGATTCGTTGAAAACCTTGTGGAATTTGCCTCTTGGAATCAAAACTATATCTTTGGCCTTGACGTCAATTTTTTCTTCATCAAGCTGCATTCTACCGTTGCCATCAACGAAAAAATACACCTCGTCTGCCTCGCTGTGGGAATGGCCTGAGGTTTCATGTCCATGATGCAGAATGGTCATTGATACAACGAGGTTTTCAAGGAGCGAGACGTCAAGAATGGTGTAAACGTCGGTCTTTTTGACAACCCTGCCGACACGCTCGAATTCGTCAATAGAGAAATGCATAACCCTCACTTATTTATTTTACCGGATGGTTATTAAATTTATGACTTTGGCTAACAGGAACATAGTCGTAACAGGGGGGGCCGGCTTTATCGGCTCCTGGCTAGCGGAAACACTAGCAGAAGGAAATGAGGTAAATGTTCTTGATAACCTCTCCGCAGGCAAGATAGAGAACCTGCAACACATAAGGAACAAAATACGGGTAATAAGGGGCGATGTGAGAAACGCAGAAACTGTAGCAGCATCCTTAAAAGGCACGGATGTAGTCTTTCACGAAGCGGCTAATGTTCAAATCCAAGCCTCCATAGAAGACCCGATAATGGACTCCGATATAAACATAGGGGGAACCTTGAACGTTCTCGAGGCTTGCAGACTGCATGACGTGAGCCGAATAGTTTTCGCATCGTCTTCGGCCATTTACGGGGACACGGGAAGAATCTCCATAACCGAAGAGCGGCGCCTGAATCCGGTGTCTCCTTACGCGGTGTCGAAAATGGCAGGGGAATCCTACGTCAAGCTCTATAACCAGCTCTACGGCCTGGAAACCGTCTCCCTGCGATATTTCAACGTGTACGGCCCGAGGCAGAATTCTGACAGCCCATATTCTGGCGTGATTTCAATTTTCACCAAGAACATGAAAGATAGCAGGAAAGTCACGGTGTTCGGCGACGGCAAGCAGACAAGGGACTTTGTCGATGTCAGGGACGTGGTGAGGGCGAACGTGCTTGCGGCGACATCGAAAAAAGCAGTGGGAAAGGCGATAAATGTCGGGACAGGGAAGTCGGTTTCGCTCAACGAAATGATAAGGATACTGGAAAAGATATCAGGCAAAGGCCTCAAGGTTGTCTACAAGCCGCAAAGGAAAGGGGACATCAAGGATTCTCTGGCTGACACCAGGCTGGCTGAGGAGTTGTTGGGATTTAAAGCAACTATCAGCCTGAAAGAAGGGCTAAGAGAGTTACTGAGCGGCAGAATCTGAAACCCAGCCATCTCTCTCTATACTCTTCACATTCTCGTTGCAGGAGCTATTCATCCACGATATCCATACCGATTTCCACAGACCTTACGGAGTGCGTCAGCCTGCCAACGGAAATCCAGTCAACACCCAGCCTGGCTATTTTTACAATGTCTTTGCCATTCACACCGCCAGAAACCTCTATTACAGCCTTTTTATCTATAATCTTTATTGCCCTTTCAATGTCGTCAATAGACATGTTGTCAAGCATTATGATGTCGGATCCTGCTTTCACAGCACTTTTCACCTCGTTCAGGGTACAGGCCTCCACTTCAACTTTCTTGCCGGTTTTTTTGGCTTTAGCAACGGCATTCTCCAGTCCTGTCAATTTGATGTGATTGTCCTTTATCAGAACCGCATCGTACAAGCCGAACCTGTGATTGCCGCCCCCGCCAGTCCTGACGGCATACTTTTCCAGCACCCTCATGCACGGCGTCGTTTTTCGTGTGTCGAGCAGCTTGACATCGTAGTCTTTTATTTTTTCCGCATACTCCCGCGTTTTCGTGGCTATCCCGCTCAGCCTCTGCATGAAGTTCAGCGCGGTCCTTTCGCCGCCCAGCAGGGTCCTTGCGTTGCCTGTTACCGCTGCCAGCACCTGGCCCGATTTTACCGCGTCACCGTCTTCGACCGTTTTTTTGAATTCCGCTTCCTTATCCAGTTGCAGAAAAACAAGCTTGGCGACATCAAGGCCGCATATTACGCAGTCCTCCTTTGCGAACAGTACGGCATGCGCCCTCATATCAGCCGGTATGACCGCGTCCGTCGTTATGTCCCCGGAGCCGATGTCCTCTTCCAGGGCAAGTTTGACCAGTTGCTGAATTCCCCCCCTTTTCGGTTCAGTCGTAACATCCATGAGAATCACGGCTTGAATATCTCCGGTATCTGTCTTTTATGCAGTGATTTTTTAACCATCGCTTTAACCTTTATAAGTTTGCTGGAATCAATGCCAGCAGTTTCATTTTTTTCGATTGCGCGCAGTGTCTCGTCCAGGTCATCGTAGCTCATGCCTATCTCACCTTCATCTGTCTGACCATGCCACAGACCGGCAGATGGCGGCTTGCTGATTATCTCATCCGGGACGCCAAGAATTCCAGCCAGTTCCCTCACCCGGGACTTGTACAGGCTCCCCAAGGGAAGCAGGTCGCAGCCTGCATCTCCATGCTTGGTGGCATAGCCTATCATTATTTCTGTTTTGTTGCCCGTTCCCAGAACGATATAGTTATGTAAATTGGCGAAATAGTACAGGGTCAGCATCCTGAGCCTGGGCTTCAGGTTTGCATCGGCAAGCCTAGCTCCGGGTGGCAAAATTCGTTTCAATTTGTTAAAAACAGGCTTGAGATCGACAAATTCCGTTTTTATGTCGAATTTCCTGGCAAGCATCCTCGCATGTTCGGTGTCCTCATCGTTGGACTGACAAGGCATTATCACGCCAAGAACATCGCCGCCAAGCGCGGTTTTCGCGAGCACAGCGACAACGGACGAATCCAAACCACCGCTTAGCCCTATGACAGCTCCGCCTGCGCCTGATTCTTTCAGCTTTTCCTTAAGCCATTCAACTATCTTATCTTTTATTTCGTTTACGTCTTTATCCATTCTGCATCACCCGCTACGTGATACTCGATTCCCTTGCTTTTGAAGTCGATGTCGCACCAGATTTCGGTGTTGTCCAGGACAATCTTACAGCCCCCGAGAGCAGCCAGAATGGCGTTGTGCGGCATGGATCTGTAATGCTGGTGGTCAGCGACTATCAATACGGCGTCGAACTCCCTGAGGCCGTCTGGAAACTCGAAAGAGTCTGTCCCGGCTATTTTCAGGATCTCGGCCTTGCTGTAGTAAGGGTCGTTCACCTTGACATCAACGCCCAACTCAAGCAGTTTTTTTGCTATCATGATAGTAGGGGACAGAATAGAGACCTTTATGTCGCCCTTATAGGCAAGCCCCAGAATTCCGACTTTTCTGATTCCTCTTTTGGCTAGGCTTTTCGCAACTATAGCAGGCTGTTTTTTATCCGATTCTATAGTGTCACGCAAAATTGTAAGATACTCCGGTCTCTTGGCACCGAGCAAAACGTACTGGCTTGATAACGGAATGCAGTACCCACCCGTACCGAAACTCGGGTGGTACGTTTCCACGTTCCACTTGGTTCCGACTAGCCTGAGCACCTCCGTCATGTTCACGCCCGGATAGGCGAGACTAAGCTGGTTGGCAAGCGTTATGTCCATGTGCCTGTACGCGTTCTCTATACTCTTCACCATCTCCGCATGCTTGTGGTCAGGTGCCGGGACAAGGTTTTCGCACACAATGGACAGGACTTCCCGCATCAAGTCGGTCGTTTTTTTGCTTGTCCCCCCGAAAACCCTCGGAAGCTTTAGCAGGCTTTTCTCAGGCGAGACGAACCAGTCCCGTCTGGGCGCAACGCCGTAAAGTATGTCCCTGCCTATTTCTATCCCAGCATCCCTGAAGATTGGAAGAACTATCTGGTCGCTCCTTCCTGGCGTAAGCGTGGATTCCACTATAACTATGGGAGGCTTGTCGTATTTCACATCTTTGAGATGCGTTATCTTCTTTATCACGTCCACAAGGATGTCGTCATATGGCTTACCACCCCTTTCTGTCGGGATGCAGACGAAATGGACAGCAATGTCACTGCTCAGCATTTCTTTCCAATCCGTCGTCGCTTTGAGGACACCATTCCCCACGAGGTTCTTTATATCAAAGCCCAGCCAGTACTCAAGATTCTCTATGGGGATATCGCCCCTGTTTATCGTATCAACCTTTTCTTTCTCCACGTCAAATCCGATGCATCTAACACCGTTGAAAGCCATGTTGGCCATGGTAGTGAATCCGATGAATCCGGTCCCCCATATACCTACATTTTTGTCGCCGTTAAGCAGATATTCCTTGAGCCCCATAGTAACACCTGAGGAGAAATTGATTCCGGACCTTTAAATAACTATTTATTATCAGGTAATACTTTAGTATTACTTATTCCTGCGCAGGAAATCCTCAACGCTCTTCACATCCTTCTCCGTGTCTATATTCATGTAAAAGCCCGGGACTATGCAGCCATACAGCGCGTTTTCAGCTACCAGCTTGCCGAAGACGTTGGTCTGCAGGACCCATTTCATCTTGCCGCGCGGTATATACTCGAACACGCGCGGCTCGTACATGCCTATGAATGTGGCTGTAAGGAACGTTTTCGGTTTCACAGGCCTCTCCTCGTAATCTATTATCCGGTTTCCAACCATATCGACAACACCCAGGTCTGTCACGGAGCCCCTGTTCGCCTGCACTGCGAGCGTTGCCGTGCTGTTGCCATGCATGTGGGCCTTGGCGAGATAGTTGAGATCAAAACCGAAGAAATTGTCTACAGGCAGGACAAGAAAGCTCGACTTTATGTACGGCTCCGCCAACTGCAGGGTTTTCGCGTTGCCCAGCGTTTTCGTTTCCTCTATATACTCTATGCTGACGCCCTGCTTTGAACCGTTGCCGAGCAGCTTGAAGCATTCCCCTATGAGCTCGCTTTTCCCTATTACGTATACCTTCCTGAAACCCGCTTTTTTCAGCATCTCCACATTATACTCAATCAGGCATTTCCCCTTTATTTTGAGCAGCGGTTTAAGTTGATCGTTTATTAAAAGGCTCTCGAGATCGCCTCCACCGAGAAAGACGGCGGTCTTGTTGGCTTCCAGATACTGGGACATTATGGTCTCTATGGCCTCGGACCTGGACCGTATCACGTTGCCGTCGACTATCGAATCAAGCCTGCCCAGAACCTCGGGTGATATGGTCATGGAAATCCGTTTTTTGCGCATGGAGTAATATTGAAGTAATACTTAAAAAAAGCCAATCAGCACGATTCACACCAAATTTGCCAAACGATACGCAATCAAGGGAAATTATATAAATTACTACCTGAAACATAATTCTATGCGCATCTCAATCATCGGCTGCGGCTATGTTGGTTTAATAAGCGGCGTTTGCTTTGCAGAAATGGGAAACAGCGTAATTCTGGTGGACGTCATCCGGGACAAGGTGGACAAGATCAACGGGGGGATAGCGCCTATATACGAGGAAAACCTGGACAGGATGCTCAAGAAGAATATCGGGCACGGGAGATTGCACGCCACCACGCGCCTCGAGAAGGCGGTGATCGATTCTGACATGACGTTCATAGCCGTGGGGACCCCGTCAAGAAGAGATGGCAGCATAGACATGGTTTACGTAAAAAAGGCCGCCGAGGACATAGGCAAAGCGCTCAAAGAAAAAGGCGCGTATCACACGGTGGTTGTAAAGTCCACTGTGACGCCGGGGACAACTGAAGATGTCGTGTTGTCCATGCTTGAAAAATTCTCAGGAAAAGAGGCCGGCAGGGATTTCGGCGTGGCCATGAACCCGGAATTCCTCAAGGAGAGCAAAGCCGTTGCTGATTTCATGAACCCCGACAGGATAGTGATAGGGGGGATTGACGAAGAGTCGATAGAAAGGGTCGGCAGGCTTTACAAGGATTTCAAATGCCCGGTGATGGAAACGAACCCCAGGACAGCCGAGATGATAAAGTACGCGAGCAACGCATTTCTTGCCGCCAAAATATCATTCTCGAATGAGCTGGGAAACCTGTGTAAAAAACTAGGAATAGACGCATACGAGGTTGCCGCCGGGATGGGATACGACGGCAGGATAGAGAGGAAATTCCTTGATTCTGGCATTGGTTACGGGGGTTCGTGCTTTCCCAAAGACGTGAAGGCCATAATCGCGAAAGGGAAAAAGTCGGGCCTTAAGATGGAGATGATGGATGCTGTCGAGAAGGTAAACAAGGAGCAGCCGCTGCTAGTGATAGAGATGCTGAAAAAGCGCATACCCAATCTCAAAGGCAAAACAATCGCCGTTCTGGGGTTGGCGTTCAAGCCCGGAACGGATGATATAAGAGAGGCGTGCTCGTTAAAGATAGTTGGGGCCTTGCTACACAAAAAGGCCAAAATAAAGGCCTACGATCCGCAGGCAGCGGAAAACTTCAAAAGGATTTATAAAAACATAACCTATTGTATGCACGCGAAAGAAGCATTGGAAGGCGCGGATGCGTGCCTGATTTTGACGGAATGGCCCGAGTTCAAAAGCCTTACCGATGAAGATTTTAATGTCATGCTCGGAAAAGTGATAATAGAAGGCAGAAAGGTCCTGGACCCGGGAAAGGTCAAGAAGTTCGAGGGTGTCTGCTGGTAGAAGCTTTGGAACAACAAATTCTTTATAAAGAATCAAACTGCCAAAACCATTTAAAAGCAAACAGTGCCCTCTTTTTTGAAAAAATACCTTGCTGTTTTTTTCCATCCCCCCACAAGATGTATAATCATAAGAAGACAAACGCAGGGCCATATTTTCGCAAGTCTTAAACCGAAATAAGAGATTATAAATTTTCGTCATCAGCAATATTTAATTAATGGATGACACTTTATGTTATATATTCGTTAGGATAGCATTATGGAAAAAAGGAAATTTCTCCCCCTGATCGGAATTTTATTGTTCGTTTCAATACTTGTGAACATCGACCTGAACGTGATTATCGGCCTATTCGCAAGAATCAGACTTGAATACGTTTTTCTGTCTCTGAGCCTTTTGATACCGGCAATTTTACTTAGAGCGGTTAAATGGAAGATTATAATAAAGTCGTATGAAACGAAATTCTCTCTGATGAGCGCCGCAAAGGCGTGGCTAATAGGATTCTTTCTGGGAATAATAACCCCAGGAAGGATCGGTGACCTGTCAAGAGCATATTACCTAAGGAGAGAGGGCAACATCAATATGGGCAGTTCCCTTACAACGGTCATTGCGGACAGGATTGTGGATATCGGTATGTTGTTCTTTCTCGCATCTGTGGGGTTAGTGATGATAGCAACCGTATTTTCCAAGGCATGGGAGATATTGTTCTACATAATATTCCTGTTCATTATCTTCTTGTTGGGGCTATCCGCTTTTTCAAAGAAAAGCTTCACAAGATTCGTTCTGAAACCACTGTCGAAAAGAGTAACGCCTGCCAAATACCAAGCCGATCTTAGCAGGGTGTTCCACGATTTCTATCACGGGATCGATTTAATCAGCAAATATAACATAGCAATTACAGTGTTTGTAGCATTTGTTGCATGGATCGTAGTGATTTTGCAATATTATTTGTTTTCACTTGCCCTTAATATAGAATTGCCGTTTCTATTCTTTTTCGCCATAGTTCCTGCTGTAGCACTCCTTGATGCCCTGCCCGTTTCCTTTTCTGGTATTGGGACCAGAGAAGCAGCACTGGTATTTTTCTTTTCACTGAATGGAGCATCCGCTGAGACGGCGGTATCCTTGTCACTTCTTATTTTCATCATGATTTATCTGGTAAACGGCTTTGTGGGTATGCTCCTGTGGATTCGTGACCCGATAAAAATCAAATAATCTGCTGAATAGGTCACATTCAATCTTATAATATCTTTAAAGAACTTCATGCTACCCTGCAAACCTTCTTAAAAAATGAAAGGTAATAGGCCGCTACAAGGATTATGTAGATTATGATTTATGAAGCCCTTTTATTCAACACCAACCAATTTTCAGCAATCTCTGTATCCGTAAAAACTGGATTTTCCATTGACGTTCCCAATAAAATTGTTTGATGCTCAGAAGATGGTTTTCGGTATCTTCATTTTCTATCATTCCAGGTTTCGGCATAGCCGTGCTCCAGGCCTATTTTTGACAAATCATGCCTATGGCCGAGAATGTTTTCTGCAGCCTTGATACCCATGTCCATATAATGGTCCCCGCTGTTGTATACGAAAGAAGGATTGCGCCCAATATTATAGAGATTGGAGAAACGGCTCAAATATTTGTTGATCTCATCGAGGTGTTTGGTATAACCAACCTTGTATACCGGATATGCCTTCTTCATGCGTGCTGTTGTGAAATCGGTCACCCATTCCCGTTTTATCAGACCCATTTTAACGAGATTCGAAATTCCTTCTTCTGCAAGATCATTCGGTTTCATTTCCCAATAGCGGTCGCCCTCAGTACAGGAGAATTCAATCACCAGTGATGTCTCTTTTGGGGGGGACATCTCAGGGCTCCAGTTCTTAGGTTCATGTATCCTTATGAAGGGTATATCCCCTGAGGATATGTAAATCCAGTGGTCAGGGGTGATTCTTTCAACGTTCAGCGTAAGTAAAAGAATGACTATTTCACGATAAATAAGCTCGTCAGCGGCTTTGATTGCCCCTTCTGGTGCGGCTGGCTTAAGTGTTCTTAAAAAATCTCCAAGCGGCATGCAGTTTATCAGGCTGGAACACTCCTGTTTCTTTTTCGCATTTCCTTTGCCTTGAACCTTTACTGATAATATCCTTTCACCGTCGTGGCTAACCTCAACGACTTCATGGTTCAAAATTATCCTGTTCGGAGGGAGAACAGTCCTGGCCAAGGCTTTAGGGATTTCACCGAAACCAAACCTGGGGTATAAGAAACTCCTTATTAACTCAACACTGTCCCCCTTTTTAGTAAGTGCGTCTTTGATTGCCTCCCTAAACGACAAACCCTTTATTCTCTGTTCCGCAAAGTCTGCGGACAGTTCATCGCAAGGGACGCCCCACATTTTTTCCGTATATATTTTGAAATAAACATTGTAAAGATATTTCCCGAACCTATTCAGTGCCCATTCTTCAAAGGTCACCTCCCCCACCTTTTTTGACAACACGTTTTTCGATTTCACCAGCAAGTAATCAATAATTGCCTTGCAGGCACCGTATATTCCAAGGGCACGCAGTGTATTGAAAGCGCTCAATGGATAGTCCACGAAGCGGCCTTTAAAAAGTATACGGCTGAGCCTGTCCACAGTCAAGACGTCTTTTCCAATAAGTTTGCGGACAATATTTTCTATATATTTTTTTTTCGTATAGAACCTATGACCACCGAGGTCAAATCTGAAGTCTTTAAATTTTTCCGTTCGGGAGTGGCCACCAATGAAACTCCCCTTCTCGTAAACAATAAAATTATGATTAGGGGCTTGTTGCAATTTGTAGGCAGCGGAAAGCCCCGCAAGGCCTGCACCAACAATGACCACAGGTTTTTCGACCTTCGATTTTTTCACAATCCCATCCTGCAAATCTTTTTTCATTTTATCCAACCTATAATTGAAATAATTAAAAACTACTGAAGCTTTAGTTTTTTAATATGAGTTTTACACCGCGATTTTATTAAGCTTAAATCCAAACTGGATAACCAAGCCAAAGTGCAAGGGAAGTTTCTCCTTAACAGAGAAACGGTGAACGCCAAGCATATCATCAAAAATAGTATTGGCGAGACAACTTATATTTTAATTTCGTACTGTATATTATGTATGAAATTCAACTTGGACTTAATCATGGCATTTGTTCTCATCATAATCCTGTCACGCATCCTTTCGCAGCTGTTGATACCGGACGTGACATATATAGTCAACAATGACCTGCAAAACTTTGTGCCAAGGGTATACTTTGCTGCAACGGGCCAATACTTGTGGAGCGACCAGACCTGTAACGGATATCTGGCATTGACATTCTACCCCCCGCTCGGATTCTTTACGGCAGCGATATTTTACCCACTATTGGGTGCATCATATTCAATAGGGGTAACTTTCATCCTGCATGTCGTTGCCCAGATGATAATGATTTATCTGATATTGTACAAGCTTCGAGGCTTCGACCGGAAAAAGTCGATAATTGTTGCCTTGCTGTGGGGAGCCAACCCTTTCTTCATACACCAGTTCCTTAAATTGGGAAGGTTTGCAGAATTGACTTCATGGACCTTTGTGATAGCATTCCTTTATTTCTTCATCAGATACAGGGACACCCGCGATGTCAGGTTTGCTGTATATTCCGGGGCGGCCCTTTCATTATCGCTCCTCTCGCACTATTTACCTTTCATATTGGCCACAGGTATGATAGGAATGTATCTGCTTTTCAGCCTGGTTAAACGCGAATACAAGATGTCATTTTCCTATTTCCTCATTCCGGTTGCTTCGATGGCGATGGTGGCGTTCTGGTTCTTGTACGCATTGTATTACATTGATTACGGATGGGGGATGGGGCGCTGGGAATTTAAAATGACATACGGCTGGAGCATCCTCGTCACACCAATAATAATCCTTTTCGCCTTGTTGATATTCTCAAAGGTTGCAGGTAAGGAGATGTGGAAAAGGGAAAGGCCTGCATTCATTTACGTGTACATACTCGTATTTATTTCCCTGCTGGCAGCGGCAAATCTTATCAACCTTTCATACAGCACCTCTAATGAAGTGATGATTTACGCCATGGGCACGTACGTCATGCTAATGCTCATGATCAACTCCCCACATTTCTTCGAACGTCACGGCGTTGCCAGAAAGATGATGATATTCTTGCTGGTAAGCTTTGTACTCTTTTATGGGTTGGGAGTTCCTTTTTTGCAGAAGGCCGAAGAATTCGTGACTGTTCAATTGAAATCCACTGACGATGTTTCCGACATTGAGCATGTATTGGGCAACATAGAAACCAACAGAAGGTTCCTGGTATTCGGGTCGGAGAATACGAGGGCCATTGCCTCTCGGATGGGGATAGTCAAGTATGGCCTTATGGAAAGCGACGCCAGCATGTCATGGCAGTTCACACCGACATACATAATCGAGTTCTTCAACGAACCCATAACCCTTTCAAATATCGATGAAAAAAGCAGATTCCTGGGGACAGCATACATCATTTCGGATTCAGTCGAAGCGGCTAAAGCATTCAGAGAATTGGGATATGAAGAGATTATGAGCTCAGGAAAAATTTACCTTTTTAAGACCCCTCGCACCATGTTCCCTGATGATTTGGTAGAAGTTTCCTATTCTTCGAGGAGGATACATGTCAGAACCGTCGCTGATGGCCGGCATACCATAAAGTTGACATATTTTCCTGCATGGGAAGCCAAAACAAGTTATGGTAAGGCTGTTCCTTTAGAGTCAGATGGCGGTCACATGAGCTTCCATGCAGACAAGGATGAGGATATCATCATCGAATTCAAAACCCCTTCGGTATTTTGGATGGGAGTTCTAATATCCTCAGTGGCATGGATGACCGCTGTGGCAATTCTGATTTTTTATAGAATAAACTACTTCCGTAATTGAAAGACGCGTTGAATATGTAGTGGTTGCTACAAAAAAGTGCTATAGAAAGATAAACCAATATTAAAAGGGAAATATTAGTAGATAATATGGAAAGAGAAACTGTAGGCTTGATACCTGCGGCAGGGAGCGGCACCAGGCTTTATCCCTTCGCCCGGGCGGTTCCCAAGGAAATGTATCCCATACTGGGCAAAGCCGTTATAGAGCACTGCGTCGATAATCTGCGTGCAGGGGGGATAAAAAAGATATTCATGGTGGTAGGATACCAGAAGGGGGCATTGATGGATTACATAGGAGACGGCTCTTTTTTCGGCGTGAATGTCGCATACGTGTACCAGATGAAAAGACTGGGCCTGGGGCATGCCATCTACCAGGCAAAAGACTGGATAAACACAACCTTTATAACACTGCTGGGAGACTCGTTCATAGAACCCAAAAAGGAGATCCTGGAGCTGATCAGGGATCATAAAAGGCACGGGCCTGTAGCGACGCTGCTTTTGTTCGAAGTCGATAACCCCAAGGGTTACGGGCTGGCAAAATTCAAAAACATCCAGAACGGGAAAGGAGAGATAGAAAAGGTTAAAGAGAAACCCACCGCCAGGCAGGCAGCAGAATACAAGACAAACAACGGGTATTACGCGATGTGCGGAGCCTACATATTCGAGCCGCAAATTTTCAAATATCTGGAAAAGACAAGGCCGGGCTTAAAGGGGGAAATTTATGTAACGGATGCAATAGGACTGGCGCTGCGTAATGGGGAAAAGGTCCGCGGGCTTGTCCTGCGAGGCAGGTATCTGGACATAGGCAAGTGGAAAACCATACTGCATACAGAGAGGGAACTGCTGAAATTCCTCGACATGGATATGCACATCAAGGAAAGAGAAAGGATGATGCGCAAGATAAAAAGGCATGAAGAGGATGGCGGCAGATAGATATGAAAAGATGTCTGGTTACCGGTGGCGCAGGATTCATAGGTTCCCATCTATGCGAGAGGCTCTTGCGTGAAGGGTACGGAGTAATCTGCATGGACAATCTCGTGACCGGAAAAAGCGAGAATATAATGCATCTGATAGACAACGATAATTTCGTTTACATAAAGCACGACGTGACAAAGCGGATAAAGTTGAAGGGAGAAGTTGACTACGTGCTGCATTTTGCCTCCCTTGCAAGTCCGATAGACTACAAGCAATACCCAATCAAGACGCTGAAAGTCGGCACCCTTGGAACACACAACGCCCTGGGTCTGGCGAATGTCAAAGGCGCCAAGTTCCTGTTCGCATCGACATCCGAGGTCTATGGCGATCCCGAGGTAAACCCACAGCCGGAATCATACTGGGGCCGTGTTAACCCCATAGGCATTCGCTCATGCTATGACGAATCCAAGCGCTGCGGGGAGGCTTTGACGATGGCATACCATCGAAAGCATGGTGTGGATACGGGGATAGTTCGTATTTTCAACACCTTCGGCCCCAAAATGAGAGCAAATGATGGCAGGGTGATACCCACTTTCATTACACAAGCTCTTGCAGGCAAGCCCTTGACGGTTTTCGGTAACGGGAAACAAACCAGAAGCTTCTGTTACGTATCTGATATGGTTGAAGGCATCTGGAGATTAATGCATAAAGAATATCATATACCTGTGAATATGGGAAATCCGGACGAGAAGACAATTATTGAACTGGCCAAGATTGTTCTTAAGTTAATCAAATCCGACTCCAAGATTATCTTCAAGCCGCTCCCAGAGGATGACCCGAAGCAGCGATGCCCTGACATTTCCGTTGCGAAAAAAGTGCTGGGATGGGAACCAAAGATATCGCTTAATCGGGGCCTGAAAGATACGATAAAGTACTTTAAAGGCATCGAAGAAAAATAACGGTAGTGCAGAGTGTAAATTCTTGAAGCAGAAAACGGAGAAATGCATGTCAGTTGGCACTACACCTGATACAGCGTCCACAAGAGGCAGCATGTCCTTGTAATCCGAAAAAAACCTGACACCAAGCTTCTTTGCAACATTCTTGATTTCCGGTCTGGGGTCAGAAACAGCAACAAAATCACACTCTATCTCAGAATAAACTCTTACGTGGTTTATTCCTCATTTACCACATCCTATCACACCATCTTCACTACCATAAGAAACCAGAAAATAACGTATTTATAAAATTATTTCCAAATCTGAGCCAACTATTTGCGTATTTGATAAAAACAATCAAGTCATCTAAGAAATCATTTTTTCATACTTTCCGATTATTTTTTTTACATGCAAATCCCAGTCAAGTTTTTTTAATGCAGTTTTCCTCGCATTTTTTCCTAACTTCTTCCTGAGAGTTTCGGATTTGTATAATTTTAAAACCGCCTCAGCGAGGCATTCTGGAGAGTTCGGTTTTATAGCAACGGCTGAATCCATGACAAGCGTGTCCTTTACTTCAGGAAGCCTGGATTCCGAAAGCTGATGTTCCACTGTCGAAACAGAAGGGAGTCCCGATGCCATTGCCTGGTAGATTGTATTCGACGGGAAAGACAAGTCCTTTTCATACTTCATATCGGACACTGCAGGATGTACAAAGACATCAGCAATCTTGAAGTATTTAGCCACATTTCTCGAAGGTACACTCCCTATGAATTCTATCTTATCGGAAACGCCAAGCATCTCAGCTTGCTTTTCCAGTTTCTCTCTTTCCGGACCGTCACCCACGATGAGAACGCCAATCTTCTTCACTTTCTTGGAAATGCTGGGCACGGCGTCTATGAGACAGGAAACATTCTTGAATCCTGCCAGCCTGCCGACATAGAGCACGACGAACCTTCCATGAAATCCTACTTTTCTTTTTTCCGAATTCTTGTTGTTTGGAGGACTGAATAGGTGTGAGTCCACAGGAGACCAGAGCACATCCGGCCTAGCACCTGCCATCTTCATACTCTTCACAAACTTTGGTGTGATAGAATACATTTCTTTTGCATTTCTTATCGCCCAAGACATCATTCTCCCTTTTAGAAATCCTTTCAATGTCATGAAGTAGTATATAGTCTGGCTTCCTTCTCTTATGATAACGGGTTTCCTTAAGATCTTTCCAAAAAGGACCAGAACTATTCCGGCAGTATAAATCTGATATGTATGAATGACATCTATCTTGGACCGGTTTTTGAAAAGCTCGATAAACACTCTCAAAAAGAAAAACATGAATCTCAGGCCTGGTATTCCCGGAGCAGACAAACGGCGTACATTCATACCGTCAATATTCTCTCTTCTCGGTGTTGAGCGCACAACAAGCGTGAGCACATTTACATTGTGCCCTTTTTCTACTAGACGTTTCCCAAGATTTTCCGCGTAAACTTCAACCCCTCCAATAAGTGGCCTGAAACGGTGGATCACCATAAAGACATTGATTGGTCTCATAAGATGAATTTCATGAATTAAATATATAATACGGTGCCATGACTATTTTTAATAGTCCTAATCACGGTTATGCCTTCAAATTAATTTTAGATGTCTTTTTAAAACCATTATTTTAAGGTTTATCATGAATTTTACCATTGTAAATCCGAAGGCAGAAGACAAGTCACCGCCTCAGTTGTTCATGGCAGTTCTTTATCTTGGCACGGTTCTTGACAAAGCTGGGTGCAAGGTGAATGTGATAGATTATCAGGTGGAAAATGAAAAGAAGAAGTTGAAGAGCCTGATCAAAAAATCGGATGTCATAGGGTTTTCCGTTATGACGACACAGCTGAAATACGCACTTGAACTTTCAGACACTGTCAAGGAAATTGACTCCGATGTACCAGTTGTCTGGGGCGGGACACACCCTACCCTCTTTCCCGAACAGACAGTAATGGACCGGTCTGTTGATTTTGTCATAAGAGATGAGGCTGAAAAGGGTGCATTAGAGTTTATGCAACATATGGAAGGTAAAAAAAGATATCTGATATCAGCGGGCTGGTTTACTCTGAAAAAGGTGAGATAAAAAGAAACCCAATCAAGCCTTACATGGAATTGAATGAGATGTCTCCACCAAGCTGGCATCTACTTAAAATGAAAGAGTATGTGTCGGATTATGTTCTTGGGGGCGAGGACTTCGGGAGACATATACACGACCATTCTGGGAGAGGGTGTCCTTACCAGTGTACCTTTTGCATAAACACGATAGTCAGGTGGCAGAAGTGGAGGGTAAATACACAAAGCCAAAATAACCGCACATTAAAAGACATCCTTGAATGATGGGAAGGCAGAACGATAGAGGAGATTGTAGATGGTTGGAAAAAATAAGTACAAGCTTATGATGTCAGTATTGAGGAATTTCTTCCCGTTTTTATATATGTCAATAAAGCCGACCATAGCGAAGATAGAGCCGACCAATATGTGCAATTCGAGATGTCCGTTGTGTCCAAGCTGGCATGTCAAAGAGAAGGGTTCCATGTCGCTGACCAATTTCATGAAAGTGCTGGATAATCTCGGTGATATAAAAGAAGTGGGACTCTTCTTGCATGGGTAACCCATGCTTAACAAGGACATATTCAAAATGGCGAAAATATGCTCAGACAAGGGAATCAGGGTCAAAATGGAGACCAATGGAACATTGTTCAATGAAAGCGATTATAAGCATGTCGTCCGTTATTTTGACGAGATAGAGTTCTCAGTCGACGGTGCCGATGCGAAAACCTATGAAAAGTACAGGGTCGGCGGAAACTTTGATAAGGTCCTTGCCAATATAGAGGGAATCGTTAGGCAGCGTGGCATTTCAAAGCGTCCAAGAATCATCATACAATTTCTCGTAATGAAGCACAACCAGCACCAGAAAAACGAGATTCTAAGGCTCGGCAGGTCTCTCGGCATTGACGGTGTTAGATTCAAGTCGGTGCTCATTCAGCCAGTTTGATGGGGACATGAGGGAAAGGCTTGCCAAATTACAGGTCTTGCGTAAGCCTCATAAAAAAATCACGAAGTGCTTGCAGCTTTTCGAGATTGTGGTCATAGCATGGAATGGCGACCTCATCCTTTGCTGCAAGGACTTCTATCATGAGTATGTGCTTGGTAATTTGTTAGAGAACAGTCTGGAAGAGATAATGGACAGTACAAAATTCAAGGCGGCAAGAAAAGGCATACTGAAAAGAAGTCTGCCGCTTTGCAGCAAATGCGATGCCTATAAATCAGAGGTGAAATATGTCGAATGTACCCAAGGATGACACGAATAAAGTAAGGGTTCGAACATGGATAGGCCGTTTCGTGGAAAACGCATTGAACAGGTTCAAAACGTTTTCAACCATTTTAGTCGATGAATATTCAGATGAATGGTTTTTAGCCGAAATGAAAAAACGCAATCCGGCAGGAACGATTTGCGAATCGCATCGGGATATGTTTCGCAACCTTAAAAAAAGCTACATCATGGCGAAGAAGATGGATAAGAAATTGAGGGAATATAAATACAGGAAGATTGACGAAAGGGACGTTGCCAGATGAAACTATACGACAAGATATTCAGGCTGTTGAAGAATATGATTTTCTACATGATGATGTCCATGATGCAATAGTAGCTCTTGAAATTATAGAGCATGTTAAAAATTATAGGCTAGTTCTGAAGAACTGGTTGAAAATGCTAAATTCCGGCGGGATTCTGATATTGTCAACACCGAACGCCAGATACTCAAGGAAGCAATCACATAAATCTCTTTAAAACATTTCTTAGAAATTCTATTTTCAGTCCGCTTTTCCTTTCTATAGTTTTCATTATTTCTATGTCTTCCTTGTTAAAGCTTCTGAGCAGAAGAAGTATGAAACCATACAGGAAAAGAAATGCTAGGAAAAGGCCAGCCAGAATGTATATGGAGAATGATGCAAACAACAGGCGCGCCGCTGAATGGACAATTGCTATCGAAGTTATTCCTGCTACAACTGCTTTCATCATGTTAAGAGAAAGGGGCGTCATTTTCGAGAAACGGTAGGAAAAGAAAAAATACAGGAAAAATGCAGCAACATAAGTAACCATGGTCGCAATGGCTGCGCCTCTCATGCCATATAAAGGTATCAAAAGGTAATTGAGTGACACATTCAAGACTGTTGTTAAAATAACAATGTATAGTATGTTTCTGGTTTTTTTGAGCATTTCCAGTATCCTAACCGATTGAACGCTTTTACGAAACATAAGACCCATGCTTAGAATTATCAGGGGGATGTACCCAGTAATGTACTCTGGTCCAAAGAGAAGATTCAAAACCTGCCTTGAGAAGAAAACAAGCAATAAAAACATCGGAAAATTTATATAAAATGTCCAGCGGGTTACTGTTTTGTAGACTTTCTTCAGTTCAACAATTTTATTCTTTGCATGGAGTTCCGTTATTATGGGCAGGAATAAAGCTGCTAGTGCATTTGGAAACATGATTAAAAGCTGGGCTGTCGGCATGGCGGCATTGTAAATGCCCACATCGCTTACATTTTTGAAATAACCGAGCATGAGCGTATCTGTCCACAAGACGAAAAAGCTCATAGAGGCGGTGAACAACAAGGGCAAAGAATATGAAAGCAGTTCTTTTTTCATTGGAATAGAAACAACCTTGGTTCGGAAGATCGGATAAACCTTTTTCAGAAAGTAAGCAGACAGCATGAGTGCCAATATGGTAGCGATGGTCCATGCCCATGCTATTCCGACAACCCCGAATCCCCAAGCCCCGAAAGCGATTATGAAAACCAATTTTGCGAGATTGATGAAAAAGCTTTCAGAACAAACCTTGTATTTGATTTGCTTGAAACCCGTGAAAACAGACACAAGAACAGCGAACAGTGCTGAAAACGGGATCGAGAGCGAAAGAATTAGCAAAACATTTACCAGTTCAGGCTCCTTGAAAACATTGATTGCTAGGTAAGGAGAAGAAATCAACATCAAAAATGACATTATGACCGAGGCGGGCAAAACGAGCTTAATGCTGGATGTTATTACACCTTTGACCCTCTTCTTATCACCTTTCGCCCTGTAATGTGCCGTGTATCTGATTACGCCAGTCTGCAGACCCAAAATCGCAAAGGTCGCGAAAAAGCTCAGAACTGCCAGACCGAGCGAGAACAGCCCATAATCCCCAAGCCCAAAGTATCGCGCTATGAAAATCCTAAAAAGATAGCTGAGGATCTTTGATACAAACAAGCCGATGAAAACAATTCCTGCTCCCTTTACTATCGTTTTCAGATAGCCATTCCCGACTTCTTCAGGCATGTCTTAAATATACCAACCTTGATATAAATTGCTTATATCAACACCGATATCCATTGATGGTCATTATGCTAATCAATGGCTCAGATAATATACGCTTGAAGCCCAATTACATGACCTCTTCCACACCCTCCAGGGCCCTTGGAACGGAAACCCCATGAAAGCCCCACTGGTAATCCTTGGGGAGAAGCTGCAATTGAACGGGCAACCCCCGAAGTGTAGATAGGGTTGTTATGTCTAATTCCGTCCTCGATAAAAATACGGCGACTGATGTAGAACTTCAGCACCACAATAATATGTAATTACCCCTTTGTATTTGCCCCATTTATCTGTTAGTGCTCTAACTTCATTCTCTGACATTAATTTATCTTTGTTGAAGAAATGAGAAATCGCTTTGCGTGCACCCAAATCTCCTGCAGGATTTATATTATCTAAAGTTATTGAAGTTAAAATTACCATTTCTGATGTCCATCGTCCCAGCCCTCTAAACTGTGTCAAGCGGTCAATTATTTCTTGGTGTGAGCATTCCCTCAGCGATTCTGGATCAAATTTACCAGAAGCGACTGCTTTTGAAATATCTTTTATATACTCGGCCTTTCGACCGCTTAATTTACATTTTCTTAATTCTGAAATTTTTCTATTAGCTAATTCGGATGACGTGGGAAATGCCCAAAATTCTCGGTTATCTATTTTCACGCAGTCGCCAAATTTCTTGATCAATAATGCAGTCATGTGCCGTGCCACTTTCAAAGAAATTTGCTGTTGAATAATCACTGCGATTATCGCTTCGTAAATGCTTGGAGAAGCAGAAGGGACCAGCCCGTAATGATTATTTTTTACACGTTTTAGTATCAGATCTTTATTCATGAATTTATACAACGACTTTAAGTCATAATCTGTATTAAAGATACGCCTGATTTGACTAACAATTTCCTCATTTTCTTCTTTTGACGTATCTACAAAAATATTCACATTCAGTTGTGGCTTATCAACATTCTTATTTAATATCACTTCTACCGGTACCAGCTTACCGTTCTTGAGCCGCAAAGCTTGCCACCATTTCTCATCTTTGTACTGATATGGCTGGGGCTCTTTGTGTGTACAATTATCAAAATGTAGCTTAATATTATACGGAGATTTGGGCTTTATGATTAGCGATTTCATAACTACGTGTTAGAGCTTTACATTTATAATTTTGTCGGCCTCAGATTAAAAATCTCGGATGGAACTCTGCGGTGCTCACTTCGTTCCGCTCCTCGCCTCGCTACGCTCGGAGACATAACAGCCGTTTTACGGAAAATCTACGCTTTGCTTGATTTTCCCAAATTCGCTTTCAGCGAACTTCGTAAAACGGCATATGATTTATCTCCTCATGGCCTATATTTATGAAGATCAACAAGGTGCCTTGCCGGCTTTGGAACCGTCCCGATTCCTTGTAATTCTATCTCTCGCCGTTGCAGGTCATGACAATAAAAACCGCCCATATCATGGCTTGAATTCTGCCACTTTTTTAGCCACGAATTCTATTTCTTCAGCCTTAAGATACTGGTGCATGGGAAGAGCAAGAATCCGGGTAACTATATCCTCAGCTACAGGGAACATACCCTTCCTGAAACCCATGCCGCTGTAGGCTGGCTGCAAATGAAGGGGCATAGGATAGTATATGCCGGCCTGTATCCCTGCTCCCCTTAGCCACTCTATTAGCTTCTCCCTGTTCTGAGATGGAACCGTAATAGTATACACATAGTAGGAGGATTTTGCCCATTCCTTCTCTGTGGGAGGTTTAACATTATCCACCTCCTGGAGGAGCCTTGAATATTCCTTAGCTACCTTCCTCCTGCGCTCTAACCATTCGGGAAGGTGCTTCAGTTCCTGCAGCCCTATGGCCGCCGATATCTCGCCCATCCTGTAGTTGAACCCTATCATATCGTGCCTGTACTTCTCACCCGGCATCCTTCCCTGGTCCCTTAGGGCCACCATTTTCCTCTCCAGCTCCTCATCGCTGGTGACCACCATTCCACCTTCCCCGCCGACTGTCATGACCTTTGACGGGAAGAAGCTGAAGCAGCCTGCGTTCCCCATCGAGCCCGTTTTCCTTCCCCTGTATTCTGCCCCAGCTGCCTGGCAGGCGTCCTCAACCACCTTGAGGCCGTGTTGCTCGGCTATCTCCATTATGGCATCCATGTCAGCGGGTGTGCCGTATATGTGGACAGGGATTATTGCCTTTGTCTTTGGTGTTATGGCAGCCTCTATCTTTGAGGCGTCTATGTTATGCGTATCCGGGTCTATGTCAACAAAGACAGGCTTTGCACCAGTGTGTATGATGGAGTTGGACGTGGCTATGAAGGTGTGGGGGGTCGTTATGACCTCGTCCCCTGCTCCGATCCCTATGGCAGTAAGCGTCAGGTGGAGTGCGGTCGTCCCTGAAGATGTGGAAACTGCGGCCTTGGTCCCGCAGAAGGAGGAAAATTCCCTTTCAAACCCCTTGGAGTTGCCGCCCATTACATACCTGCCTGAATTGAGCGTATCTACCACTGCCTTTATCATCTCTTTGTCTACCGCACCTTTCGGATAAGCTATGGGTATCATTATATCACTGCATAATTAACAACAATCACTTTAAATTAATTCCCCTTTTAGTGCTCATCCACCAGTTACAGGTAATTGGTTAAATAGGACTGGTGGAATTCTTATTTAAACGCATCCCAAAATCAATCCCATATAAACAGACCTAATACGGCTTGTCTACCATGCCTTTGGAGCACTTGAGTTCCGAGACATCCTTTTTGACAGTTGCCGGGTTGCCAAAAGCGGTCATGCTAGCAGGCACATCCTTTGTGACGACAGAGCCGGCGCCTATCAGAGCATTGTCGCCTATCTTGACGAACGGCAGTATGGTGGAATTCGCGCCTATCTTGGCGCATTCGCCCACGACAGCACCCTTCATACATTCCTTTGCCTTTGGGCAAAGGGGATGCGGGACGTTCGTGAAGACAACGTTCGGGCCTATCCATGCGCCCTTGCCTATCCAAGTATACTCCGGCACAAACACATTACTATGCAACTTGGCGCCATCGTCTATCTTCGAGTCCCTTTCGACAACGGTGTTTGTGCCTATGCTAACATCATTCCCTATCTTATTATATTCCCTTACCATGACCCCATGGCCTGTCTGGAAGTTGTCACCTATGACGTTGCCGGCGTATATGACAGAATGTGAGCGTATGTTTGCCCCCTTTCCTATGACAGTCTTGGCTTCCCCGTCTTTTTTCCCTTTCGGGGACACGCCTATTATGACGTAATCACCGACAGTGGAGCCCTCTCCGATTTCCACGTTCTCATGGATTTTATGGTTCATGCCACGTCCAACTCCTTTTCTTTTTCAGCAGATTGCAGGCAGAGTTCACATATCTTGGTTATGACGTGTTCGTCATGGGCATTCATCGCCTTCCCGTTTCCCACGTCCTTGCAGAACTGTTTCAACTCCGCTTTAAGCGGCTCGTTCTTCCTTATCTCCACATTGAACTGCTTGTCTGCCTTGATGCCGTCATATGAAACCTCTAAAGGATAGACGGTCATCATCTGCCCCAGGAAATCCGAGTAAACCTTCTGCTTTGAGCCAATTATCCACATGTCCCTTTTCTTGAGGGGGTGCAACCAGCTCACCTCGAGCTCTGTTATGAAGCCTCCATAATTCAAGATTATGATTGCCATGTCCTCCCTTTCCTCAGAGAGGAAGTTGCCCTTCTTGCAGTACACCTTCTGCGGCTTCTTGTCGAGGAGGAAAGTCAGAATGTCTATCAGGTGGGCGGCTAAGTTGAATATCACGCCGCAATCCTTCCTGGGAGGCTTGGAAGAGTGCATATACCTTGCTGTTATGTACTGTATGGTTCCGACATCTTGCAGGCGTTTTTTCAGCTCCAGGACAGAGGCATTGAACCTGAAAAGGTAACCCACGGTGAGGATGAGCCCTTTCTCCTTGGCTATGTCCAAGAACTCCTTTGCCCTTTTCGAGTTAAGCGTTATGGGCTTCTCCGCCAGCACGTGCTTGCCTGCTTCCAGGCAGGCTTTCACGACATCATAATGCATGTCTGTCGACACTACCACTGATACAGCATCCACAAGGGGAAGCATCTCCCTGTAGTCCAAAAAAAACCTGGCCCCGAATTTTTTTGCTAGCTCCTTCACTTCGGAGTTCAGATCAGATAGAGCAACCAGCTCACAATCCAGTTCAGAATAAACCCTAGCGTGGTTCCTTCCCCATTTTCCGCATCCTATAACACCGATTTTAACTACCATAAGCAACTATCAAACGAAGTATTTATATAATTAATTCCAGATGTGGGTCAGCTGTTTACGGTGTCCAATAACCAGATTCTTCCAACATATCTTAAATATATAAATAGCGTAAATAAAACAAATTGGGTAAAACTGGGAAGTCTTATGAAACTGTTTGTAACAGGTTCTTCGGATTTTTTGGGCAAGAATTTCTTACTCAAAGCACCGCCCGACTGGGAGATATCTGCACTCTTTTTCGGCTCCGACGGTTTCCCAGATTTCCTGAAAGAGAAGGGCCTCAAGAATGTCACCCCTGTGAGCTGCGACCTTTCTGATTTCCAGTGCGTGCAGAAGACAGCAAAGGATATAGGCAGCAAGTTTGACGCAATGCTCTATCTGGCAGGGAATAGGAACCCGGGGAAGTCCATTAGCGATCCTCTCTTTGACCTGGACTCGAATGTGAGGGAACTGGTCAATTTCCTGGAGAACTTTTCCTGTGAAAAATTCATCTACCTTTCAACGGGTGCAGTTTATGGCAGCCTGAAGGGCCTTGTTTCGCCCGGGTCCCGGGTTTCGCCGACGCTGCCTTATGCCATATCCAGGTTGACTGCAGAGAGCTACGTCAGGTTCTTCCAGGAAAGGCGCAAGAGCATAGGGAACTATGTAATCCTGAGGTTCTTTGATGCGTATGGTCCTCTCCAGCCTTCCAGAAAGTTGCATGCCAAGCTCGTGGAGACGTTCGTTCTGGAAGGGAAAAAGGAGTTTACCGTGTTCGGGGATGGGGAAAGCTACATAGATTCCATGTATATAGACGATGCGGTTGAAGGGCTCAGAAAGGTCTTGGAAACAAGGCTGGAGAAAAGCGTGACTGTTGATTTTGGAACAGGGAATCCCCTGAGTATAAACGAGTTTGTCAAGGAGGTTGCCCGCATATTCGGGGTCAGTAATATCGATATAAAGCATACAAATGAAGCCATTCCTGAATACATCTCATTCCGAATCTCCCCGCATGAGATGGAAAGGCTCTTTTCCTTTAAGCCGACTATAAAACTGGGAGAAGGCATCAACAAGCTGGCGCAGCACCTCAAGGCAAACCCTGAGTCTTAATGCTGTCTTCCTATCTGTTCCCTTAGGCTCTCTATAAGAAGATTATGAAGGTATATCTGTCTTTCAAAGGAAAGTTCGTCGGTCTTGAAGCAGGGCTTGAATTTCCCATCCTTTCCAGCAAGATAGTAGTCTTCCCAGTTTTTACTCATCCAAGTGATTCCGTATTTCTCTGGGTGGTGGAAAGTATTGGAGCCTGGCAGAGGGGCAAAGGATGACAGCAGCCACTTGTCCGGTCTTGCCTCAGATATGAACTTTATGGTCTCCTTGACCGTCTCCTCGGTCTCTCCCGGGAAGTTCACCACGATGTAAGCCTTTGATTTTATTCCGTGTTTTTTTGTTAGCAGCATCGCCTTTTTGTTTTCCTCAACAGTCGTGCATTTGTTCATCAGGTCGAGCATCCTCTGGCTTCCCGACTCGATGCCAAAGCTTATCTCATCACAGCCCGCATCAGCGGCCAAAGCGATTATCTCCTCATCTATAGTTCTTGCATCATGGTTCAGCCTGAACTCTATACCCAAGGGCTTGATGGCTTTCAGCAGCTCCTTCATCCTTTCGCGTTGGATTACAATGTTATCATCACCGAAATACACGTGCTTGAAACCCAGTGACATCACTTCCTTTATCTCCTCTAAAACTCGCGGAATGGGAATGGCCCTGAAGGTCCTCCCGGTGATCCTTGAGCAAAAATTGCAGTTAAACGGGCATCCTCTTGAAGTGTAGACCGGGGTTGTCTTTTCGCCCCCGGGCCTGTATTTATGGAGGTCAACAAGGTGCCTTGCCGGCTTCGGGATATCTTCAACCGGAACTAAACCACCCTCATAAATCCTCTGCAATTTCCCCCTTTCCAAGTCCTCAATCACTTTTTTGATTATCACTTCCCCTTCTCCTCTCACGACGGAGTCGCAACGAATCTTCTGAAGGACATCTTCCGGCAAATGTGTTGGGTGCACGCCACCGATTATTATCGGCCTATCTTCTGGGAGAAGATTGGACAACTCTCGGACTACGTTGAAGTTTGGTGTGACGCATGTTATCCCAAAAAGATCAGCCTCAAGTCTTGGGGCTTTACTCCTCCAGTCTGATCCGCCGCTGAGGTCTAGGATTTCCACTTCATGGCCAATATTTTCTAAAGCTGCTGCTAAGTACATGAGACCGGACGGCGGGCACGCGGCATCGTTATCCAAATACGGGCTAGGGGGGCCGATAAGTGTGACTTTCATAGTTTCACTACAAAAGTTTAGATAAAGTGTTTTTTTATCTTTTTCCCTTATTCTTACATCTTTTGGCTTCAAACAAGGAATCTGCATACAAAACCAAATGAAATCTGGCTCAAGTATATAAAAAGGTGTGCAATAATATGTGTATGAATTTGAAAAACAAATCCATTTTTCTGACAGGCGGAGCGGGGTTTATAGGCAGCCATATAGCTGAAAGGCTGATGGATGACAATAAGATAACAATCTATGGCACTTTTCACAGGGATTCCCTGAACTACACAAACATCCCGCAACACCCAAACGTGGAGATAATCAAGGGCGATGTACTGGACAAGGAAAAGCTTGAAAAGTCCATGCTAGGCAGTGACATGGTAGTGCACCTCGCAGGAATAACAGGTGCCCCAACTGTTGTGAAGATGCCTAATCTCACACTAAGGGTGAACCTGATGGGCACATACAATGCGCTTGAAGCTGCAAAGAAAATGGACCTGGAAAGCTTTATTGATTTTTCCACAAGCGAGGTATACGGAGCAGATGCTTATGAGTCAGGGGAAAAGGATGATACATCAATAGGCCCGATTGGCGAGCCAAGGTGGGTATATGCACTGAGCAAGTTGTCTGCTGAGTACCTGTCACACTCATGGTTCAAGGAGTATGGTATACCCGTGACATCAGTAAGGCCGTTCAATATCTATGGCCCGAGGCAGAGGGGAATAGGGGCCGTAATGATGTTCGCCAATAACATCATCAACAACAGGGAACTTGTGATACACAATGACGGAATCCAGGTAAGATCATGGTGCTATATTGACGATTTTGTGGACTGCATACTGCTCATCCTGGGGAACAAAAAGGCGGTGGGAAATATTTTTAACATAGGAAATGCTAAGGCAACATGTACAATACTTGGCCTTGCTGAAGCCATGATACGTTTGAGCGGCTCAAAATCCAAAATAACGTTCAAAAAAATAGACTATCCGGATGTAAAGACAAGGGTGCCGAACATAGACAAGGCAAGGGAGATGCTGGGTTTCGAGGCAAAGGTATCCTTGGAGGAAGGCCTCAAGAAGACAATAGAATGGTATAGGCAGAATATGAAAGAGTAATCAGTTTTTGTGGCTTGATTTGTTTTTCAGTTTCAGTTTCCTATCTCTTATTTTTTTAACATTGTCGGCTTCTATCGGATCAAGCCTATCCCTTTTGATGTTATGGCTTATACCGCCTCTTATCATGAGGAGGATGTCCTTGAAAAATAGTGTTGGTTCCTCCTTGTAGAACTTTACATTACGGTTCATGCACCTTCTTATGGGAGCAATCCACTTTGAAAAAAACCTGCTGTAGCTTTCAAAGTTGTAATCCAGCATTATAGATTTTCTAGTCTTCAGATCCTTGGTCATCTGTATAATGTTTTCGTCCACGAAAGCCAGCCTCGATTGCTCGGTAAGGTAGAACACTGTGTCATATACGTTTTTCTTGGCAGGTGATTTGGAAACCTTATTGGCATCAAGTTTCTTGATGGAGTAAGCGTTATCGAACCCTAAAGTCTTGTACTCCTTATGATCAGCATCATTTGACAGGACATCTATCTTGGCATTTGGGAAGACCCTTCTCGAGGACTTCAGGAAACATTCCATCATCATCTTTGGTGCAAACTTCGTGGTTATTAGCACCCGTGAAACCTTTTTTTGCCTGTTTTTTGAAAAGGATTTGTTCATGCTATTTACGAAGTTTTTATCCAGCACCAAGATATTGAAATTGTTGATTTCCCTTTCCCTTCCCTCTAGCATCTTTCTGAAATTAAGCAAGACCCTCTTGATGTTTGCCGAGACCTTTCCGGACAGGAGGTCTTTCGTCTCATACGGGTCCTTGTGAAGGTCGTACAGTTCTTCGGTTCTCTGATCCCAGTAATATACATATTTGTACCTGTTCGATCTGAGAGATGTCGCCCTGCCGTTTGCCAGACTAAGCCTAGTGTCCGTCCTTATCATCCTGGATGATTTTTCCTTCCCGCGTATCATGCCCATGACGGACTTCCCCCTGTACTTGAATTTCGTGTTCTGTTCCGGTATGCCGAGTATGTCGTAGATGGTGGGAGCGATGTCCAAGGTTCCCACCGCACCCTTCACTTTCTTGCCCTTAGGGCAGCCGGGGTATTTCAGTATGAGTGGAACCTTTATGTTGTCATCGGTTATTATCATGTCATGTGTAAAATTCCTCATGGTCTCGCCAGTAAGGCCGGTTGAGGCGTCCGGATAGCCGTGGTCTGAGTTCAGAACGATTATAGAATTCTCATACAATCCATGCTTCTTGAAGAGATCTAGTGCCCTCTGCATATGGTCTGTGGTGCTTGGATCATCTCTGCAGTCATACCAGAGCATGTAGAAAGCCGGAGACTTCTTTTCAGCATTGTTAAGCAGATTCTCAAGTATATCAGTGACGTCTTTGCTTGTCCACATGTTGTCGTGGGTTATTCCCTTAGGAAAGTACTTGGCAGAGAGAGGGTGTATAAGGTCTTGCATCATCCTTCTGCATTCCCTCGCGTCATGTATGGTGTATATCTCATAACCGTGTTTCTTTAATGTGTTCTGTATGGAACTTATCCTCCTTTCATCAAATTTCCAATCATTGTAATGGCGGCTGATGAGGCAACCTGGCAGGCCGGTGAACATCGTTGACGCAGAAATTACAGTGCTCGGTGCGCTTGTAATTGCGTTTGTGAACTCTACGGCATCCTCGGCTAATGTGTCTATCACTTTAAGCCTGCTGGCGTCATCATCAGGGCTGGTCTTGTAGCTTCTGATACGATCGCCAACAATCCAGATTACATTGTATTTTTTCATATTACTTCACTATCAAAGGAAATATATTAAGTATATATTTAAGTATATTGAACGCCGCCGCCGGCCTTAGCATACTGATTAACATGTTCAACCGGGCCCCTGAGGTTTATTGGATTTTTTGCCCAGAGCATCATGCCAGCAACACCCACAAGCACGTAGTTGACTATGGGTATCATTACGGAAAAGGCACCGCTGATTCTGCAGCAATGCCTATAAGGTCGAGGAGGTATATCATGGCAGCGTCCCTTGTGCCGAGGCCGTAAAATGATATGGGAAGTGCGTCAAGAAGATTGACTATGTGGATATTGAGGAAAGGGTGCCGAATATCAATAAAACCAAAGAAGTGCTCGGCTATTCACCGAAAGTTGGCCTTGAAGAAGGGTTGAAAAAGACTATGGACTGGTACAAAAAACACAAAGATCACACGACTATAAACAACCATCACAACGCGTGATTCTACTACCTCTTCTGCATTTATTAAATTTAAGTATAACATCCAATATCGAAGATATGGAAAATGAAATGAAACCAAAACTTAGCATCATAATTCCGGCATACAACGAGGAGAAAAGGATAGGCAAAACGCTTGACAGTTTTTCTGATTTTTTCAGCAAAAATAAATACAGTTACGAGATTCTCGTCATCATGGACGGGTGCACGGACAGGACGCCCCAGATAGTCAGGGAAAAATCAAGGAAAAACAAAAACATACGTTATCGTGTATATCCAGAAAAGGGGGGGAAGGGCGGTGCTCTTCTCAGTGGATTCGCCTATGCCAGTGGAGAGTATGTGGCGTATACGGACGCCGACGGCTCGACGCCTCCCGAAGAGATGCTCAGGCTTCTCAATATGATAGGAAGATATGACGGCGTTATAGGCTCCAGGTGGCTCAAGGGATCCATTGTTGTGAAGAAGCAGAGGCCTGTCAGGAGGATTGCCAGCAGGGGATTCAACATACTGATACGGCTTTTGTTCGGTCTGCATTACAAGGATACGCAGTGCCCTGCCAAGGTATTCAGAAGGGATGTTGTGAAGGCCGTGGCAAAGAATCTGAGTGTGACGAATTTTGCAATAGATGCGTGCATGCTTTACGTCATAAAGAAGATGGGCTACAGGATAAAGGAAGTGCCTATCAGATGGGAAGACAAGGCCATGTCGAGCCTGAAGATCAGCAGGGCTATACCTAACATGTTTTTCACCGTTCTAAAGATGAGAATAAAAAAGCATTAGGAACAGCCTATGGCCGATATTTAAAAAATCTTGATAATTAAATTCATGGTGTTTCTATGTCCATGAAAAAAGCGACAAGGATACTCCCTTTGATAGGCATCTGCATCCTTGTTTACCTGATTCTCAGAACAGGACCTGGGGTGATACTGGAAACATTCATGAAAGTGGACATCAGGTATCTGCTTCCCGCGGCATTTCTCTTCTTTTCATATCTCTGTATTCAGAATTTCAAATGGGGTTACCTCGTCAGGAAGCAAGGCATTAGTCTGGGCTTTTGGACACTCTTTAGGATATATATCATAGGTGCGTTCTATGGTCTTGTCACTCCGGGAAGGGTTGGAAATTTTATAAGGATTAGGTACATGAAAAACAAAACAGGAAAAAGTACGGGAGAATGCAGCGTAAGCGTGATAATAGACAAAGTGCTGGATTTCACCGCACTTTTTGTACTTGCAATAATAGGGATGATATCACTGGCAAATTATCTTTCTTTTGAATTGTTTGCAGCCGTCTCGGTTATTTCCCTCGCACTTTTTTCGGTACTTTTCATATTTGTTCGCAAAAAGACGAGCAGGGGAATAACGAGAATATTCTGGAGGTTGTTTGTACCCAAAAAAATGAAGACGAGAGCCAAGGATGCGTTCAATTCATTCTACGATAACATAATCGATTTCAGGCAAATAATAGCCCCATTTGTCTTGACACTTGTAGGTTGGCTGTTTTTGTATTCTTCAACGTATATGATAGCAATCTCTGTGGGCATAGACGTACCCTGCACAGCATTTGTCACGATGTTGCCGATTGCAACTTTGATAGGACTGATTCCCATAACAGTAGGTGGATGGGGAACAAGGGAGGCGACTTTGGTCTTTCTCTTTTCAATTTTCGGAGTAGGATCGGAGATGGTAGTAGTAATGAGTCTGGTAGCAGTGACAATAAGCTATGTAGTAATCGCGGTTTTTGGCGCCGCTTTTGCATTTTCAGCTGAAAGATAAAATAATAAACAATCTTAATTTAAAACTTCTGAATCCTTCCAAGCTCTATAGATACGTAAAGGCATTTAAAACATTTGAAAAATAATGAAAGAATAGATTCGGTACTCGTGTCGTTTTCGGTTGGTGACAATGACCGACATCAAAATTGTGCATGGGAGGTTGGGCAGCGACATATGGGTAAACGTGAGGCTGAGAATAATAATGGAAATGGTGAAAGGCAAAGGAAACAGGATACTCGACCTTGGCTGCGGCCCGGGATACATAGGATCTTCGCTGAGCGGTGATAATGAGGTCATTTTTTCTGACATGGAAAAGGGTAACATAGCGAAGCTTTGGGGAAAACGACTCCTTGTCGATGCGCGGCACCTGCCATTCAGGAAAGGTTCTTTTGATTATGTCGTGTGCGGGGACATGCTGGAGCATGTACGCGAGGACGGGTTAGTGCTGGACGAGATTCGCAGCCTCTTGAAGAAAGATGGCAAGGCGATAATAACGGTCCCTGCACATAGCTCCATTTACGGCACCCACGACAGGCATATGGGCCATTATAGGAGATATGACAGGAACAAGTTCATAAAGTTTGCAAAACGCCACGGATTTGTTGTGAAGAGATGCAGATATGCGAACAGCCTGATGTTCCCACCCTTCCTCTTCTCCAATATTTTCCTTAACCAGACAAAGACGTATAGGGGGAGATCCAAGAAAATCAATAGACTCACCCCACTGATAGGATTGGCATACAAGATAGAAAAAAACATAAGGGCCCCCTTCGGCGTCAGCCTGATCTTTGAGATGAGGAAAAATAGTTGATCATATGAAAAATATGAAAACTCCCCCAAAAGTGTCGATAATAATCCCTTGCAGGGAGATAGACGCATACACAAAGCAGTGCATGAGAGAATGCCTTAAACTAGATTATGACAATTTCGACATAATACTGTTGCCGGATTCCGGTTCAAATGACAGGTTTCCCAAGACAAAGATAATGCCTACGGGTCCTGTCTTGCCTTCCATCAAGAGGAATGCCGCTGCCAAGAAAACCAGTGCCGATGTGCTTGCGTTCATAGACTCAGATGCGTATCCTGAGAAGAGCTGGCTAAGGAATGCATTGGAAGTTATGGAGAAGCGGGGAGCCGAAGTGACAGGCGGGCCAAACCTCTTGCCCCCGGATGATGGCATGTTGCAGAAAGCGAGTGACGACGTTCTTTCCTCAAGGATAGCCGCCGGGCATTTCGCTGCCAGGTATTCCATGACGAGTTACAGGGAAGTGAACGAACTGCCTTCATGCAATCTGCTCGTGAAAAGGAAACTCTTCAACAGGATAGGCGGTTTCGACGCTTCATTGCTCACGGCAGAAGACGCCAAGCTATGCTTTGAAGCCAGAAAGCTCGGCAAGAAGATAGTATACGACCCCGGCGTCATAGTGTACCATCACAGAAGGCCCCTCTTCAGGCCGCACCTGCAACAGATATGGGTGTACGGAAGGGACAAGGCCCACATTGTCAAAAGCTTCTTCTCAAAAGACAAGATTTTTTACTTCCTCCCATCCATATTCGTGCTGGCGCTGGTATCGGGCTTCATGTTGTCTTTCAATCCGTGGCTGCAAATCCCCTTAATCAGAAACCTTTACACAGGCGCCGTGCTTCTTTATGTCGTGGTTGTCGCTGCTGCGAGCTTGCTGAAGAGCCCGAAAAGGTTCTGGCTGGTCTTCCCTGGCATAATACTTACGCATATATCATACGGCGTTGGTTTCCTTTGCGGGCTGATTGCCAGGAATAAAGGATCAAAGAAGTGATTTTCCATCGCACTTGATGCCAGGAAGGTTCATGAAATCCAGCAGGGTGGGCAGCATATCGACCATTCTCGCGCTTTTTTTCTCACCGCCCGTTTTCAGCAGATAGAACGCGAACTGGTCTGGCTGGCGGGGGTCATATCCATGCATAGCCTTGACCGGTTCATCTCCTTGGAAGAAGTTGCTTTTAATCACGATGCCAGGGTCTGCAAGGAATATCATATCGCAGCAATCAAGCGGGAGTTTATACACCATGCCGATTTGTTGCTGGGTTAGCACGTGACCGCCCTTGATGTCGAGCAGCTTTTCTTCGATCTCCTTGCCTGCATCCCCTTTCCTAAACCAGAAGCGGGCCATCGTCGAATCAAGGAAGTATGCGAAGTCCTTGCCGAACTCCAGTCCTGTGTCTTCTATGAGAGGGGCGATATCGACTCCCCCCTTGACGTCAATCATGCCATGGTCGGAAAAGACGAACAAGTCATCCGTGTCGAGCTTCTCTATGGTCTCGTCCAGCATCCTGACCTCATCCTTGAGTTCTTTTGACGTTGTCCCGAACTCATGCGCTACATAATCCAGCTCGAAGAAATGTGTGAAACAGAAGTCTGGATCCTTTCTGAGCATCTTTTCGGTTATGCTTAGGATTTTTTCCTTGGAATGGGACATGAATACAGACCTGCCTTTGGAATGTATTACGTTGGGCCAGTCCACGGCGCAGAATGTCTTATCGTTCTCCCTCAGGATATCGTAAAGGCTCTTCACCCTGAGAGAGCCAGCTTGGGGGAACGCCTTGTTCAAGCACGTGTCGAAATACTTCATCCACTTGATCGGCATTTTAGGGATTTTGAAAAAGAATCTCTGATCCCTCAGGTACCTGTTCAGGTTTATCGCTATATTGAGCATGGTCCGTCCAAGGAATGAGTACTTGCCGACCCACCCCACTGATGACCTTGGCGAATAATCGAACATCGACACAATCCCGTGCTTTTTGGGGAACGTCCCGGTCAGAAATGTCGCTGTTATGCCGCTGAATCCCAGGATGCTTTCCAGTTCGCCATGCATGGATTCTTTGGCAATGGATTTGAGATATTTGGTGCATCTGAGATAATCGGGCTTGAAAGCGTCTATGCATATGCATAACATATATACACACCTGCCGGCGTCCAGAGCTTACAATGCAACGGCCAGTCTGCTCGTTGCCATGTACGTATTCGCCGGCTTGTATTATCATATTAGTTTTTGCAAATAATATAACCCATACAGACAGAGTATCTCTTTCCTCAAATCCTCCCATCCGATATCGGCTCTCACTGTTTTTATTTTATTCAGGTATTTTTTGCTCAGCTCAAGCAATTTAGCATCGCATTTGCCATTCCTTTTTATCGAGAACAGAAACAGGAAAAGAGGAACCGGTAGTTTGAGGCCCACATCCTTCCAGCTCAGTAGGGGCTTCACCGTGAACTCTCCAGCCCCCTTCAGCTTCTTTGCATACAGTATGTTCAGGAAGTACTGACTAGGAAGCAAGACCTTTGACAGGATTTTCGGCAAGTGTACTCTTTCAAGCATTTCGCCTATGTAAGGCTCGAAATATTTGAATGGCATTCCGGAATAAAAGGAGTCCGCAACGGTTTGCCAATCGTCAGACTCGAGAGAAAGATATTCGGATATCACATACCTGAACACCGTTCCCAGGCAATCCCTCGCTTCAAACCACAGCCTTACAGAATCCGGTATGTTGAAGTTTGGCTTCAGCTTGAAATTGGTAGCCAACTCAACCTTTTTTGGCAGGTCCGGGATTTTTTTCCTAAGTCTTGGAAACTCCTTGTGAAATATCCTTTTCAGTTCCCTTGATCTCTCCGAGTAAGTCGGCTTGAAATTCCCGCTAAATACGAGGAGGGCCTCGGCGCATGTGATGAACGCCTTCATGGAATAGAAAACGATAATCCGCTTTTCATTTTCATCCAGCTCGCCTTTTAGTTTCTTTTCATCCATGCAAAGAAGAAGGGTATCAAACTTGTTGAACATAGGCCTGATTCCTTCGGGAACCGGCAGTTCGTTGGCACCTATATCCTTTATCCTATCCAAAACGTTCTCGTCACCCCAGATCACCTGGCTGCTGTACTTGAGCTCGAAGGTTCTCTGCGTTTTCCTGAGACGTGACAACTCGTCAAAACTTATGCATCTAACATCGACATGGAAGAATTTGAGCGGGTCGTACTTTTCGCCAGGGTGCTCTACGAAATCGAGGCCGCCAACACCTATGGCCTTTGATGACTTTTCCGTGAGATAATCCGAGAAAGATGCAGGGACCTTTTCTTTGGTGATGACGTATAAATCAAAGTCGTTCATCGCTATTATTTTCCCGTTTTTTATTTCTGCGCTCCCCTCGCCCTTTCCAAAACCACCGAACAAGATTATGGAAACGGGATCTGTTTCTTGTCTGATGGCTTTGATTACCTTTTCGAACACTTTATCAAGCTGCCTGTCAAATTTTTCTGGGTATGCTGTGTATTTCCCCATATCTTCACCCAGCTTTTCTTGAAAAATCCTTCATGTGACCCAACACGGCCTTGAAACCTCTCAGGAGATACTTTATGTCATTCCAGGACCTTATTTCAACCAAACGCCTCATGATGTATCCTGGGGTAACGAAACTCCTGTAGATTGAATTGCACATTTCCATAACATCCCCCGAGGACATGTCGGGGGTTTTGAAGACAGGCTCCGACATGTCGTAGCGCTCGTAGGACGCTGGGTCGAATCTGAACCATCCCTCTTTGAGCCCCTCTTTCCACAAGGGCGTCCCGGGATATGGAACCAAGACAGTCGACTGCAGGACGTCAGCCTTTCCGCTAGTCATCAACTCCTTTGCAAGCTCCATTGTTTCCATTGTTTCCCCTTTCGTTTCCCAAGGATATCCCACAATCATCGTGAGGTGAATCTCAAGGCCCACCCTTTTCGCTATCTTGCAGGCTTGCGTTATCTGCTCAACCTTTATACCCTTGTTGATTCTGTCAAGAGTCGTCTGGTTGGCCGATTCAAGGCCCACCTTAAGCAGCCTGAATCCCGCCTCCCTCATCATCCTCGCGTTTTCCCCGTTTATGTAATCCACCCTCATGTTACACGAGAATCTTATCCGCTTGTTGTAACCACGATCTATCATACCCTTGCAGAACTTGTTCAGCCATGCCCCCGGTGGGAAGGTCCCTGTATCGTCAAAGACCTCTTTGACCCCGTAGCGCTCGATGAGCATGCCTATCTCGTCCAAGACATTGTCCGGGCTCCTCGTCCTGAACGTCGGAAATAGTATGGGCCACGCGCAGAATTTGCATTTGTGATAGGGGCAGTCCCTGCCCGCCATCGTGTAGGCGAAGGGCCTCGCCTTGATGTTGTATTCCACGTTATACAAGCTGCCTTTTGTCAGCTCCCTGTCTATGAAAGGCAGATCGTCCAGGTTGTGGCTGAGCTGGAACCGGCCCGTGTTCTTTATAGCATCGCCTTTGCGATACCACAGGCCATGAGGCGGTTTTTTGGATTTTTTTGACAGATAGTCGCACAGGTCCAGCAGGAAAAAATCGTAGTCCCCTCCCGTAATCACAAAATCGAGCCCAGCGCATTCCTCCAACGACTCTTTTGGCAAAGCGGTTGCATGGTCGCCCATCAGCACAAAACGCGTCTTCGGTGAGATTTTTTTCAGTTCGTTGATTATTATCCAATGACGCCTGATCACGGGGGTTTTGGTTTCGATTGCGACCAGGTCAGGACTCTCCCTCCTGAAAAATTCCACATACTCATCATAAGGCAAACCCTCGGCGATGGCATCGAGCCACACGACATCGTAGCCCTTGCTGTCAAGCAATGTCGCTGCAGACGCCGGAATTACCGGGAACAGCAAGGTGGGATTGTTGAACCACTGGAACTGCCTGTTCTGGGACAGCAGGGGGAATCCCTTTTCAGATTCGATGGGAGGGTATGTTATCATTACTTTCAAGACGACCGACCTCTTGTTTTATTTTGTTTTAACATAGATAGATAGAATATTTAATTATTAACAATATCAAATGTCATTATAAAGTGATGCCGGATGATTTTGGAGAATCACCTAAAGGATCCGAAAGCGGATTTGCTGGCGATATCGTTCCTGTTATCCGTGTATCTGGTTGGCGCATTATGGAGCCTGCCGGCAACGGGGATTACAATCGATGAGAACAGATACATAGCGCAGGCAAAGGCCAGGGCGTATTCCCTTTACTCGATGGCCACGGGCAAACCAGACTTGTTCTTCTGCGACCTGACGCTTGACTTCGAACTCGCCAGGGATGTCAATGAAATCAATGCCGAATGGGCAAGCAGGTGCTGGGAGGGAAGACCGAAGCTGTCTATAACGATGTCCGGCATCACCTGGGCTGGGATCTGGTTCCTCAACGGCGGCAGCCTCAATGTTATTTCTTCCATAATGGCCCATCGCATTGCGATAATACTTTTAACTGCGATAGGCCTTGCTGCAGTGTATCTTTTTGTAAGGGGGACGCATAGCAGAAGGGCAGCCCTGTTCTCGGTTCTCTCTATAATCTTCATTCCAAGGTTTTTCGCACATTCCAAATACGTCCTGATGGACGAGCCTGTAGCAATATTTTGGGTGCTGACGTTGTGGTTCTTTTGGCTTGGGATGAAAAACTGGAAATATGGCCTGCTTTCAGGGGTCATGCTGGGTTTAGCCCTGGCGACCAAGGCTCAGGCGGTCTTCATCCCAGTGATTATAATCGTGTGGTTGCTGGTCAGCTACCGGGACAAGGTGTTGGATAACGTACATCGGATGGCAAGCCTGAAACCCCCGAAGATAATGGTCACAGTTCTTTCGCTGATAATTGTCACGCCCATCGTATGGGTTATGTCATGGCCTTGGCTGTGGCACAATACGATAAGCAGGTTCGTTTGGTGGAAGTCATATTACCTGAGTACAATAAGTACGGGTGCCGTTCCCGTTTATTTCCTTGGCACCGTGGTTACCCATCCATCGTTTTTGTACATATTTTCCCTAGCAGCCGCTACCTTGCCGGTGCCGATACTGCTATTCGCCTGCCTAGGCAGCTACATTGCCATAAAAGATACAAAGACGAACAAAAACAGGACATCCATGCTGTTCCTTTTGAGCGCCCTGACCCCCTTGTTGATTTTGAGCGTTTCTCAGGTGGCATACAACGGCGTCCAGCAGTTCATGCAGTCGTTCCTGTTCATTGGCATTCTGTCCGGCATAGGTGCGGACTCCCTGCTTAATTCTGCAAAAATCCCCGTCCTTTTAAGGAAGAAGCAGAACATCCTCACAATCATGGTTGCGGGGCTGCTGATAGCACCTGGATTCGCTGCAATCTGGAAGGGGCACACTGATACGTACTTCAATCTCATGGTTGGAGGTACGGGTGGTGTTTACAATTCGGGCTTGTACGAGACTGTGTGGTCCGGAGAGCCTTATCTGGAGGTAGTTGGCTGGCTGAACGAGAACGCTGTCGAGAATGCCAAGATTTACATCCCTATGGCCCACAACATATTCAACACGTACAAATACGGAGATATCGGGCAGATAAAAACGAGATTCAATGTCACATCAGTTGGGCTCGGCCAGTTCAGTTTTGAGCAGGATGCGTTGCTGAGGGACGATATTGAAATAGTCAGTTATTACGATGTCATCGAGAGACCGGAAACGATGCAAGATGCGGACTACATCGTGCTCATGTCAAGGAGCGGCCTTTTCGAGAGCGAGGCCCATATAAACGAACTTACAAGAGAATGCATGGACTTGAGCTCCCCCGTCCATTCCGTGCTCGCTGACGGCGCGCCTGTGGTAAAAATCTACAGAACACCATGCAACTCGGTTCATTAAACTCGTTGAACCAATTTATATCATTTAACCATATTCGTTATTAAGCTGGTTTGGTGCCCAAGATGAAAAGAAACCTTCTCAAGATTCTGATATGCCCGGCATGCCAAGGCGCATTACAGTCGAAGGCGTTTTCTTACTCCGGTAAAAGGGAAATGCTAGAAGGCGTGCTTACCTGCAAGAAATGCGGCAAATGGTATCCCGTGATTAACGGGATACCGAGGATGATGCCGCTTTCGATGATAAACAAATTTCTGCTGAACACCTTCCTGGAAAAATATAGGGAAAAAATACCCAAAACCGGCACGGAAACAAGAGCCGAAACCGAAAAAATCAAGGAGCTAACATCAAAATCCTTCGGATTCCAGTGGAACGTCTTCTCTGAAATGTTCGTGGAGTATGAAAAGAACTTTCTGAATTATATCAAGCCCCTCAAGCCATCGTTTTTCAAAAACAAGGTGGTGCTTGATGCAGGCTGCGGTAGCGGGCGGCACACATATTATGCGGCGAAATACGGGGCCGAGGTCGTGGGTTTTGACCTGAGCGATGCGGTTGAGGCCGCCTACAAAAACTGCAGGAAATTCGAGCATGTGCACATAGTGCAGGGGGACATCTACAATCCTCCGTTCAGGCACGAATTTGACTTCATCATGTCCATTGGCGTTTTACATCACTTGCCGGGGCCCAAAAAGGGCTTCATGAGCCTTGTGAATTTGATGAAAAAAGGCACCACGATATTCGTCTGGCTTTACGGCCGGGAGGGCCGGTGGTTCAAAATACATGTGGTGGAGGGAATTATAAGGAAAATCACATCCAGGATGCCGCACAGGATGTTGTATTACTTATGCTATCTGCCGGCAGGGATTTATCATTCATGCAATCTCATTTACAATTTCCTCAACGGCAATGACGCGACAAGAAGTTTATCGAATTATGTGCCGTTCAAAGGCTACGCAAGGTTCCCTTTCCGGGTAAAGCACGCGGACGCTTTCGACTTGCTTGCGACCCCCATCAACAACTATTACACGAGGCACGAAGTCGAGCAGTGGGCAATGGACGCCAAACTGCATGATGTCAGGATAAGCGACATAGAGGGAAAGAGCTGGAGGCTTTTTGGAAGGAGATAGCTACCTCATCACTTTCTTCAAACCGACCAGATTCCCAGCGAGCTGCGCGAGTTGCTTCAGTGTGTGTATGCCTGAAAAAACCGGTGTTTTGAGCCCCGCGCCAATCTTGAGACCCTTTACAAAATAAATAAGATAAAGTGAAAAGACCTGCAAAAACGCCAAAAATGCGAAATTTATTTCGTAAAGTGAAAGAAGGAGAAAGGCTATAAGCAACGGCATGTAAGAGATCCTGACGTAATATTCCTTGCTTTTGAATTCCCTGTGCCTGGAGCACATGATAGGGTAATTCTTCCCATAGTTGTACCATTTCTTTACAAGCCCGCCTAAACTCACGGGGTGATGGTGCCAGACCCGCAATTTTTCCGAGAACAATAGCTTGTAACCTCTTTTGATCAGCCTCAGATTGAATTCCGGGTCTTCCCCGGTCTCGAGCGTTTCATCGAAAACATGCCCGGCCACGGCTTCTCTCTTGTACATGGCATCCATCGTTGCTATTGATCTGACCTCCCTTTCCTCAGCCGGGGTTTTTCCAAAAAGGAGCATGTTCAGCGATTCTGTGACGGCCCCTTTTTCGGGACTTATCCCAGGCCCTCCAACCCCGGCGATTTTTTCGTCCCTTTCGAGCAGGCTTATCGCCTTTTTACACCATCCTGGCGGCAGGACGACATCAGAATCGACAAATGCAATATAATCGCCTCTGGCTGCTTTCAGGCCCATGTTTCTTGCCGGGGCAATCCCATCCTTTTTGGCGAGAAGAATGTGCACACCCTTGATTTTTTTCACTATTTCTACGCTTTTGTCAGTAGAACAACCATCAACCACCATTATCTCCTTTTTACATTTTTGTTTCAGAACAGATTCCAAGCATTTCTTTACGGTTTTCGCTGAGTTGTAGGTTAGGATTATAAATGAAACTGGCATAATATGAATTAATTTAGCGATTTTAATAAATAGGATTTTAAGCGAATGGTAAAATGAGCGAAAAAGAGACAACGGGCATTGATAAATTATCTTATACCAGAAAAATAAATTTCGTCTTAGGCAGCCTGAGGTACAGCGCTCAAAGCCTGTTCGATAAATCCAAGGCTACCAAGCCCAGGCATCTGGTCAACATAGTCACCTGGCGATGCAATGGCAACTGCGTGATGTGCAATATCAGCAGGCTGCAGGATTCGACAAAGACAATCACGCTGGACGAGTACGAGGATATGCTGAGCGACAAGCCGTTCTGGTCTTCCTTGAGCACCATGAATGTCACGGGCGGGGAGCCTTTCTTGAGGAAAGACCTGATTGATTTAATTCTCCTGTGGCAGGACAAATGCAAAAACCTCCAAGAAATAGACATATCCACAAACGGTTTCCTGACAAAGAAAATAACAGGCTTTGTCAAGGAGGTCGTTCCAAGTCTAAGATTGAATGTGGGCATCTCCGTGAGCCTGGACGGAGTGGGTGAGACCCACGACAGGATCAGGGGTGTGAGAGGCGCCTTCAAAAAAACGAGCAAAACGATTTTTGCCCTGAAAAAACTGGAAAAGCAGCATGATAACCTGCTGCTAACCACGCAGTGCGTGGTTTCGCAGATGAACATCAATCACATGCAAGAACTTCAGCGCTTCTGCAATGCGAATGGCCTCCCCAGCTCCTTGACCGTGGCTTCTTTCCAGGATCCCTTTTACAAGAACATAGACAAGAGGCATCTCGGGCTGACCGATGAGCAGGTAAAGGGACTTTTCACCAGGAACCATTTCATTGATTACTACACTCATAAGCAAATAGAGAAGAAAAAAAGGTTTTTGCCATGCGATGCCGGATCAGGGACGTTCTCGATAAACCCCTATGCCGATGTTTATTTCTGCAACAATCTGCCTAAAGTCGGTAACTTGAGGGAAAAAGCGATCAGGGAAATCTGGTATTCGAAGAAGGCGGCTGAAATCCGAAACATCATAAAAAAAGGGGATATCTGCAAGCACTGCTTTTTTTCGTGCGACCTGGCAAGCGCGGTCCAGAAAAACTTCAAGTTGTTGCTAAAGTTCGGCACCGTTCGTTATCTGCTGAAGCTAGGCATTTTGAAAATCTGAGGGGCCTGTTCTGATTTTAGCAACGGCCCTTGGTCAGGAATTTTATTTCCTTGTCCAGGTTTTTCTCCAGGTCATGATATTTTAAAATCCTTTCCCTGGATTTCTTCCCTGCGCCTTCTCTCATCTCCCGGTTTTTGGCTAGCTGCACTATCTTTTCTGCGAGCAGCCCGGGGTTTCCCGGCTCGATCAGAACACCGCAGTCTTCGGGAAGATATTCCGGAATCCCCCCAACCCTTGTTGCGATGCACGGCAGACCCATGCACATGGCCTCCATGAGGCTTCTCGGGGAAGCGTCATAAACGGAGGTGATGACGTAGATATCGGCCCCCCTCAAAAGGGGAGGCACGTTGCCCACAAATCCCAGAAAATGGACATCCTTGTCGGCCAGTTTTTCACAATCCGGTCTCATATCACCGTCGCCGCAGATGACCAATTTCAGGTCCGGGATTCGCTTTTTCGCTATACCGTAGCCTCTCAGCATGGTCAGAGGGTCTTTGAAGTTATTCAGCCTGCCGACGAAAATGAGCTTGACACCTTTGAGCCTTTTCATCAGCCCGTCTTCCTTGACCTTTGCCGGGTCAAATTCATCCGTTATTATGCCCTCGTTTATGTCAAGTATTTTCCTTTCATCCCCAACGAATTCTTCCACCTCCTTGTTGCCCGCTATCACATAGTCGACGAAATACAACAGGAATTTCTCAATTTTTTTAATCAAAAACGCCTTCAGCGTCAGATCCCTCTTCACAGGGTCTATGGTGGTATTGTACCAAAGATAGTAGTATTTTAGGATGACCTTCGCTCGAGCGAGCTTCCCTGTCAAAAAAACCGTGGGCATCGCGGGAGAACTTATGAGCCTGATGACATTGAACTTGTATCTCCAGGCGTAAAGCAACAGGACAAGCCACCCGAACAGAATGAAAAGGGGCCTGTTGACCAGCTTTATGTGGCGGCAGTTTTCCGGCAACATCTTATCGTAAGACTTGGAGTCGGCGCTGAAAATGAAAACCTGATCGAACGTCTCCGAATAACGCTTGAACAGCAAAAATTCCGATACAGGCTTCGCATTGCCCCCCGCCCTCCCGAGCGTGCCTTCGATGGAGCTGTGGAATGCGAAAACGATCCCGGCGTTCATAATAATCCGATTTCAATCCTCCTTCAAATCACACTTTAAAATTTTCCTGAACAGCTTTACATGCCCGAGCGCGGCCTTTTTCTGGGTGCAGTTCTCGGTCACAAATTCCCTGGCATTCTCTCCCAGTTTTTCTCTCATACCCTTGTCCTTTATCAGCGATTCCATCGCATTTTTCAACGCGGACGGGTCTTTCGGCCTGATAACGAGCCCCGTTTTCATATGCTGGACAGGCAGCCCTATATCGGTGACAACGCAGGCCAAGCCAGCGGCCATAGCCTCCAGCAGGGATGTCGGCAGGCCCTCGAACAAAGAAGTGACAACGAAAATGTCGGTTATGGCCAGAATGTCAGGCACATCATGCCTGAAACCGGCAAAAATGACCTTGTTGGCGATGCCCAGATCGCTGCTCAGCTTTTTCAGCCTCCCTTCCTCAAGACCTGAGCCAACCAGCAGCAGCCTGAAATCGGAATCCAGTTGCGAACACGCCTCAAGCAGATATTCGAGACCTTTTACAGGGACGAACCTCGACACGGCACTTATCACGGTTTCGTTTCCGATTCCGAACTCTTTTCCGAGCCCTTTATTTCCCGTCTTGAATTTCCCGACCGGGAACCCTGTCAAGATCACGCTTGCGTCCCTGAATCTTATTTTGAACACCGATTCCGCGTTTCTTTTCTCGCCATGTGAATGGAAAATGACCGCATCGGATTTGGCGAACACCAGCCTTTCAAGGGCAAAGAGTAACTGTTTAAGAGGGAACCCGTACTGGACGAACCCTATGCCTGCAGGCCTGTAGACAACATTCTTTCGGAACATCCTGCCCAACAAAAGAGCAAAAAGGCCAGATATGATGCCGTTTGAATAGATAACGTCAATATTTTTCATGACTTTCATGGAAGATAAGCATGAAAAGAAGTTAAAGCTCGGGTTCCTGAGCCACTTTCCCCTTACCCACGGGACCCTTCTTACGGAGATATTCTTGCCGATTTTTTGACATTTTTCCGTTCCAGTGAAACGTCTCGTGATTATCAGCAACTTGCACAATTTCGACAATTCGGGTGCTAAGTCATTCAGATAAGTTTCCATCCCCCCGCTCGGTATGGGGTCATCACCCATGTTAGTGCCGAAGGGATACTCCTTTGACCCCAGGACCAAAACCCTTATCATAATAAAGAGATTGCAAAAGGAATAAAAAAAGAATTAGCGGTTCTCAGCCGTATTCCCTCCAGCTGTGCTTGCACTTGACGCACCTGAAGAAAAGCGTGGGAGCCTCGTCAGCGGAGCGTGTCTGCTGGACCCACCACACGGCTTCCTTGTGGCCGCACTTTGGGCAGGGAGCCCTGGTCTTTGGCAGCGCCTCTTCGTTTTTTTCTATCACAACAACGGAGTCCATGGGATTCTTTTCCACCCTTTCCGATATCTGCAGGGGTTTGTATTTGTCCGTCTTGTAACCGCATTTCCTGCACACAAGAACCCTTTTACCTTCATCCTCCTTAACTACCAAAGCCAATTCACACCTTGGACAAAATTCCATTAGATCAACCTCCTGCCGTAGTATATGACAGCGATAACCACGATCGCTGTCAGTACGAATAAAATGTTGGGCAACACGTATTGCATTATGCCTATCTTCACCCACCCCAGGTAAGGGATTATCACGAACACCTTTCCGTGAACATTTTCCGGGTCTACATAATACTCGAAATCCAGCTGCCCGCTGTTGGCATCCCCCTTGGTCTGGAAGGAGCCGTCGGCGTTGATTCTTTTTATTCTGTGAACAATGGGAACATCCCGGCCGGCCACGGAATAGACTATGACGTCCCCGACACGCAACGCATCGGGTTCCATCCCATGCAGCACAAGGATATCACCCTTGTAAAACATCGGCACCATGCTGTTTGATTCCACGGCAACAACCGGCATATCCGTGGTCAGGGCGAACGCCATGCCTTGGTTTATCCCCCAGGCAAGCAACACCCCGATGACAATGTACAGCACCGTTTCCTTCACATCGCCTTTCATTTACAACCTCCTAAACCATGTGCGATCAGATGCGCCACCCTCAGGGGTTCCGGAATGAATGATCGGGTGGATGAAATCTTGATGACTTCTCTCGCGGCGTCAGATTCAATACCCCTATTTTGGAACCATATCTTTTTAATCTTTCCTGTCTTGGGGTTCCTCACCTCAAGTCCATTAACAGGCCCCGCCTTTAAGATCAGCTCCCACCTTTTGGCTGAGTCCTTGAACCGTTGCAGTGCGAGTTTAATCGAATCGAAGTTCGGTTTTTCCCTGACAACCGCTATCACGGGCAAGGATGTCTCATTGTTTATCTTATCCATGTCGACTATGTTGAACCCCCCGAACGTTGTGCCGTCAAGCATTATTATCCTGAGCTGTTTTTTGTGGGGTGAACTGTTAACGGCCGCTATTATTTTCTCGCTCGAGTCGAGACCGTCTATTTTTACATCGCTCGTTATTACCCCGTCAAGCCAGGAACCTCCCCTGTATATGGTTCCTACGAGGGCGGTTTTCTTGTCCCTGAAGCTGAAGGGCGCATCGTCCCATCCTACTATCCTTATTTCGCGCTTTACCGAGCTTATTCCCACTTCGCCCACTTTTACGTATCAACTTAAAATTAAAGCCCTACTTTAAAAAGCTTAACCTCAGGACGGCTTTGCTCTTAAAGTGAATTCTGCTCCTAAAGTATGATTTTTGCTCTTAAAGTCAATCCAAATAATTCTGTATTATCTCAGTTAGGTAAGCAATAATCAAGCATAAGCCATTATTTTCTACTCCAAACTTTCTTCTCTCCCTATCATAGACAGCATTAGACAATCTCTCAATTTTTTCATTCAATTCTGCTGTTTCTTCTGCTGTGAGATTGAGGTCTCTATCCAGCTTTACTTTTAGATAACCCACGAAATTTTGCTTTTCGGCATGATTCCTAACTTCTTCAAATTTTATGTCTATATCTTTTCCGCTATCTAAAGCTGAATTTACTATGAATAACAGATACGTCAATTTTTGGAGCTTCATAGTTATAGTTTCAACACTGACTAATAAAACCGATGTTTACAAATCATTCCTTGAGTTGTCTTTCCCTGAATATAGTATATACCCTTTTTCTTTCCTCTGGTTTCAAATCTTCCAGTTCTTTTGTGAAGTTTAAACCATACCACCCAACAATTCTACATAGAAACCAATCGAGCGTTCCAAAACTGATAGCAGACATCTTTTTGAAGTCCTTATGAGTTAAAAAATTGACATATTCAGAAACCATATCAAAAAGAAATTTGATTTCAAGTTCTTTTCCAAACATTCTTCTTGTATGTTTCATTAGTTCTTGGTAGCCATATTTGCTTATAGAAATACAGGCTATAACGGGTTCAATTTTTCCCTTTCCAAGATTTTGTTTAAGGTTTTCAATTCCTTGCTTAAGATTATCAACAATGTTCTTACAATTTTCAGGTGCTTTTTTTGGCGTGAATGGAATAAATTCTTGGCATGAAATTGCATAAATTTTGCTCTTTCCGAATGCCACGACATCCAAATCTGTTGGACTGTTTCTTGTTCCACCCCCTTTTGTTTTATGAGATTTATGAAAAGAATAATCCCTAACAGCGACTTTACATTTTTTCACTCTCTTGAAGTATGACATCACGAATTCCTCAAACTGATCCCCGAACTCCTTTACCATTTCATCCCCTCTTATTCACAATCTTCGTGGGTAATCCTGATGCTTGCAGGCGTTTTAGGCGTTCCTCGTGTGTTTTCGTGCCTATCTCTCCATCAAGTGCTCTCCTTATGTCGTTCTTCTTCCTTCCGCAAATGGGACAGTCTGTGGCAACGATGCACATTACTCCAGTTCTCCTGTATGTAGTTGAAGATTTGCCAGATGAAATTCTTGATACTTTTGGCTGGTTCATACTCTCTTTGCGTATGATGTTTATTTTCGCCTTTCCGCAAAAAGGACAGTTTATTTCAACTTCGCTGACATGACCATCCCCGACCATAGATAGTAATCTGTCAGAAGTGTTTTAAATTTGCCTGTTTGTTGCTATCCTCTATGTTTGGGTTCCCCGAAGAACAAATTGACATGTATATCTTTTCTGCTTCCTCTCTGAGTTCTTCTACATTATCTGGATTCTCGTGTGCCTTGATTGAAATGTCCCTTAGTTTAACATGGTTTACATTTTTTATGTTGTATTTCGGGATAAAAATCGGCGGTTGTATCTTGAAAGTCCTGCTGTCGGATGATTGAAGTATAAATCTTTCTACTATAGGACAGTTCAATATTGCACATATGAAATGAGCCTCATCTTCCGCAATGAAATTTCCTTTTTCATCTTCACACATTGAAACGGCGTGATTCTGTGTCAGATATAGCTTTTTTCCTACCCATTTGTTATTGGTTGAAGACACTACAGCCGCACACCATTTCGTGTTGTCCCTAAAAACAACATGGTGTGGAGCGAAGGTGTATTTTCCGACCCTTGCGAGACTATAGTAGATGCCACCATATTTCCCCTTTATCTTTTCATTATATTCGGTCTGTTTCTCAATAATCTCTTTGAATGATTCAAGATATTTCAATAAAAGTGGGGATTTACTTACAAGCTCCTCGATAGTCAATGCTTTTCTTGGGTTCTTGGATTCATATGGAAAGGGGACGAGATAGTTTGTGTCAACGATTCTGAAGCGTTTTATATCAACACCTTTCAGAAGGGGGTATAGATACTTTTTCTCCATCCTCACGCTTTTTTGGGGAACTCTATACTTGGATTTTTCATTCTGGAAATTCTTCACCCAGATTATTCCTTCTCCAGACCTTACCTTCTCGGCATCAGGTGATAATATCATAATTTCTTGCGGGTAAAACTCAATACCCTCCCTTCCGATGTATGTGCATATGCCTGATATTTCCCTGAACTTTGTAAGTTCTTCCCTTGTTTTGGCATAGGTGAACGCCGTGTTTGATGCTGATACCTGACCGCACACAAAATCTTCGATGTCAAACAATCCGATTACAGATTCCAAGTCATTATTCTCCTTTCCTCTGATTGATTCCCCTCTGTTCTTGCTGTATCGTCTGACGGGAACATAATCCCTTCTCGGTTTCTTGAACGACATATAATAAGTCAGAAATTGTTGCTGAACTGGGTGAAATGGATGACCAGATTTTGTCCAATCGTGGAACTCCTGAAAATACATGTTACCTCTATATTCAATTTTCAAGTTCCTGAAGCCTTCATAAGTCTGCTGGAAAATTATGGATTTTGGCATGAGGAATGCGAATGTGCCGTCATCATCCAAGTAATTTTCTGCAACGACATTCGTGATTAAGGCACATATGTTGAGGTTTATGCCACCCGTGAGGTGGTCTCCAGAAAACATTTCTTTCTTTATGCACAGAGATTTTATCTTCTCCCTGTATCCCGTTGGAAGGTTTTTCCAATCTATCCACGGTGGGTTGCCAATTATGACATCGAATTTACCCAGATTTGCTGTAGTCAAGAAGTTCTTTACTATCCTCGTCCAGATTCTGTTCCATTTGTTTATCTCCAGCTTGATTAAAGAGTCCAGCCAAATATCAATTCTCCGTATTATTTCAGTTGATCTTTCTTCACTGGCTATCAAATCGCAGATTAGTTCCTTGGCTTTGTCTTTGTTTTTCTGTGAGACACAAGCCTCCAGCCTGAACATTGTTTCGGAAAATTTCTTCGGGTCTGATAGAGAACTTCGGGGTAGTGTGATTTCCATTGAGTCTATTTTTGTGTCAATCTTGTATTGTATGCACTCGACACCTGCGATATTTACCAATCTTGGTATGTTCGCAGAATCACCAAGATGCACGGGTATTTCGATATATTTTATGTCTTTCGGGAGATATGGTGAGATTGCTATGAAATAGTTAACTCTGGATGTCAAAACAGCCAATGGATTCAAGTCTATGCCCTTGACTCTGTGGATTACTTCGTTGAAAATCTTATCTCTTGGGGCGTTCTTGTTCTCATTAATCACCTTCTCTATCATTGCTATCAGAAAGGTTCCAGAGCCCGCACAGGGGTCTAACCCTCTCCATCCGACCTTGTTTTTCGATGCGTTTTCGAGTAGATGTTGTGCGAGCCATTTCGGAGTATAGTATTCTCCCAGACTGTAGCGGACTACGGAAGGCATGATGTGCTGATAAAGTTCCCTGAAAAGGTCGTTTACCGTTGATTTGTGGAATATGTCTTGCTTGTCTTCATAATCTGAGAGTCGGGATATGACTTCTTTCAAAACCATGTAAATTTCCTCATTCCACTGTTCTTTTGTGCAATACCACGAAAAGAAGTCTCCTTCCAGCAGGTTGTCTATTCCTATCTCCCTGAAAGTGGAACCCTCTTCAAATTCGGAAAAAAATATTCTTAGGCTGTTGCTTTCGGCTGTCGACAAGGATTTGAAACTCTGTAGTGGACTATGGAACACAATGTCCGAGATAACCCTGTATGCAATTAACTTGACTATTGTGGCATATGCGGTCTGAGCACAGAAAAGGACTTTGTATTGTTCCGACATTGGCATGGTTTTCTCACCGACAATCCTACTCAATGCAACCCCCCTCTCCTCTATCTTCTTCTGATGAGATTTGTCTTCGTGACCCAATTTGAATAATCTCTCCCACTCCTCATTCAGCATGTATGTTTTTTGGGTCGGAGATTTCTTTATGGTTCTATAAAGAATTTTGATAAGATTTTTAGCCAAGTTATCCGTTTTCGGTTCGCAGAACTCCGAGACCAAATTCTTGGCACTCAGGGTCTTTGTATTCAATGCTATGGCACTCCTCATCAGCCTGATTATATCTTCTCCCCTCAATTCATGAGGTTGCTCTTCAAACACCTGGCTGTTTTGGCAAGTGAAAAATCTTATTTTGATACCGTCTGTTACAGCACCTAAAAAGTATGCTTCATCTTTTGATGAGAGAGAAACCAGATAATCTTTCAGTTGATGTGATGCATTTTCCATTTGCCTCGTAGTTCCAAGTTTGCTTCTGTGCTTGAATTCTATAACTAAGGCACCAATATTGCTATCCATTCTCCCTTTTGAGATGTGCCTTACTGTATCTATTCTTTTCTCTTTCTTTGGGAATATCTTGATATTTATTTCCCTCAACAACCCATAGAAGCTTATCTCAAAAGCCGATTCCACCGTTGCCTCGTTGTCTGCCTGGTGTGCTTGCTCTCTTATGGTTTCAACACAATCTTCCAGCAAGGGGTTGAAAAAATCCGATTGAATGATGGCTTTTACTTGGATTTCCTGTATTTTCCTTTTTAGAGTTGTCTGCAACACTGCTATCATTCTCCTGTATCTTTTTGAGATTGTTTCTTCAGAAATTCGGCGGTTGCCTTTTCGATTATGGTAGACCTTGCTACCGAAAAATTCTTTTCTCGGAAAATATCGAGTTCCTTTAACAGTTTTTCGTCCAGTGTAACTGATATTCTCACTTTCGCCATAATTAGTATTGTTTTTTCTGGTAATATAAGTATTCTTCTTCATACAAGTATTACTAGTAATACTCGTAATATAAGTATTACAAATGTTACTTGTGGTTCAAGTCGTTTCGGACAAGTTCCTCGATGTATTCCCCTATACTTTTCCGCTTTTCAAGGGCTTTCATTTTAGCCTTGTGCCACAAATCAGGGTCGATTCTTATGCTCGTTGTGACCCGTTTCGCAGAATTGTCGTCCTTTTTACTCATATTAATGTATTAATGTAGTAAAGTATTTAAAGCTTACGGTCAATAATGTAGTATTAATGTATTAAATAATACAAAAAGGAGGTAATTGAGATGAACACAAGACAATTAAGAGGTCTTGAAATAGCAAAGATAGGAGGAATAAGGGAGACGCATAGGGGCTGGGTCGTCCCCAGCCAAAGCGGTAACGGTCAGTATCTCGTCTATAAGGACGGGATGAGAACCAAGTGCAACTGCCCCGATTGCGTGATGCGGAACTGGAAGAAGTGCAAGCACCAGTGGGCTGTGGACTACTACATAGATAAGAGGATAGACGAAAACGGCAACGTGACCGTCACGAAGGCTGTCAAGGTGACTTATCCGCAGGAGTGGAAGGCTTACAATGAAGCCCAGATAGGTGAAGTGAGATCGTTTGACGCTTTGCTGAAGGATTTGGTTAATATAATTCCAGAGCCGAAGCAGTCTATGGGAAGACCGAGATTGAGCCTCGGAGAGTCCGTCTTCTGCTCGATTCAGAAGGTCTACTCGCAACTGTCAAGCAGAAGGGCACACTCGCTTTACATGAACGCAATGGATAGGGAACAGATAGAGAAGGCACCGCATTACAACACCGTGAACAAGCTCCTCAACAGGAAGGAACTGACACCGATACTACAGAAACTGCTCGTGATTTCGGCACTTCCATTGCAGGGAGTGGAGACGAATTTCGCCCCCGACAGTTCGGGATTTAGGACGAGTCAGTTCAACCAGTATGCTGTGGAGAAATACGGTGCCAAGAAGAAGCACAAGTGGGTCAAGGCTCACATACTGGTGGGAACCAAGACCAACGTGATAGTGGGTGCGAGAGTTACACAGGAGAACGCAAACGACAGCCCGTTCTTCACGCCTCTTGTGAAAGAGGCTTACGGTAACGGGTTCAACCTGAAGGAAGTGGTTGCTGACATGGGGTATTCGAGCAGGAACAACTACGAGACTGCAAAAGAGATAGGTGCTAACGCATACATACCGTTCAAGTCCAACGCAACTGGCAAATCAAGGGGTTCCTACGTCTGGAAGAAGATGTATCATTACTTCCAGATGAACAGGGAGGAGTTTCTTGACCATTACCATCAGCGAAGCAATGTAGAGACGACTTTCCAGATGGTGAAATCCAAGTTCGGCGACAAGCTGAAATCGAAAAATTGGACAGCCCAGCAGAATGAGCTGCTGTGCAAGCTCATTGCACATAACATAGTGGTCTTAATCCACGAGATGCACGAACTGGGGGTTACTCCCCAGTTCTGCTCTCAAAAAATGGATAGTTCATTATAATTCTTCAATCAAATCCTCTACGGGTTCACCCATCAAATCTTCTTTATCTTCATGAGTAATTCCAAGATATTCCAGACTTTTTTCTTCAAGCTCTTTACCAGAAAAATCATCAAACATCTCTCTTATCTTTTCAATCCTCTTCAACTCATCGTCTGATAATGATTTTTTTATACTTTCAATCCTACTTTCACCCTTTTTGGTCATCATTGGCACGATGTTATAACCGCTAATACAAAATTCTTGTATGAGGTTATTGCTGCTTAATTTAATCATATCATTCATCACGTCAAAACTAAAAGGACCGAATTTGTATATTATGAATTGACTATCGGAAAAAAGGTGTTCAGGTGTCAATTTATCATTTTCGAGATTCAAATGTTCAAGAAAGAACATACTCTTCATTAATTTAAGCCTTCCGTCAAAATTCTGGCTTTTTGAGAGTTCGTTTATAACATAAAGAAGTTTGTCCTCTCTTGATACCATTTTTCCCATAATTCCACCGAACATTTTATACACCTATTAATTCTATGCCTCCAAAGCAATAAAAAACTTTTTTATGATATTTTCGGTTTCACTTATGACATCACCGTTCACTGAGTTACCATTCTCGTCAACAGGAATGAAGTGAATTTTTGTTTCACCATCATGTTTTTTTGTTTCCATATTAAACAGAAATGGTGTATAAGCTGTCAAAAGCTTATGCATCCTTTTTGGGCTTTCTGTTCCGAAAAGCGGGACGAAACACAAAACAAGGTGCTTACATGTTTCAGCATTATTGTCGCAGGAAAATATCTTTTCATAATGACCACTTATGTCATCAATGAGATTAAGCGATGAAACGAACCTCTTGATTCCTATACAACCCACACAAGAACCCCGTTTCATAACACGGATGTCAAATCCACCTGTTGGAGATTGTGGACGGGTAGTCAGTCCAATTTCATTCAAATTTGTAGATAGAATGTTGTTGATGGCATTACCCGTGTAGAAGAATTTGTCTATATATTTATCTCTTTCGCTTCTGCTCATTTTCTTGAATTTTTTCGAGAACTTTCCGAACTTTCTGTCCTTGAGTCTATCTATAATGTTCTTTCTTATAGCAGTTTCCGGCATTCCGAATTCAGCTCCAATTTCCCAGCTAGTTGGGTCAAAAAGCGACCAATAAATCATTTCTGCCTTTCTTTTACGATTTGCCTGCTTTATTGATTCCCTGAAAGTTGCAACATAAAATCTCGTCATACTGTTTTTTTAAGAATTCAATAAATTTATAGATATTGCTCCTAAACACCACTGTCTGCTCCTAATGTCGGGAGCAACTACCTACTTTAAGAGCAAAGCCCCTCAGGACTATTTTTTGAGAGCCCTCTTAAAGCTAAGTCGGAACTCTTCCGCCCTATCAATCAGTATCTGTGTGGCGTCTCTGAGAGTTTTTTTGGGATTGGATGACGTGACAATCAACTCAGGCTCTGAAAGATATGGGTGCTGGATAATATAGGACGCCTGCGAGGCATGCGCCAGCCATGCGTATTCTGTGATCAGATTCAGAAAGGTATGCGTTTCTCCAAGCACCTGCAGCTTGAGCTTGTTCGCCTTTTTCTCCAAGACTTTGAGTTCCATAGACTATTTATTGATGAGGTTGGTTTTATATATCTTTCCTTGCCGATTTACTCCAATAACTCAAATACGGCTGTGGGACAAAACCTATCCAATAAGCATCAAATTATGCCACACCCCCCTCAAATACTATAAACATTTAAGTCAGAAAACAAAGTATTTTCGTATTGATGATTCCGTATTGGAAATCGAGACATAAACAAGAGGTGATTTATGATGAAGTTGACACTGTCCGTAATCAAGGCCGATGTCGGTGGTTTTCCCGGACATTCGAGCATGCATCCCGCTTTGATGGAAATTGCCAAAGGTGAGCTGCTTAAAGAGAAGGGGAAGCTGTTGACCGATTACAAGGTTCTGCACTGCGGGGACGACCTTGAACTGATAATGACACACAAGCTCGGCGCAGACAACAAGAAAATACACAAGATGGCTTGGGACACATTCGTGAAGTGCACAGCCGAGGCCAAACGTCTCAAGCTGTACGGGGCCGGTCAGGACCTGTTGAAGGACACTTTCTCAGGCAATGTGAAGGGCATGGGTCCCGGAGTGGCGGAGATGGAGTTCGAAGAGAGGAAATCCGAGCCCGTGATGATTTTCATGGCGGACAAGACCGAACCGGGAGCATGGAACTTCGCATTGTATAAGATGTTCGCCGATGCATTCAGCACGGCGGGTCTCGTGATTGACCCGAGCATGCATGAGGGATTCACATTCGAGGTACATGACCTGTTCGAACGCAAAAAGGTTTTGCTCAAATGCCCCGAAGAGATATACGACCTGTTGGCCCTGATAGGCCAGCCATCAAGATACGTTATAAAGTACGTGTTCAGGAATTCCGACAAGATGATAGCGGCATCAACCTCTACACAAAGACTAAGTTTGCTAGCGGGCCGCTACGTCGGAAAAGACGATCCCGTGATGATAGTCAGGGCCCAGTCAGGTTTACCGGCAGTAGGGGAAGTCCTGGAGCCCTTTTCATTCCCGTATCTGGTTGCTGGCTGGATGCGGGGCTCGCATCACGGGCCTTTCATGCCAGTTTCTTTTGAGCAGGCTACCCCAACGAGGTTTGATGGTCCCCCAAGGGTTATCTGTGCAGGATTCCAGCTAGCGAATGGCAGACTAGAAGGACCATCAGACATGCTCAAAGATGTTTCTTTTGATCTTGCAAGGGAGAAGGCAAATGAAATTTCTGATTATATGAGAAGACACGGTCCATTTGAACCCCACAGGCTTAGCGCGGATGAAATGGAATATACCACCCTTCCGGATGTCTTGAAAAAACTTAAAAACAGATTCAAGCGCATTTAGTTATTTACTTTTTTCAATCTCTTCACTCAGAATTTTCAGGAACTTCTCGCCCAGCTCTAGCAGTTTCCTGGCATCGTCAGCTTCCACGCTGAGCCTTATCAGCGGCCCAGTGTTGCTGGCCCGGATTAACACCCAGCCATAATCGAAATCGACCCTGACGCCGTCTATGGTATTGACGTTGGCGTATTCTGCGGACAGCCTCTTTTTCACCCTTTCGATGACACCGAACTTGAGCTCGTCAGCGCAGTCAACCTTGATCCTCTTGAAGGGATACAGGGGCAAAGAATCAACTATCTGGGACAGCTTCTTACCGGTTCTGGCCAGCGCGCACGCAGCGTACAAACTTGCAGCTATCCCGTCATCCATCGGTATTATCGACGGTATGCAGAAATGCCCTGACCGCTCAACCCCGAAGCACGCATGCTTTTCCAGCACGGCCTGGACCAGGAAGGAGTTGCCGACCCGGACCCTGTGGATCTGCCTGCCGTTCCGCTTCGCTATCTCGTCCATTATTTTGAGGCACTCCACGTTCGCGATTATGGGGCCAGGCTCGGACTTTACCAGGTCCTGCAATATGATATACGAAGCCACCTCAGGTCCCAGCACCCTGCCGTGTTCATCCACCAACGACATCCTATCGGAATCGCCGTCATACGCCACCCCGAAGTCAGCTTCCCTGACGTGCTTTTTGAGTTCCGACAAGGCGGAGTCCTCAACCACCCAGGGCCTCTTAGGAGAATCCCCGTCAACGTCCTTGAACAACGTCTTTACACCAAAGCCCAGTTGACTGAAGAGTTCAGGAGCCACAAGCCCCCCGGTTCCGTTGCCGCAGTCCACAACCACTTTGAGGGGCCTGGCTGCCCGGCTGATTTTCGACAGAATGAATTTCTTGTAATTATCGATTACGTTCTCGGTTTTTGTTTTCCCTGGACTCGGTGCTGACTTGTATTTCCCTTTCAGGACCACCTCCCCGATTTTGCGGTTGTCTTCTTCCAGGAATTCCACCCCATTGTCATATGCGAACTTGATGCCGTTCCATTCCTTGGGCAGATGGGAAGCGGTTATGTATGCGCTCGGCTTTTTCACTTTCCATGCCCAGAACAGGCAAACCCCCCTTGGGACAAGCCCGACGTCTATCACGTCCAGTCCGGCCTTTAAAACACCGTCAATGAACGCCTTTTTCAGGCCGGGGCTTGACACCCTGCCGTCCATTCCTACAACGGCGGCGTCTTTAACGAACCCGTTCCCGAACCCGTTCCCGATACTTTCCATTACATCTTCTGTCAAATCGGTCCCGTACACGCCCCTGATGTCATACGCCCTGAATATGGAAGGGTTAATATTAGAATCAGTCATCAAACCACTACTCCAGCATTTTTACATACTTTTTCAATCTTTTGTAGGTCTTGTCAACAGGCTCCGGCAATACCTTGGTGCCACCTATTATGTCAATGAATCCCAAATCCCTCTTGAACCTCGGGACTATGTGGATGTGCAGATGTTGCACAGATGCTCCTGCTATGTCGCCGCCTTGGTTGATGCCGATGTTGAAACCCATAGGTTTCAGGACCCTTTTCAGCACTTTGACGCATTTTTTGACAAGAATGAACATGGCGGACACGTCCTTGTCATCAAGCCCTTCGAGGGCGGTCACGTGTTTGACAGGCGAGACTTGCAGGTGTCCAGTGTTGTACGGGAATATGTTCATTATCACCATGAATTTTTTGTCCTTGTACAGGATTTCGGCCCTGGTTTTTTTGTCGCCCTTGGCTATTTTGCAGAAAATGCAGCCACCGTCCTGCTTACGCCTGACCCATTTCATCCTCGACGGTGAGTTTAGCCAGTACCTATACATCAGCCAAACCCCTCTATCAGATCCAGAATGACATCTTCTGGCTTGCCCGATTTTACTATGGCCGAGGCCACAAGAACCCCCACAGAACCCAGTTCCAGAGCATGTGCCACGTCTTCCTTGCAGTGGACCCCAGCGCCGCACAGCACCCGGACATGTGGATCAACCCTTTTCACAGCGTCAACGGTGTCTTTTATTATTTCCGGCTTTGAGCTTGACACGGAAACGTCGCCGCCAATCAGCTCGGGTGGCTCTATCGCTATAAAATCAGGCCCCAAGGCCGCTATTTTCATTGCAATGGACGGAGTTGGTGCACAGCAGACGGAAACCAGCTTCAGTTCCCTGCACTTCTGGACACACGCTCCAATTTTTTTGATTTCTATCCGGCGCTCCGAGTGATTTATCAGCGTCCCGGCAACACCTGCCTGCTTAACGGCTTCTGGCAAGATCCAGCCGGTGTGACTTCCAAATTCTATTGGGTCAATATGCTGCGCGTAGACGGGAATCGAAACCATGGTTGATATCTTTTCTATATCGGTCATTTGAACGGCCAGCACTATGTCAGCTTTCTTTTTCCTTGCTACGGAATCGGCTGTTTTCGCCAGTCGCAGGGCATGTTTACCGGTCCCCTGCTCGTATGTTTTGAAATTGATCAGCAGCATTGGTTTCATAGTTATCATCCATTATCATCCATAGACTTTAGTTAATTCTTGTCTGCCCATCTTAAAATGTTTCAGTTTCAGAAAGACCTAATAAATGAGCATTTGACAGTATTAACAGTATATTAGTACGAGGACGAGGAAAGGCCAGGACGAGAAAGGGGATAAAGAAATGAAAATGTTGCTGAATTCTTGACAAACATAGATTTATTGCTGATTCTAGAACCTCATCTGAAGTGAACCAGATTTCCTCAGCATTTTGTAGCACATGGTAAAAGATAAATTCCTATATCTTTATATACTTTATTAGAATAATTTAGTGAATAATATAAAAATTTATATATTAAGTTATATTATTATATAAAATGCCTATCAAATTTGATATCAGGGATAAGAGAATATTATATCAGTTAGACCTGAATGCCCGGCAATCAAATTCTGGGATTGCCAGGAAGTTGAGGGTGAACCCGAATTTTGTCATGTACAGGATCAGGAACCTTGAGAAAAGGGGCGTGATCAACGGCTATTACCCGATAATCGACTACTCTAAGCTTGGTTTCTTCATGGTAAGGGTTCGCATCAAACTCAAAAACACATCTCCCGAACTTAAAAAGGTTCTCATCGAGTTCATCAACAATCAGAAAAATGTTTTCTGGTTCGCGTCTATCGAAGGTGGATGGGACATCATAATAGCGATTCTGGTCAGAACTCACAAGGATTTTAAAGAGTTCTGGGAAGACTTTGAACTGTACTTCAAAGGCAAAATCCATTCTTATGATCAAGCAGTCATGTACGAATTTCTGGCTTATCGTAAAGACTATTTGACGGACGAAGAACACCATCATGAACCAGCCATCAGCGGAGGGCAGCATAAGGTCTTCAAGCTCGACCAAAAAGACGTTAAATTATTAAATTCGATAGCTACCGACGCGAGGAAGAGCCTGTTACTTTTGGCCAGAGAAATCAGGGCCACGCCGATGGCAGCATTGCACAGATTGAGAAGGTTGCAATCAAACAAGATAATCCTGGGCTACAGGCCGATAATAAACCTAAACGCCCTAGGCTATCGATTTTATAAGATTGATTTCGAATTGGAGGATATCATCATCAAGAAGGAGCTCGTTCAATTCGCAAAATTTCACCCCAACATAGTCAACGAGGACAGAACGATAGGCGGGTCGGATTTTGAATGTGACGTGGAGGTAAAAAATCACGAGGAATTATTGCAAATTTTGAACAGCTTAGAGGACAAATTCAAGGAAAAAATCCGAAATTATCGATGCTATCTGGCGACAAAGATTCACAAAATATCCTATCTACCTTCGTTGTAAACGCCTTGTGAAAAACGAAAGCAAAAGAACTTATTTTTGCAGCTCCTCAAGTATCTCCTTTGCCCTGCCAGTTGATATGTTCTTCTCCTCGTTCATCCTCTTTGCGACCTCGTCTATGAGATCACCAGTAGCGCCGGCCAGTACCGCGATGTTCCGGGAATGCAGCCTCATGTGCCCCGTTTGTATCCCTTCGGTGGCCAAAGCCCTCAAAGCCGCGAAGTTCTGGGCCAGCCCGACGCTCGCGACAACCTCTGCCAACTCTTTCGTGCTCTTGGCACCTATTATCTTCACGGCTATCTTTGCTATGGGATGCGTTCTCGTTGCACCCCCAACAAGTCCCAGTGCGAGGGGCAGCTCTATGGTGCCGACCAGATTGCCCTCGCTGTCTTTAGCGTAACGCGTCAGGGGTTCGTATTTGCCGTTTCTGGCAGCATAGGAATGCGCCCCAGCCTCTATCGCCCTGAAATCATTGGCAGTCGCGATTACCACGGCGTCTATGCCGTTCATTATCCCCTTGTTGTGGGTTGTGCACCTGTACTGGTCGTTGGCTGCGAGCTCATAAGCATCCAGAATCTTCTCTACAGTATCCTCACCTATCACGTCCTTGTCCCAGACGGCCTGGACCCTTGCAAGCCTCCTGTCTGCAAGGTTTGTGATAATCCTCAGCCTCACCTTGCCTCCAGTGAGCTCTTCCAGGAACGGTGCGACCCTCTCTGCCATCGTATTCACCGCATTCGCTCCCATGGCGTCCCGGACATCCACGACAAGGTGGACAACCAGCATTTTGCCCCTTTTCGTTTCCATTTCCCTGATTTCTATGTCCCTGACGCCCCCTCCGAACTTGACAAGAACGGAATCGCACTTGTTTGCCATATCGAATATCCTCTCCTTGTTCCTCATTATCCTCTTCTTGGACTCCTCGATGTCAGCAACGCCAACGAGCTGTATCTGCCCTATCATGAGGGGATCGTCGCTGCTCGCGGTAAAGCCCCCCCTGCTCCTTGCGAGCTTCGCCGCGTAAGAAGCAGCAGCCACGACGCTCGGCTCCTCAATAACCATCGGTATCAGATAATCCCTGCCGTTTATCAAAAAATTCGTGGCTATGCCCATGGGCATCTCCGTCGTGCCTATCACGTTCTCTATCATCCTGTCCGCTGCACCGATATCAAGGGCGCCCGTCTTTTTTAAGAGTTCCACATCCTCATCCGTGAGGTTTGAGAACTCTTTGACCACTTTCAGCTTCTCGTCAGGGCTTAGTTTGTGAAAGCCGGACATTCTTGACTTCAATGGCTTGCCGTTACCGTTTACCATATTCTATCTTTTCAGCACATGCAGGTTTTTAAATAAATGCGCTCAGGAACGTTTATCATCGAAACATCGAAACCCAGGCAAATTTTAAACAATTCTCCAATATAAGGACATGTTTGACAAAAAGAACATGCTGTCAAAGCTGAGGAAGGCCAAAGCGAAAAGGGTGCTGATACAGGTGCCTGAGGGACTCAAGACCAAGGTCATCGAGTTCTCCCTGTGGCTGGAAGAAAACGGGATAGAGGCCATTGTCTCCGTGGAACCATGCCTCGGTGCATGCGACCTGAGGGACAGGGAGGCAAAGCAGCTGGGATGCGACGTGCTGTTGCATATAGGGCATAACGACCTCGGCCTGCATGCCGCTGTTCCGGTTATCTACGAGGAATATGAGCTGGATTTTGACCCCGTCACTCTGCTTAAGAGGAATATGAAAAAACTGAGGAGTTTCAACTCGATAGGACTTGTCACGACAACCCAGTATGTCGGTTCTTTGGCAAAGGCAAGCATGGAGCTGGAAAAAAACGGGCATAAGGTTTTTGTCGGCAGGTCCGCCAGGCTGCAACCTGGCCAGGTCCTGGGCTGCGATTATTCATCGGCAAAATCGATAGCTAGCAAAGTGGAATGTTTTCTTTTCATCGGTTCGGGGAGATTTCATCCGCTGGGTCTGGTTGACAGGACAGAAAAGCCGGTATTCTTCCTTGATATCGAGGCCAAAGAGATGACAGAGATTTCGACTCAAAAAACGAAGATCGAAATCTCGAGGCAGCTCAGGATCGAGAAAGCGTCCGGATTAAAGAATTTCGGGATTTTCGTTAGCACGAAACCCGGCCAAATCGACATAGAAAAGGCGAATGAGATAAAAAAGGTTCTGCTCAGGCTAGGAAAAACAGCCTTCATCATAACAGCCGATATGCTGACGCCGGAGAAAATCATGGGAATTCCGATACAAGTCCTGGTTAACACCGCATGCCCCCGGATTTACGACGATCAGGCAATGTTCGGAGTGGTTATGTTAAACCCGGCCGATGTCTATCATCTGTGATATCATTCACGAACTTCATCTAGTTATAGGACGGGATAGTTTACTTGCGAACTCAACCGATATAGGAAGTCCCTGAAGTATCTGGTGATTCCTCTTTCATTTTCCCGGATTTAATCCTCTTCTCGAATTGCTGGACATGCTCCATCATCCATTTGGCGACAGACGCGAACTGGGGAGGTGACATGTGAACTTCCACCTGCAACTCCCGGTCGATTTTTTCCAGCTCCATCGCCCCTTTTGGATCGCTTTTCATTTTGGGCTTTATCCTGTCCAGAAAGAAGACGATTCTTCCATCGTGAGGGTCCAGACCACCAAAAACACCACTGGCGTAAACGGGTCTGTAGCCAGGACTTTCGCTTATCTCTATTGGCGCACCCTTCTTACCGTTCTCTTTCTCGCTTTTCCTTTTCATGCTTATCTTTTCCCTTCTCCATTATTATTATTTTCTCCACCTTTTTGGTTTTCCCCCTCGAAAATGGCTTCGTTATCAATTCAGCAATTTTCCCTATGCCGCACAGTATATGATAGACGAAGTAGATCTCCACCCCCGTCATCGCAAACCACAAGATGTTCTGCAGCGTTATGGGAATCGCCATGCCCAGGAACATGTTGGCAAATATCGGAAACACCCCGGCTATAACAGCGATTAACAGAGCCCTTACAAGAATTTTGACCACCTTGTATGCAACCAAGATAAACAGGAAGAAGAGCAGGAAGAACAGCCAGACCGACGGCTGCTGCAAAATCCCCTGCATACCCGTCATAATCGCGTCAAACATATTTTATCTTTAATCCCACTAATTTAAAAGATGGCACGAATGGACACCGAAAAAAGGCTGCGCCTGGAAATAAAGAAATGGACCAGGAAGATGAAAAAAGAGCTGGAGAACATAGAGACAGTTGGCAGGGAAGGAGAGGAGTTTCTGGTTAACATAAAGGCTTATGTCAGCGATTCCGGGCATTTTCTGCTAAGAGGAAATCCGGTCAAATCCTTTGAGGCGATAGTCTGGGCGTGGGCGTGGCTGGAAATAGGACTGGAGATTGGTTCACTGAAGAAAAAGTATAATCTACATCGGAAATCAGCACAGGGCAAGACCAGGTCAAAAAAAAGGTCAAAGTAACAGTTTTTAACTCTTTCCACCAAAAAATAATTATGCCTCATTGGGAAAAGATAACAGGCGAATACGAAGTCGTTTCAGGCTTTTTGTGCGGCATCTTGGTATTAGGCGGCCTGCTTGTCTGGACCGTTCCGGGAATTTACTGGCCTATCGCAGGACCGGTGTTGCTAATCTTTGGCGTGCTGATGTTGCTTGATGACGCTTTCCCTTATGGCAGGCAGCCGCATTTGATGAGCGAGGCTGGCGGCTTTATCGCAGGGTTTTTAGCGGTGATATCATCTTCTATTTTAGGCTTGATTCTGTGGCTTTTGGCTCCATCCGTCTTACTTTCTGTTGTAAAATTGACGATAAGATTGCTGAGAAAAATGCAAAAAGAACGACCCAAAACTTTTAAACCTTAAATGCATTATTTGTTTATGCCAGCACCCCAAAGGATGCCTGCCAAGGAAAGGAAAATATCAGAGATAGGCGGTGAGGACACCAGGGTAAGCATCGTGGGGACAGTCGTTGATTTCAAGGAAAATATACTGGCTGTTGATGACGGGACAGGCAAGATAGATGTTTCATTCGAAGAGCCGCCCAATGTAAAAACCGGCCAGCTCGTTCGGATATTTGGCCGGGTGATAGCGCTGGAAGGGGGGTTTGAATTGCAGGGAGAAGTCTGGCAGGACTTTTCCCATCCAGACCTTGACCTGTGGAGAAGGGTCAGCGAGATGTGGGAAAAATCATTAAAACAGCTGTGATTTAAAGACGATGAAAATGATGTAAAAAGGAGGTGCATTAGATGTTCAAAATGGTGTTAAGCGATACGGATTTGATAAAAAACAGCATACCTATTATAGCTGAAATAATCGATGAAGGGGTTTTCAAGATAAACCAAAACGGTTTGTCGCTGCTTTCACCCGACAGGACAATGGTGTCCGTGGTGGATTTCAACGTACCCAGCGCAGCGTTTGAAGAATTCAAAGTTGAGGGAGAGGAAGAGCTAGGGGTGAACCTCTCTTCGCTGGTAGACGTGATCAAGAGAATAAAAAGCAGTGACAAGGTGGTGATTCAGTCGGGCAAAGAGAACAGGATAAATATCACCATAGAGGGTAATGGAAAAAGAAAATTCGAGCTATCTTTGCTGGAAATAAAGACCGAAAAGCCTCCGATAGACCAGCTGAAATTTTCAGGACGGGTCGAATTGAAATCTGGGGTTCTGGAGGAAGGCATAGCCGACGCGGAAATAGTTGCAGACTCCGTCGTTCTGCAGGCATCTCCAGGTCTTTTCAGGATGTCCACCAAGGGGGACATATCGAGCGCAGAGCTGGAGCTAAAAAAGGGCGAAGATGGCATGGTAAGCATCGAAGCCGACAATAACATAAGGGCCAGGTACCCGCTTGAATACCTGAAAAAGATGATAAAGGCGGCAAAGCTGTCCAAGAACGTCATGCTCGAGTTCGGCACAGACTACCCCATGAGGCTCGGATTCAGGGACGTGGACAAGGTAAGCCTGAGATTCATTCTTGCTCCCAGGGTGGAGGACTAATTAGGACTAATAGTAATTGTGGGGACCTTAAAATTTAGTAGCTTGATGATGTTTCTTATTAAAAGTGGATATTATTACCAAAAAAGAGGAATCTGTAGAGAATCTTTTTAACCTGTAAAAGAGAGAGGGAAAGGTTAATTGGCATTTTATTGCCAATAATTCAAGAAATATTGGCATTTTATTGCCAATAATTCAAAATATTTAAATACCACCGCTGTTTAATAATAAAAATGGAGTACTCAAGGCTGAAAGAAGCAAATCCGTGGTGGGAGAATAAAAAGTTAATAGACCAGGATGTTCACCTGACCAAGCTCGGGTATCAAAAAGTGAAATGGGAGTATCAAATAATAGAGAACCTGGAAGAGGGGATATACAGCCTGAGGGGTCCCAGGCAGGTAGGCAAGACGACATGGATAAAACAGAAGATAAGGAAGCTGCTGGAAAAGAACGAGCCCGAAAACATATTCTTTTACTCATGTGATGATATCAGAGACTTTGAAGAGCTTATAGAATTGATAGACTTATTTTTAGATTTGGCGGACCCTGACAAGAAAAAATACATTTTTTTGGACGAGATTCCCTATGTAAAAGAATGGCAGCGTGGCATAAAACACATGTACGATTCAGGGAAGCTCAGCAGATGCGCGGTTGTTTTATCGGGTTCGCACTCAATCGATATCAAAAGGAGCGTGGAACAGATGCCCGGCAGGGGCGATGAGGGAAAGAGACATTTTGTGATGTTTCCGCTTACATTCGGCCAGTACTTAAAAGCTGTCGGAAAGCACATCCGGCTGACCGGCAAATTCGAAAGAGACCTCGCTTTGCTCAAAGTAAACTTGAAAATGCTTAACAGGGAATACAGGAACTACCTGACGACAGGGGGATTCCTCAAAGTGATAAATGAGCTTTGCACGACAGGGAGAATTTCAGATCCTTCTTATGATGTGTATCTGAAATGGATAATCGGTGATCTGGCCAAATGGGAACTGAAAGAAGGGTTTTCAAAGCAAATTATAAGGAAAATCATAGAGTCGTACACAAGCGTGCTGTCGTGGTCATGTATAAAATCGGGAACTGACATAGATTCGCATCACACCATATCAAAGTACGTCGGGGCGATTGAAGAAATGTTTGTCTTTGATGTCATTTACAAGATGGACTTCAACAAGGGGGTTCCCGATTTACCCAAATCGAAAAAGATCTATTTTTCAGATCCGTTCATATTCTCGGCATGTCACAAGTGGGTGCACAACACCGAAGGCAATTTCCAAGCCTGGGGGAAATACCTTGATAATAACATGGACAAATTGTCAGAGGGCGTCCTGCTGAACCATTTAATCGATGTCATTTATCGGAGAACCAAATCCAATATATATGATTACAAGGACATGATTTATTACTGGACGAATAAAGCCAAAACCAAGGAAGTGGACTTTGTTTACAACGGCATTGCCTTTGAAGTGAAGTACAAGGAAAAGACGAAAGTTGCAAATTACAGGGCATTGAAAGAATTCAAGAAGGGCTTTCTGATAACCAAAAAGACCTTTGACAAAAGAACGTTCCCACTCTCCGTTTTTCTTATACTTTTGGAACACTATACCGAAAGATTTCTGGAATAACTGCCGTTTCTTCGTTTTTATGACGTGCATCTCGGGGAGGGATCTGGGCTGTATAAGGGACGTTAAAGGATGTATAAACGGTTTTGTAGAAAACATCCATAGGACAAATAACATCCCACAAGGTACCGAATGGTGACACCGTTCTGGAAAATGGAGAATTCTTAAGCAATTAGAACAAAAACGGTATCATGGAAAATTTTTACATTACAAGAAAAAAAGGACACCTGTTTAACTGTAACCTTTATATTGGGTTTAAAACAATTATTAATTACCTGTTACACTACACCGGATTCCATGACGTACAAAAGGTACATCAAGAAAAAAGGGAAGATTTACGGCCCATACATATACAAAAGTATCAGGGACGAGAATGGCAATGTCAAGAACATATACGTAAGAAAGGCGGAGCCTGCGGCCCTAAAAAAGATTAGATTTACATTACAAGCATTTTCAAGAAACCTTTTTCTGGCACTTCTTGTAATCTTTATCGCGGCTGGCGGTGCTCTGTTCTTCATGCAGCCGACCGGCTTTGTCGTCGAGGAAGAGACAAAAGTTCAGGCCATGGGCATAAACTGGGATGTGAACGAGACACAGCAAAGGGTTGTCAGTCTCACCGCAGAGCCCATATCAATCTCCGTATCCGGTTTCGTTCGCGGCAACGGCTCCGTCAGGATTTACGCCATCAAAAACGGAAAAAAGCATCTGATTTACGGGAAGGGGCCACCACAGGGCGGGGCCTCTTTTACGGCCATGGTCGTTGGGGAGGAGGACGCAAGTGCCGAGGAAGCGGGAGAAGCCATAGAAGAACCATCCCAGCTAGAGAGTCTGGAGCCAGAACCTGAACAGTCTGAGCCCCTGGCAGAAGAAGAGATACAAACAGATGTCACACCCGAAGAGGGAGAACCGTCAGCTGAAGAAGCCCCTCCCGCTAAAGCGACGCCTCCCGAGGAAACCGGAGAAGCCGTCACATCCCCAGCCGAAAACATAACAGCGCAAGAGGAAACCGAAGAACCGGAAGAAGAACACAACGTAACACTGAAGGAGGAAGCGGAGGAAGAACCTGCACCAGAACCGGAAATCAACGTCACCCCGGAAGAGGAGATACCGCCAGTCCCTGCCGAGAACGTGACGGAAGAGAACATAACGGAACCAATCGAAGAACCAACGCCCGAACTCAACATCACGGGGCCTGTTATCAACATCACGGAAAACGTCACAGAACCACTGCCGCCTCCGGCCAACATCACGCAACCAAACATCACGCAGCCAAACATAACCCTGCCTCCCAAAAACGTGACCAACGTCACCATGCCCAACGTAACCCTGCCAATCGAAAACGTCACCAACGTCACAAACATCACCATTCCTGTCGAGAATATCACAAACGTGACGTATCCTGTCGAAAACATAACAAACATCACCGTGCCCAACGTGACAGAGAACATCACCGAGAACGTCACAGAGCCTGAGATTGTCGAACCAACCGAGGAGATCGTCTACTTCGCTGACGCTTGCATAGAAACCTGCATCATCTCCGGTTTCAACGAAACCCTCACGTTGCTCGTCGAGGTGGGTCCCAACACCTCCGTCTTCATACAAGAAATAACGTACACCGTCGCCATCCCGGCAGCAATCAACAACCCGCCCGAGCTTGCCAGAGACATACCGGACATGGAATTAATCGAGAACGGCAGATACGCCCTGGACCTGGGCGATTACTTCGAGGACCCGGACGGAGACGACCTCGACTACTACTCCATCCAGCCCTACAACATCAGCATAACGTTTTCGGCCTCAACGGCGACCATCACGCCCGATGCTGACTTCACGGGCACAAGAAACACGATATTCTACGCCAGCGACGGCATCAACGAAACTGCTTCGAACCAGGTCCAAATCAACGTGACAAAGAACGTCACAGTCCCCCTTATCGAGAACATAACCAACATAACGGTCAACCAGCCTCCGGTATTAGTCAGACCAATCCCGGACATGACAATCCAAAAGAACCAGAACCATTCCCTGGACATGTCCAGCTATTTCAGCGATTCTGACAATGACTTTCTGCATTACACCTCGAGCCGTCCCAAAAACATCACGGTAACAATATCGGCCTCTGCCGCAGCCATTATACCAGAAGCCAACTTCACTGGTGTGAGAAATGTAACATTCTATGCAAGCGACGGCATCAATGAAACTGCTTCGAACCAGGTCCAAATCAACGTGACAGAGAACATAACCAACATAACATTCGAAGAGGTGATACAGCACGAGGCTGTCATAGGCCAGCCCGTCAGATGGACGAAGAGAATCAGACTCGGGGAAAAACGTGCTAACATAACTGTGAATGTTCCAGAGTGGGCCAGGAATATTACCGTGAATGAGATAGAAG